>Ga0265797_10000664_pt1 | contig 62406 bp, 69 predicted proteins | sample P2T30metagenome_FD_192433 | JGI IMG/M metagenome (GOLD analysis project Ga0265797, IMG submission 192433) | Plant litter microbial communities from East Loma Ridge, Irvine, California - P2 T30 | ecosystem: Environmental > Terrestrial > Plant litter > Unclassified | place: USA: California... | reverse complement strand
TCATCAAGATCATCGATTTCGGTTCCGCCTGCGACGAACGGCAAACGGTCTACACGTACATCCAATCGCGATTCTACCGATCCCCTGAGGTGCTACTAGGTCTCCCATATTCTGCTGCAATTGATATGTGGTCGTTGGGTTGTATTGTGGTCGAACTGTTCCTCGGGCTCCCACTTTTCCCCGGATCGTCTGAGTACAACCAAGTCTCGAGGATAACAGAAATGCTTGGACTAGCGCCACACTGGATGTTGGAAATGGGCAAGCAATCCGGCGAGTTCTTTGAGAAGGCACAGGACGAGTACGGCCGCAAGTCCTACCGCTTGAAGTCCATGGATCAGTACTCGCGCGAGCACGGCACAAAGGAGCAGCCCAGCAAGAAGTACTTTTCGTCTACGACGTTACCCGACATCATCAAGAACTACCCCATGCCTCGGAAGAACATGAAGCCGAACGAGATCGAGCGAGGTATGTATTGTTGAATGGAGTACGGAACCTGACACTAACATTGCATAGAAATGGGAAACCGTGCAGCCTTCATTGACTTCGCGCAAGGACTGCTCAACCTCAATCCGCTCGAACGATGGACGCCGGCTCAAGCGAAAATGCACCCCTTCATTACTCAGGCCAAATACACTGGCCCGTTCGTACCACCGATGACGCTGAAGTCGGGGTCAAGCCGATCACCAGCACCCGGTGTTCAAGAACAGCAGAAGTACGAAGGCATGAGCAGGCAACGACAACAGCAGCAACAGCAAGTGGTTGCAGCCCAACAAGCTCAGGCGGCGCAAAACGCAGCGTACGCCAACATGCAGATGAACCAGTACGCCGCCGCACAGACACCGCATGCACAGCCGCAGATGTACAACAACATGTACAGCCCGAACCACGCAGGCGCTCCTCCACCATATCCAGCGCAAGCTGCAGCACCTTATGGCCAGCAACTGCCGATGATGCAACCCCAGCAGCCACGACATTACAACCAGCCTCAGAACCTCTATGCACAAGCAACCACACGGGCTGGGCGACAGCGTGCAACAACAATGGACACACAGCAGGGGCCTACAGGCATTCCCCCGGCTCTGCAAAGAGTCATCAGTCACCTCGACCCCACTGCGCCAATTCGGTCACAGCCATCGCCAGCCTACTACCCGCCACCGCCTGATGGTGCACCTGAAAGTGCAGGCAGCGCGCGCAGGCGAGGATCGCGCACTGGCAGTTCGAGGAACCCAAATTTTGTGCGCAATCTCGAAGACCAATCGCTTGAAGGCGGCTTCATGACACAAAACCATTGGCAATGACGGGAGAGGCTTTGATTTATTTGTTCAACCACACCATTACGGCGTACAGTCGGCGCTATGCGGACCATCCAGATTACAGCACTGAATCCATTTACCGCGCGCCTACCTTTCTGACACAAGCTTACATGGCGAACGCTTTCGGCAAAGGACGTGTCAGGGAATTATCCAGGTACCGACGTGGCGCCACACAGGCTTCGCACTAGTCGGACATCGTTTGCAGTGTATTGCAGCATCCCATCCACGACGCGGTGGTGTATAGCACACGGACGAGCCGGTCAGGACCTGGCTTCGATGACTGTTCCGGGGCACCGATGTGACTCTTACCGTTAGCCACGACTCTTGGAGGTACATGTAGTAAAGTAAGGAAGGACGCTGCATGTTTTCGAGAGGTAGATAGCTTCAGTGAAATCTTACCGTTCGGCGGAGGAGCCGCGAAGTGCGTGACCACGGCACACATGTAATTCTAGTAGCATTCATATAAATTAAGTATCCGCGATACTAGCCTTCGGCTTTGGGTTTCAAACTTGTGTATTTTGTGATGAGTGCGATGGTTGGGTCTTGAAGATGTATGCAATTGCATTTAATTGACTTCGATCGTGGTTCTGGTTTGAGTTTCCGACGATGGGTGATCTGAAGTTACGTTACGGCGTGGTCAGCTTGTAAAGCTTGCTGAGCGTAGCTAATATCTAGACTCTGAAAATATCCAGGACCTTGCTTTCAGTTGATACACGGTGCTTTGGGAAGTGATGGATGGAGTTCATGTGAGCTACATCAAAGTATCAGGTCGATTGTGCACTTGTCCTCTAGCAGTCAAGCCAGAACATCGTTCCTGCTGAGTTTAGTAGTCAAAGCACCGTATGATGTATGTATGTATACTCTGATACAAGAGTTGAGACGGAAACAAGTTCATACCCTTCACCAAGACCTTTAAACTCCTGATATCGTCAACTATTCCTATTACCAGAAACGCCGTCTGCCCGCCTCGCGCTCCCCCCCGCCTCGGGCAATACTCGCATGAGCGTCGCTTCGTACGCGGGGGAGCCGCGAAATCGCATGTGTTGTAGACGAATAGTGTATGTATCAAGATCACTTTGGCCCTCACTCACGCCCGTCGTTCATGCTCTACCTCTAACTTCGCCCGTACACCGAGGGCCGCGGATAAACCCAGCGACTAGAAAATTCGGTTGAGTCTCTAAGCTTTACATACGATGCTCGACTTCACGTGCGCTTCCTGCTGCCAGCCTCTTTTGTGGTAGTGGTAGTCATGTTGGGCTTTTGAGTATCTAGTTCCAAGTCTTGCGTGTTGGTATTGATGATTGGATTGTGATGGTGAGAACTGAAGATGCAACGCGCTCGCATGAAGCGCAATCGTGTGCTGCATATGCGAAGGCCCTTCAATTTGGGCTTTTGAGAATGATTTCTATTTACGGTTCCGTGCCGCTCGTTCGTAGGAGCGAGGAACTTGAATTTGATGAGGATAGCTAAGGTGTGTTTTGAGCTGAGGCGGAGACATGTATAGGAGGGTAGTATTGGAGTGTGTGAGGAGCCGCATCGACGGCCTGGTTACTACGGGCTGCAATGTTGATTTGTGAACGGTGACAAGTGGCTCCAGGAAATATATCTTTTTCCTTCGGTCTTGAACATGTGCTAGAATTTATAGTAGAAGTTATGAACGGTAATATCGCCTCCTGAAACTGTACGCTAATCCATTGATTTTGAACATGTGCTAGAACTTACATGTGATCCCGAGTTAGGATTCAATCATGATCTGAAGACACGCCGTTATGGGCTGATAAAGCTACACCTTTATGGTCCTATGCGCCTGTCTACCTACCTAGAAGAGCGGATATCAGCACTTTGAGGATAGCCAGGCTCTACTTTAAGGGGGAGGTGGGGAGCCAATTGGAGGAGTGATGGAGTATGTATGGAACTTGATTGATGCCCCAGTTGCTAACAGACTGGAATGTTCTTTTATAAAATGGGATAGTGGCTCCTGAAGTTGCACGCGCTTGAAACAATCTCAATCGTGTGCTGGTTGATACAGGTGTTCCGGATTGGTCTTTTGACCAAAGACCTCCCTTGTCGACTACTCCCAAGCACAGATTCTGGACTTTGAGGATGGCCAGGCTCTTTTTTCAAATGGAGAGAGACACCAGTCCACGGGTTCATACGGTAAGTGAGTGAGTCCTGAAGGTATACGCGACATTTGGCCGTTTGTGTTCTGCCCCTCAGCGGTTTTGCGCACAGACCAACACTCGCACATCGGTCCCGCAGTCTTGGCAGTGACTCCCAAAATTAACAAGGCGACAGCGACCTTGCTCCTCCGACTCCAGCGGCCTCGTCCACTAACTCGACGACAAAATCTGCAACATGTCACGGTTTTTTGCTGCTAGCGACAGCTCTTCGGAGGAATCCAGCGAGGAAGAGCTTTACTCTAATGACGAGGAATCCGCGCAAGAGGACTCCGACAAGGACTCCGACGATGAAGACTCCAACGACAGCGACTCGTCGTCAGACTCTGAGGGCGGCGGCGCCAACCGCTTCTTGAAGGATGCCGACAGCGACAGCGGCAGCGAGGAGGAAGACGGGGCCAAGGTGCTCAAGAGCGCCAAAGACAAGCGGTTCGACGAGCTCGAGGCGGTGATCCGGTTGATGGAGAACGCGCAGAAGATCAACGACTGGGCCGTCATCTCAGACCGTACGTCCTCGTATATGGCTCTGGCTTTGGCTATGCTAATATGCGACACGCAGTATTCGACAAGCTCAACAAGCAAGTCCCCGCCCTGCAGAAGCAGAACGACGGCAAGGTGCCCAAGCTGTACATCCAGACCATTGCCGACCTCGAGACGCTTGTCCTCGAGACGCACGAGAAGCAGAAGGTCACGCCCAAGAAGATGAACGCCGTCAACACGCGCGGCTTCAACGCCATCCGCCAGAAGGTCAAGAAGCACAACCGCGAGTTCCAAAAGGACGTCGACCTGTACCGGGAGAACAAGGACGAGTTCATGCGCGAGGTCGAGGAGGTCGAGCAGGCGCCCAAGGAAAAGAAGAAGAAGTCCAAGATTCCCCAGCTCGGCACCGACATCGTCGAGGACGCGACTGACGACGGCTTCATCACCGTCGGCGCCGGCGGCAAGGCCGTGCAGTACACACCCGAGGGCATTCTCAAGCACCTGCGAGCCATTGTCGAGCAGCGCGGACGCAAGAACTCGGACAAGCTCGAGCACATCCGGACGCTGGAGAAGCTGTTCGACGTGGCCGTCAACGACTACCAGAAGATCCGCGTCCTGCTCACACTCATCTCCACGCGCTTCGACCTCACGTCCGGAACCGCCAGCCACATGCACCAAGACCAGTGGAAGCTGTGAGTAGTTACAACACCCTACTTTTACCCGCACGTGCTAACCTACGACAGCGCCGACCAGGAATTCGGCAAACTGCTCGAGGTCCTGGAGAACACCAAGGAGATCGTTGTCATTGAGAACGCCGAGGAGTGGGAGGATGACGAGAAGCTGCCGACCATCACCGAGGGCGAGATTTTCCGCATCCCCGGCAGCGTCGTCTCTTTTGTGGAGCGCCTCGACGACGAGCTCACGCGCTCGCTGCAGCACATCGACCCCCACACAGCCGAGTACGTCGAGCGACTGGCGGACGAGGCCCTGCTGTACGCCCAGCTCGTGCGCGCCCTCATCTACGTCGAGAGCCTGAAGAAGAACCCCAGCCTGGAGCTGCCACAAGACTCGCTGAACCGCGTCGTAATGCGGAGACTCGAGCACGTCTACTTCAAGGTATGTTTCTCTGTTATACTCACATATTGTCATCACTAACATCCGCAGCCCTCGCAAGTCGTCACCATCATGGAGGCCAACAGCTGGAAGGCTGTCCCCGACACCCTCGACTCCGAAGTCACGCCCCGCGCCATCCACAACGACACCACCTCTCTCGTCCAGACCCTCAGCACATACCTCTTCCAGCACAGCGAAGGCATCATCCGCGCCCGGGCAATGCTGTGCCAGATATACTTCCTAGCCCTACACGACCACTACTACAAAGCCCGCGATATGATGCTCATGTCCCATCTCCAGGAGACTATCAGCAACTTCGACGTCAACACTCAAATCCTCTTCAACCGCGCTCTTGTGCAGGTCGGTCTCTGCGCATTCCGCGCAGGAATGGTCTATGAGGCACAGACTTCTCTGCAGGAGATTTGCGGCTCCAACAGGCAGAAGGAGCTGCTCGCACAGGGGTTGCAGATGCAGCGGTACTCACAAATCTCGCCCGAGCAAGAACGCCTCGAGCGCCAGCGCCAGCTTCCCTTCCATATGCACATCAACCTGGAGCTCCTCGAGTGTGTCTACCTGACCTGCTCTATGTTGCTTGAAATTCCGCTCCTCGCACAGATTGGCTCATCGCCCGAAATACGGAAGCGCGTCATCAGCAAGACCTACCGCCGTCTCTTAGAGTACCATGAGCGTCAAATCTTCACCGGCCCACCCGAGAATACTCGCGACCACGTCATGCAGGCCTCCAAGGCACTGTCTGCGGGCGAGTGGAAGAAGGCCGCTGAATTCATCAACTCGATCAAGATTTGGGAGCTCGTCGCCAACCCAGAGCAGATCAAGGAGATGCTGTCCGGCCAGATTCAAGAAGAGGGCCTACGAACATATCTTTTCACCTATGCACCCTACTACGACACACTGTCCGTCGCAGCACTAGCTTCAATGTTCGAGATTTCTGAACGCAAGGTCTCCGCCGTTGTCTCGAAGATGATCTCACATGAAGAGCTTGCTGCTGCGCTCGACCAGGTCAACTCCGCCATCATCTTCCGCAAGGGCGTTGAGCTTTCAAGGCTCCAGACCCTCGCACTCAGCCTGTCCGATAAAGCGTCCGGGCTCATCGAGTCAAACGAGAAGACGCTCGAGCAACGCACACAAGGCACCGCCAACGCTTTCGAGCGGCAAGGCGGTCGCGGCGGCCGGGGAGGACGCGGTGGTGGTCGAGGCGGTGGACGTGGCGGTGGTGTACCTCGCGGTGGACGGAATCAGCAGTTCACGGGCGGTGCGCTGGGACGGGCTATTCAAGCTTAGGAGAAGGACGAGGGTATTGTCATGGTCGGCGTTGGAAATGGGTATGGGGCGTCCGCTTTTGCGGTCCCACGGTTAATGCTTGCGGTCTTTTAGATCCGAGACTGTTAACAGAACATGCATGCAATGGGAAAAGTTCAAGACCTATTCTACTTCCTGTGGAGCTCACTGTGTATGTCCATTCTATTCACGCATTACATCCTTGGTTTACAAATGAGCTCGTATCTACGAAGTATTGCGTCGACCTTCGGCCCACACTAAACGGCAAACTCGGAAATCCAGAAACAGGAGCTACCTTCGTATGCTTCATTTCTCATCTCTCGAGCAGAGGAAACTGCCGTTTAAAAAAAATGGGATGAAATCAAAAACTAACCCTTCCCAAATGACGCAGCTCCAAGTAGACCAACCATGCTTAATGTCTCCTCCGCTTCATCTAACCACTCCCCTGGCCCACTCACGTCCGTCTAACATGATGCTTCCAGTACACCCACGGAAAAAAACCTTCGTGAACGAACGCTTTCCTTGGCGCCTTCTAATCAACGCCCAATCCACTTCTTGATCGTCTCCTCCAGTGCCCCCTTGTATTTGAACTCCGCCAGCAACACCTTGTTCTCGTCCGTCAACAGCGGACAAGACGTGTAACCCGTTATACACTTGCTGTCAAACTCTTTGCTCTCCAAACTTGCTAGGAAATGAGTCATGAGGACGGGTGCTTGCGCGTTTATAGCTGTGGACTTTTTGTTTTGAAGTTAGGCAAATTGGACGCGTTGTCTAGGGACAATATGTTCGGATATGCCTTGTGTCTGCTGGAGTGTACAGTTATGACCGTCGTCAGTCAACTCAGCTACATTTGCGATACCGCCATCTCTAACATAGGCGGGTGATACGTTCCTATGCCAAATGGTGCAAGATATCAAAATTCCTCGTCACATCTTCACCTCCCATCGCAGTAGTCCCCTCGACAGCAACGAGATCGCGCCGATAAAAGACCCTCCACACCCCTCTCAACACGCGATTCCTCGAATCGGGATTTGTATTTTCACACGACAAACATACCCTACAAACTCGTCGCGAAAACAACACCCATCGACAGGCCCGCTTGCTTCCAGTACTCGAGCATGAGCCATATGATCTTCTGCGGTGCGCCGGCGCATTTCCACGACGTCTTTGGGATGGTTGAGTGAATAGCATGGTGCCGGGCATGAGTTTCTGGATGAAGGGAAAAGTTTTTGTCGTAGTAGCGCTAGTCGTAGATGGGTGAGACTGGTGCGTTGGGGTTGGTGAGGGCGGAGGAGAGGCTTTTTGACGCTAGTGAGATCGGGGGTTGATGCTGGGGGCGAGGATAAGGTGCGAGTATGTGATTTCGTCGCCGTTGTTCAAAATGATGTAGTTATATGCTAGCGAGACTCTGGCGAGGCTCTGGCTGTAAAGTGTGAAGTGCGAATTGATGAGGCTATACGAGAAGTCTTTGTAGGTTCTTCCTTCTTCATACTGTAAGTGGAACACATGATATGAAAGTTCTGCCACACTGTTTCATGACGCTAAGAATGATGCCAGTAGGCGCCCGTTTCCATGACTAGTGTACATGAGCAGAACGGTAGTGGAACTCAGATTGACCTGCTGCTCGAGGCTTTTGCATCCACCAGGGTTATTGGATGGCCATGTTGAATCAGGGAGCAGGTGTAGGCCTCATGATAGACGAGCAATGACGATGCTATAGTTTGACATCTTTTCGCAAAGTCATTGCGAAGTACATCATCAGTCTCGTGAGAGATGGGACGAAATAGGACAGCAACCTTAGCAACTATAAGAGGAAGTCGCAGTGAAATCGAATAGATTGATATAGAGCCGCAAAACACGGACAGAAAGACAATTTGCAAAACGAATTGAGGACATGCATCACTCTGTGAAAGATGACGGTGATCTGGTGTCTCAGGCACCGACGACAAAGAAGTACGTTAGCGTGCCATGGATCGACGCACATGCACATGCAGGCTGCATCATCAGCCTCCACTTGTACCCGATCTATGCGGGCTAGCCTGTCTCTACTGCTACTTTTCTTGTCCTCGTGCTCTCTATCCTTTCTCTCAACTCACGACACCTATTCGACTTCACGAGGCTGAAGTGACTGCAACCATGTTCGGCTTCGTTGCTGATGCTCTGACGTAGGTCACCCCGCCCCCGCATTCAATACTACCACGAGCTGCAATACATAGTGGACGCATAGCGAAGCTGTTGCGAGAAAGCACAACTTCATACACGAGCACGTTTCACGAGAAGCTAACCACCACGCAGCGTAGCAACCACCGTCCTCTTCCCCATCTTCGCGTCCTACAAAGCCCTCCACACATCCGATCCCGCCCTCCTCGCACCATGGCTCATTTACTTCGTGGTGCTCTCCTCCTTCACCGTCGTTGAAAACACATTCGACTTCATCCTGAGCTGGGTCCCCTTCTACGCCTGGATCCGCTTCTTCGCCCACCTCTACCTCATTTTGCCCGGCTCGCAGGGCGCCACCTTCCTATACCAACAGTACATGGAGCCCTTCCTGTACCACCACGAGCGCGAGATCGACGACTTCATCAGCGAGAGCCATGACCGCGCGAAGTCAGCTGGCCTGCGATACGTGGAGATGGGCATCGAGTGGGTGAAGGTGAATGCTATGGGCTTCGCACCGCACGCCCCCGAACCCGACCGCCCCGCCGGCCAGACATACGCTCAGAGCCTCATGTCGCGCTTCCAGATGCCCGCCGCACGCGGCTCCAACGATCTCTACGGTCTCGTGAACCAGGCCCTCAGCGGCGCATCCGCCCTCTACGGCGCCGGCGCTGGCACCAAAGACGCCCAAGCCACAAACCTCAGCCGCGCCGTGCCCAACCTCGTGCCCGACAACATCCGTAACAACGAAGACCGCTTGCACTACGTCAGCTCCCAGCGCGAACGCCTCGAGTCCCTCCTGCAAGCCTTTGACCGCGAGCAGGATAACATCCGCACGCAGCAGAGCGGCGGGAACAGGTACTACGAGCAAGGAAGCAGCCGCGCGAGCAGCAGCAGCCACCTGCCCCGGAACCGCAGCGACGCCGACTTCGACAGAATCGATCGCGACGAGATTGGCTCCGAGAGGCCGCCGTATCCGCTCACGCCGCCGCCGCTGGGCCGCCGCACGAGCTCTGGGTGGATGCCGTGGAATTGGCAGAAGGCGCAGCAGGCGGAGGATCCGTTGGCGTATGGGAGGGAGCCTGGGCAGAGTCGGGCGAGGGCGAGTGGGTTTGATCTGGGGGATCGCTAGGAGAATCCCGAGTGGAGGCAACGGACGTCTTCTTGGGGGTTTGATTAGACGGGGGAGCAATCGGGTTCGATGCTTGGATGTATATGGTAGTTTTATGAGATCATGACATGACATTATTATGACTGTCACACTTTCTTATGCAACATACAGTGACAAGTGATGTAGCTTGCGAGTCGTCTGTCCGTATCTTACACTACATGTACACACACCATCGCTGTATATTGTATCTACATCTTGACCTCCTTGAACGGGTACTTGACCACATCGTCCTTCCTAATCACAATCTTGCGCTTCTTCTTTGTCATGTTGTGCTCCACCCACACCTCCCTCGTCCACTTGTTCGAGAACTCGCGTATGAACCTCGGATCCCAGAGTTCACTCGCAATACCCAGATCCTTGCAGCAGCGCATCAGGGCGTTGGACTTGCAGCCCTCGGTCGCGGTGGGGATGCCGTCGGGGTCAAAGTATTGCTGCTCGCCACGGGAGATGGAGATTAATCTAGGACTTCATTAGTACAGTCTCAGTGTTGAGCAAAGAGAATTGACGTACCGGCCTTGTACAATCAAGCCATACTCCCTCGTCACAACTTTCCCAGTAACGATACTTTCGCCTCGCGGCGCAAGACCCCATCCACCCGGCCCAAACGCCTTGTTCAGTATCCGCCTGTACTTGATCTCAGGCAGGTAGATTATGCCATCTGGCTTCGTCTCGACGTCCTCCTCCACGATAGGTGCAAGCAATACTTCTTGCTGCTCGGGTGTGAACGACTCGCTTCCAAGACCATGGTACGAGCGCGTCCAGTCAATCGCTGGCACGCCCTCAATATCTGGCGGCGCATCGTCAAGGCCGTCGGTGAGGGAGCGCTGCAAACGCGCTTCGTTGGCGGCGCTTTCGGCGGTTGCGCTACGGTTTGTGGGCACGGGGGGTTCTTTGGCGGGGAAGGAAGGTACGACTGTTCGTGTGGGGTTGGAAGTTGATGGCGGCAATCTTGTACTGCCGGATGGTGCAGAGGATTTGGCGGTAGTGGTGGAGGGTTTGGTGGTAGTGGTGGTTGTAGACGTTGAGGTTGTGGCTGCAGCTTTTGGCGTGGGTGCCCACGCTGCTCGTGAAGAGGATATTGCGAAGCTGCGACTCTGTGTCCGGTAGGTGACGGGCGCTGATCTGGAGGATGAGGCTGCAAAGAGTGCAGAGACGCCTCTGCGGGCCGATGTTGTTGCCATTCTGTGTGTAGGATGGCGTCTTATTGCTGGCGGCGCGAGATGGACAATTGAACTTTGCGAGCAACGCGAAGTCACGACTTGAGCTAGCTTGGGCCAAGCGTGGAAGCCGCCCAATCAGCGTCCAGCTAAGCATCAAACCACGTCTTGTCGATACCTAGCAATTACACGCTTTCATTAACTGTGCATTCAGCAAGCTTGGAATGCAGTCTCACGTAGTTGCGCATGTACACCGGTCAACATCATGATGGCGAGAGCTTGCACGACCGGCCTATGTTGAACACCTCGTCCGTCGGTATCGGTACAAATCCGATCCTCCGAGCAGTCCAATTATCAGCGGCTACTTCAGACGCGAACGAATTGCATGCCGCATGCGATACTCGCTTTCGTGCACGATTGGCTCGCTCGCTCGTTACACTCTCCGCAACAATTGAAAGCGGTTCCCGCTAGTCAGTATTGCTAGGGCAGATCATTAAGCTTGAGGGTGCCGCCTACATACAACTGCTCCTCGCTCCACAGACGTGAAATCGCTCCTACCATTCGGTCACTTCATCATGCTGTCGTCGGTATCTGAAGCTGCGTCGACCCTACTGAGGTTGATTCGCAGCGTCTCCTTTGGACAAGCCCTTGCACTTGCTGTTACATTCGTACGTGTGAGTGAATTAGGAAATGCTTCAAAGACTAACGTTGTACTCAGTTCATCGTTCGATTCTTTGCCAGAGCGGTTTACAGAGTCTACTTTCACCCACTCTCCAAGTTTCCCGGCCCAAAGCTCAGGGCCGCCACTCGCATTGCTTCGCACATTGAGGTCTGGAAAGGCGAAAAACATCACGTCCTGGCCGACCTTCACCGCCGATATGGCCATGTCGTGCGTGTCAACCACGATGAGCTCAGCTTCACCGATCCAGACGCTTGGAAAGATGTATGGAATCCTGCGCCTCTCCAAAGTCCAGCACTAATCACTGCAGATATATGGCCATGGTAGCAAGAGCAAACAGGGATCGCCTCCCACAAAAGACTGGTTACGATATGGCAAGACACTGAACGGCTACCCCAGCTTGCTGCAGGCTCGAGATGTGGACCATGCTCGTCAGCGCAAGATCTTCACGCCTGCCTTCTCGGACAGGGCCTTGAAACAACAAGAGCCTCTGTTTCTCAAATACACGAACCAGCTTGTTGCGAAGATAAAGGAGCATATCGAAGAAGACCCCGACAGTGAGATTGACATGATCAGGCTCTATAATTTTACGACCTTTGACATCATGGGAGATTTGTGAGTGACCAAGGAGTAGATAGATCATATCTATGCAGAGAGGGAGTGCTCTATACTTACTGACAGACGACAGGACATTCGGCGAGCCTCTTCACATGCTCGACAATGCCGAGTAGTAGGTAGACCCGCGACATACGACATCGGCTTCAATACTGACACGATGCAGCGACCCCTGGGTTAAGATCATCTTCTCGAGTGTCAAGATCGCAGCTCGTATGAGCACGTTGGCGAATTACGGATTGCTAGTACGCGCCGTTCGAACACTCATGCCGAAGTCACGAAACAAGCAACGATATGACCATCTCAATCACTCCGTCACGCGCGTAACGAAACGTCTCGAGAAAGGCCGCCAAGCCGAAGGCGTGGACCTCTGGGATCTAGTGCTTGCTCAGGAAGATGGTAAGGGTCTCAGCAGAGGCGAGATGGACTCCAACGCTTCACTCTTCATGATCGCAGGAACAGAGACGACTGCGACGCTGGTCTCCGGATTGACGTACCTACTGCTGAAAAACCCCGAGTGCATGCAAAAAGTCGTCGAGGAGATTCGCAGCGCGTTTGCCAGCTCCGACGATATGACTATGGAGAAACTCGCCGCGCTTCCATACTATGGTGCGTGTATCAAAGAGGCTTTCCGGCTGTACCCGCCAGTGCCACTCGGTCTACCGCGCAGGACACCAGAAGACGGAAGCATGATTTGCGGCCAATTCGTCCCGCCCTACACCCTCGTCACGACGCCGCAACTAGCCATGTATACACATCCCGACAACTTCAAGCGGCCACGGGAGTACATTCCTGAGCGGTGGCTGGGCGATAAGGAATTCGAGGATGATCAGAGACATGCGTTGCAGCCGTTTTCTATGGGTACGAGGGACTGCCTAGGAAAAAAGTGAGTTAGATGATGTCAATGTGGAGAGTGCATGTGCTGATAGGAGTAGTCTGGCATATCACGAGATGCGCCTCATCATGGCGAAGGTGCTGTATGCTTTCGACTTTGAACTTGGGGCTGAGAGTGAGGGCTGGATGGATCAGGACACGTACATTCTGTGGCAGAAGAAGCCGTTGATGTGTAAGCTGAGGGCAGTGAACTAGACTGATTGGCAGCAAATTTGTGAAGGTGTCAACGATCAAGACATATTCAACGCCCAGTTTACGAATTTGGTCCAGGATGAGCTTCTTCATATTGTTAGGCATCCAAAGCTCTGGCTTTGCGGAGCAAGCGTGAGATATCCCGCACGGGATTGTCGCGTCTGCGGAAATCCGCAAACGTTGGGCTTCCACGCCGCAACAACACCGCAAAGATGCGGATTACGGTCAAAGATCATTCAAGATGATTTTGACTTCTCGATTACGATACTGCAATCATGCAAGCTGCACATGCAAAAGCGCTCCCACGGGACGTGCCGCCGCATAACTTGGCGCCTGTTGTATCGTCCCATCTTACCACAAGGCGGCCGGGCGACGATCGAAGAGCTCCTCTGGCTTATCGAAGCTCCGTAAGTTGTCCATTTCGCAATGTAAAAGACTGCTTACCCCGATTCCAGTCTCGCAGGACACAGCCATACTTCCACACACATTCGCTCAATCCAGATCTTGCCCATATCCTCCTTGTAATACCACCATGTCCCTTCCCACCCAAATCACCGCCCATGCAGACCCCAGCATCGCTCCCCTCCATCTCAAAGGCTTCGCCCAAATGCGCTGGGCTGTCAACAACCCGCCCGCCAACCCAGCCGTAACATTCGCCGACAAAACCATCCTCGTAACCGGCGCAAACACAGGCCTCGGCTTCGAAGCCGCAGTGCACTACGCCTCCAAAAGCTGCGCACGCCTCATCCTCGCCGTACGTACCCAAGAAAAAGGCGCCGAAGCAAAACGCCAGATCCTCCTACGCAGCGGAAGAAAAGAGGAGCGAGACTTCATCAGTGTAATGATCGTCGACCTCGCACATTTCCACTCGGTAAAGGCCTTTGCAGTAGCACTAGAAGCCGAAACAAAGTCGAGCGGACTCCACGTCGCGCTTCTTAATGCCGGCCTCACTCTGCCAAAGTACACGCCCGGCCCACACGGGTACGAAACGGCTCTCCAAGTCAACGTTCTCGGCACCGCACTCATGGCCTTGCACATCCTACCTATACTCCGTCGCACCGCACACACCGCCGAGGACCCGCCGCACCTCACTTTTGTCAATAGCGCGGGCCACATCGAGACGCAGCGCGCGTGGTACGCAAATCACGACAATTTACTGGCGTACCTCAACGATCCGAAGATGTACGGTATCAAGGAGAGTTACTGCGGCGTGAAGACGCTGGGCATGGCGGTCATGCAGCATTTCGCTCGGGAGACGAAGGGAGAGGACATTGTGGTGAATGCGTGTTGTCCGTTTTTGACGAGGACGAGCTTGGGTAGGTACTATGCGAAGCCGATTCAGGTGGCGTTTGGGTGGTGGCAGATGATTACTGCGAGGTCGGCGGAGGAAGGGGCGAGGTATGTGAGATGTGTGATGTTTAGGGTGCGGTAAGGTGCTGATGTGTGATGTACAGGACGCTTATGAGTGCGACGGCGTTGGGGAAGGAGAGTCATGGGCTGTTTTGGCATCATGATGTGTTGTATCCGTGAGTATATTGCGAATGGCGAATGCGGGGATGCGACTGATGAATAATAGGATGGGAGAGATTGCGAGTGATGAGATGGAGATGGAGAGGTGTTGGAGGGATATTTGGGAGGTGCTGAAGAAGGAGGGACAGGTAAAGGACGGGGACGGATGGTGAAGAGTGAAAGGCATCTTGCTAGAGCGTATGGTTGTCGAGTCGAGAGCTGGGATCTAATCGTCAAGGGTGAAAAGCATCTTACCAGGGCGTATGGCTTTCGAGTCGAAAGCTAGAATCTATTCGTGTCGGGTGACTTTGGTTGTGCATTTGTTGAGCTCAAAAATCGTTGTCTTGGGCGCGTTTCTGCGTGGTGATGGTCCATTCTCAACGATGAATCAACCTAAAAGCTAGCTAGTGTGAAGCCTGTCAATCTTCATAGGCATTTACGTGCTGTGATTGCGGATAGAAAGATACTCATGCAAGAGATGGCCGGAGTCGAGGAATACATGTCGTGACGCGGACGCGTTTCTCCGACGTTCGGCTGGAGCACGGTTGCTCGCTGCCGATCTCCACGATGTTTCCTGCACTCTCACGTCAACGCCATGGAATTTGCAGCGTCACACAGTACCTAAAAAGAATGAGGAAGCTTCCAAGCCGGCGATTATGCTGCCATGGCTGCCAAGTACGCCGTTATCAGACGCGTGGACCCCGCATGCGAGCGACACCATTCCCCGTCCTTCTCCAGTATCAGATATGCTTCTTCCAGCCCACCGGCGGCCAGCTCGAGATGCTCGTACCTACATATCCAGACGGCTTTACGTAAAGTGCAATTTTCGAGAGCTTCACGCAATCGCATCTGTTGCGCCGCAGTACGAAAAGCTAGTGTCTATACTCGCTCCATCCACCCCACCATGAAGCGATCACCCTCTGTCGACCAGTCGGAGGCTGTCCAAGGTGCGATGTGGAGTAGGTGAAGAACTGCTCCTGGGAAAGATAAGGCGATGCAAACGACGTCAGCCAATTCTTGTACACTTGGGCTCTATACAGGTGTCAACGATCGCGAGAGTCTGCCGAAGTATGCACTACTTATGCAGTAGCGTGGACGGTTGCATCAGCAATGATGCTGCCGAAATGCTTGAAGGTATAAGTTGAGGCAGCAGCCATGTGGTAGCACTCCAGTTGTCTAATCTTGCCCACGAAGCACGAACACCATGACTCTCCTCACGCAAATACTGGGCTTACTGCTCGTGGCATTGGTCAGAGCTGTACCGCAAGCGTCGGCCGTGACTGTAACAACAACGACTTCTGCAACGACCAGCTCATCCACGGCCTCTGCATCCCTCACGTCTGAAGAGCGAGATGAGCTGTTCACTCTACACGAAGACCTCGTCAACATTCCCTCCATATCCGGCAACGAGACTGAATGTGCAGAATGGCTCTCAGACTACCTTGAAGAGCTAGGATACTACGTGGAGAAGGTTCCAGTTGGCAATACAGGCACATTCAATGTGTTCGCTTACCCGTCGGCACTCAAGGACGAGGGTGTGTGGCCGGAGGTGCTTATTACAAGCCATATGGACACCGTAGGCCCCCAGATTGTTACATAGTAGAAAATCACTAACCACTCTTCCAGGTGCCACCGTTCTATCCATTCGAGCGCAGAGAGAAGAATGGAACAGTCTATCACTTTGGTCGTGGCACTGTCGATGCCAAAGGTCCTTTAGCCGGCATGATTGTTGCCTCTCACAAGTTCCTCGAATCTCGCTCTGATACAGCTAGTCTTGGTATGCTCTTTGTTGTCTCCGAAGAAACCGGTGGGGCCGGTATGAAAGCGTTCGCATCGTATGCTCGCAACACCACTTTTCGAGCCGGGATTTTCGGTGAGCCCACGGAGGGAAAACTTGCTAGTGGCCACAAAGGCAGTCTCGGTCTGACGCTCGATGCCAAGGGCAGGTCTGCGCACTCCGCGTACCCCTGGCTTGGAGTCAGTGCTGTTCATTACCTCGCAGAAGCTATCGTCGCAATGAATGTGCTGGAGCCAGCACTTCCTAGCAGCGATCTGCTTGGTCCCTCTACTATCAACACCGGCGTCATCCGAGGAGGAGCAGCCGGAAACGTGGTCGCAGAGTCTGCCAACGCCAGTGTATCAATCCGTATCGCTCGGTCTGAAGAGGATGCTCCCAAAACCGTCCGCGACATGATTGAGGGCATGCTTTCGCCTCTTGTGACACGCATGGCAGAAGCGAACGGCACACTCAATCTGATCTTCGCAAACTCGACGTACCCGGCTCTCATTCTGGACACGGATGTGGACGGCCTAGAAGTTGCACCAGTGTTCTATGGAACAGATATCCCGAGCTTGCCACAGGTGGGAAAGAAATATCTGTTCGGAGCGGGCACAATTGAGGTGGCACATACTCCTGACGAGCAACTGAGTCAGGATGAGCTGGTGGATGCTACGGAGGCGTACGTTTTGATCTTGGAGAGCTTGTTCCCTGCAAACTCAACAACGGCGCGATAGAATGCACGTGACTCTCGAAAGGAATGACGTCTTTTGAATCGATGGTGTAAACACTGCTATTGGGGACGCTTGCACGAAGAGGCTGTGGCCATTGTGTCAACATTCAGCACACGCTGGACGCCGAATTCGGTGACTCGGCAGAACCGAAGCCTCCGAGTAAGATCAGGTGCGATGCTTGCCAGTGACGTAGAGAAGGATTGCTTGTAAGCGGTTCAAGGTGTCCCAAGTAGCAATACGATCCCTACTCTATTTCAAGATCCAGCTTACCAAAAGCATTTTGGTCATGTAAGTTGTCCGACCTCAGCAGCTGGGCAGGTTCAAACCTGAATTGGTGTCGGTTGCGAGTATCATGCGTGTCCAATCAGAAACGGTGTAGGGCCTCGGTAACACGCGGACCGGTAGCATTGCCCGATTTCTTCGCATGGACAACAACTGTAGAGAGACATGTACTTGCTCCGTCGGGGCCATGTGTCCGTGACATTTGAGGCCATATGAATGAAGACATAAAATGTACGACCTGTGATAACAAGAACTTCCTACGTGTTGGCCAGATGGAAAGCCAACTCGGGTCAGTCAGAAGCATCTTTCTAGTGTTCTTTCTCCCATCGCAAGCATTTGTGCACCACAATTTGTTATTCAGTCGGAGTCGGCGCAACTTTAGTCGAAGCATGGGAATAAAACGGAAAGCGGAGTACGCTGAGAATACGCTAGGCTTGCTGGCGTAAGGAACTCTTCTCAGCTCAGCTCGGCCGACCAACAAAGAGGGGAAACATAAAGACGAGAGTATCGGCTGCTGTGGCAAGGTTGAAAAAGGAAAAATTGCGACGTACGACTACCGAAACGCAACAGATCGATCTACAAAGTCTGCCACGACTGGACCGCAGAAGCGAAGCGAGTGCTTACCTGCACGATCCCCAGGCTTCGGATCGTACCTGCATACACAAATACCGTCACTGCCATCTTGCACAAGATCGCGCCGTGTGGCGAACTCGCCTATCTGGTGGAAAGCGTGAAGAAGCCGTGGCTGCTTGCGCAGGAGGTTGTTCTGTGGAGACAATTACGTTTCGTACGACGTCACTCTACCTCAACGACAACCTGGGGAACCTACCAACCTTTACGTATCCACAATCCCTATCTAAAGGCTTCGAGAATACATCCTCACTATGGCGCACTCACCGGTCCTGTTCGTGGCCGTCGGCGCCTTCCTCTCCTACATCCTTTACACCCGAATCACTCTCTACCTGGCACAACAGCGCATGATCAAAGAAAATGCATGCAAACCGTGTCGCGCCAGATTCAACAAGGATCCCATCTTTGGATTGGACGTGATGAAATTGATGAACGAAAACAGCAAGAAACATATCATGCTACAAGAGAACAAAAAGCGCTTTGAGAGGCTCGGGACCACATTCCAATCTCGGATTGTCACTCAGCCCATCATCGCGACTTGCGAGCCCGAGAATATCAAGACGATCTTGAGCCTAAAGTTTAAGGATTTCAGCATCAGCAATCGCCAAGATGCCTTTACGCCGCTGCTGGGTCATGGCATATTCAACGCCGACGGAGAGCGATGGTCTAACAGTCGTCAACTACTCCGCCCGAACTTTGCAAGGGATCAAGTCGCAGATATCGAAGCATTCGAACGCCATTTTAAGCTCATGTTGAAGCACATCCCTCGAGACGGCGCAACGGTCGACCTGCAAGAGCTTTTCTTCCGTATGACTATTGACACCGCGACAGAGTTCTTATTCAACCATTCCACTAATTCTTTGCGCATGGTTGGGCAAGAAGACGAGAAAAACGAGGATGTCATCTTTGGTAAAGCCTTTAACTTTGCGCAAGAAGACGTTGGTATACGTTCGCGGTTTGGCGTCTTCAATCGCTTCAGAAACAACCAAAAAGGCGAAGAAGCGATCAGAATATGCCACGAATACATTGACAAGTTTGTCGACGACGCCCTGATCTTCCGCAAGCAACTAGACGAGGAGAAGATTGCTAGCAGCAAGAAGGACGAGAAATACTACTTCATTCAGGAAGTGGCGAAGCAGACTACAGACTCAAAGAGGATCAGAGACGAGCTTATCAACATCCTTCTAGCAGGTCGCGACACCACAGCCAGCCTGCTAAGCAACATGTTCTTCCAGCTCGCGAAGAGACCCGAGATCTACGCCAGGCTACGCGAAGAGATCGCATCTCTGCAGGGACGAACACCATCTTATGAGGAGCTCAGAAATCTGAAGTACGTGAAGTGGTGCCTCAACGAATGTAAGTCAAATGTCATGATGCGATATCAGAGGCTGACAACTCCATAGCACTTCGCACACACCCCGTCGTTCCAAGTAACTCACGCCTCGCCATTCGCGACACCGTGCTTCCGCGTGGCGGTGGCCCAGACGGCCAAGAGCCTCTATTTGTGCCCAAAGGCACGACAGTCGGCTACTCTGTTTACACGATGCACCGAAGAAAAGACTTCTACGGGCCAGACGCCGATGAGTACAAGCCTGAGCGGTGGGAAACGCTGCGTGTCGGCTGGGAATATCTCCCATTCAACGGAGGGCCTCGTATCTGTCTCGGCCAGCAATACGCACTCACCGAGGCGAGCTACGTGACTGTGCGACTTGTACAGGAGTTCAGCAAGATCGAGAGCCGGGATCCGGAGGAGTGGAAGGAAAGCTTGACTTTGACGATGTGTAGCCTGAATGGAGTCAAAGTTGGTCTTACGCCGGCTTAGAAAGAGCGTAAGAGACCGAGCCACAGGAGCACATGTCTTGGAACGTGTCGGATGGGCAGTGGGGAGGGTCATGCGGACCAGCATGATCCTTTCTGTTTGTTGTCGGAGACATGGAATAATGCGTACTTTTCGGACTCGGGCTCCAGCAAAAGGACTACAAAGCGTCGTGCCAGGCGGGAAGATGGACTGATAGGATAGCGATGATTACCAACCCGGAGGCACAAGCTCGAAGCCATGCTTGTCTAGCAATGAGCAAAACCTTTAGAGCACACCCCATCAGTATACCAACTCAATACCTGAATTGCAATGAATTTTTCTGGCAATATTCGTAGCTATCAATGGATATTGAGTGATTGTTGCGTGAAGATCGAACCAATTGGAACCCCCGAGAATCCACCAACCACCTGGATTCGGAACACTACTCCACTTTCAGTGAGAGCAATGAGATGCCTGAGGCTGTATTACCACTTCAACAAATGATATAGGGTCTGCTACATACATCCTAAGGCATTGGAATAGACAAACATGAATTTGACATCGCGGAGTGGCGTAATCCGGTTGCGGCCTGCCCCATCCAGCAAGAACCTCCGCGGGGTGAAGTCCAACCAACGACTCACAACGCTGCCTCGAGCAACGTGCGCGTCTTCCCACAACCAACACAGCGTCATCATTGGCGGACCGCCTGTATTAGCCCACGACGACGTCCTTGGGGTGGAGTGGCGCGTTCCTGAACGATGATCGTATTGACGCCTTCTCTGCCGACGAGGCTTGGGAGCGGGACTTCACGCTTCGCTCTTACCCATCAGCCAAACAAACACCAACGTGCGCTGCGACCATCTCAGCCTCGTGTGCCTGGTACCCGGGTCATGTCATTGAACGAACCAATCTATCGTACAGCATTAATATAAGTATTTTGAGCTCCCAGTCTGCTCCCTTGTCCAGGCACACGACACCTCATTCTACCTCCACAATGCTGTTCTCCGCATCGCTTGGCCTTTTTGCTCTTCCTATCACTCAGGTCCTCGCCGGCCCAGTCGTAGGTCGTGCAGACTCTACTCCGGTCAATGTCACTACCTGCAATGGCAAGAAGTACGTCTACGAAGAACTCGCAGGCTACGGCAAACTGCCTGCCAACTTTCGCGACAAGTATGGCGACACGCTAGGCGGTATCGGCAGCGCTATCGCACTCGACAAGAAGAAGATCAAGTACAAGAAGAACAAGGGTAAGAAGGGATCGTACGAAGGTACAATCTACGGCTTGCCAGATCGAGGCTGGAACACACAAGGGACACAGAACACGCAAAGTCGCATCCACAAGTTCACCTTCACTTTTGAGATTGTGGACGCCACCATTGAGAAGCCAGCAAGCCCGAACTTCAAGCTAGAGTACAAAGACACGCTGCTTCTGACGGGACCGGATGGAACGCCATTGACTGGATTGGATCCCACCACGACTGTGCAATACAAGGGCTTCCCTAGCCTGCCATTGGCTCAATGTAGGTAGCATCACACCAACTTCGTGGAGGACTACTGATGGTGAGCAGATACTGGTGATGGCTTTGGTAACAGCGGTCCCGGAGGTGCTCGCGTGCCTCTCGACACAGAGGGGCTGGTTCTCGGCGACGATGATACGTACTGGATCAGCGACGAATACGGTAAGATTGTCACTGTCTGGCTATCCTCATTTTGCTCACAATCCTGCAGCGGCGTACGTCTACCAGTTCGACAAGAAGGGTAAGATGATCAAGGCTATCCGCACGCCTGATGCTTTCATCCCCATCCGTAACGACACAGAGAGTTTCAACGCAGCTTCGCCACCCATCTACAACCCTACTCAAAAGACCGTCCCAGAAGACCCCACTACTGGACGTGGCAACAACCAGGGTCTCGAAGCGCTGACCAGCAGCCCTGATGGCAAGTACCTGTACACCATGCTCCAGAGCGCTACTCTTGAAGATGGCGGCAGGTCCAGCTCAAGGCGCCGCAACACTCGCCTCCTTGCCTATCGTGTGAAAGACAAGGGCGGTGTAGAGCTCGAGGCCGAGTACGTGGTGCAGCTTCCGGTCCTTCCCTCCGGCCGTGTCGCTAGCCAGTCTGAGATGCATTACATCTCCAAGTCGCAGTTCCTCGTTCTTGCTCGCGACTCAGGCGCTGGACACGGACAGCCCAACTCTGAGTCCATCTACCGCAACGCCGACGTCATCGATATTTCCAAGGCCACCAACGTCGCGAACCAACCTCAGTACGATGGCTTCAACGGTTCAATTGCGAACCGCGATGGCGTGCTCAAATCTGAGATCAAGCCTGCTGAGTACTGCCCGTGGTTGTACTTCAACGTCAACTCCCAGCTCAACCGCTTTGGCGTACGCAATGGTGGTGCGCAGGACCAGAACTTGTTGAACGAGAAGTGGGAGAGTTTTGCGCTTATTGAGGCTGACAATGATGACGGTGACAAGAAGAGCAAGAATGATGATGACAAGGAATACTACCTTATATCTTTTTCGGACAACGACTTCATTACGCAGGATGGTAAGTACAGATTACACAATGATCGGAATGGATACTAACACATATGACAGGATACATCAACTTCGGCAAGCAACAGTACACGGATGCTTCCGGTTTCGAACTGGACAACCAGGTCTTGATCTTCAAGGTCACGCTGCCAAAGGGTTCCAATCCGTTGTAAATAGCGGAGCTTTGATATGAACATGTATCTGAATCTATCCAAGACCCCCTTTCAAACTCTGGTGTTCCAAAGCACTCATCATTCTCTTCACTTCCCGTTATCCCATCCTCACAAACTAAACAGCGGTAGATGGCACGCAATTATAAACGAGCAATAGATCGCGGTAGCCTCCACCCCAGGACCCAACGGCATGCCCCACACATTCCCAGCCGCGATTGCCAAAACCACATCCATCAAGAAAGGCGCCGCACCAACCTGCCCCACTCCCACACACATGCCCCAATGAGCCAGCCGGTCACAAAACGACGTTCTATCAACCGGGACATACCGTCTGCAGTATTCCACCAGCACAATACCAACCGCGCCATCAACACTCACAGCGGTGATGACAAAAGCCTTCATAGCTTTGCTATCCCAGTGCAGCTGTACCGTATCCGATACTCATCAGCCCCACGGCCGCACCGAATACATATCCCATAATCATCATAAACACGAGCCCCTTGTCCTGTGGCGCAGTCGTCCTGACCGCCGCTGCCGCCTGCAGTTCGCGGCGCTTGTGCAGCACTGCGTTTGCCGTGACGACAGTGACGAGCAGCGACATCGTGATTTGTATGGCGAAGTACCCGACTACGCTTGTCACGTCGATATTGCGGCATGTGTGGAGTGCGTTGACGACGACGACGACGACGAAGGCGGTGGTGCTGCTGATGAAGCAGATTATGGCGGCTGGGACGTGGTGCCGGATCTGGCGCAGGGTAAGGGGAGAGATGGAGTGTTTGGCTATGAGGAGGAGTGTGATGTACATTAATAGGTGGAGGAGAGTGCCTGTGATGCCGTAGGGGAGGTTGTAGACTTCGAGGGCTTGGAGGACGGGTGTGGTTGTGGTGGTTGTGTCTCTGGAGTTCATGGTCTTTGATGCGGTTGCGAAGCCCTTCATAGTGAGGGCGGCAATCCGAGAGGGTGTCGTAGATGGTTGAGGGTTCATATCCATAAGGGTGGTTATGTGTATTTATGGTGAGCTTGGGATGCGGTACGGGAGAGTTGAGGAGTCTTTGTCGCAACTGGAATGGGAACCTGGGAAGACGTGTTCTTTTCTTATTTTGATCGTTGTAAGAGAACGAGCTGCTTTCCATGGTACGAAACCAGTAGTCGCCATAGTTGTGTATGGTTCTTGTCTACGCTTGGTCTAGTGTACCATGGGAACAGTGGTACCGCGCCGGGATCTCAAGGACATCCGTCTTTAGCTTACCATTCCAATTATTGTTCATTGATTTGCTCTTCCAAGATTTCGCGAGCTTTTCGACTCGGGTTTTGGAAAGAGGGTCGACTCAGAGATGGACAGTGAAGCTAATGTCTTTTGACTACAAATCGGAATACCATGCATATGATAGGGGTGGAAATCAGGCAATGATCCGGTGCACAGAAGCACCCATAATCCAGTCTAGCGTAACTTTTCTAAACCCACTCGTCTGGCTTTTCAAGGGCGACAGCACGCACTCCGTCGTGGACTTTCTCAAAGCTCCCAAAGCATGAAATATTTCAAAGCAGCACGCCAGACATCAGCCCTATCTCTCACGTTTTTCCAAAAGAATCCTCGGACAAGACATCAGGCGTTGAGTTTGAACTTCTGGGTATCGAAGAGCCGTAAGTAATATTCTTGGAAGGAATTAAAGCGTGGCCCACGTACGATGTGCACGTCGCTAAAAGGCAGGAGAGCATGATGTGAACAGCTTGCTCTTGTTTGAGTGTAGGCCATGGGTAGTAGTCATACGATCTTTGAAGACCAGAAAGTGGAGGAGGAATTAAGGATATGTCGTTTTAAAATTGTCGTATTCTTGTTCAGTCTGATACTCGTTCTTAACGCACAAATAAAAGACATGAAATGGAAGAACGGTACTTTTTTTGTAAAGTGGCACTAGCAGCGTGTGTGAAGCTGATAGTACTTTCTGGGAAAGAAGAGACGCAGAAAGTGTCAGTGCTTTTCTTGCGATTGGAAACACAGCCATGACAAGAAAGTGAATCGGGACTGAAGTACGATTATATGCTTGATCCATGCGCACGAGCACATCGCGACAATCGAAGTTTTGTTTGTGACACGACAATTCCTCTCATTTGAATTGCTGCTGCGAGGTTCCCTCATCGAGACATAGTCTCGGTGCTTGACGAGGCCATACAGCGGCGCAGTATCGTTTTCGAGAAGCGAAGCACCAGACATGGCGGCCAATCAATGCGGTTATTGTTGGGAGAAAGAGCTTGTTGAGCTGATGAGAGACAAAAGGGAAAGGAATAAGTCCTGGATATTTGGCACAACACGCACATTATGCTACCAGCCGCTGCGGATTTCCAGTAGTGCAGCGCACATGAATCGCATCTTCTTTGGATTTTCACCACACACTCGTGTGTTGTCCGACAAATCTCGCACTCTATGCAAGGTGTCTCCTCCAGTAGTTCGCAAAAGCGCTGCTCATCACTCACCATTCCGGGTTTGATTTCTTGGCATTCTGGAGACAGCACCAGAGAAGGACAGACATTCGGTCGTCACCGCGAGTTCTGAAGACAGAGCAAGGCCAGAAACATGTAGTACCTCTTCGTCCTTTTTTTGATGCGAGGCAAGAACAGACAGGGAAGAGACATGTGTCCGTAGCTATGGTGACTTTTGGAGGAAAGAAGAGTAACTTTTTCGAATGCGAAGTCGAGTTTGGAGGACCGAGGAGAAAGGCACGCACGCGCATCGGCGTAACTTGCAACCGATTCTGGGAGCGAGAAGAAGGCACAGACATACAATGCAGACCGTTGTATTTCGAAGAAGCGTGTTGATGTTTGAAGAAGTAGATACAAGTGCTGTGAGGGCTGAGTGTATATGCCACGCTCAAGTCGTAGCATGGGACGCGATGTACGCTTTTCCATCGACAGGACACTCAGCATCAGGGTGCCGATTTCTTCTTTTCTGAACGAAGAAGAAGAATGGCGCAACTCCAATTTGAATTTTGGAGGCAGGAGAAAATGCAGGACTCATGCAATGGACCCGCTCGTGTTTTGTAAAAGAGGAGAGGAAGTCCAGACATAGAGTATCTGTCTCGATATTTCGAATGAAGAGAAGGCAGATTTGTTGAAGAAGGGAATAGTGTGGGTGTGAGGGGTGAAAATACACACGACTCTCATCTTTCTCGTTGTTTATGCCTCGTAGGGCCGAACGGCGACGCATAGCCATATGTGTGAACCGTTTTGAACTCGAGATATGTAGACTGAGATTGTGGGTATCATATGCAACCTGCAACTGCGACAAATAGGACTTTCAGCACCTACTCCTCCAATTCCTTCATCGCCTCCTCCTCGCCATCCCCATCCTCCTTCAAAATCTCCGCCCCCAACTCCTCCAAAAACCTATCCGCCTTCCCCTTACCCCTCCTCTCCTGCACCGCCCTCTTCTTCTCCCGAATCATCTCCTTCCTCTTCTCAATCTGCTCCTTGCGCTCCGTCCTCACCCTCTCCGTCTCAGCCCTCTCCTTCTCCAGATTCCTAACCTGCTCCTGCCGCTCCTCCTCGTCTTTCGAGAAGTACATGAATCCCGTGCCGCGCTGTCGTGCTTCTGCTCTGCCGTCGAAGTGCAGTTCTGGCGGCGGCGTGAGCTCCTTGTCGCGCTTAGCAGCAAGGTCGGCCATGGCCTGTGCGATGGTCTCGTCGGGATTGAATGCATTAGTCTGTACTGCGTCGCCGTATATGATGTTCGTAGGCATGGATGGGCGCGCAGTGAAGCGGTCGGGCTCGTCGGCTGCGAGTGTACGTTTCCGTCGCTCTTCGCGCGCGATTTCTGCGCGTGTGCCTTTGCGTGTGCGCCCGAACTCGTCGACGTATTCGATAGTTTCTTCTTCTTCGGAGGCTTCTGATTCTGACGATGCGGCGCTGTCCGGCTCGCCCTTTTCCTGCTTCTCGGCCCACTTGCGGTCGAAGTCGACGCCGTACTTGTCGTCGAGGTCTTCGACGTCGCCGCGCTTCAGGGCGTCGTAGAGGCGTGCTTTTTCTTCCATGCGCCGCTTCGTGCGCCGGTAGGAGGCGTCATCTTCGCCCTTCTCGTCGGCGGTGCGCCCGCGGTGCGTTTGGGTGAAGTCTGTATCCGCCAGGTCCTTTAGTGCGCGCTTCTTGACATTTTTGTTGTGCGTCTTGAAGATGTCTTCCTTCTGCGGTCGTGCGCGGCCTGTGGTGGTCTTGCTCGTGTCTTTGGAGGAGGTCTTGATGAGGCTGGAGAGGGTGGAGGAGAAGGCGAGCGAGTTCGAGCTGGATATTTCCTTCGCTTTGGAGCGGTTTTTGGGTTTCTGGCCGTAGAGATGGGTGTCCTTTGATGACATGGCGAGAGTGTGGGCGATCAGTTCGCGCGCGTGGTGTTGGCGATGTCGGCGGACCACCGAGGCTGCGTCACTCTGCCAAACAACCCCACGATCTAGCAATGAGTCGGCGCACGCGGTTCCGCACTTATTTCTTCTCCTTCAACCTCCTTCACTTCTTCTGGCTGCTTCAGTGAAGTTTGCGACACGTCTTTTACACTTTACACTGCGCAGTTGGCCCCAGACACACCACAATGCCTCTTCCACGCCAGGTCTTCATCGCCGTGATCGGTACGGGCATATTTGATGTCAAATAGAATTATAGCTAATATCAACAGGCGCCGGCGGTGTAGGAAAGTGCTTCCTCTCGCAGCTCTCCACCCTTGCCTCCAAGCTCTCCCAATCGCCCGGCACGCCCTACTACCTCTCCCTCATCTGGCTGAGCAACTCCAAGAAAGCCATCTACACCCCCGACTACAAGTCCCTCAGCGACTGGGAGGCCGAGCTCCAAAAGTCCACCAAGCCGACGCTCCCCCTCCCCGAGCTATGCGAGTACCTCGTCAAGGCGCCCGGCAACGTCGTGCTGGTGGACAACACAAGCAACCAAGACGTCGCCGATAGATATCCCACCTTCCTCCAAAAAGGCATCAGCATCGTGACTCCCAACAAGAAAGCCTTCTCGGGCAGCTACGACCTCTGGACCAACATCTTCAGCGCCGCATCCAACGGCACCGGCACCGGCGGCTACATCTTCCACGAGTCGTCCGTCGGCGCCGGCTTGCCCGTCATCTCCACGCTCAAAGACCTCGTCGAGACGGGCGACGAGGTGCAGAAGATCGAGGGCGTCTTCAGCGGCACAATGTCCTACCTCTTCAACTCCTTCCAGCCCACGAGCGGCGGCGGCGGCAAGTTCTCGGCAGAAGTCCAGGGCGCAAAGGACAAGGGATACACCGAGCCCGACGCACGCGACGATCTCAACGGCCTGGACGTCGCGCGCAAACTCACCATCCTCGCGCGCCTCGCCGGCCTGAAAGTCGAATCACCCACGTCCTTTCCCGTACAATCGCTCATACCCAAAGAACTCGAGTCGTGCTCCTCCGGCGACGAGTTTCTGCAGCGCTTACCCGAGTTTGACGGCGAGATGGACAAGTTGAAGAGCGAGGCGGAGAAGGAGGGCAAGGTCATACGGTTTGTGGGCAGTGTGGATGTGCCGGGCAATAAGGTTAAGGTTGGGCTGGAGAAGTTCGACAAGAGCCATCCGATAGCGGCGCTCAAGGGGAGCGACAACATCATTGCGTTCTACACGAAGCGATATGGGGATAATCCGCTGATCGTGCAGGGCGCGGGCGCGGGTGGGGATGTTACGGCTATGGGTGTCACGGCGGATTTGGTCAAGGTGTTGAGGTTGATTAAGTAGAAGCTGGTGACGAAAGTGTACAAAAGATACAGGTGTTTGATATAGAATATTCTCAACGGCTCCGAGCAAAACCATCAAGGGTAAATAAGAATGCGTTATCGCGCTTCCATCAGCGTGTGCTGTACCTGCTCTTTTGCTTCGCATTCTCAGCCCTTTACACACATCCCCCCCCCTCTATCAAGCTCCCCGCAACTTCGTGCTTGTAAACAGCCGGTCCCAATACCTTCTCTTGTTAGCGAACGTCCTTCCAGCTCATCTTCATGCGCATGCTGCCACGTTGTGACAGATACGTTCCACGGCTCTGCCTTTTTACGCCCAGTAGCGTATTCGCCCGACATTCCTCGCGATTACACGTTCTTTCTTTATCGTCACAGTCTCTACTCTACTTGTCTCTTCACACAAACTGTATGCTCAGCACCTCTTGGTGTTGAGCAGAACGTGTTGGTAGAGACCAAGTGAGGAGGACGATGAGTGGGAAAGTGATGTCTACGCTTGATTGGCGTATGTAATGGAGTTGGAAGGAAGCGCAAGGTAGTAAGTGGGAATTAGAGGGAACGTACATCTTACTTGTTGTGTGTAGTGGGTCTCTAACTGTTGCAATTCTTGCTTGTTGACTGACTAGAGGCAGAACTGCTCTCGTCTCTCAACTTGTTCCCTCTCAGCATGCTGGGTGTTGGATCAACTTGCCAAAATCCACGACCTGATCCTACTAAAAGGCTCGTCAGCAAGTAGAGCCATCTCGAAATATTTCACGTGAACCCGTCCCCAGCCTGTGCCCGCAGCAGCACGACAGAAGACTGCCGAACACGCTGGTGCCGTTACTTCCGAGCCACGAGGTCCTTCCAACGTGCTGTCCAAGCCGAAGAGTCTAGACCTTCACATCAAGATTTGGTACCACTGTTGTGTAAAGTCCCCAAGATTATAGACGATGCCCTAGCACACATACTCGGTATGTTTCGTACTCTGCGTGGAAAGTACCGATAAGCGAGCTGCGGCAGAGGTAGGTACCAAAGAGAAGTGGCATCGATGTCCGCGTAAGCTCACTCACTGCAAAAAGGAAACCGTGACTCGACTCCGACTGCTTGGGTCGCAAAGGAGATACCAAGAGGTCTTGGTCCCGTGATTGCCGCTTTGTATGCCACGTAGGAGCCAAGGGCATACCAAGTCCTCCTGTTGCTGTTTGCGTAACGGAGAGAGTGCGGAGTGCATGACAGCGTGAGGGGAGTGTGACGATTGAGAATCAAGTGGGAACTATGGGCCAGGGGTGTGCTGAATATGAGAAACCTACAGTCTGATTGAGGATGCTGGAGTGATACAAAGCCTCAGTTCCACTCATGAGTCGCTGTCCGGAGGCTGACAGCACCAATAGATAGAGATTTGTAAGGCCTGGCAGTCGGCATCGAGTGAAGCCACCAGACAAACTAGGTAATCTGTGTTCTTCACCGAGTCAAGTTCGGAGCTTACCTCAGGTCAGCCAAAACTTCCGATCGCATGGCGTATCGATCTTGTAAGCGCCAAACTCCGCAAATACAGCCACAGATCACACGTTGGCACATCGTAAAAGTGACGATTCGTCTGGTCACCTGTCGTACCGCGATATCAATCGCATGGCATACGATAGCACCGCTGGCTCCAGTACACCGTGGTCCTGGGCCCCCTAGCCCAGGATCGCCGGCACCGCTGAACCCAAAATGAGTCATTGGAGGTGTCGAAACCACGCATTCGGGACTACAATTGTCTTGCCGGGTCTTGGAGAAGTTACACCGGGCCTGGGCAGGCGCTCACCTCGAGGGAACAGACTCTATGCCTCCCGTGACGGAGAGTTACTTGGCCCGCTGCTTGTTTCTCGTGCGCTGTTGGTCGGCGTGAAAGGGCACGTAGACAGGTGGCTGATGGCCTCCAGTTAGGCAGGACGATGCGAAGGGGTCATTAACGCCGATTGTCGAAGCGGGGTTTGCTTTGTGAAGCTCGTCGCCAAGGGCTTGGCTGCCAAGAGGGCTGAAGCCGGCGGAACGAATAGGTGCAACGCGAGACGAATTGGCGCATGTGGGCGTTGAGGCTGTGCTGATTGTATGACCAGGGTACGCCGGGTATCCATGGATTGCACGAGTAATCTGATGTTTTGTCATTTTATGTCGCTTTTGTGTCTGGATAGATTTGAAAGAGGGAAAAGTCTGCGCGTCCGTACGGAGAAGGTCTGTTGTTTAAGACATGTGGTAGATGTGATCGACGCATGTGTAACGGTGGGTACGGGAGGTTATCTTATGGGCGGCCTATCGCCGGCGTGCCACTGCCAGTCTCCGCATGGATGCAGCATGTAACCCATGATAGGACATGTCTTACGGTACAACAGCTGCATGTGTAGCCGCAGATGTAGAGCGAGAGAAACGCTGCTTCGAGCAGATGACCGGCCGTCCTCGTCCGTGTCGCGGCGAGATCAGATAAGCACTGTACCGGGAATCTTGCTTGTTCTGTCAGGTAGGTTCGTGAGACGGACATCGGGAGTACGCTCAGGGGAAGGTCACGATGAGTGTCTGCAGTGAGTCTGCAGACTGCAGAATGCAAATTGGCGCTGCCGACAGATCGTCTGTGAAGATCATCGTGACCGCGGTCTCGTGATTAATACTTGGTGGTGAGGTACTTTTGAACCACGAGACATGACCTCACTGAGAATCTGGGCATGCTGTCGTTTCCGGCTATTCCAGCCAGGTAAAGTGATCAGCAAACCTCGTCCGCGGGTCTCAACCTGGGATTCCTCAACCTATCCGCTCGCTACCGAGGTGGATATTCTGCATTTCATATTGACCACGTTGTTATCCGACAGACAGGGCAAAAGCAAATTGACGTTTCTTGGAGGCCTGAACGTTTTGGATTCAGAGCACAACGTCCTGGTTAATCCCGATGCTGCGAGATTGAAAGGGTTTTGGTATCGCCAGAGCCCCAGATCTTCCCCTCTTTCGAAAGAAACCACGCAGAGGCGCAGTCTGGCGACTTTGAGTGATTTTTATCACAGCGAAGCGTCGAACGCTGGTGATGTTGATCATCGCTAACGTCACTTGTGACTTGCCGTGCCCAAACGGCGTGAGTCCTTTGGCAGAACTGCGAGTCCGACCCTGGTCGTCGATGTTTGTCAGAGCGCCATGTGTCAGAAATACCCTTTGATTGTTGCACAGGGGCTGCATAAAAAGCACTTGACGCGGCGTCGATATGGCAAGGTACAGGCGGGTGTGTGCCAATGGTGGTGCCCACGTTGGGCAGGTATCCTCTACCTGAATCTTTGCAACGGCGCCGAATTGCGAACGGAGCACACAGTTGTCTGGGAGCGGTGAGACGTTGACAATGACTTTGGTCGACATTTCCAACGTGCTGGCATGGATCTGCTCAAAGGGCTTGGTCACAACCTTTGGCGCTGCTGTTAGCGTCGACTCCGCGTGGCCGTCCCGGCGCCGCGACGGGGTGATGAAGAAGGAGTTGTGTGTCTAGGCTGCGTTGGGAAGAAGTGCAGTGTGTGTCTCCTGGGCGGTGGTCGCAGCTCTAGTTTTCTCCACCAGCGTCCCTTGTCACAAGCTAGCCCCCCAGCGCTGCGGTTTATTAAATAAGAATGCGCCCTCGGACACACAAACCAGCAGATAGATAAGGCTGACCTCACCATCACTCTGCATCAATCCGCAACACCTCCCTGTTGTCGTCAGCGTTGATCAGTGTTGACTCAAATACTGCTGCCTGTCCATCAGATTCGGTAAGCCAACATTCACCAACCCGCAAGCCTCCCTCGCCAATCGACGTCCTTCCACCGGCTTCCGTCACTCGGCGCAGCACTTTAACAGCGTACTATTACGCTTGTCGTCGGTCCTCCGTTACAATTCCAAAGTCACTCACGCCACATACACTTTCCCCGCAAACGAGGCAAGGGCGATCCCAGAATCCCGGCCTATCAGCATTCACACCTTGGCACAAAGTACCATCGCAAAGGCCTATCTCCATATTACATTTATACCTACCCTCCACCCACTCTTGGAAATAATCGCCATCGCACTCATCACCACCAACACTTCCGCTGGACTCAACCACAACCGCCTCCAAGACTTACATTTGCGACTAGACTAGCGTCTACCCCAGATCGCCACCCGTCTTTGTCTCGTGACAGCAACAACCCTGCAGAACCACAAGTGCCTTAAACAGTGGCACGCCTCCCTAACAAGTTGGTCCGTCAGGAGCCCTAGGTATCTTCACAACGTCTTCCACCACGTCGTCGCCTACCAACAAAACGTTGCTCCAAGGCACGAGACCACGCAAACGAAGCTATTTCGACCTCACCTGAACACATCGCCACCATGTGTGTCGCCGAACTCTGCGTAACGAATCTTCCATGCCAGCATCGCTGGTACCATCTCGTCCGTCCCTGCAGCCCTTCCAGCAACCTATCCACCTGTGGCAAGAAGCTGGGCATCTCAGGGTGGGAAGTCAAGGTTGATTACTGTCCATACTGCCAGGGCCACGTTTCCGAATTCGAGTACAGGCTCATCGGCGATGGCCCAGCACCTCCGGTCGGGTCCTTGTCTGCTCTTGCACGCGCCCACTCCACATCACTCAACGCAGCCCGTCGCGACATTCGTCTTGATGAGGTCACCCGGTCTGACTCTGCGACAAGCGTTGGCAGCAAGAGCAGTCTGGTTACAGCTGCATCCGAGAAGAACCGCGCCATGAACTCCCGTCTGGACGCCTACTTCTTCCCATCGACCGACTCTCCAGTGTCTCCCTACCCAACAGCACGGTCTGAGGCCGACGACGAAGACGCCAGCGCTGCAAGTCCCAGCGACACATCGAGTGCAGACCGCAATAGCGTACGACATGCATCGATGTCCGTCGAGCCTTACAAGGTCGACGTGATGTCGCGTGTGCGCCGACGGACCAAGAAGTTCTCTGGCATCTTTAGATGAAAGCCGTACCCAAGGTATCGGAAAAGTTCTTGGCCTCGTCATTTTCAGACGTTGCACAGCCCACTCCACTCGACTCAGCTTGCGTCGTTCGGATACCTAGCGTATTGCGGGTCGATAGTCTAGAACGTTGGCACACTAAGCTCCGCTACCTCCGCTACCCACCGACATGAGGTCTTCCCGCGGACCGACTCTGATCACGAGCGCAGCCACACACACGCCACAACTCGACTCACTTCATTTCTACACTGTGTACCATTACACAGTCGTCTAGTGCGCTCCACTCAGGAAATCTCTTCTCTGCTTCTAGATACCCATCTCATATTGCGCTGCAGCAGGAGTCACACGCGATGCAGTGCGCTTTCTGCTTAACCGAGGCCGTTGCCGGCACTCATTCGGCGTTCTACGGAAAAGACATGGAAAATTCGATGGGCGACCTTATTCATGTATGCTTGGCACGACCGCGGCTGCGGGTGCGGGCGTTGGCGTTGGGCAGTAACCAGGCATTTTGCTTGAATCAGGTGCAAAAGCACAGGTGTGCTACGATTATTCTTACGAACCAGGATGTTTCTTGACTTGGACCTCCTGCGCTGGTGTGCATTTGTGTCTCCTGCATGTATTAGCTATGTTGAAAATGGACACGCTTGCAAGTTCTGCTTTGAGTCCCTCAATTCTTCCGTCTCTTCCAGATTGCCTTTGCTTGTGATGCTCAACTGACAGCGCCACTCGACTTCAGCCGGAGAAGAGATCCGCTTATATGCAGCACACTAGATTTCTACACATCTGCCAAGCTATGCAGGCATACGTTTCCGCTCCGCCCAAATGCCGTGTACTCCGGAACAGTAGAAGAATAGCACGATACGTGTCACGTATGGAGCTCTTCACCTCGATCTCGGATGCCTCTCGGCAACGCCAACCTGCACAGCCACACTTGAAGTCATCTAGATGGATTCTTAGGTAAGAAGTTGCCGCATCGAAGCTTATGATCCCGCTAGACTTTGCGTGCTGTCACAGTTTCGCTAGATTTTCTTCACCACCCCCAACACCATCAGGCAACATCTACACCACCTCACAGATAGACGTCGCAACAAGCCTTACCCAGCCTTGATCAGCGAGCTTGTGCGTTACTCATGATCGTTTCGGTAGTGCCTTTGATTACACGCGTGTTGTCGTGCGTGGAATGCAATATCTGCGACCATGCTCGCGGAACTCGTGCACCCAGTATGCGTCATGTGTTTTTGTCTGTTAGCTCTCACGAAGGTGGCATGAAACAACGAGAAATGTGTCCTGGATGACGACGACGATCTTTGGGGCGAGTGATAGAGCAGATCCATGAGCTCGGGAGACTAGGGAAGTTCCGCATGCCAGGTCTGAGTGATGCAAAATGACTGTCGCGTGGTACGGATTTGCACTTCCGCGCGAATTTGAAAGTGCCGCACTGTGATTCTGATGCACGTTTAGAAAGTACGCGAAGAGAAGACGAAATTGCGAGATGGATGGCGAACTCTACGCTTCGGTTTCCAAGCGCTAAACTCAGACACGACTCGACTCACTGTACACCGGTGTATTTCGACGCCTGTACATCATCGCATCTCCTTCCTTATTCAAGTAGAGTTCCATCGTTCTACAATTGTGACGCGGCTCGACGGTCCGCCGCCTGGACTCTGTGCACAAGCACTTCATCGGTGTGTGACAGAATGCACAGACGAGCACAAGAACGCAGAACAAGCACTGTCCAGTATGACAAGCGTGTCAATCAAGCTTTGGTCGAAGAGCTTGTTAGTGCTTGATTCAGAACAATGTTGCGCAAATCCGAGGGTGTGGAATGCCAATTTATCGAAATGGCGATCGCTACAGCACACAACAAAGTCATCTGTGTTCCTGACCAAGAAACAAATTGCAAGGCAGAGGAGAGCGGAAGTGTTTTGTGTAATGCTGTATTCTTTCAACATTTATCGATCGAAAACGACAATGACCATCATCTACTCTCCTGGGTGTCCCTGAAAAACGCCGTGGTATATCCCATCAACGCCAGATGCTATGCGTAACGATATCCCAAAGAAAAAGTAAAATCACTTCTTGGCCTTCCCGCCCTGATAAGAGATATCGTATTGAAAGAAGCTGTCCCATATGGTCCCCTTCCTTTGCGCTGGTAACTGTTTCCTCGGGCTTGCGTCGCTCTGAGTCCTGTTTTTCATGGGTGAAGCGTCAGGTAACCGTAGTACGCTGCCGCTTCCGAAGTGTGAGGAACCGGGCATTAACGGCTTTTGCGGGGTGTGCAGACGACTTGGAGGATCCGGACGTGGACGTCTGGCTGGAGACTGTACGACGTTAGCAATAATGTCAATGGGAGTCGGGGAGCCTAGATTACATGATCAAGGTCCCCAAAGCAAATCCTTGCGTACGTTCATGCCGTCTTGGTCCTCCACGACCCGTTCCACGCCGTTGCCGCTCGTCTCCGTCTCCCTAAGATGGCTAGGCCCGTGAGCGCCTGCTGGACTCGCGCCTCGCGTTGCTGCGTTCGAGCTGGGGTTTGAGTCTGCGTTCTCGGCAGGCGATAGAGCTTCAGCTGAAGGTCGACCCCCAACGACAGGCACACTCTTGCGGCTATTGCCACTACTGCGGCGGCTGTCAAGCGACTTGCCGAGCTGCGTGGCCGGGTCTATGGAGGACTTCTTCATCGCCTTTTGCATCTGGCCCTGGCCGGTTTCGAGGCTGCTTTTCACGGTGACTGCGCCTTTGATGCCAGGTGTGCCTGGAGCCATGGGCTTCTCCTCGGTGGCATCGAGCAGGTACCAACGTAGGCCGTCGGAAAGCTCGAAGGGATTGTCGTCTTCGAAAGACAGGGCATTGCTGGACGCAATCGAGCGGCCATCAAGTGATGCTCGTGGACCGCCTTCAAGCGTCTTGGAGAGATCCACCATACGCTCTTCCACTTTCGAGATGCGTGCTACAAGCCACTCCTTGCCTTGCAATCGATGCGAGTCTTGTTCTCGAAGGAAAAAATGCGGCGCGCCGACGTTAAATGCAGCCCACGGACGATGCGCATTGTTGCGTGTCGGTAAGAAGAGAGCAAGATCGCCTTCCTTGAACGAGCGATATGCGATCTTCTCCTGAGCATCACCCTGAAAGCGATGCGCCTTGTCTCGATATGCGCGAGCTTCTTTCTGCCACTTGCGTGCGGTATGCTCCATATCTCGCATGCGTTTCGCAACCGCATCGCTGAAGGTCTCCAGATCGAACATGTCGAGCTTCGCGATAAGGTCTTGATAACGCTGATCTTCTTCCTCAGGCGTGGCCGACTCTGTCCATTGCAGGAAGGAAAGATCGCCAACGTCATCTAAGAAGCGCTTGAGGGGTGTAGGCGATGTTGTTGTGCTTCGGCTTAGACCGCCGTTCGTGTCCGACATCATGGTACTGTTCCCGAGCCTCGAAGCACGCTGCAGTACCATTTGGTCGTTCTCACTGGTGATGATAAAGCCCAGTGCCTCGAGTAGACGCACAAGGCGCTCGTGCTGCGTGTATAGACGTTGACTTAGCTCTCTGGCACGGATGAGGCGTTGGCTTGTTCTGGACGAGTCGAATTCCTCGTGCTTGAGCACTTTCTTCTCGAGACGCACGAGCTCAATGTCGAGACTGTAGATGTGGGAATTCTTCTCGGCTAACTCGGTCTTGAGCTCACCAACCTTGGCCTCCTCTTCCTCGACTCGTTTTCGGAGGGTCTCGGATCCAGTCTCACCTTCCGCAAACTTCGCGCGCAAGTCGTGTAGCTGTCCTTGCGCGTCTTCAAGCTCTCCAGTGATTGAATCAAATTTGGCTCTCTCTGCGTCCAGTTGCTCTCGTGTAGTTGCAAGATCTTTCTCGTTCTGGTTGAGCTGCGACTTGAGCTTACTCTCTTGCTCCCCTGCTTGTGCACGGATGTTGTCATTTTCGGACCTCGCAATTGCAATTGCTTGTTCGAGTCCTTGCTGATGATCCAACATGCGAGCAGCGAGGTCCTCGAGCTGCCCTACAAGCTGCGGTAGATCCTTTGGCGCGTTTGCGTCCGGAGATAGATAGGTGAAGGTTGCTGCGAGAGACGTAAGGTGTTGAGCACGATTCTTTTGGTCGTCTTCGAGCTCGTTCTGCAATGAAGCAATCTGCACATTTGCGTCTTTGCTGTGTTCGGCCGCCTCCTCACGTGTCCTTTCTAGTTCGTTCACAAGCTCTTGAACTCGCACATCGACACCACTCCGTTCATTGTCTCGACTGCCAAGCACACGATCAAGCTCGTCTTCAGCTTCCTCGATCTTAGCCTTTTGAGCCTGTATCTCCTTTTCGAGCGACCTTCGTTCATCGGCGAATTCCTGCTGTTGGGCCTTCATGTTCTGCATGATGTTGTTCTTGGTCGACATGGCCTCTTCGAACCTCAGCTGTGATTCCGCATCGTCATCTCTCCGTTGCTGAGCTTCTTTCTCAAGCCTCCCACGGGCCTCTTTCTCAGCTGCGAGCTCTTGCTCGAGGCGGACTACACGGCGTTTGTCTTCTTGGCCTTGATTTGATGAGAAGCGTCTCGATGAGATCGAAGATCTTCGCGAATGCTCCTCGAACGACTTTGGTGATGCCACGTCCATTGTTGGCATGTAGGGTTCGCCAGGTCCTGGGACAACGAACGATGGTGGTGGCCCGCCTATTGAGAGCCTGCTAGAATTATTTTGGCGATGCAAAAGATCTTCGAGGCGTCGAACGCGGCTTTTGAATCCTCTCAGTTCATCCTCAAGCTTGAAGTTAACTTCTTTGAGCACCCGCATCTCGTCATCGCCTCGGAGCATGAGTGTAGAACCCTTTCCAAAAGCTGGCTCATGTACGCTGCCCATCTTGAAATTCTTCGCACGTTTGACCTGCTGTTTTGTGGGTCGATCCAGATCTTTGATGGCTTGGCTCAGTGCTTCGGCGTCCGAGTTCTGTCCGTCTAGTCCTTGCAGTATCTGGTGATAATCCTGTAGATCTTCACGGCTCACTGCTGGCCATATGCTCCTCTCGGGCTGGACGTTCATCTCGAACCCAACGATGCCGCCCTGTACTGCCTCCAGATTGACAACTTCTGCAATAGGCTTTAGCCACTTTTTCCGTCGTCGCTCTTCCTCTTCTTGAAACGTTGCCATTTCTTCGGCCAGGGAAGATGTATCTTTCTGCAATCGATCAGTCCATTCGCGTCTCCGTACGGCCTCAACAAGCAAGGTGCCGTAGATGTAAGGAAGTCGCCCAACAAGCGATATGAGCTCAAATGCCGTTATTCCTTCTTGTGGTATGCTGACCGAATCAAGTTCGCTGTTGAGGCTTGTCATGACGGCCTCGATGTTGGCGATGCCTTGCATGCTCTCCACGGCATTCCTGATTGCAGAATTCTTCTGCTCTATGGACCTTCTCAGCAGATCACTCATCTCCACACTGTACTCCTTGATGGCAGGAAGAAAGTTTCGAGTATGCAAAAGGGCCATTTTTGATACCTGAGCTACTGACTTTGAGCTCGGTTCGAGATCCATGACGTGTTCCAGATCCGTTTGGACTTTCTTTGCGACCTGATCGATTTCGACATATAGGCGCCCCGGTTCTTCGGAGTCGTCTACGAGCGACCGACTTTGGCTTTGGCCAACTGCACCAAGGAGCTCGTTATAGTCACCGCTGATCTTCTCCAGCTGCGCATTCGTCTCTGCCATGCGCTTAGCGAAGGACTCCCGCACGCGCTTGCTGGTGCCTGTTGCCTTCTTCACGGCCTCAACATCGAGGAACTCCTGCAGCGACGCCGTCCGATTGGTTCCAGTCTTGCGAGTATTCTGTAATGCCTGAGGAGAACGCAAATCCTCTGCCAGAAAACGCACGAAGTCAACTTTGGCTGGTATCGCGCCCAGCTGACCGAAGTCAGAATCTAGGCATCGCAAGTTATCTGCCGCTTCCTTCTCAACCCCATCGAACCACTTCTTTGCTTCATGGTACTTTTGCTCCAAGTTTCGAATATGCGAATCGTGATTCCCGACCGCAACTTGTGTGCCCTTTGCTATTGTAGCTTGTTCGGCAAAGTACTTGGAGGCGACGCGGGACATGGAGTGCGACTTCTCGAGGACGTTGAAGGCCCAGTCGCGGCGGGCTTGAAATAACGTTTGCCATGCTCGCAGGTCTGTGTTGTTTGAAAGCGTGTTTGGTGGGTCATCTGGGGTGAAGGCATCTGGTATGGGCGTGGACGATATGGCAGCCTGTGGGTTGTTGGAGAGTTCACGGCTATAGACAAAGATCTCTTTCTACAAGTCATGGTTATTAGCTGATGCGGTGGTGTGTACGTGAGGTTTCCATACTTCTGTAAGCAGCGCCTGTAACTTTACATGTTTGCCTCCGGGCGTCAGTAATATCTGTGACTCCGGTGCTATCTCAGAGGCTCGTGAGATCCAGTGCTTCAGCGCATCGACGGAGCTGAAGGCTACAGGGTCAGCATCGAGGCGCTGGCCCGTATGAGCTACAGCGATCTGTAGCGACATCCGGACTGGCCCTCCCGCTGCTTGCTGAATTGTTGCGACTCTGGTGTGAGATTTGTGAGGGATGTCATTGAGGCGCGAGTGATAGGTACAGAGACCTGCCAAGACGCCATGTGCAGGGATCTGCCGCACGAGTCCGCCCGCGAAAGTGCATCATCATGAACGGTCACGCAGCCGCGTAGTAGCCCAGTAGTCGCGCGACCGCCTCGTTTGATCAAACCTGAAATCATCATGGCGAACAATGGCGACGTTGAGATGGTCGACGTGACAGCAAAGGCGCAAGATCTCAACAGTTACCACGACTTACTGCAAACAAACCACAGCGACGCGTTCGCGTTCTCAGAGACCGAGAAGCTAGCCCTGCATCTCTACGATCAGTTGCGGGAGCTTGAATTGCAGCAAACGCTACTGCAGGCACACCAACCAGGTACGGACACAGGCTATTGTGCTCACATGGGTGTACTAAAGTGTCTGTAGCCCACGTGTCGGGTGTCCCAGAGCTTTCAGATGACGAAGTTCAAGAGCAGCTGATCATAGCCCAACGCGAGGCGATGGAGGCCAAGGCAGAGTATGAGATACGCAACAGGATAGTGCACAACGTGTTGGTAATGGATCCTGTGCTAAAGGCCGTCCATGGAGGCGACCGCACTGATTATGCTGAAAAGTAAATTCTCGCCTCAACCTGTTGTGCATGGTGCTCCGCTGACGAAGTAGGCGCATCCTACCCTCGATAACGGAAAATGATACTATTTCGATGGTGCACAGTTCATTAGCATCCAAGCTCAAATCTACCCAGCGAGCAATCACTATAGCGACGCAAGCGAATATGGTCGCAAACCAGCAAAACCGCCAACGATCAAAGGAGATGTTGGACTTGGCTGAAAAGATGAAGTCTCAGACTGCGAAAGACATTGAGGATCCTCGTTTGCGCGATCAAGTCAGCGCGGTTGGAAGAGAGCTCAAAGACTCGAGACGGAAGATGAAGACTTTGAAGGGCATTCTCTCGGCAATGATTGTTGGCAGTGGAATCAATTGGGCGGCGGATAAGGACCTGACCGAACTTGTGATGGACGACGAGGAAGATTGGTGACAGAACATGGTCATGGATCATGGACGACGGATTCTGTAAGTGAAACTCACAGAGGACCGGAAAGTTGATTTCCAAGCTCGACAGAAGTGATACCCCTCAAGCAGCCTCCTAGCAGGCATAGGCTCATGCGACCCTAAGTGAGAGCAGTTGCCTGGAGAGTACATCGAGGGACTGGCGCCCAGAAACGTGTCGCAACACCGATGCCTACACGTACAATTCGGGTTCGCTGGTGTTGTGGCTGACGTTGCCCGCGGTCATTAAGATGGAACAATGTTTATAGTTGTTCTCCGACGAAGAACACAGAAAAGGCAAAAGCTCACAAAACCCTATTGCTTTCAATGACCTGTGCAGTCCATGCGTGTTGTCATATACTGCGTGCTGTGTTGCTAGCTACGAGTAAAAACCATATGGCGTGGAAGCTTCGAGCAATCATCGCGCAAAACAACTGCAAGTACATTCAGGACTACCGTTCGCAACAGACGGCTGTCCTTCTAGTCTTCTGCGCTCGTAGCTTGTAAGACGCAGTAAAACTCAGCTCAGATCCTGGCGGTGAAGCCTGAGGCCGGGCACATATTGTGACTGTTGCATTGAAGACCAGCAGCTCCATACCCTATCGCAGCTACTGTTGAACTATCTGTTCATGCTGATCGCGAAGCAAGGGGTGTGACGGGGCTTGCATCGTTGTTGACCGCAAGGGTTGCTAGAGCGATGGGAAGCTGTCGGCGCATTTGTAATCCCGACTCTGTGTGCTGTCTGCGTATTCGAGGTCCTGGACATCCAACGACTGTCTTACTTTATACTGTAAAAGTGACAAAGTGATCTGTTGTTCAATGAAGCGAAACCAGTGCCAGAAGGTTGTCGCTATGCGTCTGAGCGTCATGGAAGGTTGCCGGTCACATCTGCCCGTCTGTCGTGCCGTGAGCGCATCAGGAGCAGCTGCATACTACATAGTTCCTCGCGGCATTTGTATTATCAAGTCTGCCCTGCGCCCTGCATGTATCGGTTACAGGCTTGAGCATTCATCGCGTGCTTAAATTCACTCTGTTGCAGACATGTACTCTCTGTACTCTCTACCATATTTGCTCTGGACATTCAGCGACACAGCTCCGTCGCCGGATGCGGCTTCGTTGACCGCTCTAATCAACAAGTCGCTCGGCGCTGGGAGAACAAGAAACCCCCGAGCGAAAGAGGTTCTGCGCGAGTACGCAATAGGCTGACTTGGGGCTTTGGCACCGGGCACCATCAAGAACATCGAAAGATGGCCCGCCCCTCAAGCAGTGCGGTGCGCAGCCGGCGACGGAAACATCACCCAGCCAGCCAGTCGCGGTATCAAGATAACGTCAAAGAGCCGACATGTGTATAGCCAACGAATGATGTAGCGCTGTCTGCTGCGTGTAATCTAGCCATCTGAAACAGGTCAGACTGGAATGAAGGGAGCAGTGCCTGACGTCCGTGATGCGCCCTCTGCACAGGTGCGAAGATGCGGTGAGCAGCAAGCAGCAAAGCAGCACCGCGAAGACATACAGGCTCTTCAAAGACGGTAATGGGCCTTGTTGACAGCGGTGACAATGCTGGGTATGTACAATATGTCGAGCCTGCGGTGTTAAGGGAGGGCAGCGGCCATGGCTCAAGAAAGTGAGGGGCTCACCTGCTCCGAGATGGTGCGGGCAAAACAAGACAAGCTACTTAGTAGCACACGTGATCCGGCCACGCTTGTTATGGGGTCCTGCCGTTGCCCGTCTCTCGCAGCAGGCGCGCCCACCAAAACCTCTCACCCAAATCCGCAGTAACAAATCCTCACCCAAATCTGTAAGTTCTGTCTCCCAACTCCATAGCACCAATATCGCAACACTGCACAAAAACAGTCGACACCACCACACCTTTTTGTACGCTTTTTCCCGCCTCAATTTGGTCGTCCAAGTCGTCACTGCCCTCAATCTCTGCATCTTTTGGGCGTCATCGCGTTCCAATTCATGTTAATCACGTCGCCATCGACTGCTACGACACGCATACTGACCGCAAAACAGACCTCCATCAACCACTTCATCTTTTTCAGTTTCCGCAACTTCCGTAAGTCCTCGCAGCTTCTCTCGTCGTAAATTCGCGCATTGACGCGTCGCGACCTGGTGTTTTGCGATTGCGCGCGTCACTGCACCGCGCAAAGCACGGCTCCTGCACCGCCTATCACTTACATACTGCACATCACCACCATCACGTTCCTCTAGCAACACCACGTTGCCTTGATTCATACGCGCACTATTCTGCCTCTCACCTCTCTCACTTCCGCAACAATTCCAGCTCGACCCAAGCTAACAACATATCCCAAGCCCGATCCACATACCGACAACATGCCTAAGGAAAAGGTAACCCGCGGCAAGGGCAAGGCCACCAAGGCCGAGGGCGGCAAGAAGAAGAAGGGTGAGTTGATCACGTGCATGTCATCAAACGTATCATACTAATTTCTGCAGACCCCAACGCGCCCAAGCGTGGTCTGTCCGCCTACATGTTCTTCGCCAACGAGCAACGCGAGAAGGTCCGCGAGGACAACCCCGGTATCAAGTTCGGTAAGTTTGAGCCCTGTCTCTGTCGAGCCTTACTCGTTGCTGACCACGCCCAGGTGAGGTCGGCAAGGTTCTTGGTGAGAAGTGGAAGGCACTCAACGAGAAGCAACGCGCTCCGTACGACGCCAAGGCTGCCACCGATAAGAAGCGTTACGAGGAGGAGAAGGCTGCTTACCAGGTAAGTCTCCTGCCCTGTTGTCTCATCACCCCCTCACTAACTGTAGAAGGCCGGTGACGAGGAGGAGGAGGAGTCCGAGTAGACGATCATCTCGATGCGGTCACTCCAGCTTCCTCCAGCTTCAAATGGCCGTGCTGTCGGCTTGAACCTTCTTCGGCGGATCAGTTTTACTATGTCAACATGTGCTTTTAATGGATCGGAATGGGATATTCGCACGAAAGCAGGCTTAGCGAAGGTCTGAACTTCTCATACGATACGGCCGCAGTCAACACGGCGGACATGGCTTACTCAATTCATGGTGTTGGGCGTCCTCGACTTTGACGCGGACGACACCACGGAGCTCACGACAAGAGCCCATGTACACTAGTTCATTGCGGTATGAAAATGCTTTGCGACTATCCATGTTCCTGATGCGGTGGTGTCTGTGTGACTGGTGACCCTGGTATAGCCTTCGATATGTCCTGTGTATTTCGCATCCCTAAAAAATGTCAGTGGTGCTCCACGATATCACGCTGCGCAATTGAGACGACAAGTTGATCCTCATATCAAAGCTAGTAACGGATCCAGCGGTCAAGCAGTTCCTGTCCGACCGACATTTGGCTGTGTATCTCGTCGACCCGGATTGTCCAAATCTAACTTCTCTGCACTCACCGCTATGGCAACTGCAACTGCACACACCCTTCTCAAACGTCTCTCGCTGATCTCCATCACGGCACCCGAGCATGTTTCTCATCTCAATGGATTGTCATCCTTACAGTACATATATCAACCAATGCTTCCCACTGTTATCAACACCAACAACAACATGCCAAACGTCTATAGTGCAGTGGTTAGCATACCGCCTTCCCAACAAGGATTCAGGCGGGGACGCGAGTTCAAATCTCGCTAGACGTATATGTCCTCATTTCCTTTTTGGTCCTTCCTTTTTGTTTGCGTGGTGAGAGAACGGGAAGGGATTGGCGATGAGCACCAACGGCGTGAGGCATGGGTGTGCGTGAGACTTCGGGAAAGTTGGAGCTGAATGTCTTCGGTCATTATTGGCACTTTCGCAGACCAAGCAGCCTAGCCGAAGCATGATCAGGATGAAAAGCAACTGATTGCTTCAGAAATGAACATTTCCAACGTGCCCGAGATCAATTATGGTATCTAGTATAAAAGGCAGCCTTTGACCAACGACAGCTTTCAATAATTTTGTTCTTCAATCTGCCTCATTCTCGTTGCAGCACCACCATCAGGCCCATCATCCCCAGCATGACCTGTTTCAGCCACGGGTGTTCGCTCAGTAGGATCGTGACGTAGCCGACAAAAGGTATGAAGCCGACGACGCTGCCGATGACGTCTTCTCTGCGGTTCAGGAAGGACTGGCCGGTCGCGTAGAGCTCGGTATCGTCTGCGAGGTTGTTGTCGCCCTTGGTGAGGAGCCGGACTGGTGCTTTGCTGCGCGAAGGATTAGCACACGTCCCAATACATGATGATGTGACTCCATTAAGAAGCCCAAGTATGCCATCTTCTCTACTTGTTCCCCAGGCGCTCTTCTTAGAGTGGAGATCTTGGACTCACCCTCCGCCATATCTCCTGACCACGCGATGGACGATCGGAATATCCTTTCCCTTGACATTGTACACCACGATTTCGCCCACTTGCGTATCCATCCCCCGATTCCACAGGAACAGTAGATCTCCTCTTTGAAATGCGGGCTCCATGGACCCTGAAAGTACGACCACGATGGGCGAGGGCGAGTCTGAGACGACTGAAAGGCCTTTCCAGAGCATGAAGGCGGTCGAGAGGACGAGCGCGAAGTTGAGGACTTGGGCGGCTAGTTGCCGTGGCTGCATGGCGGAGAGGCCGAGCATGGCTGCGGTTGTGGTGGGTTGGAGAGCGTGGGTGGGATTCGGGCGCCGGTGAGTCGCGGGAGCGGTCGTTCGGAGCGTTCGAAGCTCGTGAGATATGTTTGCAGTTTACGTGACGTAGACACACGCGCTCCTCGTATGTCGGCGAAAGATGCCGTGTGGTGTTCTGGTGATTTGATGCCAGATGTCCTTCGATTCGTCGACAAGCTGGGTGTGCTTATCGATAAATGTTTCACCACGTCAGTTCCTCTCTGTAACACGTACAGCAAAATCACCGCTGGTCCGGTCTGTGAAATACCTATGAGTCTATACACGATAACATATGCCGGATCCAGATACCGGCGTCGCTTCACGCCTCGTGGTGCTCCCTCACCCGGCCTTGAGATCACAGCATGACTACCTTCACCTCAGAGCGGCCCACTTGCGGCTTTATCTCGTAGCTAAAATACCACCTCTTTCGCAGAACATGTCTCCTACTCTCTCTCTCTCTCTCTCTCTCTCTCTCTCTCTCTATCTTCTTGATATCCAACTCTGTGTACTTACTTGCCAGCCAACAACTTTACCTCCGCTGTAATCTCCCGGCACATCAACACCCCTCCGAACACAACCTCCACCAAAGCTCTACGCCTGTACACGCTCACTAACTCACTGCAGCATTCGATCTAAGACGTACAAAGCACACGATCGAGTCCAAGTGCCGCTCCTCTATACAACTCAACGGCAGCTTTATTAACCCACCTTTTAGACACCTGTACTCTCTTCTTGCAACAGAGGTGACAGACTTCAATTACCTTAGCACTGCTTATTTAGTGCCTCCCATATCACATTTACATACTGCGAATATTCCGTTCTTACGCGAGTGTTGAGGTCCGCTTCCAATACTACCACACATCCACCACACATGTCTTACCCAGGGTCCTACGTAATCTACAGAGGAGTGCGTTCCGGCGAGGAGCATTGGCCGGCTGTGATGTTCCTAGATGAGGATGCACCGCAAGAAATCCAGCAAGATCGGCCGCCTGGGTATGTTACTCTCGTACTTCTGTATGGAGAGCCCGCCCGCACGTTGTATGTATTCCACTATGACGTCCGCACCTTGTAATAACCTTTACAGTCGATGGGCTACGACCTTACAGCTGTCCCCCTTGACCACTCTAGATAACGCTTGTTCGCCTGAGCATTCGGAAGACGTTCGACAAGCTTTTCGACAAGCAATCTTTATGCGAGAGGAGGTCCAAGCTGGCCTAGAATACTGGAAGAACGAGGTGGCGAAGCAATTTGGTACTCTCCCAAACTATTCAGAAAACGTGGACGAGGCAGTCACGGGTACCGACGAGGAGATCGACGAACAGGTATCGGAGGCTATACGGACCAGCAAAGAGGAGTATGATCGATCTTCATCTCTCGCTATACGTACACCCACCCATCCTCCAAAGCGGCGCCGCACAGCTCGCTGCCGCGAAGACTCATCGATATCACCTACAACGCTATCCGACGATGAAGACTCCCCACCAAAGCGACGAAGACACTCCTCTGCTACTGATCATGAGACTCTTGGCCTACCACCCCAGAGAATAGAACAGTCCTCCAAATACCAAGGCCGTTCAGCTCTGGAGTGCATGCGTAGTTTCAACCAGAGCTCAGCTACTCCCACAAGCGACACCGTGGACGATGATCTGTGAGATATCACCTGGGCAGCCACATTCTGTGTATCACATGCTAATGATTAATAGAGAGCAAAGCAAGGCCTTCATACACATACCAGTCGGACCTGATCAAGTGATACATACCTTCCAGAAAAAAGATGTGTGGGATAGACCCTACTTCAGGAATGCTGGAGCTGCGATCAACTACTTCGCTATGGACGATGAAGGCACTTGGGTACTACGCCATCCTAAGCTGACGAGCATTTCAAGTGAAGACTTTCGTTTCGTTTCCGACTACTTGACGCGCGACGACTTTGGAATACACTACCCCGAGAACCCAGAGCAAAATCAGGAAGCGATCTGTCAGTGTGTAGCTGCCTGGGATGTCGCTGATAAGTTGGGAGCAGCTGATATGCAAGATTACATCGCGAAAAAGGTGCAATATATCGAATGGGAGCTTGCCGATGTCCTCACCTTTGCTATAGTCATCTACAGGTCTGGCCCCAGCCTACTGGATGATGATCCTATAAGGGACTGGGTGTCGGGTTACATCGCTCAGCATTACTTTGCCTACCTGAAAGACGAAACCATTTCGACAGCATTCCGCAAAAACATTCGGAAGCTCAGAGCGCTGTGGAAAGATGTTCTGGTCAAGCTGTTGCAGATTGAGGAGAGAGGCGACGAGATGGAGGAGGAGCAGGAGAGCGACGAGGACAATCTCATCGACGACGACGATCTTTGATTATCCTGACTTAGAACGACATGACGTCGATGGGTCAGAAGCGGGAAGGGCGAGTCTAAAGCGCACAGAACGAGCGGAGCACGACTGTGTACGGTGTCAGTAATTGGCTCTCAATTTTCTTTGAGCACAGAAGACCGAAAGTTTCCCGGTCATGCTGGCATCGAGTCGTTGATGGCTTCAGCGGATGACACAAGCTTGCAATCGGAATTCGATCAATTCAATTCCTACTATTCAAGTGCATTCACAACTGATTCGGCATGCAATAGCCACGACTGTCCCTCATCATACATGTATGCAGATCGTGAACGCGACTAATGTCTGCAGATTTGTAGCTTGTTTGGAAGCATCGTGTATGTGTTCGGAGGTTCCGCCAAACCTAGCTCAGGTATCCCAGTAGTTTCCTACGACACCGATCGTATCTCGTCGTGATGTAGGCACAGCAATCTGAGAAGTAGAACATGTTGGATTGTAGGTAAGACGTAAATAGTGTAGCCTTGCTGGATCATCGACCACGAGCGTTGTCCTAAAATCTTACTATAGCTTCCACGAAATGATCGAGAGACTGAAGGATCTCTGATAACTGATTGCGAGCGGCCATGTCGCTGCACTCTGGACTCCGCATCTTGAGCGCCTATCCTCACCACTGAGCTACCACAAGCCCAAATCCTTGATCTGTGAGACCCTTTGCGTCGGCTCGATAATATCGTTGTTATCCAGAGTGCTCGTCCTCGACACGCTTCCACTCCCGCCCCCACTGTCTCGGAACGTGGGAAAGTTCGCAGCGTCGTGATCCGCACTGGCATCCCAGCCAAGTGTCTCTTCCTTCTCGTAATCGAGAGGAGCCCAGGCTGCGTCTTCCTCGTCTGGGTCTGGCACAAACAATGACTCTGTATCTTGCTGACCCTTCTGACCTTGTACAGATGAGCTCTGCCTCGTACCAGGATTGCGCAGACGGCCTGAGCGGTCGCGGCGAGATGCAGGCTCTGCGGGCGGTGGCATATCGGAACGCATACCTCGTGCATCAGTGCGCTCCGTGGAATTTGATGCTGCGCGTGAGGTTTGCCGGCTGCTCATCACATGCGGGGCCGGTGTTGGGGTGGGTGGAGTGGCGGTGTAGTCACCGGACGTCATGAGCGTGAACTGGCAGGACATGCCTTCGGATCCATAGCAGAATTGAAGCGGCCGTGATGGATGCGAATAGAGGGCGTTCAGACTGGTTTTGAGGGTATCTGCGTGGATAACGATGGCTTTGAAGTCCTTCACGTTGATGATGATATGTAGGCCAGGCTGTACGTCAAAATGTTCGAAGTCGCTTGTATTGACTGCTACGGCGGTGACGAGCGGATGCTTCAGTATCTCTTTGCCGTTCGAAACTTTCTCGGTGTAACTCTTGAACACGCATCGTGCGTCTTCACCCGCGAAAATGTCGAGCATTTCAGTCTTGGTGCCAAAGTAATCGATGTACTCCTTCACGGCGCCCGATGGTAATTTCCACCTATTTTTGGCAGTATTGCGGTCGAAAAGCGCGTGCATGACATCCACCGCCTCGTATGTGAGCTTGTAGGTGTTGATTACGCCCTGGTTCAACACCATCTTGACGATGAACCGACACTGAGTCTCGTTCTCACGCTCCTGCACACTGACCTCACAACGCTCGATGGCGCCATCTCGGCCGATGGGATCATACAGACGGCTCTTGAAGACGACGAGTAAGGCCTTGGTGAGCATACTGCATGTGAACCGACCGTCCGGTCCACCTTGGCTCGGTACACACTCATACTCGGTGAAGAACTGCTTGGCATCAAGCGCCACAGCAGCATATGCGGACTTGGATGAATTCAGACTGGTGATTGTGAACTGCAAAAAAACATAAGAAAGGGTGCCATGTATCAGTGCGGCATTCACCTACTCTATCGCGACGCGCCTCAATCGCGACCGTCTCGCTGAACTTGCCGAGACATACCAGCACATCGTGAATTTTCGATGCGGCCTCAGGCGTGAGGATAAAGTTTAGGACCACCATGTTCGGATCGCTTGCTTCGTTGCATAGTGGTGTGGCAGGTCGGTGCTGTGTTGCTCTGTGGACGGATGCGGAAAGAACGCCACGCTAGCGCGCTCGACGCGTCGACGTCACTTCGGGAACGTGCAGCAAAAGTGTACAGCCAAATCATCAATTGTGTGTTGACCTAAAATCATCTTTCAGCATGGCGCAACCAGCTTTGCCAGACGACATTCTGCATGTCCTCTGTGAGGAGCTGGCTAGCCAGGATCAGTTTGACACGCTCTTCAACTGCGCATGTGCGAGTCGGGCTCTCGCTGTACCTGCACTGACGCAACTTTATCGGTATATTAGATGTCTTGCCAAATTATCATCTCGTACACAACGCCGCTGACTCGCTCGATAGATACCACCACCAAGCTTCGGTTCGTGGCGGCGGTGACGATCTCTATGGTCTTCCGCCTGCCACCAAGCTACTAACCATTCAGCGGTGGTCCATCCTATGGCGATCCATCATCGCTTCTGCACTCGATGCCACACTCTTCCCATACTGTCGCTACATCAGGAATCTTGACTTTCGTGATCTGGGCAACCTGCTGGATGAGGATCAATTCAGGAACAAAGTCTTCAAGTCTGGTGACCACTTCCACAGCAAAAGTCACCCCAAACTAATCGGCATCGCAGGCAGTTCTTTGCGGGCCCTCTAAAGCAGTTTGAAAAGACCGAGACTGTTACGACCATCAAAGGCAGGAAGCTCACAAGGCTCATCAATACCGCCATCATCGATGCCATTGGAGAAGGTACCGAAGATTGACACCGCTCAAGCACCAGGTCCAAGCTGACACCCGACAGCTGTTACTCAGCATACACCCATGCTCGAACTCATCAGCGGAGAATGTACGTCGACATTATCTGAGTGCGTTCGCCATACTAATAGAGTACAGTGACATCAGGCGCGTTAATCGAATGGACTCCACGTCTTCCCCGCCTGCAGACAATCGAGATCTACGACGGGATGCCACTTGAGGATGAGCTGGTGCATGCTTCTATTCACGAACATTGCCCGCAATTCAACTCGCTCATGATCTATACATGGAACTCGGAGAGCAGCGATCACAAGTTCGCCAAATTTCTGGGGCACGTCTACCTACACATAACGTGTAAATGCACGGAACTGACTTCGTACCTAGAGCTCTGCGACCCAACACATTGCGACAACTCAGTACGTAATTTCTCCGCACGAAATGTATCTGATCTGAGACAAGCACTGACTTCGTACATCTACATCAAGACACTATCAGCGACATCCGAGCTGGGGCCGAGACCTTCCTTGCACTCAACCAGCACGGCCAGTCACTCGAAGACCTGAAGATATGTATATCGACCGACTCGGCACCGTACCTTTCTTTGCTTCAAGGCTGTACAGCTCTCAAGTATCTACGGATTGAGGATAGTCAAGGTCAAGTTGATCTGGAGGCAACGCAGAACGATGTGTTCCTCGAAATGGTTACTTGGCTGAAGAAGTGCGAGAACCTCCAGCAGCTGGTCTTCCCAAACTTCCAATCTGGAGCGGCGATCGCCACTCCAGTGATGCTGGAACACAATATCGAGCTCACGCATCTGGAGATGGACAATTACACCCTGAAAGACCACAAGAAGTTCCATCAGGCTCTTGTGCACCAGCAATCATCTCTGCGATACCTTTCGCTCAGTGGCGACACCGATGGAATGTTCCGCGACGATCTAGATACGCTAGTTGACTCACTGAAGCAACTGCACCAGCTGCGGGATCTGAAGCTCCTGCTGCCAGAGGTTTTGCGAGATGAACACCTCGTGACAATCCTTGGCAATCTGGAGTCCCTTGAGGACCTCTATGTCAGCGGACTGGAGCTCAACGATGTTGTCCTGGAAGGTGTGGCAGGCCTGCCAAATCTGAGGAATGTTACCCTCTCGGGCATCTCCAAATTCACGGTCGATGGGCTCCTTGACTTTGTCTCCCATCTCGGACCCGGCAATTCAGGCATACGCCTATCGGTAGACATGGCGGACCCGGACACCATGTTGCCTGAAGATAGTGTGACCATGATCAGGGAGTGTCTTGTAGAGAAGACAGATGGTACTCTGGAGTACATGGCTCTGAGAGGTATGTATCGATTGGTACCTTAGTTCATCAAACAGGAAACTAACAAGAGAAACACAGACCCAAACATATCGGAATTCGAGGGCGACTCTGACTGATTATCGCATACACTCCGAGTCTGATGCGCTGCGATTACATCTGCTCTTGGCATTCTATGAAGGGTTAAGGATATACAGCCTATGGGGACTAAAGCGATGCGATTATCCAGGTTGAACACGAGTTCAACAGACGTTGAGTTTGCCAGACGTGGCTCGACATAGCGTGCGCTACTCCCCATCCACGACGCAAGTTGGTGACTCCGACTGTTGTCTAAGGGGTTGAGTATGTACTGCGAGGCTAATTAGAAGTATGGTAATGCAGTCAAGAGCTGACAAGCTGTGATGACGTTGGCTTCGCCTAGTGCCGAATAGCGGGGCTTGGAAATGGTACCTACGGTTCTTCACACTCAGTCAAGAACATGACTCTTTATCGATCTTGCTACTAGACACACGATGGCTACAAAACGCATTTTGGTGATTGCTGGTTCTGATAGTTCGGGTGGGGCGTACGCATGCATACGACTAGTCGGCCTCACGTTTAGCCAGCTAACAATAATGTTACAGTGGACTAGAAGCAGACCAGAAAGTCATTGCTGCCCATGGATGCTATGCCATGACAGCTACTACTGCATTGACTGCGCAAAACACCCTGGGCGTCCATGATATCCATCACACTCCGCCTACCTTTCTGAAAAAGCAAATCGACGTTGTTTGCGAGGATATGGGTGTCGACGTCGTCAAGACTGGTATTGATGCGCTTTCGATTGAGATGCATCTCCCAAGCTAAGAGGTGGTAGGTATGCTAGCATCCACAGAGTCCATCGAAGTAGTAGCCGACGCGTTCCGACGATACGATGCCACCACAACTGTCGTGGATCCCGTAAGCGTTCCCTCATCGTCATAATGCATTCACTTTAGTCAAAGTCTAGAGTACAGCCTTTGCTGATGGCAATACAGGTTATGGTATCCACCTCCGGCTCCCAACTTCTTCCGCCAGAAGCTGTCTCCACCCTCCTCAGCAGTCTACTCCCGTTGACTACGATCTTGACGCCAAATCTGCCAGAAGCGAGACTGCTACTGAAGACTGCAGGTGTCAGTGTGAAAGATCCTCAAAACGTCGATGATATCGTGGCCATAGCGCATAGTCTTCTGAGTCTCGGTCCAAAATGGGTGCTGCTGAAAGGTGGTCATCTGCCGCTTACGAAAGGTAAGGTTGTAAGCAAAGAGGAGAGTGACAGAGAGGTTATACTGAACGTGCTGGTGGGCGAGAGCGGTCTGAATCTACTGGAAAGCAAGTATGTCAAGAGCGAAAACACCCATGGTACTGGATGCTCGCTAGCTTGTAAGTCCCTTCGGTCAGGCTTGCGACACAACTCGACGAATCGAGTGCTGACGGAGAGGAAGCTGCAATTGCCTGTAATCTTGCGGCTGGTATGACCATGATCCAAGCAGTGAAGAATGCAAACCTGTATGTTGAGGCTGGTATCAGAACGAGCGTAAGTCTGGGGAAAGGCAGTGGTCCGATAAATCACTTCCACTCGACGTACACTTTGCCATTTACACCGTAAGAACTCTTTTGGGGAAGGGCTGGCACCCGCTGACTTGCGCAGAGGAAAATTTATCCCATACTTGCTCGATCGTGAGGATATTCAGCAGCCATGGAAACAGTACACCGAGCATGAGTTCGTGTTGCGGATGGGTGATGGCACTCTGCCAGTTGAGAACTTCAGGTACTACATGATCCAGGACTACCTCTTTCTTGTGCAGTTCGCCCGAGCGAACGCATTGTCGGCGTATAAATCCAGCAACCTGAAAGACATTGGCCGATCAGTGCAGCAAGTTGTCACGCTACAAGAAGAGATTAAGCTGCACATCGACTTCTGCAAGGAGTATGGACTTGCAGAAGCGGACATCGTTGAGCAAGAAGAGGACCAAGGTATGTGCTGCCAGGCATCGTTCACAATTGAATCCTGACCTGAAGTGCAGCCACCACCGCCTACACACGCTACGTCCTTGACGTCGGCCAGTCGCAAGACTGGCTCGCTCTTCAGGTGGCACTCCTACCCTGCCTCATCGGCTACGGTATTATTGCAAAACGCCTATACGATGACCCGAAGACCGTCAGGGAGGGTAATAGGTACTGGGACTGGATCGAACAGTACATTGGGCAGGAGTATGTCGATGCAATGATGAGAGGCTCGGACTTGATCGAGGAACACGCAGGGAAGCAATCAGTCTCACGTGTTGAGGAGCTTGTGCAAATCTTCATACATGCGACAAACGTAAGTCATGCTGCTCGCCGATGTTGTTTGTGGTCGCCGGAGCTAATTTAATGCTACAGATGGAACGAGGATTCTGGGACATGGGATTGAAAACTCACAAGAGTGAACCTATATGAACTCAGGAATAGAGCGCAATGTGAAGAGTCAATCCATCAGAATGCCGAGATCTGTGCATCGTCGGTCGTGCTTGTGTGCCGGACGGGGAGATTAGTGGCAGCCGGCAGCGCACGTGACCGCAACGCAGGGGCCGCCAAGCTAAGCCAAACAAATTTTGGGCAAGTGCGGTCTGTGAGGCAATGGCACTGACTTTTCCTGTCGCTTCTCCCCTTCTCACTCACCTCACACCCACGCCCGACTTTCTGTGCATTCCATTTCTGCACTTTCCGGGACACACTTCAGTCGCTTTTCTGCATCTACTACGACTCCGCAGCTGCAGATCTTCATACACGTTCTTTAAGATCCCGTTACTCACGTTTTGACACCGGTCATCACTCCAATCAGCACAACATGTCCTACGGAGGAGGATACGGCGGCGGTCGCGACGGCGGCCGTGGCTTCAACGGGTACGAAAACAGCAACTCGGGAAGCGGAGCATACAACGATTACAGTTACTCGGGCCAACAACAAACATCGTACGGGTAGGACGATCTCCCCTCACACGGGACAGGCACCAGTGGCGTAGTTCTTGGATGCCCCCAATCCTTCTTTGCTCTCCCTTTGCTCATCACCTTCTGCGCGCAGACTGAGTCCCGCGACCGCGCTTGCTTCGCTTGCCTCTCTAGGTCAAGCAAGCGGTCACGTACTTGCTGCGATAACGTAGAAGCCCCCATCCTTCTCATCACGCCCTCCACATAGGACGACAGCTAACTTAACTCAGTGGCGGTGGCGGCTATGGCGGCTCCAACGGCTACTCAGGCGGCGGCGGCGGCTACGGCGGTGGAGGAGGTGGCTACGGCGGCGGCGGCGGTTTCGGTGGTCGTGATGGCGGCGATCGCATGTCCGCGCTCGGCCAAGGCCTGAAGACGCAGACTTGGGGTATGTGCCAGCAAGTAGTACACGAACGAAATCAGGCTAACCATCTCACAGATCTCGACACGATGCCCAAATTCGAGAAGTCCTTCTACAAGGAGGATCCCGCAGTCACCGCGCGCTCGTCCGCCGAAGTCGACGCGTACCGCAAGGAGAAGCAGATGACCGTCCAGGGCAAGGACATTCCCAAGCCCGTCACAACCTTTGACGAGGCCGGCTTCCCAAGCTACGTCATGAACGAGGTCAAGGCACAAGGCTTCGACGCGCCCACAGCTATCCAGGCGCAAGGCTGGCCCATGGCTCTGTCCGGTCGCGACGTCGTTGGCGTTGCCGAGACCGGTTCCGGCAAGACGCTCACCTACTGCCTTCCCGCTATCGTCCACATCAACGCCCAGCCTCTCCTCGCTCCAGGCGATGGTCCCATTGTCCTCATCCTGGCTCCCACCCGTGAGCTGGCTGTCCAGATTCAGCAAGAGATCAGCAAGTTCGGAAAGTCCTCGCGCATCCGAAACACCTGCGTCTACGGTGGTGTGCCAAAAGGCCCACAGATCCGTGATCTCTCTCGCGGAGTCGAGGTGGCCATCGCTACTCCTGGCCGCCTCATCGACATGCTCGAGGCTGGCAAGACTAACCTGCGCCGTGTTACTTACCTAGTCCTCGATGAAGCTGATCGCATGCTGGACATGGGTTTCGAGCCCCAAATCCGCAAGATCATCGGCCAGATTCGTCCTGATCGTCAGACTTGCATGTGGTCGGCTACCTGGCCCAAGGAAGTCCGTCAGCTTGCTTCCGATTACCAGAACGATTTCATCCAGGTCAACATTGGCTCCATGGAGCTCTCTGCCAATCATCGCATTCAGCAAATCGTCGAAGTCGTGTCCGAGTTCGAGAAGCGCGACAGGATGGCGAAGCATCTCGAGGCCATCATGGACGACAAGAATAACAAGATTCTGGTCTTCACAGGTACCAAGCGTGTTGCTGACGAGATCACTCGATTCCTCCGCCAAGACGGATGGCCAGCGCTCTGTAAGTTTGGCGTTCCAACCCCAGCGAAGAGCATCAAAGCTAACAGCGATTAGCTATCCACGGTGACAAGCAGCAGAACGAGCGCGACTGGGTGTTGAACGAATTCAAGACCGGCAAGAGCCCCATCATGGTCGCTACTGATGTAGCGTCGCGTGGTATTGGTATGATTGCAGACCCCCACCGCCCACTCCCCAAACCCCCTCCCCAAGTATTGTTATGCGTGAACTGCCATTGTGCTGTGCTAGGTCGTCTTGTGCGCTCGCTCTTTTCGCTTCCATGACATCGTCCAGGGCTTACAGTGTTTCTCGCATCTGATTACCAGGAATCCTTGGGCACAGCAGCGAAGGCTTCGTACTTCGCTCCGTGTCACTTCTTGTTTCAGGTAATACTCCGGTACTACTGAAGCAAGCTGAGATATTATGACTTACCCAAGTCCCCGTATCTATCAAGGGTTTCAGGACCAGGAGATTGACACAGCCTCTTCACTGGACTGGATGCCGTGACCATTGTCGTCAGCGCACACAGACGAAAGCATGCAACATACTGCAGCTTCACGCGATCATTCCTTGATCGTCGTTTTGATCATACCTTTGATTTGATGCTAACCTTTCTTTTCAAGATGTCCGCAACATTACTCATGTGCTGAACTATGACTACCCGAACAACTCGGAGGACTACGTTCATCGCATTGGTCGTACCGGTCGTGCTGGTGCCAACGGTACTGCCATCACCCTCTTCACTACTGAGAGTACGTATAGCCGTCCCTCACTTTCAACAGATCTTTACTAACGGTCATCAAGACTCCAAGCAGGCTCGCGATCTCGTCCAGATCCTCACCGAGTCAAAGCAGCAGATTGACCCGCGCCTGCACGAGATGGCTCGCTATGGAGGTGGTGGTGGCGGAGGCGGCCGCTGGGGAGGAGGTCGTGGCCGTGGCGGAGGCCGCGGTGGGGGCGGTCGTGGTGGTACGTATCCTTCTACCTCCTACAATAGTCTCGATTGCTAACAAGGTAAAGGCTGGTCCGGAGGCAACAGTGATCCCATCCGCAACTCTCGCTGGTAGAGCTCCCTCACAGCATCTGTGACAGGACGACTCACAATGCGTTGCAAAGCTGGTCCCTTTAACCTTTTCTTTCCATTACAGCGACCTCCACGCTGTGGGTTTTTTCGAAGCAGCTGATACCCCACCGAACGTACACTTCGTCGCTATATACGCATGGTGGGTATAACAGCATGGCTTTCTCACATTATAGACTGGTATTTTCTCCAAATCACTTCAGTCACACTACTGTGGCTTTTGTCAACATTCTGGCTGGTCGCAGTGCTGCAAGCATCTCCGACCACCTTGCATGATGGAGCTGGTGGCGTCGTCTTTCGAAAAGTCTTGTTACATAATACCAACATAGAGCAAATTTCTCAATGTATCATCCTCTTAATCCTCTGCCTGTTATTTGAACACCAGTACGTGATGTGTTATGCGCCGGTGGGTCCTTCTTCCGGCCGATGAGCCCTCGGGGTGATGTCCACGAAGAGCTCAATGAGCGTTCACGTTGGTGTCACTGTGCTTGGACCTTTGTCAAAGATCTTCAGTAGTTTACAACTAAGTCGAATCAATGGGCACTCCTCCCCCATGAACGCAATTATCTCCAAGCGCCATTTACCGAGATCGCAAGGTCTGAATGTCTGGATTCAAGCAGTTTTTTTTTTGGTCAGCTATGCGATACATTGATGCCTCGATTTCAATGACTTCGCACCCCACATTCCACCACCTTGGAACACGATCTGCCGACTGCTCCCTTAGGTTTGGTTCTGGCCTCTTCAACCCGTGGAAGCTCGCTACCGCCATTATCCTTATGGAGATTACTCACTCGAGCAGGTGATGAAGAAATGAATATGTACATCGGATCGAGACAGATCGCAGAACTTGATCATAACCTTGGAGATGAAGCGGGGCATCATCGAGCAACGCTGGTTAGCTTACGAAACTTGCAGGAGAGAAGTTTGGGTTGACGTTTCGAGACCAGTCGATCTTGGCGGAGTATTGTTTGGTCGTCGGAGTCTTGGGCGAACCAAAAGCGTTATTGAAAACACATGCGCATCTTGAGGTTGTGCTATGAATCGATACATGCGTGCACCTCAACGTACATCGCATGGAACTATGATTCAATATATGCATGGCGACAATCTCATCATGATTTGTCGATATACGACTTCTACATACCTCTCGATATTACATACCAGTGGGATACATTACACTTTCTATCATCATTCTGCTGAACGATAGAAAAGCTCCCGGTCACTAGATCAGCGGGCCAGACCGATTGCGTAACCCGATTTGATGTATTGACAAAAGATTGCAGGCGATCTGCGACCCAGAGGTCTATGTTGGGTTGGGGTATGTAGAAGGTTCAGAAGGTTTAGGCAATACTTGGATGCTTGCCACTGATTATGCCATATCGCCGCGGGCATCATCCGACCGGACCATGATTTCAAGCGTGCCACGTCAACAGTGCGATAGCAACCGTCGACTTCGTCACCCTCCGGGCCTCGCGCGCAAGTTTGTTGTCACACATGCCTGGATGCCGACGAACGATCACGAGCAGAATCTGTGAATGCAGAGTTGCTCGGACTTTTGAGTCGCAGACTTTGGTGTTCAGTGAGTCGTAGAGGCTAGCTAACTGATTACCAATATCTTCGTAGAAGCATCCTGCAATTCGTTATATTCGTCGGTGTTAAGTGAACACAGATACTGACCCTGGCTATGGACTTCTATGTCATCGTGACGAGTGGTAGGCAACCGACAAATACGTAGAGCGATTCGACGAGTTTGGAATGCGCACACTTATCGCGTTCCATTGACCATAAGTGTAGGTGCAACTATTAAGAGACGATTGTGTGTCTGCGTCCAGCAGTTCATCCACGGCTCGCCTCGTGGCAGCATGTCCTCGGACCTCAGTTTTGAATGGGAATCATATGCTATCGAGGTCTGGAAAAGAAAGTCGTGAACAGTGGGTGAGATTTCTGACTGAGTGTTCCACAAGAATTCGAGCTTGAAGTTCAGATAGAGTAGAGCCTAAAATTCCTTCGTCTTACGCCGGCAGACAACATGTTCACGCCAGTTGAGTGCCGGCGCTGGCGGCTCACGATCGAGCTACACGCTGGCGCGAACGACGATGTCACCAAGACGAACCGCTGTAACCTGTCTGGAGCGCAAGACTAGTTGCGACGAGCTGTAAAGTGACATCTCAGAATAAAAGTGTCACTTTCCCCAACTCCAGCTCAGTTGCAATAACCTGGAAACGCGGCAACTCTCTCGGAAGCCGTGATGACCTGCACCTCGGTGCCACTGTAGCAGTGTGGCTTGCGCCATATCCTGCTGCCTACAAAGACTGTGCGGAATGTTTCCTTACTGGACGCTCCGCATGAGCTTGATTCGACGACCCAGCTGCTTCAGAGAGATGATGTGTTTGGCGGAGTTGTCCCCGGGTCTCGCACATCCGAAAACCAGCAAGTCGCCGATTATCTGAAGCCCTGAGTAAGGGCGAGGATCCAGTCAAATTAACTCATCGTCATCGTGCGCACCGAGGTCTTCTTCGGATCACTTGCAGTTTCACAAGAACACGATGCTTGCTCTTAGAGTGGAAATAAAGATGATCTGCATTCCGGCCTGCCCGGGAGATCTAAAGGAGTGTAAAGTTCAACAAGCTTACAAGGTTGGGAGGGTTGGCATTCCTGCTCTCAAGAAGTGAGCCATGGCGTAAGCTGGATATCGGTAGGTACACTGTACTGCAACGGTCTCGCCGTGTCGTGGTCGGACGCTTCTAGACTTCGCACAAAGCAAAATGTGGTATTCTTGGACCTTGATGCTGTCGAAACAGAGCACTGCCGAGCTTATCCAAGGGCTGATCGAAATCTTCGGCTTGAAACAAAACAAAGTCGCCACAGTGCAGCCTCCCTCTCGAGATCGCTACATGACACGTACCTAGGTATGCTTGGAGACCTTTGACAGGTGTTTCCTGGCGACGCATCTCACTGAGTAGGTCTAGCGGAAATCCAATGGGTGTGACTAGGTTCGCGCTACAGGCTGGCGAAATCGATTTTCGTAGCGTACGCGATTTCGATCTACGCTTTTGTGGACTTCCCACCTCAAAGAAGCTTTATTGATTGTCGGGAAAGGCAGGTAGGTAGCATCCCAGAATCTGGGGAATTGGTGATAGTTGAAACTGGTTGCCGTCTTGAGGAAAGTAGAGGCGCTGTATCGCCCGTGTGAGTACCGTAAAAATCTGCCACCTTTGCCAAAGCCTACGTTAACTTCAATTGACTCCTCATTTCTGTGAGGGCATGTGCAATCTGCGAGGGATAACAGTGCGGACGCAGCATGTGTGAACTCCCGCGCTGGCCAGCACGAAGAGGAAGCCGTGCTCTCTGATCTCTCAACACGGAGGGGCAAGAATTGACAGGCGTTTCCAGCGTCGTCGGCAATCTTTTGAGGTCGAACCCCAATCTGGGGCATGCGAGCATGCGAGCGTAGGCGAACAAATGTTGGCCTTGGCCCAGGCCACCCTGTTTTGGGTTAAGCTGAGCTGCCCAGACAGATCTTCTACAACAATTGTGGAAGATCTCCGGCCATCCAGATGCAATTCTGCATACGGCTGCTTTCCATTGGACATTGTTTGTCAAATCTTACATGAGTGTGTGATCAGTAGTGAAGTCTCGTGCATGCATGCATGCATGCACACGCGCACTTTGATTCTTAGAGAATCTCATCGTGCGTAACCACTTGAAATGATCTACCGAATGAACGATTATTCGGATAAAGCGGCAAATCCGATCAGAAACGGATTTCGTGATCATACACCATACTTGCGAAGAAAGACTTCCTTCTCTCACCGGCAAGGAGTGACCTTTCGAGGCCAATGTTGGCCTTAACAACGTTAAAATTGATATCCTATAGAACAGTGGAGGTTCACTCCGGACAGTGGATGCAGGCACAAATAAGACTAGTCTGCAGTATCAGCCACGTCCCAGAGAAAGCACTACTCAACTACTTCACAGAACAACTACGTGAATTTCACAGATGCGATGATTGTTATCAACAGTCCAACACTTACACTGTACACTGATGTAGCTGTAGTAGAGCTCGGAAACATACGATTGAACAACCACGCCTTCCGCCGTGTGATATCATCTGTAATTCTTCATAACAGTTGATAGTGGAAGTTAATAGCCGTGGCAGAATGGCCAATGAGGATGGAGCGCTACCGGTAAAGCTAAATGCGATTGCGGAACCGTACGGTACAGATTTGGCGCAGTCAAAATTCGCATGGAGAATCCCATCTTGATGTTGATCTCGTATTTCTGGCGTACATTGCGGATTTAACAGTTCCGCAGCTCCGCAGAGGGAAAATCGGGGCCAAAACTCGGCATAAGCCTTCCGTGCGACCTCGCCACGTGAATATTCAAATTCGGCCTTATTCTGTATTTATTTGGCCGAGAGCTTGGGCAAGCCACCAGCCCACTTTGTTGGCCTGTGAGCAAGGATGCAAGCCCATGTCGATTGTCAGCTGCGCGTTCCTGGATGTTTTACGCCCGTGCTCGATACCACTTGGTTGGTGCGCTTTTTTTTTCGACATTTCCACGGCACATGGCTGTTTTGAGAGCCTATTCTTTCGTGGACCGGCATGTTCAGGAAATATAAGGCGTGAGATTGGTTCTTAAAATCAATTCCCAGAAGCGTGTTTGTGAGCAGGGACGACACGTCACACGTGTACGGTGTGTCGAAAAATGTTTCATTGGCATAACGAGGGTCGGGAGGGGGGGGGGTAAGCTATCGCAGCTGCGTCAAGGGTGTGCATCCATCTGAGATTTTTCGAATCATGTCCTGACTTTGATGGCATTGGCAGGGCATGTCATCACTCTTCCAGCTTCGTTTGGTGGTGAGTTGGTTGGG
>Ga0265797_10000663_pt1 | contig 62417 bp, 41 predicted proteins | sample P2T30metagenome_FD_192433 | JGI IMG/M metagenome (GOLD analysis project Ga0265797, IMG submission 192433) | Plant litter microbial communities from East Loma Ridge, Irvine, California - P2 T30 | ecosystem: Environmental > Terrestrial > Plant litter > Unclassified | place: USA: California... | reverse complement strand
AGGCTCAACCGTGGGAACGGTGGTCGAAGTACGGTAAAACCAAGGTAATGCCCTTTGTTGCCAGGCTGAGAATCGATGACCTTGGTATGGTATCGTGAATGGTACAGGCTCAGGAGGCACCGCAAAACACTAAGGGATTCATAGGCTTAGTTCAGCCATTAATGATCGAATGGGAGTGAGGCTTCCCGCGGGAAACTCTATCCGGTGATTTGAAAAGGCTCGCTTCGGCGAGCTTCCTAAGAAACTCACTCGTTAGCGATGGACTCCTGGGGTTGCAGGGCAAAGCCGAACTGCGCTGCACGACGATGCAGCTGCTTGATGACGCGATCGCGATACTGTTGTTCATAATGGTCTGCGCCGGGGTCCCGGTAATCCATCCCATAGCGCATTGCGTTATAGAACAGGACTGCAATCTTGCGGGCGGTGGCCGTCACCGCTTTGGCCGTGCCGATGCGTCCTGCGAGGCGCCGGTAGAACGCGCCGAGTGCCGTGTCGCTCCGTCCGACGGTCACGGCTGCCAGCCGAATCGCGACGGTGAGCCGGCTACTGGTCTTGCGCGTATGCGCCGACAGCACCTTGCCGCCGCTGATTTTGCAGCCGGGTGACAGCGTCAGCCATGAGGTGAAGTGCTTCGCGGAGCGCCATCGACTCAGGTCCGTACCGCATTCGCCAATGAAACGTAGCGCCAGAAACGGTCCGACACCGTGGATTTGCGTGAGATCGGTACCAGTCAGCTGATATAGCGCGGCGCGCACGTCAAACTTCGGATCGCTTGGCATCTTGCTGCGGTGCTTGGCCTTGGGGAGCGGCGCCTCCGGCACCGCCTTGCCCATGTTCAGGCCGGCTACCGAACGCTCGATTTCCGCATCGCACTCGTCGATACACTGCTGGTAAAAATCGTAGAGGGCAAGCGCCTGCTTGAGCGCGAACACGTGTTCGGGCTGGTAATTTCCGACCAAGGCACTGCGGATGGTTTCCAGGCTTTCCTTGCAGCGCACGTCGCGCATCGCCGCCAACGTATCGGGATTACGTTCACCGGCGACGATGGCACGGATGATCTTCATGCCCGTGACGCCGGTGATCGTGGCAATGACGTGATGGAGCTGAATGTTCATGAAGGTCAGCGCCTTCTGCATATGCTGGATATGCGCGGCGGCGTAGTCGGTGTGCTTCTCGCGGGCGCGAAGATAGGCACGCAACTCCGCGATATCGCGGCCAGGACGGAAGCTGGCACGCAGCAGTCCGCAGGCATGCAGGCGCTGTAGCCACTGGGCATCGTTAACGTCGCTCTTTCGGCCGGGGACGGCACGCGCTTCGCGGGCATTGGCCAGGATGACCTCCAGCCCGTGCGACTCGAGTACCTCAAAGGCGGCGACCCAGTAGACGCGAGTCGATTCCATCACAACCGTTTTTGTCCCGGTCGCGACCAGCCAACTGGCCATGCGCTCTAGATCACTGGTAAACGCCTGGAATGTCTGGACTGGCTCGTCGCATAGATCTGGACTAACAGCGGCGACGTGGAATCGCGAACCGATATCGATACCGGCCGCGAATGGATGAATGATCGGCAGCCCGCTGGGCTTGGATCGTGAACGCTCTTTGGACATGGTCCACCTCCTGGATAGTCAGGCGCAGGACAGGGACTCGGAATTGATCAACTTCCTAAACGGGGTCGCCAGACGGCGCCGCCACAGATGAGTCCGCAGCTTCCCCTGGACCAGGTTTTTTGACGGGGTCCATGCCTCCAAAAAGCGTTCGGTCACAGTCCTGCTTGCATCCAGTGTACCCGCCTGGAGTTTCTATTCATGAGGGCCACGGCGAACCGTGTGGCGGTTTTTTAGCAAATCGCGCTCCTCTTCCAGCCGCCGCATTTGAGAACGCAGCCGCAGGATTTCGCTTTTTGCTTCGACCAGTTCTGCACTTTGCTTCTCATCCTTCGTCGGCATCACTGCCTTGACCCACTTGTACAAGCTATGGGCCGATACCCCCAGCCGGGCCGCGACCTCGGGAACCGGGTAGCCCCGCTCGACGACCTGGCGCACTGCTTCTTCCTTGAATTCCGGTGTGTAACGCTGTGTACTCATTCATTTCTCCTATGCTCAAATCATAGGTCAGAAATGTCTACCGGAGTGGGGGAAGTCCAAAGGCAAGCGGTGGCTGACAGTAGAACGAATGGTCGTTGTTCATGTGAACTGGAGCCCAACAATCGATCGAGGACTTGCCCGCTTCGCCGACTTATCACGAGGCGGATACGACGTCCAAGTTGAATATGGACACGACGGTTTCCAATGGTGCGGAAGTAGACTGTCGCTCACCTGCATGGCGTGCAGGCTGTGCCGAACTTTATTGTCGCACGCAATTGATACACAAAGCTGCGCCGACGTCTGTGGCAAACATTATTTAAGAACAGGATATTGGAATCGGCCTGCCTCATAGGAGACCTTGAGGCAAACTTTATTGTTCATCCACATTCCACGGGAATACCTGCACGAAGCTGAAAGTCCTGTCGCGGCTTGGTTCAGCCCTATCGCTGGACAGGCCGCCAACGGCCGAGGAATGGGTTGGCTGAATCGGAACGTGCAGGTCGATTGCGGCCGTAGCGAAGGCCGCCGCCGCGGCGTGCGACTGAGGTGAAGCCCTGGTCAGGGATGTAGGCTGAGCCTCAAGGAAAACTCATCAAAGAAGCTTGGCGGCGGATACATTTTGGTCGACGTGCCGTCAATCTTGAGCTTCACGTTGCATCAGGCTAAAGCGAAGGACGCATTGTAGAGCGGTGTCGGGTCAGCGCGCGACCGTGATGTGCAAGGCGATCCCGCCCACGATGCGCCGGACGGCAAGGGCGCGCTGCACGAAGTGCAGGCAAATCCGCTGGCCCGGCTGCGCATTGGGCGGCAGCGCCACCTTCAGCCCGACGACGACCTGGCCGAACTGCGCCAGCTCGAGCGCGATGCGCCCGCCGGCGGGAAATGCTCCCTCCCAGCTTTCCGGATAGCGCCGCTCGACCAGGTCGAGGTTGGCCGAGGTCAGCATGCTGCCCTGCGGTCCGTGCGGAAGCCCGGCCTGGCCGCCGCAGTCGAGCAGGTCGTGCTCTCCGGGTGGTGGACGGCGCGGGAACGGCGTGAAGCGGGTCGGCTTGATCTTCGCCGCGCGGAAGAATTCAGGCGATGAATGGATCAGGCTGGGGGTGAACGGGTCCGCATCGCGCTTGCGCAGCACTTCCAGCGTGAACTTTCGGCCGAAGCGCGGGTCGAGATTGGCTACCACCACCGGCAAGATGAGGAAGCTGTCCGGCAGCATGTCGACCACGGTCAGGTTCTTCTGCGCCAGGTTGTTGTGCTCCCACACGTGGCGTGCGGCGCCAGGGTGGTCGGCGCGGGTGATGACGCTGGCCAGGAAGCACGTGTGGCTGCCGGCAGGCGGCACCTGCGCGCGCGGCCAGCGCGCCTTGACCACACGCGATTCGCCGGCGGCCAGCTCGAATTCGGCGCACGCCGCCAGCGCCGGCAGGAAGTCCTCGGGATAGCGGAACTGCGTGCCGGCGAAGCCGCGCGCATGGAAGGTGACGATGAAGTGGCGCGCCGTTCCGGATCCCGCCCGGTTGCGCACGCGCGCATGGAACCAGTTGTCCTGGCCGTATTCGGGCGCCTGATGCGCTTCGCCGCCATCGTTCTGGCGGCGGATCCACAGGTCCGGGCTGTTCCAGAACGCGCCGCCCCAGGCATCAACGCCGGGGTCGCCCGCCGCGTCGCGCAGCCATAGGTCGGGCGCCGGCATGGAATCTGACAGGCCGTAGACGAATCGGTGGAAGGTGTCCACCACCTGGGCATTGCCGGAGCGACGCAGCAGGTATTCCTCGATCATCGCCGTGGACACCGGATCGCCCTGGTGTGCCACATACAGGTCGCGCAGCAGGGCGTTCAGTGTGCCCGGGCCCAGCAGCGCGGCCATGCCCCGCCAGAAGCGCGGCCCGTCCGAGTAGGCGTTGCCGGGCGTGTGGCGCTGCCAGGGATCGCGCGAGCACAGCACCACGGGCGGCGCGCTGAAGTCGAACGGCAGGGCGTCGTCGGCGCCGTCGTCATGAAAATTGGCCAGGCCTTCGTCCCACCAGCCGTCGGCCTGGGAGGCCGGCTTGATGCCGCGCCCGAACCAGTTGTGGAACGTCTCGTGCAACAGCGCGCCGGTCGAGGTGGTGGTGCCGCCTTCGTATTCCATCCCGCCGCCGTTGAAGAAGGCGACAAAGCGGTTGCCGTGCAGGTAGGGACCGTAGGCGTTTTCGTTGTCGGCCAGCAGGGCCTTCAGTTTGTTTAGTTCCGTGGCCAGATTGACGGCGCTCCCCGCCGGCTTCCAGCCTTCGAGCATGACGGTCTTACCGGATACCGGCAGCAGCGTGCTGTCGGTCAGGCTCTCGATCGTATCGGCAGCGCGCACTTCCAGCAGCGGCGACAGGGCGGTAAAGCGCGCTGGGAACGCCAAGCGCCAGTGATTCACCCCCAGAGGCGTGACGTCGGCATTGGTGATCAGCGCATGCGCGGCCATGGTTCCGGTGACCGTGATCTCCAGCGTCAGCGCGAACTGGTCGAAGATGAGGTTGGCCGGCAGCCAAGCTTCGGCATAGCGCGCCCGGTTCAGGTCCGACAGCCCGAACACGAAGCGCAGGCGGGGACCGGGCGACCACGCCAGCGCCGGCAGGTAGCTGCCGCCCAGCTGGGCGTTGGGCAGGGCCAGCGCGTACTGCACCCGCAGCGTGTGCACCGAGCCGGCCGCCTGCACCGACTCGATCACGCGCAGGTCGGTGAAGGGCCCTGCACCGAACGCGTGGTGGGCCAGCAGCGCCGGGGCGATCGGCATGCCGTCCAGCCACGCGGCGCTGATGTCCTGGCGCAGATCGAACACCGGATTGCCGGCCGCCGGTCCCACCGTGTAGCTGATGATGGCGTTGGCGTTGGCGGTGCCGTTGGACGTCGCGCCGTCGAACACGAAGGTCGCATCGATGCTCTGGATATCGATCGGCACCGCCGCCAGGCCGTCCACGGTCTTCGGCGGCGGGGCCAGGTGGAAGTTGGTCGTCATATGATCCTCCCGGGCGCACGCCTGTCAGCAGCAGCCGCCGCCGTCCTTGACCTTGAGGCTGACCACGATCTCCTTGACGCAGACCTGGCTGATATCCTGCTTGATGCCCAGGCATTCGGCCAGGCGCTGCGCAGGCTCGAGGCAGCCATGGTCCTTCGGCCGGCCGGTGTTCCAGGGTTCGGCCAGGTCCGGGTCGAGCCGGTAGGTCATGCCGCCGATCAGGTTGTCGTTGGCCAGCACGTCGATGCGGATGTCGCGCTCGGCGCTGGCCAGCACGGCATCGCGGGTCAGCGCCTGGCCCGGGTGCAGCCTGATGAACACCTCGCGCTTGGCGCCGGAGGCCAGGATGAAGCCGGCCTCCGCGCCCACCAGCTCGAGGCGCCAGCCCAGCCTCGCGAAAAGCCCCGGCAGCACCACGTCGAATGTCATCCTGCCGCGCCGCGGATTGGGGTTGCCTACGAAAAAGCTGACCCCGTTCAGTCCCGCCATCAGGCCCTGCTCGCCGCCGCCGCCCGGCACCGGATTGACGTTGCGCTGGCCGACGTTGTTGTCGTTCGGGACCAGGCGCCATTCGGGGATGGTCTCGCCGGCGGTGAAGTTGTCGACATTGGAAGCGTCGGCGTCGGCCGAGACCACCATCAGCATGCAGTCGTGGCCATAGCTGTTGATGTTGGGCGTCCACTCGAACGGGCCAACCACCCTTTCTTCGGTGTTGTTGGCGGCGAGAGTGCCGACGTCGATCGAGGCGGTCGCCAGGGGCGTGAAGTCGGCCGGCCAGTTCAACCCCGCGCCCGGCCTGGTGTGGAAGGCGCGCACCACCACGTTCTGCGCCTGCTGGGTGCCGCGGTTCCTGATCTTGACGTAGGCGTAGTTGGTCACACCCAGTCCCGGTTCCTGGTGGTCGAACACGCCGTCGGCGATGCGCCGGTTCCAGATGGTGGTGGTATGCCAGTGCACGTGCTGGAACGGGTAGCCGCCGGCGCGGCCGTCGTCGATGTACACGTCGACCAGGGGCGGGTCTCCCGCCGTATCGACGGTGCCGTCGGCCGGGCTGCCGTTCGTCACTAGCGGGGTCTGGTATTCGCCCTGCTGCTCGAATACCCAGCGGAACACCTTGTGGTAGGCGCCGCCATACACGCCTTCGCTGACCCAGTTGAGCGCGTCGGCCGCCATCAGGGCGGAAGCGAAGTCGCGCGCGTATTGGGGATTGGTGGCCGGGGTCAGGTCGCCGATGGCGCGTATGATGAGGTACATTGCCATGCGCGAGGCGAACTGGCGCCGGCCCAAGTTCGGATGGTCGCCGCCGATCGAGCGGTAGAAGTTGAACAGCGTGGTCGCCAGGATCTCTTCCGAGCCGTAGTTGGCGTCGGCGCGGAATCCGTTCCAGGCCCAGCCACCGGATACCGGGCGATCGCAACGCCGGTTCAAGGTCGGATGCCAGGGCACGTAGGTGAAGCGCAGGTCGCCGGGTTTGCCGAGCGGGGTGCCGTCCACGCCCTTGCAATGGGAATCGGGGTCGAAGCAGATCAGCGAGAGCGAGTCGCCGGCGCTGTGGGCGAAGCCGAAGTTGGACGAGTCCACCGCCTCGTACAGGATGCCGTGGCCGAGCACTTCGTGCAGGTGCACGCGCGGGTCCACCGCGCGCCCGAGCGGGTCGCCGGCGATGCTGGTGTCCATCACCCCGAAGTCGACCCAGCCGATGCCGCCATGGCCGTTGCCGACGCAGTGGGCGTTGACTTCGTCAGCGAAGCGGATGTCCACGGGAACGGGAAACTCCGTATTGGACATGTAGCTCGCGACGTCGAAGCCCAGGTCGTCCATGGTGCGGAAGACGCGGTCGACGTGGAAGTAGCCGCTGACCGAGGCGAAGTCATTGGTGCGCACGTCGTAGTCGAAGTCGCTGCCGCCCGGCCGGGTCGGGGGCGCGATGTCCGGTCCTAACACCTGCGTCACCTCGGCGAAGGCGCCGGACAGGTGCTGGGTGCCGCCGCTGGGCGCGTCCAGGTTGTGCAGCAGGACGTCGTCGCGGTAGGCATTGAGCACGGCGTCGGTGGACCCGCTGGTTGGGGTGGTGGTACCGGACTTGGTGATCGGGTCGTTCTCGTAGACGAAGCCGTTGACGTTGCCCACTAGCGGTTCCAGGAGCAGTATGGAATTGGTCGCGAGCTCGAACAGGGCGCGCCAGACCTGGCGCTCGCTCACGTGCCTGACTTCGAAGGTGATCTCGGCAACCATGTACCAGGCGCCGTCCTGGATGCCGTCGGCCACGGGCGGGAGGGCGAAGGGCAGCGGTATGTGCTCGTGCACTTCGCTCGCGCCCTTGGCCTTGCCGCGCGGGGCGGCGGAGCCCTGGTCTGCACCCGGCTGTTCCCCGGGCGCCGGGTCGCTGGGGCGGACATCGTACGGCAGGCGCTTGGCGGCGTCGTAGCGGTAGATCCAGAAGCGTCCACGGATCAGGCGGAAGGCGTCGGCGCGCGGGCCGACGGCCTCCGCTCCTTGCGCCAGCAGACCGCCCAGGAAGGCTTGGCTTTCCGCGTCGCCGTCCTCACCCGGCGCCACCGCATTGCCTGCCGCTGCCGTGCGCAAGTCCGGCTGGCCACGCAGCGCGCGGCGTTGCAAGCTGGCGGCGTTCGCACCGGTGAGCACGCGGCGATAGCGCTCGATCGCATCCTGCGACGGCATCTTCGCGTTCACGCCCGGCTGCGTCGTGTCCTCCGAGCGCACCACCCGGTGCGGCCCCTGCTTCACTGTCACCTTCAGGCCGGCGCGCCATACCGGCACGTTCAGCCAGGTCTGGTAGAAGCCGAAGGTCTCGGAATCGAACTGGCGCCGCTCTTCCGAGAGGCGGTATTCCTCAGTCTGCTCGCGCGGGTCGAGGAAAACGACTTTGCTGCCGGCCCGGTCGAGCCTGTTCGGCGCGATCTCATAGACCCCGGCGAACTGGCGCAGGTAGGCCAGGGCCGTCGGCAGGCTGCCGACCACCGGGCTTTCCCAGTATTCCTGCGAGTGGAGGATGGTGCGTACCCGGTCGGCCGTGTCCAGAGACACGTGCGCCTTCAGGTCTGGACGATAGATTTCCTTCATGACAGTGTCTCCTTGTTTACTTAGGACATGAGGCAATAGACAGCCGCGCCTACCTGCCGCGCTGGTGGCGGAAGGGATGGGCGATGCGCGGCGCAGAAGGCCGGTGTCTAGTAATTGTCGGCGTGCTGCCGTGGCTCACTTCGATCCGCAGACCCGGTTTCGGTGCATCGCGGTCGTCGACGCTGCCTTATCAACATCGGGGAATTAACGGGGGGCATACGTCATCATGCCACTGGCGTTCTGATCAGGCGCAACCGGTTATTTGATCTAGATCAATGAGCGAACGGAAATCGGCATGGACATCGACCTGGTTCGATACTGCTACAAGTGCTCAAGACGCTACTGGAGCCATGGACGAACAATGAAGGACATTCAGCGCTCGCGCCGCGGTTGCTGAACAAGTGAGTGCCGCACCTACCCCGCGATAGAAGTCTTTTTGTTGTAATCTAGAAAAGAAGGGCTGATCTACTTCCGCCGAGCTTAATTCGCAATGGCTTGGTTCAGGTCGACCCTGACAGTCCGTGACTTTTTCGTTCGGGTAACCTGTGACGCTTGACCGAACGACCGGGTTCGGTCCAGGCTGTGTAAAAACGCCAGACCTACGTGTTTTCAGGGGTCTCTTTACCATTCCCGACCTCAAGAAAACGCCATAGCGGGCGTTCTGAGAGGTCGAGTGTCGCTGGCGGGCCACCCGATCGGCGTTTTTACACAGCCTCGGTCGAAAGCGGACTTAGCGGCAGAGGAGGGGAGCTGCGTCACCGCGTTGACGCTGTACAGATTCAGCCGAACTCATGTGGTGCAAAGTGTGGTGTTGAGCTAACTCGTTGATTCGTAAGGATCGAGAACGCCCTGCAAAGCCGTGTAGACGGGTTCGACTCCCGTCCTCGCCTCCATCCTATCTTCTGTCTTGTACTATAGCCTTGACTTCGGTCAGGTCTCAAGCCTCATCGGAAGAAGTTCTTCAATATTGGTTCGCAGCGCTCGCCAGACACGATGTTGTAATTCTAGGCGTAGATTTCTCACCGATTTTAATGCATCGCAAATACCCACATGGGATATCGACGGGTGCGTAGCGGTCAGCCGCGACTCGGTGAGCTTTTCAGTTTAATAACCTGCTATGCTCACCAAACGGCCGGGGTCGGCCAACAGCGGACCTTTGTTAGACGTACAAGGCTACTATTCCAGTAACTCCAAACGATTTCGCTTAGGCTTTGTGAATTGGTCACCGTAGCGTCGCAGAAGCCCAGAAAGTGGTCGCTCCATCTCCGCGCCATCCTACGTAGCTCCTTGAACTGCAGGTTTCAGCACCTTGGCTGTCGGTGGTGACGGTCTGATCCGGTCGCAGGCTGTACGCGCATCCCTTCATTTCGATGAATCCTTTGTCGACCGCGTTCGTGAAGAAGTTGGCGTCGACACGCCAAAGCGACTGCTTCGCCGGGCGCCTGAAAAAGACCTTGAATGACGTGCCGTCCTTGTAGCCGTCTACGGCAGCCTCGATACGCCCCGTCGGTTCGTTCAGCCAATACACGCCGGTGATATCGTTTTTCTCGCTCTGTTCAATGCGCATTCCGCCGAGGGAGCCACCCAGCTCGAGCCGCCATTCTCCAGACAGGACGATGCGATGCTTTCCGCTCGGCTCGATGTAAGGCCCGCGCGCATCCGCCCGAATCGGTGTCAGCATAATCGAGAGTGGCGCTGACATATGCGTACCGAATTTGGTGTCAAGCGTTACCGTAACGGCGCTTATTTGCGGCGACACCACGGACTGGTTGGGATAGAGCACAAACGATTGGTTCAGAAGCTTGCGTGACTTGATTGGCTCGACTTGAAACGAGACCGGTGTATCCTCCGAGAGCGACAGTTCGGCATCATTAAACTCTAGTCGCGTCACGCCCTCAGCCACGTCGACCGATGGTCCTGGAATAATTTCGACGCTGATGCGCGCTGCCTCACCCTTGCTGATGATGCACGGATCGCAGCTCAACTTGACCGTTGCTTTCTCCTCGTACAGCCAGTGCACGACGGCGGTCTTGATCGGCTCGATAAACGGGGCGAAGTATGCAAGTGCACCTGCTGCGGAGATACCGAGGCCCCCGACGAACAGCTTCAAGGCCGACATGCCGGCCCAAATCCCATTTGGCGAGGCTGCGGGCGTCTTGTCAGCAGGCGCGGCGTGCGTATCCACGACAGGAGGCGATGGTGGGGTGTCACTGTCGCCTCCAGGCTTACTTCCTGTCCCGCCAGGACGATGTCGACGTTTGCCGGTCATCGGATAAACACTAGATTCGGTACGAAATTGCGTCCCGGGTCGCCGAAATGCATCTGCAGCCTTGGTATGTAGATCTGCGCACCGGGTCCTCCGTCCATAGACAGCGCCCATTCGATAGTGGACCCGTCTGCACAGCGGGCGCCCAGCAAGAAGGTAGCAAATTCGTGGAGCGACACGGCACGCCCGAAGCCCTCGAACGCCCCTGCAATCACCAGCCTGCCGGACGTCGTGATCGCAAAGGCAGTACGGTTGAAGCGTTCGCCATCATCGGAACGAATGCCATTGCGGCCATATTCCACCAGCAGTGGTTTGCTTTGGATAACATCGGTTTCGGCTCGAAACTGACGGTACCGCTTCGCCGGGACGATCGAGGTCGCACCATTCGCGGCGTGCACCAGGAAACCACCACGGTCCCAGCCGATGCGGCGATTGCTGCGCACACTGGCAGCCACGACCAGTCCCAGCGGCACGTGCCGTCCGTTGGCATCGTAGCCAAAGAAACTGCCGTTGACAGCGACCGCGGCATCGGTGGGGGTCTTCTGCCGGTAAATCGCATAGCTTTCGCCAAATTCCTTGACGACCTGGACATGTGCTGCACAGCGGGTACAGCTGCCTTCGACGAACACCAGTGTCAGCCCAGGCCGGGTCGGGCTGACCGGCGCGAAGGTATGCACGATCAGATGCGGACCGCTGTGCAACTTACTTGTCCGTTTGAGCGCAATGGCGCCCATGGTTAACGTATTGTCGTCGGCAAGCGCAGTATCGCAGCCAGCAGTCATGATAGCCAGTCCGATCAATCCTGCATCCAACCAAAAGCGCCTCATGATGCCTCCGCCGACATCGCCATATTTGACAAGTTATCCGGGCTGGCCCGGGCCGTCAAGCATCGCCGCTGCTTGATAGGTTCAGCGCGCCACATCCGTGGTTGATAGGGCTATGGTGCAAATTATGGATGAGTGGGGCGAGACGGCCGATTCCCCAGTTGGGCTTACGCGGCCGGGACATCTGCCCAAAAGTTCGGGCTTAGCTCGCCCCTGGATTGCCAGATCTCGTAGGTCGAACTGGCTTTTCCGAATGCGATGCATGAGCTCAGTGCCTCGAATTATGATGGCAGCCGAAGCGAAGCTTTTCATACCTGGCATGACGCCTAGCCTGGACTTCACGTTGCATGGTCCTGCTCGATCAGATTGTTCAGGTATTTTGACGAGCGAAGCTTAGTCAGGTCAGGAAGCCGTTCCTGCTCTTGAAGTTCGCGGACTGCCCGGTGGGAGGCAGCGTAACCGTCGAGGGTGATGGTCTCAGGCGACCGACGCTGAGTACGCACAGCCTTGTGAAAGAATCTTTTTGCCGAGGCGACGTTGCGTCGTGGACTGAGACGGAAGTCTACCGTCTTGCCTACAGTATCAACCGCACGGTAGAGATATGCTCATCGGCCGCGAATGCGCACGTGCGTTTCATCCACTCGCCAAGACGAGCTGGGGGACACCGTGAAGCGGCCCCAGCGTTTGTCGAACCCAACGAAGGAGTCTCGTGTGAGCGATCGATGGGGCTCGCTCTGCCATCATCTCGACCAGGTCCCGGTACGAGAACTTGTAGCGCAGGTACCAGCGCACTCACAGAACGATGATCTATTGTCCGAAGTGTCGTCCCTTGAACAGGTCGCTCTTGCTCGGGCGGTTGCGCATGCTGAGAAAAGGCGTCATTCCAGCCGAGCTGCAGATTTGCACCACAGCCTTTCGAGCGGGCGGTCCAATTTCGAGGGCAGATGGCCCGACACAAACGCCACGCTGCCTGCCCTGCAGAGACAAAACTTTTCTTTTCATTGTCGCTGTAGGGCGAAAAATACATGCCAAAAGGCCACCCCATGACGGCGCCGAGCAGCATGGCGATGTAGGTGTGCCGCACGTTCGCAGCGAGCTGGTCCGCTAGATCAGTGCGCCTGCCAGCAGCGACAACAGCAGCAGTGATCATTATCGTAGGAAGGAAGGGACCGTATTCGACCCGCCCGCAGGCTGGACAGGCCCCGGTAACTGCATCTCAGGTACAACTCGACTGCCCGATAATGCATTTTGAACCCTCATGCCAGCGCCTTGCACCATGTATTTTTAGCATTGCATTGCCGACGTTTGCATGTCAATGCGCGTTAAAAAAAGCAACGTCGGAAAATATTTTCATCGATGCGTTTGATTTTGTGCGCATAATCAGTGCGTATTAATGGCAAATATACTAATGCGACACGGGCCGCCGATTTCTTCCGCCGTCCAACGATTTACCGATTTCCCAATTCTTCTAAAACGCGCGGTTTCGCTATGCGGTTGTATGCGAGGCGAATGCGAGTGTTCTGCACGCTACCGTTTTTGTTGGTGCCGACCACGTCCGTGACCCGTCGCCGGTGCTGTCTGCTACGTCACGACGACAAGACCGGGAGAACTAATATGGCGAAGTGTCCGTTTGCAATCTGGAAGCCCTTAAGCGGCTCGTCCGGCCCGATGGCCAAGGGTCCGTACAAGATTGTCCATCACACCACCGAGGGCAGTAGCGCCAGCGGCGCGCTCGACGCGTTTCACAACCACCGCTCCGATCCGCACTTCACGGTCGATGGCACGCAAATATTCCAGCACGTCGATACCGATGAAGGCGCGCGCGCCCTGCGCAATGCGCCAGGTGGCGTCGAAACCAACCGCGGCGGCGCGGTGCAGATCGAACTGGTCGGCTTTGCCCACAAACGCAAGGCGCCGGCCAACCTGATCAATCTGGCGCGCCTGTGCCGCTGGATTGAAGATACCCATCAGGTGCCGCGCGAGTGGCCCGCCGGGCTGCCCAAGGTCGCCAAGAACGGCGCCGATCCAGGCGGGCATAACCGCAACCCAAAGGTGTGGGAATCGCGCAGCGGCCACTATGGCCACTGCCACGTACCGGAAAACACCCATTGGGACCCGGCCTACACCGAGGAAGAGGTAGCTTTCCTGATGAACGCGCGCTTCGATGCCGCAGGCCACCTTCTGACCGCGCCGCCACCTGCGCTGCCCAGTCAGTCCGGCGCGTCCCCGCGCTCGACCATGCCGGACCATGGCGACGTCGGTGAGCACGATGCCCCTGTTTCCCTGGACGACGCTGCCATTCCGGCCAGCCGGCCGATCGAAGTGCCGCCTGCGCCGCAACAGCCGGTGCGCCGCTGCAATGTGCGTGCCGATACGCTCGACTTCCGCGACCGCATGTACGAAGCGACCTTGGTCGAGGTGCCATCGACCATTCCGCTCGACAACTATCTCGTACACAAGGTGCCGGTGCTCGACCAGGGAAGCGAAGGCGCGTGCACCGGCTTTGGCCTGGCCACGCTGGCCCACTACCTGCTGCGCAGGCGCCAGTACTATCCCGACACGAAGGAAGTCAGCCCACGCATGTTTTATGAAATGGCGCGCCGTTACGACGAGTGGCCCGGCGAGGATTATGACGGATCGAGCGCACGCGGCGCCATGAAGGGCTGGCACAAGCATGGCGTGTGCTCCCGGCCCGAGTGGTGCGACGACGCCCACCTCGATGTGGCCGATCCGGGCTTCGACAAGCCGCGCCTGAAAGGAGCGCTACAGCGCCCGCTGGGCTCATACTTCAGGGTCAACCACAAGGACCTGATCGCGATGCACGCAGCCATTGCCGAAGTGGGGGTGCTGTACGCCACCTCGGTCGTACATGAAGGCTGGCAGCACGTTGGCGAGGATGGCGTTATTGAATTCATGGACGAGGACATCGGCGGCCACGCCTTTGCCATTGTCGCTTACGACCATGACGGATTCTGGATCCAGAACTCGTGGGGCGAGGCTTGGGGTAAACAGGGTATGGGACGAATCGGCTACGACGACTGGCTCAAAAACGGCACCGACGTATGGGTCGCGCGCCTCGGCGCGCCTGTCAACCTGGAACGCGCGGGCTCTTTTTCGACCGCCCATTCCGCTGGGGCTGCCCAGTCGTCTGCCTATGCATACTCGGAATTGCGCCCTTACCTGGTCAGCATCGGCAATGACGGCTTGCTGCGTCCGGGGGGGGACTACGGCACCAGCGCGCGAGAAGTGGCCACCATCTTCGAACGCGATATCCCTGAGCGCATGGAGGGCAAAGCTAAAAAACGCCTGCTGTTGTACGCGCACGGAGGCCTTGTCTCCGAGGAAGCGGCTGTGCAGCGCGTGGCCGAATATGGCGCCGCGCTGATCGAGGCTGACGTCTATCCGCTGGCGTTTATCTGGCGCACCGATTATTGGACCACCGTGACCAACGTGCTGCAGGATTCGGTACGCCGGCGCCGGCCTGAAGGTGTGCTCGACAAGGCCAAGGACTTCATCCTCGACCGTCTCGATGATGCGCTCGAACCGCTGGCGCGCCAGCTGACGGGTAAGGCAGCGTGGGATGAAATGAAAGAGAACGCCCACCTGGCCAGTTCGCCGCAAGGCGCGATGCCGGTCGTGGTTCGCCACATCAAGAAGCTGCAGGAGCGATACCCGGATCTTGAGATCCATCTGGTGGGCCACAGCGCCGGATCGATCCTGCTGGGACCTCTGGTGCAGTTGCTGACTGCCGAGGGCAGCTTCGCCAGCGGGCCGCTACAGGGGGTGGAGGGTGCTGGCCTGAAGATCGCAAGCTGCACGCTGTGGGCGCCGGCCTGCACCACCGCGCTGTTCAAGGAGATGTACCTGCCGGCGATCCAGAGCAAAACCCTTGGCAAGTTTGCCATCTACTGCCTCAATGACAAGGCCGAGCGGGACGACGATTGCGCGCGCATCTATAACAAGTCGCTGCTCTACCTGGTGTCCAATGCACTGGAAGACACGCCACGTATTCCGCCGATGGGAGCCAATGTGCCGGGGCAGCACACCGAAAAAGCCCTGAGAAATACCGGCGTGCCGGTACTCGGGATGGAAAAATTTCTCAGGTCCGACGACATGCGGGCACTGTTCGCCAGCGGGCTGGCCGAACAGGTCATTGCGCCCAATGACCACGCCAAGGATTCGCTGCAAGCATCGCGCGCGAAAACCCACGGCAGCTTCGATGACGATGTGTTTACCGTCACCTCGACCTTTAAGCGGATCCTGACGGCGACCCAGCCGGCGCCGCAGCAGGTCGAGGTCGATATTGGGGAATTGAAGTTCGCGCCATCGGCAAGCAAGATGACGCTACAGCGCAAGGACATCGATTATCAAACCCGCCCGCCGCATTAAGACTGCGTAAGGGAAGATCCCTCGTGCCCGCGCAGGAGCCCCACCTGCGTGAGGCATCGACGCGGCTTTGTTGAGCAAATCAAGCGAAGGCCGAGCTGACGCTATTTGTAGTTCGTTTTATAACACTGGTACTGTGATTGGGGTGCCAAGCCGAGTAAAGCGGTTCAGCACGGCAGCTCGTACCTGTAGCTCGGCGACCTGACCGTCGAAATCACGTGCCATGGCGCGTTCGCCCAGCAGCTTGAAGCAGCGTAGTTGGTTTCGACAAGGCTGCGCCGGTGGTAGCCGCTCCATTTCTTTTAGATCGCCCGGCCCAGTCTGCGCGTCGTGTACAAGATGTCATTGCGCGCATCGGCTCCGCAGTGGTTCGTTGTCCAGGGTTTGGCGTTCTTGCGAGTCGGGATGATGGCATGCGCGGCGTGTAACGCGATGGCCGCGTGACATTCCTTCGTATCGTAGGTGTCGTCGCCACTGACGCCGGCAATCTTTTCTTCAGAAGGAATCTGATCAAGTAGCACTGGGAGGACAGTGCGTCGCCAATACTGTTGTCGGTCACCTCCATGGCCCGGATCTCGAGTGTGGACGCGTCGATCCCGAGATGCACCTTGCGCCATTGGCGGCGGTACTCTGTGCCATGCTTCTTGGTCTTCCATTCGCCTTCGCCCAGCATTTTGATCCGTGTGCTATACACCAGCAGGTGCAAACCCGTCGTGGTCGGCACAGCGCCGATGGCGACCTGCAGTGTTTTCTGCCGCCGGCTTACTGTGCTGTAGTCCGGCACCGGCCAGGCGAGCCCGGCCAGATGCAACATACTTTGCGCCATCCCCATGGCCTGGCGCAGCGGTAAATTGAAGAGGCACTTGATGCTCAGGCAGAACTGGATCGCCTCGTCGCTGAACGTCTGGTTACGTCCGCGCTTGCCGCTCGGTTGCCCGTGCCAGTTCATCGTCGGGTCAAGCCAGATGAGCAACGAGGCGCATGACTTCGAGGCTTCGTTGTACGTCTTCCAGTTGTTTGTGCGGTACTTCTGTGGAGCTGGTTTCATCCCGTTCAGGCTACCAGACCTACGCGTTCTACGCTGGCCGAGCCTGATTTACGCAACAAAGCCTGCGCGATCAATGACTATCCACCTAAGTTCGTTTACCGATTGATCGGGTTTTGGTAACTGGGCCGGAGTAAGCGGACACTATTCCCAGACCAGAGGCGACGGCAACCGCATGCCGGCTACACGGAGCGCGCTGAAACCAATGCCCGCTAGGCCTTGGAACAGCCCAGGAGAATAGGCGGTCGCCCCTCCTATCCATTTCAGTTCGCCTGTCCGTTCCCAGTCCGCTTGCAAGCGCGCCAGGCGTTGTACGGCAACAGCCTGTAATCCCGGGCGATTCAGCGTTACGCCGGCCAAGGCAAGAAATTCGATATGCCCGGCATCCCCGCAGCAGAGACAGGCACTTCGGTTGCCGTCATCGCGCAGGGTGACCGTCAGTGCACGCTCTACATCCTGATCGAGCATACGCCGTTCTACCGCTCCGTCGGTACGCATCGCGAGCCTGGCCAGGCCGATGCCGGCAGCGCCATAGCACCATTGGTTGGGCGTACGTGCGAAGGCCGCTTCCTGGGTCGCGCGTAAGTCGATCCAGTTATCGGTTGCCGTGTCGATATGCTTGTTTTCGAATTCGACACAGTCCTGTGCGGCCTGGCGAAAGCGGGCCTCACCGCTCGCCGCGTATAGCCGCGAAAAGGCGAGCGCCATGCCGGCAGCGCCATGCGCTACCCCCGTCAGCGCACTGGTGAAGGCAGAAGACACCCACGTGCCGTGAGCAGCCGATCGATGCGCCAGCAGGTGGTCGCCGCAAAGCATGGCGCGCTCGACCAACCAAGGTGCGCCGGTTCGCCGATGCAAGGCCAGCAAGGCCATGCATGCGCCGGCCGCGCCCGCAACCAAGTCGAACTTGTCGTCGGCGCGGATCGCTTCTACCGTAATTGCACGCGCACAAGCATCTGCTGCCTCGCTGATTGGTACGTCTGACAAGATGTCCGATGCATAAGCCAGCGCGTACACGATCGAACCCAGCCCAACTGCGCCGCCCACGCCCAAGGCCCGCCCGAGCGGGACCAGTCTTGATGAGTTCACCAACTTGAGCGTTGCCGCCAGCGCATTGCGGCACTGCTGCGCGGTTTCCGGGTCGCCGTCTTTGGCGAGCGCGGCCAGGAACAGCGCAATCCCCGTTGAGCCATAGTAGAGATCGTGTCCCAGAGGGCCCAGTTGCGCGGCAATCTCGTGGTCGACGCGATTGAGTCCTAGCCATGCAAGTGAACGAGGCGCGCGAAACGACAGGTCCAGCAGCGCCTTTTGCACCATCCTTGCAAACGATGCTGCGTGTTGCGTGCCGGGTGTACTGGCGCGCGGCTGGGTAGCGTGCGGCATTTGCAGGCAGGCCCGTACGATGCCTGCCTGTATGTCGATCGTAGCCGGGGCCAGCGAGGCGAGCCTCGACCGGGCCACGTCGTGCCCCAGGTCGACATGCAGGCGAGTCACCGGCCCGTGCCTGTCGCCAATAATGTTCGATGCGGTTTGCATGGTGAAGTGCGGAATGCCGAGTTCATGCAATTGGCGGCGCTCGCTGCCTGCCATCTTCCACGGCTTTTCGTTGTCACTGTCCCAGTCGTAGAGCCGCGCGACGAAATCTGCTTCCAAGCTCCAGGCCACCGCGTCATGCATGTTGCGGTGATCGTAGAGCCGTTTGAGCAGCATGTAATAGAAACGCGTGGGACGTACCACCTTACGGATGGTGAGTGCATGCTGAGCGGCAGCGTCGACTGCAGCGAGGACTGCATCACGGTGCCTCGCCACAAACTGCATGGTCTCTTCAAAGCTGGCGACGAAATCGTCGCGGAAACGGGCAACGGGAACCGGTTGCCCTTCCAGCGTAGGCAGGTTGGTAGCGATCTCGATGTGCTGGGTGGCCGAGCGTAGCAGCATTCGTGGCGTATTGGCGTCATCCCACTCGAACACCTGCACGGGATACACTGAGGGTTCAAGGGCGCCCATGCTGATCAATGCGCCATCCTGGCCTTGGACGTAGGCAGGAAGCATGCCGACGCTCTGCACTGAATCCTCGATAAAGTGCGCGACCAGCCAGTGTGCCTGCGTCGCATCGTCGATCGACTTGGGCGGTTGGCGCAAGCCTTGCAGGACCATCTCGAAGTCGACAGGGACCGGTTGGTTGCCGTGCGCGATGAAGTTTTCCATATGCATGTCGGAGGTTGACAGCACATGGAAGAGGGCAAGCCAAGCACCGAACCGCCTGTAGTAGGACACTACCTCGCCTTCACTGGCACATGGTGTTCCTTCGATGAACTGCGTCCAACCATACCCCTCGCACACGATTGCCTCCGGTACGACGAGCCGTTCAGGCAAGCCCAGGTTTGCCAGCGACACCACGATCGACCCGACAAAACGGTCCGGCCCCAAGTCCTTGGGTTTGTAGAGCACGCGGCGCCCGTCTTCAAATTCGGCAATGAAGACAGAATACCCGCCGTTGTGCGGGTCGGACGCACCCCAGTTGATACGGCATAGGCGCGCGTTGGCATCCGCCTGCTCCAGCAGATGTGCGATGTGCTCGCGGTCAGTCGCGTACCGTTGGAAAAAAGCAAGATAGCTGTCGTGCCACTGTTCTACCAGCATCGCCAGCAGTCGAAACAGAATAGGCTTATCGCGCAACAGTCCAGCGTAGCCGTCTTCGCGCAGATAAGCTGCAAAAGTGTCTAGCGTATCGGCAAATAATTGCTCACTAGCAAGTTCATCTCCGTCGCTGGCAGCGACGACGAGACCGCGGCGCCAGCCCAGCAGGATTTCGTAAAACGGCAGTTCGCACAGGTTCGACAGGCGGCGGCGTAAGTGATCCACGGCGCCCTCGAAAGCAGGGGGCGCCAGCAGTGGCAAGACTGCCTGGGGCAAGGCTGTCTGCAAAGCGCTCGCAGCTTGCTGCAGGAGCGGCGCCAGTAAGGGCGCGAAGGCCGGTTCGTCGCGCGGGAGCGGGGTATCGTCGTCGATCAGCACCTTGAACACATGGCGGGTCCTGCCGACCCAACCGGGTTCGGGCATGCCCTCACGTCGCCGGACGCCGCCGAGGCGCTCGAGCACGGATTCCAGGGACCGGTTTTCGCGCGCCAGCCGCTTCGCGAAGATCCCCGCATCACCGTCCGCGCTCACGTCAATCCAGCAGGCCAGCCTTTGTCGGGCGAGTTGCTCGGAGCGCTGATCCGGTGGCAAGGGTTCGTAGACGCTCGACAGAATTTCATCGACGGTCAGTGAGGCGCACTCGAGATTACGAAGTAGCGAAAACATCGTATAGAGACACTTCCAATTGTGGATGCGATAGCCAGTCGAATGGCAGCGGACGCAACGCAACCGGGGCCAGGGCCGTGCAGAGCCGGCCAAGGTCGATCGGCGGTGCCAGCGAAGTGCGTTGCTGGACGAAGCAGAGCATGCGCCGCTTTCCCGTGCCACACGGCGTGGCGGCGAGCGTCTCGACGCACCTTGCGACGAGCTGCATCGAGAAGGGATTGAACATGTAGACGAGCAGGTTGTCGTCCTGCGTCGGCCGGTAGTCGAGCGCGTCTCCAGCCACTACCCGGGTGTCGGGACAATGTAGGCGTCCGGTATAGTTGCGCAGATTTGCTTGGGCAAGGGCGGCAAGGAGAGGAGCGTGCTCCACGCCGACGATGTACTTGAAGGGATAGGCGGCTGCCAGCAGAAGGGTTCTGCCTTTCCCGGCCCCGAGGTCGACAAAGACCCATTCATCGTGCCGGATGGGCAAACGCGCCAGAATGGCTTGTACCGTACTGATTGAACTCGACGAAAAGCCATGAGCCTGGGCCGCACGCCGGCCGGTGATACCCAGCTGGGATACGGATTGCTGACCGCAGGTGTCGACGTGGTAGCGCCAGTCGAACAAGCGGTTTCGGTAATGCCCCAGACGGATGCGGGTCTGGAGCAGGGACGCTTTCACGGAGCTTCAGTTGCAGCAGCAGGTGCAGTTGATGCCTTGGTTGCTGGTGCCGTCTCCAGGGGTCGACCTGCCATCGGCAAGACTACCAGAGCCGGCGGCCGATTCAAGCATAGCGTCGCTGACGCGGCGACTGCTTATCAGGATGTGGAATTGCGCTTCCGCATCGGCGAGTTTGTTAAAAAGTTGAGACATATAAATTCCTTTCAGTTAATTTTATAAGAAAACCAAATGTAAAGTCCTGGTTTGCTCCTGTCAATACAGGTATCTGCTAGGTTGTGTACCTATCCGCAGCGTAGTGAAATAGATGGCTGATCTAGCGGATTGGAGACCAATTTGCGTATCGTTCCTCTCCCGGCGCCGCTTGGTGCCATCGTGCAGGGCTTCGACCCGGCGCTGGCGCCCACGCGCGCGGACGCTCATGCCTTGCAGGCCGCGCTCGGCAAGCATTTGCTCCTGCTGTTCAAAAGTCCGTTGCTTTCGCCGCCGCAGCTTCTGGCGTTTGCCGCGAACTTTGGCGTGCCTGAGGCTCATGGCATCGTTTCAGGCATTCCGGCACAGGAGCGCATCAGCGAAATCCGCAAGGAACCCTGGCACGTGCATAACTACGGCGGCACCTGGCATAGCGATCTTAGTTTCATGGCGTGTCCTCCCGTGGCCACGGTCCTGCAGGCGAAGGAGTTACCGGCTCGCGGCGGCGATACGCTATGGAGCAATCAATATCTTGCCTACGATAGCCTAGCGCCGGGTCTGCGGGAACGCGTCGACGCGCTCACCGCGGAGCATGTGTCGCACATCGCATTCAACGGCATGGCCCAAGAGGTTTTCTCCGCGCTGCACCCGCTCGCACCGGTACACCCGGGGACCAGGCGCCGCTACCTCTACGCAAATCCCGTATCGATCGTACGCCTGGTCGCCGATGGGGCAGATGTCGGGGATGGCGTCGCACTGCTGGCAAGCTTGGTGTGCCATGCGATACGAGAAGAAACCCAGTATCGCCATCGCTGGGCCGCCGGCGATATCCTCGTATGGGACAACCGCAGCACGATGCACATGGCGATGAACGACTATGCTGGGCAGCGGAGAGTCATGCATCGTGTGGTTGTTACGTCGATGGATGATCGCCTGAAGAGGCACAGCCGACCGCCTTGAGCGCGAAAGCATGCCGCAGGGCGGCATCGGCGAGGCGGCCTTGCCTGCCGGATGCGCCGCCGTGGCCGGCGTTAATGCGGATCTTGAGCAGTATCGGTGCCTGGGAAAGCTGGTGAGCGCGCAGGCGGGCCGTCCACTTCGCCGCTTCCCAGTAGGTCACCCTCGGATCGGTCAAGGCTTGCATGGCAAGCACGGATGGATAGGATTGCGCTGTCACATTCTCATAAGGCGACCAGCTCGCGAGCTGTTCGCAGGCCTGCGCCGAGCGTATGGGGTCGCCCCATTCCGGCCATTCTAGCGGGGTGAGTGGCAGCGTGGCGTCCGACATCGTGTTCAGGACATCCACGAACGGCGCTTCTACGACGACGGCGGCGAACGTTTCCGGGCTGGTATTAAGTGCAGCGCCTACAAGCGCGCCCCCCGCGCTCACGCCATGTGCCACGATACGGCCAGGGGCGGCAAAGCCTTCGTTCACCAACATCCTGGACACTGCGAGAAAATCGCGCACGCCATTCAACTTGTGCTGCCCTTTGCCAGCGTCGTGCCACTGCGTTCCCAGTTCCCCGCCGCCGCGCACGTGGGCGATCGCCCAGACGAATCCGCGATTCAGCAGACACAGGCGGTCGGCGTCGAAATGCGCCGGCAGGCTGACACCGTAGGCGCCGTACCCGTACAGCATACAGGGCGCGGTGCCATCCAGTCGGGTGTTGCGCCTGGCAACGAGCGAGACGGGCACGCGTGCGCCGTCGTCCGAGGTTGCATGGGTGTACTTGGTGATGTACAGGTCTTCGTCGAACCCGCCACCGATTGACTGAACCCAGACGCGGGTCAGAGTGCCCGTGTCCATGTCGGCGTCGAAGACCGTCGGCGGCGTGCGCATCGATGAGTACACCAGCCGTACCAAGCCGGTATCGAACTCGTGACTGGCACCAAAATCGAGTGCGCAGGTCGCATCCCCCAGTGGTATGGCTCGCACCCGCCCATCGGCGTGACGCCGTACCATTGCGCGTACTACGCCGCCCTTGCGTTCGAGCCAGGCGAGGTGGCGCCGGAAGACACGATGGCCAACCACGGTCGTGCCGGGCTCGTGCCCGACCAGGTCGTGCCAGCCCAACACCTGCCCGCCGTCGACACGGGCAGTTGCGATTTTGTAGTCGCGGCTGCCTTCCGAGTTCGTCATCGCATAGAGCAGGCCATTGCCTTCATCTATGTGGCAGATGCTGCCAGACTGTCTCGGGTGCACCTGCAACGGTGGCATGAAGGGATCGGCGGCTGGGATGAGATGCACCTCATTCTCCTCATGGCTCTGCGACGAGACAACAAACCATGTCCTGGACTGGGTCAGGCGCAGGTTCAGTGCGAACATGGGATCGCGCTCTTCCAGCAGAAGGATGTCCTGTGCTGCCGGTTGGCCCAAACGGTGCACGTAAAGCCTGCTCTTGCGGTTGTAGTCATCCAGTCGGATGTATAGGAAGAACCGACCGTCGCGGCTGAACGCACCGCCCGCTGCGGTGTTCGAGATTCGCTCGATCAGATCCCTGCCTGTCTCCAGGTCGCGGAACCGGATGGTAAGGCGCTCGGCTCCCACGTCGTCCACGAACCACGCCAGCATGCGGTGTGTCGGCGCATGCACGCTGTAACATGAGCGGAAGTAAGAATGGCCTTCGGCTTCGACCGCGAGATCGACCATGACGCTGTGGGAGCCACTGCCTACCGGCCTGCGCACGAGTTGCGGATACTCGGCGTCGTGCGCATGTTGGCGGCCGTATTCGAAGGGACCGTCCCGCGTCCATGCGGGCATGTCGACCGGAGGAAGACGTCCCTTCATTTCGTCGATCAGCGTCTGCTGTAGTGATTCGGTGTCGGCCAGCATCGAGTCGCAGTAGGCGTTCTCGCTATGGAGATGAGCCTCGATGTCGGAGGGCAGGGACGCCGGGTTGCCCAACACTTCCGTCCAGTTTGCCGCCCTTAGCCAGGCATAGTTGTCCACGCGCGAACGCCCATGCTGGATAATGCGGCTTGGACGCGTTTCGGCACGCGGCGGGGCCGGCACCGGACCGGGTGAGAACGGTTTGTCCATGTCTGGTCCGTCAAGATGTTGAAATGGTACGTCGGCCGCATGCCAAGCGCCATTGCCGAGAAGTTTATCCAGTGGTCATTCGGAACGCTCATGCATACTACGCCTATTCCAATTGTAATTTTACTTCGCCCAATCCAGGACCCATCACTGAATCGCCCCGCCTTTCGTAGAGGTCGCTTCAGTTGAGTCTCGTCGGCAGCAGATCGTTCGCGGTACCATGTACATAGACTCAAGCGCAGGCATCGTGGTCGCAATAGGGTAGATTTGAGGTAATGCCTGTTGTTGCAGCGTCAAAGATCGAAGACCTTCGCATGGTATCGTGAATGGCACAGGCTGAGAATGAATCTTAAAATGCCAAGTAATTCAGGCGCTTAGCTCAGCCATTGATAATTGAGTGGGAGTAGTTTCCTTTTGGAAACTCTGCTTTTGTGGTTTTGAAAAGGCTCGCTCTGGCGAGCTTTTTTATTAGCTTGACCGATCCAGGAACGGTCGCCTTGAGCCGGTCCAAAATCGGTAAGCGACTCGGCCGAGGTCGAGACGCCACCATCGGCGCTCGCGCTTCATACCGGCGCCAGGCTGAAACTAGCCGACCGTCTAACACGGATCAAGGCTACTGCGTTTTGCTATCCATGTGCAGTTGTTTTTTGAAAACAGCTGCCTGAAATTTTAATTGTTGGTATTTTTTCGAGGGGAATTACAGTAGATTAGAGAAAAATCAAACATAGCTTCGGATTAAGGTTGTCCTGCAAGAGGAACCCTATGCGTTCGCTTCTGATGATGAGTGCGCTACTCGGCGCACTCACTGCCTGTGCCAGCGACAGTGGTGTCGACCAGGGGGCGGCACAACGTCTGCTTGACGACGGGAAGGTCTTGTTTGTCTCGCACATCCTCCAGGTTGCAAAGGGTGCTGCGCCGGCCTGCGCTATCTATAACGCCTACGCCTTTCAGTCGGCGCCCCAGTTGGTGGCTCCCTGTTGGGGGGCTCTAGCCGCCGACCAGCCGAGTCACGCCTACCAGAACAGCTGGGATGCGCTGGACCATCTGCGCGCAGCACTCGACGCCCGGTTGGCTGATCCAACCGGCTACTCGCACGTGCTGGTCATCGCAATGGGGTGGAATACCGGCCAGGAAGAGGCGGTCCGTAACTTCAATTCCCTCACCAATGCGGCACTCAACGCTGCTGCCCCCGGATTCAAGCCCCTGGTAATCGGCGTGACCTGGCCCAGCAAGTGGGCAAGCGCCTGGCTCGACCCCGTTTTCAAGCTGGCGAGCTTTCCCAACAAGGCTCATGACGCTGATGAACTTGGCGGGACGTGGCTCGGCGTGCTGCTTCACGACACGCTTACCCCGCACGCACGCGTGGCATTCCTATCATCGCGATTGGACACAGCTTTGGAAGCCGGGCCATGAGCGTGGCCGCTTGTGTCGGACCGGTGATATATCGAGCTGCCCCCTTGGCGCGCGCGCGTATCGACCATTTGGTGAACTGGCAAGGCGCCTTCAAATCCGACCGACTGCTCGGCGACGGCAGCGACGGCTTCTTCTATCCTCCACACTGCCCCGCGGTAGGCAATCTCGTGCTGACGGCGTCCAGTCACGACAAAGCTGTCAAGAAACCGTTCTGGGGCACTTACGCGGGTGAGATGAAGAGTTACGTCGGGACCTGCGCCGGCCAGAAGGCGCGTTGCGCGCTTGCAGGTGCCACCGGACTCCTCGGCCCCGTGCAGGGGCCGCAGGACAGCAGGGTGCTGTACGTTGATGCGAGTGACCTGATCAGGGAGAACGCTTTTGGCACCGGAGGTGGTGCGCACAGTGACATCTATCGCCCCGAGCACGGACGCATGATGCTGCAGGCAATCGGCATCACGCCAGCCGATGCCACGCCGTGACAAGCATGTCGCGCTGAATTTGACGAGTACCGGGTGCCGCTGGAAATGCAATGACGTAAGGGGCCGTTTCAACTGATTCACGACCGGAGTATCAAATGTCAAAAATGAAGTTCAACTCCGAAACACCACTTTATACATCAGACGGCAAGGCGTGGCGGATTGACCAGTTCGATACCGTTATGGGAAGCTTGGGATCACCTGATAGGCCCGTCGTCCTGTTCGTTCACGGTCGCGGCAAGGAGCCGGGGAAGTCACTCTTGGGGGCAACTTTCACCGAAGGGAAGGCGGTGCACAAGATTGAGCGAGGGTACGATGCAAGTGTGCTGATGTTTAACTGGGACTCGGCATTCAAGGGATTCAATTTCCTTGACCGCGAAGTCCCCTTGAGTCACACGGACGCAGGTGGTATTGCTTTCGGCAAGGTCCTGCAAGCGCTGCAAGAGTTTCAGCATGATCGACCTGATGCCCGAAAGCCGGTATTGCTTGTGCACAGTATGGGTTCGGTCGTGGTCCAAAAAACTCTGGAAACCGGGAACTGGCCTGAAGCGACCGGACTGTTTAGCGCTGTCCTTTTTTCACAGCCTGATGCTGATGACCTTGGTCACGCCGCTTGGCTCAATAAGCTAGCCAGCCGGGAGCGAACATACGTGACACTAAATAAGGACGATCACGTTCTGCAACGCTCGATCGACGCCCGCCCGCCGGGCGCACATGCGTTAGGCCTCGACACCAACCAGCCGTTGGCATCCCGCGCCACCTACGTTGATATATCTCGGATGGGTGCGGTGGGCAAGAAAGACGAGGACCATGAAGTGTTTGGAAAGGGAGCGATGAACCAGCAGTTCCATTTATGCCAGTTCTTCACCCAAGCGCTGACTGGCCAGCCAGTCGTCCTGGACGAAGCGAAGAACGTCGAAAGTGTCGACCGAGGTGTTGTCTTCCGGCTGCGCGACAAGCGTGAACCCGCAGCACCTTGCCTTCGTGTTCCGCAACTTCCTGATTAGCTCCGCACTGTTTCAGCCATGATGCAATGAGCTTGATTTGACAACAGTATGAATCGCTTTGGCTCTTGTAAAGGCCCGTTGGTTTGAGTCTGTCGGGCAGCGGATCGTTTGCGGCGAAGATCGATGACCGTACATGCGTTTTTTATATCATACTGAGCCGATGCCTGAGGCGCTCCCGAGCGGGCTGAAGCACTGTGGCTGGTGCGCGCGCGCTGCGATCGGTAACAGCGTAGTCCAGCATCAGCGGCGCCAAGCTTGACCGCCTGCGCTGGCATTCACCAATACACCGCAATATTTCTAACAACTTGGCCCAGGTTCTATGTGCGGGACAGTCAGGGAGGATTGCATGGATACTATGTCGACGTCGCCCCGGCGCCATGCCGCCCAGCCCCCTAACGCACGCGCGACTGGCGTCGGCTGCGCTGTCGACGGAACCGTAGGCGCATTGGACAGCGACGATTTGGCGCTGCTCTCGGGAATCGGGCTGGTGGGGCGCTCGGCGGCGTTCCGCGAAGCGCTGGCCATGGCGCGGCGCTTTGCGCGCTGCAAGGCGCCGGTACTCATTCGTGGCCAGACCGGCAACGGCAAGGAGCTGTTCGCGCGCGCAATCCACTACCTGAGCGAGCGGCGCACCGGCCCGTTCATACCGATTAATTGCGGGGCGATTCCCGACACCCTGGTCGAGTCGGAATTGTTCGGCCATGTGCGCGGCGCGTTTACCGATGCGCGCACCGAGCGCGCCGGGATGGTGGCGCTGGCCAATGGCGGCACATTGTTTCTCGATGAGATCGACAGTCTCTCCAGCAAGGCGCAGGTAGCGCTGCTGCGCTTTTTACAGGACCACGAATACCGGCAGGTCGGCGGCGGCACTGTCGAGCATGCCGACGTGCGGGTGCTGTCGGCTACCAACGGCGACCTCGGCGACGGTGTCTTGCGCGGCAATTTTCGCAGCGATCTGTTGTTTCGACTCGATGTGCTGTCGCTCGACTTGCCGCCTTTGTCGCAGCGGCGCGACGATATCGTGTTGCTGGCGCGGCATTTCCTGGCGCGCTATGCGGGGCTGTACGGCAGGGTGGCGCCGCAGCTCGACAACGACGCCGTTTCGTGGCTGGTCGCGCAATCGTGGCCTGGCAACGTGCGCCAGCTGGATAACCTGATGCACCGGGCCTATGCACTCGATAGCGGCGGCTGTATCCGGCGCAACGATCTGGCGCCGGACAAGACTGACCAAGCTTCTGCAACGACCGCGACCACGGCTTTTTTTGAAGGAGGCCTGAAAATTGCGCGCGAGCACTGCCTGCACGAGTTTGAGCAAGCTTATCTGCAGCGCCTGATGACGCTCACGCACGGCAACGTCACCGAAGCGTCGCAGCGCGCCGGGATGGAGCGACGGGCGATGGGGCGCTTGCTGTTGCGTAACGGGATCGACAGGAAACAGTTCGAGTAAGCGTATAGAGAAGTGTCGAGCGAGCGCGTTGGCCGTCTCGCTGCGTTTTATGGCAGCGGTTTTGGTTTGGCCGTGCCCGCCAGCTTGCTCGCCATGTCCTTGAGCTTCGCTTGTGGTATTTCCTGCAAGCTTGCGGCACCATCCGTATGCACCCGAACGCCGCCCAGATCCCCGCCGAATTGCGGTTCGAAAAAGGCGCGGATCAGTCCGGCGAGCGGCTGGCCGCCGCCACGCAGGGCGGCGTCGGTGCCGCAAATCGGTTTGGCTTGCGCTAATGGTTCATACGCTGCCCCGAGCCGCTAGCGAAAGGAAACGCGCTAGGCGCGAGCTTTGTAAAGTTCTGGCGGCAAATACTCGGACTCGGCGCCGATTGGCATGCCGGCAGCACTGGCCAGCGAAGCGAGCGCCAACGGCCCGAGCGCAAGATAACCATCCGGGTCACGCTTGCGGGCGCCTTTGCTCCAGTATTTCTTGTGCCGCTCGAGCGCAAACTGCAGCGCCTCGTTGAACGGCGCAACGTTTCCTGTGGCCAGATGCAGCAGCAAGGACATCTCCGGTACCAGAATGTTCAGCACGTACTCTTCATCGGCGAGCTTGACCTTGTCGGGATCGGTCGCGTCGATGGCTGCTTGCAGTTTTCCCGGCCAGCCGGTTGCGCGCTGTTCGAAGGCCTGCAATGCCTCGGCGAACAGGTACTGACAGGCGTCGCCCCTGCTGCTGGAGCCGCGCAGCACCTCGATCGGCGTGGCAGCGAGGGTCGCGATGGCCGCTTGGTCGCGCACGATCTGGGCCAGCCACCAGCCGGCTCGCCAGGTGGCGACGTGGCTCGCTGAGGTGGCGCCGGTTGCGGCAAGCCGCACCCGTCGATCGCCAAGCATGAATTCGATCTCGCCAATGCCGCCGGCAAGCGCAAAGATCGCCGCAGCGGCCTGGGCACCGATGCCCAGTGCCTTGACCAGTTGCCCGCGCGGGTCGCCGGCAGCGTTCAGGTATCCGGCGTAGCTCGTCGCGGCGCCCAGCAAAATCGGCAGCGAGACATCGCGGATCGTCTCCGACGCCAGCACGTCCGCCAACAATTTTGCTTTCCTTTTGACGCCATCTTGCACAAGCGCCACATCGACCGCGGAACCTGAAGTTCTTTTCACGGCACCCTCTTACTTAAGGACAAATTCACTGACTTTCACGCGGATCGCGGCCTCGCCCACTTCCTCGCCGATCTCGGCGCGTACGAGGACATACTTGATCTTGCCATTTCTAACCGCAAGCAGCAAGTCTTCGCCGAGTTTGCGAATCTTGGGGGAACTGTTTTTCGCCATGTTTTCGGCGATGCTTCTCGCATATTCTAGCGTACCCTGTTCGGCGCGCATGCCGCCGCCGATCGCGCGCGAGCCGAGTGCGCCCGAGCCGCCCTTGGCCTCGACGATATGGAACTCTTCGCCCACCTTCCAGACCTGGTCGAAGTCGCCTGAAGTCGAGTGGGTTTTGCCGATCGGGTAAATCTTGTTGCCGCCTTTGCCTTTCATGATGCCTTCGGCGGCGTTTTCCCCCAACTGACGGCTTTGTTCGTTAATTTTTGCGTAGGTCTTGCTGAGCGTTTCGGATTCTTTCTCGGTGAGCTTGCCCGCGCTCTCGAGTGTGTCGCGCTTGGCGATCTGTTTGCCGCGCTCTTCGAGCGCCGCCAGCATTGCCTTGCGTTGCCTGGCCGGCAGGGAGCCGAACTCAAGGGCCTCTACCGGGCCCTTGGTTGCCGTGACAAGACCGGCTTCGGTGGCCTCTTCGAAGGCCCCGGTTGCCGCGTTGTAGCGATGCGGCGGCACGGTTTCTGTCAGGCGGTCGTAGCGCAGCCCGCCATTCTCGTCGAGCGTCCAGCGATAGCCAGGCTCGGGCTCCACCTTTTTGCCGTACCGGAAGCGCGCTTCATCCGCGCCGTGCCAGTCTGGCGGACGGTGATCGAGTTCGGCGGCAACCGAACCGCGCTTCTTGACCAGTTCGGCGACTTCGGCGTCGGGCAATGGCGATTTCCAGTCACCCGGTAGCGATTTGGTGCGCATCTCGCGCTCGAGCGCGCCGGCACGCTCGGCGAGATCCTTGCGCGCAGCCGCGCCAGCTTTGCCTCTCGGTATTTTTGAAGCTTCGTCTTCGAGTGCCTTGACCTTGTCTTCCCAGGCTTTCGATTTCTGCAAGAGGCCGCGGTAGCGCTCGCGCAGCAAGGTGCATGGCGATGCGCAGGTCCACAGCATGCCGGACTCGGACACCTTGACGGTGCGACCGGCAATGGACTCGGCCGCTTCCGCGCCTACCTTCAGTTCCTGCTCCGCCATCTGCGCGCTGGCGCGTTCGAGCGCCTTGGCTTCCTCGACCGTTTCGCCGACATGCGCCGCTTCGGCGCGCACGTCGCGGCCCACGGCCTGGGCCAGCTTCTCGCCGCCGAGTTCGCTGGCAGCCCGTTCGAGCGCGAGCGCCGCTTCTTCGGTCTTCGCGGCGCGCGCGGCGCGCGCGGCTGGGGCGAGCGAGCGAAACACGCGCAATGCCGCACCAGCGGCGGCGCCAACGTCGACCATGGCGCCGACGATGTCGACGGCCAGCCAGAACAGCGACGGGTCTTCTGACGACAGCGCCATGGCGCCAAAATCGGTGCCGCGCAGCATTTGTGCGCGTTCGTATTCCTTGAAATGCACGTAGGCCTGGCCGACCGAGATCGCGGCGGCGGGAATCAGCGTCAGGCCGCCGGTAACCGGCGCGAGCAGCACCAGGGCGAGCTGCAGCAGGCCGATCAGGATATTCGTCCAGAACCCGGGCGCTTCGTCCTTGACCTTGTCGTCGACCAGCCGGCCATACATGGTGCCGGGCAGGGCGCCGGTGATGCTGCGGGTGCCCTCGATAATCCTCGGGACGCGCCAGATCTTGGTCTCTTCGCCGTGGTTTTCCTGAATATCCTTGCGCACATCGGCAATGTGCTCGAGGCGTGACTTGATCTCTTCGCCGATCATGTTGGTTGCCGGCGCGCTCTTGCCGGACGCGAGCTGTTCGAGCTTCTGCACCTTTTCTTCCGAAATTTCCGCCTCCGAGGCGTACGCAGCCAAGATCGGAAACTCGCCGCACTTTTGCGTTCTGTAGACGTCGAGTTCGCGCTTCTCGCGATCACGTGCCTGACGAAGTTCGGCCAGGTGCATCATTTCCGCATCGTTGCCGGCGCCCATGCGCTCCTTGACCAGCGCGCCCCATTGGCCATGGGTCTTGTCGCTAAACGCCTCATGGGCGTTATTGGCGACGTCGAACTTGCGCTTTCTCGTCAGCAGACCGGTTGCGGCCAGCGCCAGCGCGCGCGAACCCGGCGTGTCCTGCATCGCATACTCGGTGGCTGGGGCTTTGTAACTGATCATCCCGTCGCGGCCCATCCGATACTGCGTGCGCTGCACCGTCTCCCAGCTGATGCCGTAGCGAATCCGTTCCTGGTTGACGCGGTCTTCGCTTTCCTGCAGCATCCCGAGCACAACCGCATCGGCTTTGGCCTCGAAATCGGCGCGCCACAGTTTGTTGTCGGCAATGAGCTTGTTCAGCGCCTTGTCCAGCGAGAGCGAAATTTTGCTTTCGTTCTTTAGTGTGTCAGTGGTCGCGGCTCCCATTGCGACCAGGCTGGCCGGGTCATCGACGTCGTAGTCTTCCGACGCCTTGATTTGCGCGCCGACATGCTCGCGAAAGCGGTTGACGAACTCTAACGCTTCACCTTCGCCATGCTTGGCAACGTACTCGCGCAGCTCGCCATCCAGGTAGTCAGTGTTGACGGCGAGTAGTACGCCTTCGAAGCGTACTGTCTGGCCTTTTGGCTCATAGCAGACGGCTGGCGCGGCTGGTGGTCGCACTGGCGCCGCAGCCGGCGCTGTCGTGTCGCGCGCAATGCGCTGCGCGGCGCCGCCATTCGATTGCTGCACCACATGGGTGAGCTCGTGCGCCAGCAATCGCTTGCCGGCGGACGTCTCGGGTGCGAACTGGTTTGGTCCGAACGCAATATCGGCGCCGAGCGTGAACGCGCGCGCACCGATGGCACTCGCGGCATGGCTGGCGCGGTCGTCCGTGTGCACGCGCACGTTACCCAGATCGCGGTCGAAGTGCGGTTCGAAGAAGGCGCGAATCGGCGCTGCCAGCGGCTGGCCGCCGCCACGCATGGCGCGCACCCGCGCATGCGATGCTGACGCGCCGCCACCAAGGGCTTTGCGCTGTACTTTCTGCTCGTCGGCGCATGTCGGACAGGTCGTGCCGCCCGCATCGCATGCGGCGCACTTGCGGTGCACCACCTCGACCGATGAGCCGACCGGTCCCGTCCGCTCGCCGTGCATGACCTGCTCGGCGACCCGGTCCGCTTCGAGTTCGTCGGCGTCGCCCGGATGGCTGATGGCGAATTTGGCCGGCGCGCCGCCTCCGCGAAACAGCCGCTGCACCGCGAGGTTGCCGGCCATTTGCGGGACCGGAACAGCATTTCCTCCCGCCTGGGCATTGACGGGCGCGGGACGTTGCGCAAACGCGTGGACAGTTGCCTTCACCGGCCCGCCAGGGTGTTTTCTACTGGCGTCGGATGTGGCGCCGCTCATCGCGCTGTCCGGCGTCGATCGCTCATGCTGCCGCCCCGAACACCGGCGGCGTCGCCTCAGCAAGGGCGACCATCCTTCCCTGGCGCCGGCACTCCTGCGCGGCGGTAGTGGCGAGAATGTCGAGCGTGACGATGTTGTCACCAGCCGCCGCCAGGTATGCCGCTTCGAGTGCCGCCTTGCGGATTTCGCCGCCGGTCAGATCAAAGGCGCCAGCCAGCCAGTCTAGCTGGCCATCGAGCTCCTCCGCGAACGGCAGTGGTGGACGCAGCATTTTGCGCCACAATCGGGCGCGCGCGGCCGCATCGGGCCGCGGGAATTCGACGCTCTGGTCGATGCGGCGGTTGAACGCCTGGTCCATGTTGCGCGAAAAATTGGTGGCCAGGATGACCGGGCCGTCGTGTTCTTCGAGCCGCTGCAGCAGGTAGGCCACTTCCACATTGGCATGCCGATCGTGCGCATCCTTGACTTCGGAGCGCTTGCCAAACAGCGCGTCGCATTCGTCAAACAGCAGCACCGCGTTGGAATGGCGCGCGCCGGCAAAGATCCGTTCGAGGTTCTTTTCGGTCTCGCCAATGTATTTGGAGACCACACTAGCGAGGTCCACGCGGTACAGTTCCAGCCCCAGTTCGGCGGCAATCACGCTGGCGGTCATGGTCTTCCCGGTGCCCGATGGGCCATGAAACAACGCCACCATGCCGCCATTGCCGGAAACCCGCGCCATGCCCCATTCTTCCTGCACGCGGGTGCGGTGCGCGATCGCCAGCACCACCGCGCGTACCCGTTCGATAGCTGCTGGCGGCAGCACCAGGTCGTCCCAGCAGTGACGCCGCGGGATCACGCTGGTCAGTTGTCTGAGGGCGTTGCCCGATTGTTCACGCGCTACTCGCAGCAGCAGTGGCAGGCCGGGTTGCGTCGCCGGGCCGGCGGCAAAAGCGCTTGCCGCACAGGCACGGGCGATCTGCGCGCGGCCCAGGCGAAAGCGCTCGGCCAGCACGCGCGCATGCGCGTCCGGCACGGCCAGCCCGGCGCCGGCAAACGCCTGCCGCCACAGCTGCTGCTGACTGGCCGCATCGGGCCGCGCCAGGTCGATGCGCCAGGTGAGCAGGCCGGCCGGCGGTTCAAATGGCGTGGCCGGGTCGACCCGTATCAACATCGGCGCGGGGATGGCGCCAAGTGCAGCGGCAAGGTCTGGACGAGCAGGGTCGTCGTGGCGCGCCAACCCTTCCAGCAGCACCAGTGCGTGGTGCAGGGTGGCGTACAGCGCCACTTGCCTGAGCGTGTTCGGCAAGTCGGCGCAGCGGGCCAGGTCGACGGCGATCAAGGCGCGGCCAAGCCGGGCGGCAAGGGCTTCGGCAGCGCGCCGGCGCCCGGAACCTGGCGCGCCTGCCAATAGCAGCGCCGGACAAGCGGCGCTGCCGGCGCAGACTTCGACCAGCGCTTCCAGGCACGCCGGCAGGGGGTGCCCACTGTCGGCCGTGATCCAAACGCAGCCCGCTGGCAGCAGCGGCCCAAGCTCCTGAAGGCAGCGCACCAGCGCCGCGGCGGGTGCGAAGCCGGTTGCCAGCATTGGGCGCCGCGTGCCGCTTTCAGTGACCGATTCAAGCAGGCCGCAACCGAGCAGGCGGCCACGCTCGTCGAGCGCTGCAAGCAGGTTCAGAGTATCGTCGAACAGGCGTGCCGCCAGGTCGGGGGTTGGCCAGCGGCGCCCGATATCATTGTTCAGGTAGCCGAACAGCGCTTCGTATTTGCCATCGAGTTCCGGCGCCAGGGCCAGCAGCAGCAGCTGCCGCTCGGGCGGCGAGAGCGCGAGCCGCTCGCAGATGCTGGCCCAGGTTCCGCCAGGCTCAGGCGGCGGGTATGGCTGGGCGAGCGCCAGATCGGTGCCGTCAGCGTCGATCGGGCGGCTGTTCAGGTAGGCGTCGACCTGGTCGTCGCTGATGTATATGCCGCGAAATTCGTCGGCCGACATGGCGTAGCGCGCACGCAGGCGCAGTACTTCGCGGTGCAGCCGCGTGTCGAGCCAGGCCAGCTCGCGCTGCAGCGCGGCGCGCATCACTCGGCGCTCCGGCGAAGGCGCACGGTGGGTGTGACCAGCCATGCCAGTTCCAGAGTCGCGTTTGACAGCGTGCTCATACCAAGAATTACATCGAGCGGCGCGCGCGCCATGGTCACTGTCAGCACACCGCCGGCAGGTTCAACGCTGGCGCCTATGTCGAGGAAGTTCGCGCGGAGGTATGCCGGACTGGCGCCGGCAAACCCGGACAGGCGACGTGCGAAGGCCTGCAGCATGGCATTGGTGGCGCGTCCGAGCACGCGAGCCACCTTGGACGGCGTGGCTGGCCAGGCCGGCAGCGGCGTCACGCGCAGCTTGCGGGTCCATTGCGCGAGCGCGGCGGCAGGAAGTGCGGCGCTCCAGAGCGCGATATCGGCCAGGTGCAGCCGCGGCGGCACGCTAAACAGCGTGCGCCAGAGCGAATCTTCGAGAATATGCGGCGCATGCTCGGGGCCGAGGCCATTCGCCAGCACCAGCAGGCGTAACAACTGCGCCGCGGGCATGCCAGCATGCTCGCCCTGGCAGCCGGGCCAGTGTTCCAGGTCGGTCGGCATCACCCGGTCCAGTGCGTCGAGCAGCAGAAACAGGCCGCCATACGTGGTGTATTCGATTGCGCGCGCAGTGCCGCCGGCATCCATTGCCTGCACCAGCGCAGCGCGCTCGTTGGCGCCGACAGCCTGCAGTGCCAACGCCAGATCACTGCCGGCAACGCCGCAGGCATCGACCGTGGCGCGCACATGGCCGGCCGTCCCGCCGCCGGCCAGCGTATCGAGCAGGGCGGTGTCGCCGCGGGCGACAGAAGCACGTACAGTGGCCAGCGCCAGCGCCAGGGCCGCTTCGGCGCGCCCTGGCGTCACGCCGCTGGCCGCCCGGAGTGCAACGTACAGTTCGAGCGCGGTGGCGCCTATTTGCGATGGCGCGCAGCGGCATTCGGGCAGCGCGAGCGCGAGCGTCAGGCCGGCTTGCCCGCAGGCCTGGCCAGCCGCCGCGAACGCATCGAGCACGCGGCGGCACTCCACCCCGCCCAGCATGCCGAACAGTCGCTGGCGCGCCCAGCCATCCTGAAGCTGCAGGCTGGCCAGGCCGGTGACGTCGTCTGTCAGCAGGGCAGTGCGCGCGGCAATCGCATCGGGCAGGGCGCACAGCCCGACATACTGCCGGTGATACCACAGCGACCAGGCGTCGCCGCAGGCCAGCCGGTCGAGAAAATGGGCCAGCTGGGCTGCCCGGCTGGCAAAGCGTACTATGTTCTCGCCGTCCCCCGCCAGGCGTCGCGCAACGGCCAAGGTCACCGCTTGCGACCATGCGGCGCGCATCTGCGGTTCGGCGGTATCGGCGTCGAGCGCCAGGTCAAGCTCGATGCTGCGCAGCAGGCACACGCCCTCGCCATGTGCATCAAACAGCGCCTCCAGGGTGTCGCCGAGCGCACTGCCAATGCCTGCTGCGACGGCTTCGAGCCGCTCGCGCAGCCTCTCGGGCTGCGGCTGGTCCTGCGCCACCAGGCAGGTGACGTTGAACCGCTCGATCTCGATCCGGTGCGCTGCCATCTAGCGGCTCCGTGGGGCACGCTTCTTGGTCGGGCCGGCCTGCTTGACGGGCCGTGCCGTCTCAGCCAGATCGTCCGGGGGCGTCGCCGCTGCGGGGATTTCGGGCCACTTGCCCGCCATGCCCTCCAGCGCTGCGACTTTTTGTTCGAGCGCTTCGAGGCGGGCCGCCATCATCTCGCTTTGGCCGATCCGACGATCGAGTTCACGCATCGCCTCAATGGCAAGCCCTTCGAAACCGCGCGTGTTTAGTCGCTTGTAGCCGTCCGGGCCAGGCTGAACCCATTGCGGGAGCACGCTTTCAACATCGTCGGCGAGCATGCCGACCTGCGGCCGGCCATCCTTGTCAAACTCTGGCCGCCAGACGAAGCTCACCCCCCGCAGCTTGAGCAAAGTCTCGAGTGCGTGCTCGAGCGGGGCAACCTGTTCCTTGGTACGCGCGTCCGACAGCGGCCAGAACCCACCATTGAGATACAGGTCGCCATTGATCGTGACGTCGCTGGCGAACACGGCGTCGCCATTGACGTCGAGCGTTGCAACCGGCGCGGCCGTACCAATCCCGATCCGGTCGCCACCGTCAAAGGCCACCGTGGCGCCACCGCTGCGGATGCGGAGGATGTCGTCGCCGCCATCGCTGAGCACTGATCCGAGCAGGCGCACGAAGGCCGGCCCCTGGCTGCTGCCGATGCCACCGCGCACGTCCAGCGCGAGGTCAGGTGCCGGCGCATCGATGCCGATCCCGATCCTGTCGCCGCCGTCGAACGCGACTGTGTTGCCGCCGCTGCGAATGCGCAGCACGCCGTCGCCGTCGTCGCGCACTTCCGATCCCAGCAGCGACATCTGGGCCGGTGCGCCGGTCAGCCCGAGCCGGCCCTTGATCTCAAGCGCGAACGCGGCTGATGGCGCCGTCGTGTTGATGCCAACGTGGTGGTTGGCGTCACCGAGCACGATCAGGCCGGCGCCGGCGGTGAGCGCCAGTTTGCCGTCGCCGGCGTCACCCACGCGCGACTGCATCAGGTGCACGCTGGCCGCAGCGTCGTCGCGCCCGAAGTCACCGCGTATATCCAGCGTCATTTGCGGATTGGCAGTGCCGACGCCAACCCGGCCGTCGGCCAGCACCGCCAGCACCGGCTGCACGACGCGCGGGTCGGCGGATGGATCGGCCACCGGGCCGACCTGCAGCCGGTTGTGCGCGCCGGCGCCAGTGGCGGTCCCGATCGCGATATCCAGGTGCTGCGCCGCGGTCGGATCGCCCGCCGGGCGGCCGATCGAGAACGGTCCCTGCGGCTCGGCGCCGTCGGCCGCGCGAAATTCAAGACGACCGCCGAACAACCGTGCGTCGCCATAGGTGCGCAGGTGGCCTTCGACCCACACCAGGTCGTTTGGCAGCGCGCGTCCGTGCTCGAGGTGCAGATCGGCTGCTGTGAGGGCATGCAGGGCGCAGGCCTTGTCGATCTCGGTGTCCGGTGCGCCATTTGCCGGCGTGAGGCGCGCGCGCAGGCGCAGCAGGCCGTCCGGCGCCAGCACGCTTTCGGCAACCGCGCCGGCGTAGCGGCGCAAGAGGCGCGCGCCGAGCCGCTCCGGATCGCTCAGGCGCCGCAGGCGGCCGGTGTCGGCGTCCCAGCCGACCAGGCCAAGTGGCAGCAGCCATGGCGACCTGGCGCCATTTGGCGGTGCGCCCTGTTCGGGCACCGAAGCGTCGCACACAAACGGGCCGGCTGGATCGAACAACCGGCGCGCCAGGCGAGGGTCGGCGCGCGTTGCGCCGCCGAAGTTTATTCCGCCAATCCGTTCGTCGGCCGGCAGACTGCCGCCGATACGCAGTTCGCACTGCTCCATCACACGCAAGTAGATCTCCAGGCCTTCGCACAGGCCGTAGGCTTCGCGCGCGGCGCGCTGGCCGGCCTCGCGGTAGGCCAGCCACACATACCAGGCGCCCGACGGCAAACCCTGCAGCGGCGCCAGCGTGACCGGCACCGGAGCCCGCACCGTCATCGTGCGGCCATAGCCATCCCAGCCGTAACCGGGCTGCACCCAGGCGCCGACCGAGCCGTCGGGATTGACCTGTTCGACGATATCGAGACCGGCGCCAATGCCCCAGGTGTGGCCGGCCAGCAGGTGCTCGCGCAGCCTGGCCGCGGCGTACTCGCCGATCGCCGCCAGATCGTCGGCGCCAATGTACTGACCATCGTAGAACTGCGGGCGTGCGGAGGGATCCATCGTGTGCTCCTAGCGGTTGCGGCGCAATTCGTCGACTTCGGCCTGCAGCGCGTCGAGCCGTTGCACCAGCGCCGCGTGGGCGCCCTGATCGCCGGCCCCGACCACCTTCTGCAGCAGTTGCATCGGATCGGGCGGGGTGTCCTGCAGCCAGTCGCCGAACAACCCGAACTGGCCGAAATCGACGCCGAACGGCGCGCCTGGCGGCGCGTTTGCCCCCCCGCTGGCGCTGATGCCTGACGCGACGCCAACACGGTCGTGCAGGTCGGGCATGGGCACATCGCGCGGCGCAGCGCCACAGCACAGGCAGAAAATGGCGTTGCGCAAGCGCTCGACCAGGCCGAACGCCGACAGCCAGTACGCGACGTTCGGAAAAGTGCCAAGCATGCGCCGCAGCGGCGTCCAGTTGCACACCTCGATCACACGGCAGGCGGCGCCGCCCTCGACCGTCACCAGCGCGAGCGGCAGGCGCGGGTCGTGCACCGGCTCGGGGCAGGGCGGCAGCAAGGCGCTGCACAGGCAATCCTTGATCGCGGCCTGCAGAATCGGGCCGACCTGCGACAACGACTGCGTCATGGCATCGACAAAGGCCTGTCCTTCGAGTTGCGGCGACGGACAAGCGGTGGCGCACAGCGTTTCGACCAGGGCGCAGGCGGTGGCGCCTTCGCGCGACAGGTGGGCGTGCAGGGCGCTCTTGACGCGCACACAGAATTGCTGCCACTGCTGGCGGGCCGCCGCGTTCATGCCGGCATTGAGCGGCGCGGTCGGGGTCTGCTGCAGCAGCGTGAGCAAGTCGGCCATGCACGCGCGCAGACGTTCGACCAGGCGGCCCGGCGGTTGCGCGTCAGGTGGGCGGCGCGGGCTGCAGTCGGGTTGGGCGGGCGTGCGAAACACTTCGTAACGATAGGTCTCGCAGACCACGGTTGGGGCGCAGCTTGTGGCAGCTGGCCGGCGCCCCGGCCTGGCTGCCACTTTGCCGGCGCCGCCGCAGGTTCCGCCGCAAGCGCCGCCGCACGAGCCGGCGCAAGTGCCGCCCCCGCCGCAGCCGGCGTCGCCGCAATCGCGCTGGCCCGCGCGCAGCATCGGATTGTTGCGGCTTGGCGCCTCGTCGTAGCGGATCGCCAGCACCCAGGTTTCGCGGACATCGCGGCAGCCGCTGTCATCGCCCCACGGCCGGCATTCAACATCTTTCCGTTCCAGGCCGCGGCAATGGCGGATCAGGGCGCAAATGTCGACGCTGTCCGGCTGGTCAACCACGATATCTTCGCCGCATGGCCCAATCGCATAACCGCCCGATACGCGCACCCGCCCGGCACCGCATTCGTGGCAGCTCACTTCAAGCCCGCATGCCACGCCGACGCCGTGCACGAAGCGATTGTGCAGGCGATGCTTGGCGCCGATGTAGTAGTCGAGCCGGTTCAGGTCCGCTTCGTTCAGCACCATGCCGGCAACCCAGCGGGGGCGGCATAGCGTTTCAAGCGCGCCGCACTCGCAGGCATTCGCGTCCGGGCCGCACATGGCCGCGTCGCGCGTGGCGTTGCGCGGTACGCCGCGCACCAGGGATGCAGAGGCGGACATGGCGCTGTGTCCGGCCCCGCCGCAATGGATACAGGCCATTTAATCTCCCCTCAGCCGGAACCAGCTGTCGAACAAGCCGCCTTCGATGCCGTCGCCGGTCGGGCGCTTCGGCAACCAGGGCGGTAGGTGGTTGGCATCGACGGCGAGGTGGCGCATGGCACCGGCGATGTTGATGCTTTCGCGAACCAGGTCGCCGCTGAACTGCACGCGCATTCGCAAGCCGCGCCCGCGCATGAGTGACAGCAGCTTCCTCAGTACCTCGATTTCGATCAGGTAGACCGCCGCATTGCAGGTTGACCCGGCCGGCACCGCTACAAGGGGCTGATCGCGCCGGGGCAGCTCGCAAAACTGTTCAAGCTTCACGCCGAAGGCTCTACCGCGAACCTCGCACCAGCAATTGCGCAGGATCGCGGCGTCGTCATTTGGCGCCGTTTCCGCCAGCGGCATGAATGTGACGTCATTGATATCCTCGGCCATCACCTCGTCGGTGAAGGCGATGATCAGGCCAAATTCTTCGCGCTGCACACCGTTCTCCGTCACCGTGACGAGCAGGCCGTCCAGGCCGATATCGCCGGCATGCGGCCAGTTGATCTGGCAGATGCGCGTTAGCTTCAGGTCCGCAGGACCTTCGCCAGGCGGACCTTGAGGACCCATCGGACCAGCCGGCCCGTCCGGGCCACGTGGGCCTTCGGGCCCGCGTGGCCCGGCAGGTCCCGCCGGCCCGGGATTGCCGTCCATGCCGGGCGCGCCACCCGGTGTGCCGCCCACGCCAGTGGCGATCAGGCATTTGAGCGTTGCGGCAATGGCCTGCGTGCTTGGCAGGTGGACCCGATCGAGGTCGTTGTCGATGCGCGCGATCCTTGCTGCGACATCGGCGGCGGTGGCGCGCGGGCCGGCTTGCAGGTCTTCCAGCACAAAGCCTGGCCGCCAGTGTTCAAGGGTCGCCAGCACCAGGCAATCGGCCTCCAGGCAGCTGGCGCATTCGCCGCCGTCGAGCAGGGCTGCGCAGTCCACGTCGCTTACCTCTACGACCGCCACGCCGTTCCCCAACGGAATGTAGAGCCGCTCACCACTGATGGTCAGCACCGGCGCACCAGGGGCAGCGCCCAGTGCGAATGGTTCGCTCGCATTCACGTGCTTGCCGAGCCGAAGTGCGTGCAGGCTGACTGCCTGCAGAAAGCCGGCGCCGCTCGGGTCGGCCGTGACCACATAAGCCCAGCGCCCGTCTGCCGAAATGACAACGTCGAGCGGTGCGTTTTCCAGCACGACACTGCCTTCGACCTTGCCGCTTGCGGGGTCGACCAGGTGCAGCGATGCGCCGGCGTGGTCAAGCCCGATCAGCCGGTCCGGGCCATCGGCGGTGAGCGCGCGCAGCAGGTCGAGATTTTGCGGCACGCCGGCGCGCTGCACCGCCAGCGTGGTGTGCACCAGCACGCCGGCGTTGATGGTGAACACCTGCACGGTCGGCACCGCGGGCACCGCGAGCCACGCGCTGCGGCCGTCACCGGCGAGCGCCAGGCCGCCCGTCGGGCTGCCGGCGTCAACGCTCAGATCGGGCACACCCGGTGCGCTGACCCCGGCCGCAAACCAGCGTACGCCACCGTTTGCCGCAATTGCCGCAAACAGTTCGCCGGCGGCGGTTTCAGCCAGCGAGACTGCACTATCGAGGCCGCCGGCAATGGCTCCGCTGCGCTGGGCGGCAGCTGCCAGCGGGGTAGGACCGCCGATATCGAATACCACCAGCTGCGGGTCGGTGGCCGGGTCACCGCCGGCGAGCGCGTGCAGGCGGGCGCCCGCCGCGCCCATAGCCAGCGAGCGCACTGGCGCACCGAGCGCGAGCGCCGGCAGGGTCGGCAGTCGGGTGGCCATATGGTATTCCATCACGGTGTCGCCGATTGCCAGGAACAGCCGATGACCGGTGTCGTCGAGGGCCGCCGCAACGACACCGGGAAACGGCAGCGAATCGGTACGCTCGAAATGGGGATACAAATAGGTGCGCGGCGGGCGTGGTGGATCGATATCGAGTTCCACCACGTAGCTTTGCAAGATACGGTTCGGTGCGCAGCGTGTGTCGTCGCAAGCGCATTCGTCGTACAGCACCGGCACCTGTTCGGTCGGGCACTCCCGGTAGCGCAGGCACAGGCGCAAGGTATGCGGCTTGTCGTCGGGCTCTTCCTTCAGCTTGCGAAACGTCCCGAAATCGTTCAAGTCGATCACATCCTGTTCGATCACCAGCACATGGTGGCCGCAGCAGTCGATCGCGCTGCCCGGTTCGAGCAGCAGCAAGCGGTCGCGGCACGCTGGGTTCGGGTGCTGCCGCACACGCAGCCCGCACACGATGCCGGTGCCGTGCAGGCGCTGATGGTGCAGGCGCAGCGCTTCTTCGAAGTAGGTCTGTTCGTCGATCAGGTCGCGCGGCACGACGCATTTGCCCCAGAACCAGTTGTTCTTCAGCAGAGGACGGGGCGCGCATTCGGGGCAGGTCGCTGCGGACTCGTGGTTGTGCATTGCCGTCTCCTACGGATAGCCAAACTGGGTGTTGATGCCAAGATGGCGCGCGCCGGCGGTCGAATCCTGCAGCGGCGCGCCGGCGCCGACTCTGGTCGCGCCCACTTCCGCCGCGGGACGGCGTGGCATGCCAAGCACAGTGTCAAAGCCGAGCGCGCACTGGATACCGAGCCGCATGTTGGGCGACACCCAGTGCACCTGCGCCTGGGTGTGGGCGGGCCCCTCACGCGCGAGCAGCGCTTCGATGCGCCGGCGTGCCGCAGGTGTAGCGCCGCAGGCGGCCGGCAAGAACACGCTGAAGATGTGCGCGTGTGCGTGAAACGGATCGCGCAAGGGATCGCGTTCGAGCTTCAGCTGGCTGACGCCGGCCTGCATGCCGGCGCCGACGCGGCTGCGGTTGAGGATCGATTCGCCCCACAGACGTGAACTCTCGCCAAGCCGCCCGCGGTCGAGGAACAGCCAGCGGCGCAAACGCCAGTGTTCCAGGATCAGGCGCGGTGGCTCCGGGCAGCGCTCGGGGGCGGGGCACGCCGGACCGCAGCGCCGGGCTGGTGCCGGCGCAGGCGCGCAGGCCTGCAGGTCCAGGCCCAGGTGCAGCATCAGGATCTGGCGCACGCCTTCGACCGTGCCGCGCTGGGCAAACAGGCGCGGCATGTGGCGCAGCAGCCGGCGGCGGCGCGCCTCGGACAGTCCGCGTGGCAGCGCCAGGCCGATCCAGGATGCCAGCCAGTCAAGCATGGCCGCTGGCGTCGAGCGAGCGTCGAACAGATAGCCGATCTGGTCGAGCTGCGTCTCGACGCTGCGAAAACCCTGGTCGAAAATGGCCAGCAGACGGTCGGTGAAGTCGGCCGCGATCGGCTGGGCGACGAATTCGGCCGGCAGGTAGCGGGCCAGCGAAATGCGGGGAAATTCGATATCCAGCCTGTTCAAGGCCGGGCTGGCCAGGCCATCGCCGGCCAGCGTGATCTCGATCCACAGGAATCGGCCGGGTGGGCTGACGATCAGGCATTCGGGCATGTCGGCGCTGCGCCATTGCTGCGGCGCCGACCAGGCCGGATCGGTAGGATCGGCGATGTCGGCGATCGGCCATTCGATTTCATCGCTGCGGGTACGAAACGCCAGCCGCGTGCCGGCCGGCAGCTGGGCGTCGAATGCTAGGCGGTGCCACTGGCACGCGTGAATCCGGCTGTCGAGCGGCGCGCTGACGAAACGCCCTTCGACGCGGTAAAGCGCAGGCGCCAGCGGCGCTGCGGGCAGGCTGATTGCACTGCCGTCGGCGCCGAACAGGGCATCGGTGCGGGGCGGCGTGCACAGGGCGCCGAGCACCAGCCGGCCCTTGCCGTCGAGGTGAAATGGCAGGGGCACGTACTGCGCGCGCATGGCGTCCCGGGTGAATGGCACGGCATCCGGCGAGCCCTCCTCATACAGCATGGCGCCGCTGGCCGCCGCCATGTACAGCGCGCCCGTGCAGCCGACGGCCAGGCCATGCACCACGCCGGGCAGCCGGGTTGAGGCATGTCTGCCGTCGGCGCGGAAGTGCCACAGCGCGCCATGCCTGCGGTCGGCCACGTAAAGGCCGCCGCGCTGGTCGAACGCTAACGCCACCGGTTCCCAGTCGCGATCCAACACAAGGCGCGGTGCCAGGTCACGCCGGCCGAGTACCACCACACGGCCACCGACTGGCATGCTGCCGCCGATGGCCAGCAAGGTTTCGTTGGCGGCGATGGCGACCGGGCGTGACAGCACGCGTGGATCGTACGCGGAGCCGCCCCTGCCGAGACACGGCAGTGTCATGAAGCTGCAGGTGCAGGCATCGAACCACAGCACTCGTCCGCCGGCGCGGTCGAGCAGGTACAGCTGGCGGTCTGGCGTGTACGCGGCAAAGGCAGGCGGGCGGATGCCGCCGAAGGTGCCCAGCGGATCGAGCAGTTGCGGCTCGGCCGGGGTGACGATGTCAAGTTGCAGGGCGGCGCCAGCGCCTGCCGCATTGACGCCGACGCCAACGCCATCGAGCAGGCCACCGGCCAGCGGCCAGCCGTCGCGCGATGTCCAGCGGATCGACAGCGGATCATGCGGCGGGCGCGCATCGGCGCTCAGGTAATGGCCAACGCTGTTCATTCGAACTCCTCGTCGCCGGCCACCAGGACCGTCACTTCATGCTCGAGCGAGGCGAGCAGGGCGCCGGCAGGCACCTCGATGTCGGTGCAGGGCGGGTAGGCGGTGCCGTCCAGCGTGATCTCGACGGCGCCAAGGCGCGCCACGCCGGGCAGCAGCAAGGCATGGTGTACGCGCGAAAAATGGATGTCGCCACCGAACGGCCAGCCATGGCCGGCTGCGCCGCCGTGCAGCGGATGAAACAGCACGGCCAGCGTCTGCAGCGCGGCCTCTTTCAGTGCGGCGGTGTCGGCATCGGCTTCGGCATACAACTCGGCGAACACGCGCACCGTCAGATAGGTCGGCGGCACCACATACACTTCAGTGGTGAGCAGGCGTGCCTGGTCGAGCGCCGCGCACACGCAGCCCAACAGCACGCTGCCGGGACGCGGGGCCGGCCCCGGCTCGTCAGGCACGACCACCACCGTCACGACGCCGGGCACCTGGGTGGCGGGAAAATCGGGATGGTGCAGCGGCAGGGCGTGCGCCCGTCCTACAGGGCCGGCGGCCAGCGCGATCTGTTCGAAGTCTTCACTGGTGACGGCGCGGCTGCGGCTGCGGATGCTGCGCGCACCGCGCAGTTCGGCCGCCTCGAGCGTCTCTTCGTCGGCGCCGCCGTCGGCCGCAAACAGGTTGGAGGTCAGTCCGGCGTCGATTCCGGGCACCGCTGTGAGCAGGCCAGCCAGCGCGCCGGCGCCGACGTTGCCGCGCGCGCCGCCGCCATGCCGGTAGGTGTCGGCGCGAATGCTGTCGCCCGGGCGATCCGGATTGGCCGCGGGCGCGTGCGCGCGCCGCCCGTCAAGGCGTACTTCGCCCAGCGTGCGGTCAAGGACAAAAAAGTGCCGCTCTCGTTGCGCCGTCGCGTCCAGCCCGGGAGGCTGGTCCGGATCGACGAAGTCGTCCACCTCGTGCCACTGCTGGAAACCAAGGCCGTCGCCTTCGTCGATCGACAGCATCAGTGAACCCTCGAGTACGGGATGCCCGCTCAGGCGCAGCGTCTGCTGCACCGTGCCGTCGCTGCCGCCCAAAATTTCGCCTTCGACGGTTTCGCCGTGGGTCGCGCGCACGGTGTTGATGCGCACGGCCAGCGCCAGCGGCGCCTGGTCCCAGCCGCCGCGTACCACCCGTGCGCGCAGCCAGTAGTGCGGTTCGGTGACGCCGCCCAGCACTGCGCGCTGCAACACGCCGGCCGCGGGGGTCTTCAAGAACACCTGGCCGCTGCGCATGAAGGCGCCGGTATCGTCGGCCATCACGCTCACGGCTCGCCAGTCGCGACCGTCATAGCCTTCCCAGGCGATTTTGATGTCGCTGCTTGGCATGGTTCCACCGCAGCGGAGCGGGCTCTGGCCCAGGCCTTCGGCCAGCCAGAATGTGAGCGCCAGCTCGGTGCGCGCCGGGAACTCGCCATCGTAGGCAAACCCGAGGAGCAGCGCGCTGCCGGGGTCGGGGATGTCGGTAAACATGGCCCATGGCACGGCCGCTTCGGCGTTCTGCACGCTGCGGTCAAGTGTCGCACCCCCGATAAAGCTGTGTACGATCGCCAGCCGGGCGGCAAACGCGATCAGCCTGCGTTCGGTTTCAAAAACAATCTGGCCCTGGTCATCAGCGGGGCCAGCGACCTGGGTGCGCAGCGGTACTTCGACGGTGCCGCTCGGCCACGGCCGTTCCATCATGAAGGTCAGGTAAGCCTGCGCCGGGCGGGCTGCCTGCAGCGTGATGCCGACCATGTCGAGAAACTTCAGGCGCGCATGCTGCGGCACCCGGTTCAGGCGGTACAGCAGCATGTCGGTCATGAAGGCAAAGGTTTCGACCAGCGCCATGCCGGCGTCGCCGTCGTTAAAATCGGTCCATTCGCTGGTGTAGCGGGCGATCCGCTGGCGCGCTTCCTTGCGGATAGCGTCGTAGCTGCGGTCGTCCAGCAGGGGCAAGCGGCTCTCGAGCGCCATGGCTAGACCCCCTCGATGATGAAGTAAGGGTGCACCAGGTTGGTGACCGCGTTGTTTTCGCGAATCCGGTAGGCCACGCGGATCAGCAGCAGGTTTGGCGTGCCTTCCGGACTGGCCGCGCTCACTTCGAGCACGTCGATGCGCGGCTCGTGCAGCACCAGCGCCTGGCGTACCGCATCGGTGACACGGATTTCGGTGGCATTGCTGCCGGGCGCAAACAGCAGGTCATGCACTCCACAGCCAAGCTCGGGCCGCATCACCCGTTCTCCGGGCGCGGTGGCCAAAATCAGGCGGATCGATTCCTCGATCTTGCGTTCACCGCGCGATAGCGCCAGCCGCCCGCCGATGACTTCGAGCGGAAAGCGCAGGCCCTGGCCGAGAAATGGGCGAGGTGCGTTGGCGCCGGGGTTCATGGCAGCAAGTCCACGATCGCCTGCATGGTGTCGATTACCTGTTGGAGCGACGCCAAATTCTGTTCGATGGCAGCCAGATCATTGGCGCCAGCCATCGCCGGCAGCTTGATGGCGTCAACCCCGGCGATGCCCATGAACGGGCCAGCCAGCTCGAGCAGCACGCCAATTGGCTCGATGCCCATCATGGTGCTGTCCATTGCGACCATGAAGTTCTCGCGCGAGCATTCAAGGCTGGCAAGCACGTCGGTATTGCCGCTCGTGCGCGCGGAGGCAATTTTCAGTTCCAGGCCGGCCAGCTTGTCGACGATGCCGCGGATCTGGCCTATCAGGCAACGCAGCATCGCGATGATCAGCAGCAAAATATCTTTGACGAACGGGATCATCACCAGTGGTGTGGGCACCAGAAGGCAATCTTTCATTGCGTCGGCCGCCTTGACAAACGACGGCACCGCCTTGAGCAACGCCGGCGGGTCGAGCGGCGCCAGGCCCTTGACGACGTCGATGAGGGGCTTGACGAGCCCCAGAACTTTGACCAGACATTCGATGCTGGCCATGATCGGCGCCAGTTGCAGCGCGATGTTAATGTTGAGCGAGCAGTCACTCGGCACTCCGCGGGTGAGGTCCGCGATCGCCTTGATGCGCCCGCCCGTGGGCAGGCGGATCTGCGGCAGTTTCGGCTTGGGCAGGCGCAGGTCGGCGCAGCGTGGCAAGGCCATTTGTTTTTGCAGGGCAGGGGGCAGCTTGATGTCGATGCGGTTCATATCGGCCTCAGATCGGGCTAGGGCTCGGTTGCACGACGCGCCCGTTGATGGTGACTACCGGCGCGTTGATTTCAAGGATCGCAATGGCGGACAGCGAAATTTTTCCGTTCGATAGTGTGATGGTGTTGCCGTGCGCGTCTTCCAGCACCAGGGCGCCCTTGTCGCCGGCGTTCGGGGTGCTATCGATAAAGCGGATCTTGTGGCCATTACGCGAGCAGATCATGCGCTCGCGCGGGTCGTCACTGGGCGGCTTGTCGACCCCGTTCCACAGAAAGCCCGCCACCACGGGCGACTCGAACTGGCCGTGCAAAAACGCCACCACCACCTCGTCGCCAGGCTCGGGCATCATGAACATGCCACTGCCGCTGCCGCTCATGCCGGCCGCCACCGGGATCCAGTCGCTCAGCAGCGTGTCGTCGAGCCAGGGGTAGGTGAGGCGCACGCGGCCTTTGCCGTCGCGCTCACGCACGATGCCGATCGCGATTCCCTGCATCTGGCCCGGCTTGGATGCGGCCTGGCGCGGGGCGTTCATTTGCGCCCCCGTTCATCTTCGCGGCGCGCCTTGAAATGCGTCGTGTAGCCGGCGTCGGAAAACGTGTGCGTGCTCTCGCTGACAAAATACTGCCCGCTGATGCGTGCGCCCAGCCCGCCGATGTCGAGCCGGCTGCCAGCGCGCAGTTCGGGCAGGCCGACGGTGCTGCCGTCGGCCACCACCATCTGCTTCATCTGGTCGAGCATGATGGCGCGCGCGCGCTGGCGAGCCTCCTGTTCGGTTGCGACCGGCTCGTCGACGACCAACTCCTCGCGCCCGCCGGCCTGTTCCACCAGCCGGTGCAGGTCGGGGTTAAGCCGTTTGACTTCGCGGTCGCTGGTGTCGACCGTCACCTTGATCGGCTTCTTGCGCGCCCGGTCCCAGCCTTTGACGGTGACTTTCGCCACCTGGCGCGCGGTCGACAGGCGCGGCTTGAAGTCGATCAGGGTTTCGCCCCAGTTCAATCGGTAGTCGGCCTGGCGGCCGGCGTTTTTCGAGGGCCCGAACAGCAGGTGCTGTGGGACTGCCCCCTTTTTTTCAACGACCACCAGTTCGTAGCCGGAGCGGCGCGCCAGGTTGAGCAAAAAATCGACATCGTATTCGTTGTCCTGGGCCAGAAAATCAATCGGGACTTCTTGCCCTTTTGCCTGCGTATCGACGTGAATTTTCAGTGGCATGCGCTTGACGCCGCCATCGGTAAGCTGGCCGATCTGCTCGGCGATTTCGCTGGGGCGCTTGCTGTACCAGGCGTAGCTGTGCTGTTTTTTGCGCAGCGAATGCAGCACGTTCAATCCGCGCACCTGCAGGCTCGGCGCACCGGAGGCGTTAAAGCTCGGCTCCATTGAAGTGAAGTTGACGGTCGATACCAGGCGCAGTGCACCGACGTAACCCTGCCACAGTTCCACCTTGGCGCCGCCCGGTTCGAACAGGGTCGCCAGCGGGTCGGGGTGGGCGCCACCTGGCAGGTCGTCGGCGGTTTCGGCGCCCACATACTTGAAGCGGCGGCGCGCCGCATCCCAGTTGTTGACGGTCAGTTCGACGCTGTCGATCTCGCGGATGTTGTCCTTGTAGGTGATCTGGATCACGTCGTTGATGACCGCCTCGGGGAGCGGCTGGCCGGCGATGCGGATTTCGAAATGCGGCACGTAAAAGCCGCGATAGGCCGGCGTGGCCGACAGTTCGGGCAGGGTCTGGAAGCTCATGGCGTGCTCCCGTCGGGACGTACGGCCGGCACCTGCAGCACCCGTCCGGGTGTCAGGCGGCGCGGGTCGTCGATGGCGTTGTCGGCGGCGATCGGGCGCCACAGCTGGGGACGCGCGTAGTAGGCGGCGGCGACATGGCTGATCGTCTCGCGCTCACGCAGCACGTGCGCATGGGTTTTGTCGGGCGAACTCTTGTTGGCGCGCGCGAGCTGCTCGTGCAAGGGAACAAATTCGCGGATGCTCAGCGTGACAATGGCGCGCAGCGGCACGCCCTCCGGGCTGAACAGGGTAAACCGATGCTTGACGTTTTCCACCAGCCCGCGAAAGCTTTCGCGCCGGTGGTTACCGGAAGCGCGTGGCAGATAGCGTCCCGGCACCGCTTGGCCCCACACGAAGCTCACCTGCGGTGGCGCATGCCCGGTGGGCTCGATGCGCGTTAAGGCATACACCTTGTCGGTGTCTTCGGTGACGCTGCGTGCGCCGGCCGCCATGCCGCTGTCGGTGGTGTCGAAAAACAGTTCAAGCGAGAGCTTTTCGGCCTGGCCGCGCACGTATTGTTGGAGCGGCGAATCGAGGCCGGGGATGGTGATCTCGGCCAGCTGCACGCCCTTGTCGAACGACAGTTCGGTGGGGTTGTAAGCCAGGACGATTTCCTCGGCGCTGCGCCCGACCCAGTGGATCACCAGTGTTGCGCGGGCAGGTTCGGTCATGGCTAGCTTTCCCTTCCAGGCGACACCGTGTTGGTACCGGTGTCGGCGCTGCGCTGCTGCTGGCGGCGCTGCTGTTCTTCGGTGGCGGCGAGCACCGCACGTACGATCTGGGCCAGCGTACGTTCGTTCAACAGGCTCTCGCCGCTGACGGTGCGCACCGTGCTGACAATTTCCTGGATCACGACATCCATGGTGGCCTCGGCTTCATAGTTGTGTCCTTTTGCATCTGAAATTGACACTTAAAAATCGAAAATTGCGCGTGCTGCCGCCGCCAGCGGCGAGGCACCAGGTACCAGGTAAAGTCCCTGGTGCGCAATCTCTACACTCTCGATCGCCACGTTCGACTGCATCGCATTCATCTGCGGCCCGCTGTACTTCACCGGCAGGCCAGCGCGGAATCCCCACACGGTATGCGGCTGGTGCTGCGCGTCCTGCAGCACGATGACGCCGTCGCGGCGCGTGCCCTTGCCGCTGACAAAGCTGTGAAACCAGTCCCAGAGCATCATGTCTTTGCCAACCCCGCGCTTCAGTACCAGGTTGCTCCACTTGATACGGGTCGGAAAGCGTAGCGCGCCGCTGTTGATGCCGCCGGCCTGGTAGTCATGTGCTTCGAGCGTGCCTTCAAGACCGGTACATTCGGAAAAACCCGCGACTTTGGTCAGGCCGACGCTCGACAGCGTGACAGTGGTCAGCGCGCCGGCCTTGCCTCGCCCGGCCTCCATCAGGCTCACCTGAAAGTTGAACGCCAATAGCGGATCGCCGCGCTGGTCCAGACTCATGATGCGATCTCCTCCATGGCAGCCTGGCGCACCGTGCGCTCGGAGACCTCGATGGCGTTGCCGCTGCGGCCAATGCGCAGCACCACGAATTCGTAAGGAATGACGGGCGCCACGGCAATGTCGCAGTGCAGACGTCCATTGTCGCGCTCGGCCGGCGGATTGTTCGATTCGTCGCAGCGCAGCGCGTAGGCGGCGTCGGGGGTGGCGCCGGCCAGCGCCCCCTGCTGCCACAACAGCGCGAGAAAACCATCCATGGCGTGCGCCAGCGCGGCCCGCATGGCGTGCGTGTTCGGCTCGAACACCAGCCATTGCGATGCCTGCTCGAATGAGCGCAGCAAATACATCAGCAGGCGCCGCACCGGCACATAGCGCGCGTCAGGATCGCTCGACAAGGTGCGCGCGCCGAAGATGCGCAGCGCGCGTCCCAGTCCCGGCCGGATGATGTTGATGCCCTGGGCATTGAGAATGCCGTGGCGGGTGGCGTCGATCAACATGCTGCAGGCTTCGGCCCAGGCCAGGTCGCGGTTGGCCGGCGCGCGGTGCACGCCTTCGAGCGCTTCGGCCAGCGCGTACTGGCCGGCCACATGGCCGGACGGCGGAATCTGGCGCACCTGACCCGGTCGCAGTGGATCGACCACAGTGATCCAGGGTGCGTACAGCGCAGCGTGGCGCGTATCGAAACGATGGCGCCAGTCCTGCAGGCCGGTCACGCCGGCCAGTCTTGACGAGGCTTGCCCGAAGGGCGGGTCGAGAAGCGCAAAGCGGTCCTGGTGCTGTTCGCAGTCTTCGACCAGCGCCTGCTGCACGCGGGCGATGTCGGCGTCGGAAAAAACCGGCGGCAGTTCGGAAGGTGGCTGAGCGGCCAGTGGCGCCGGTTGCGGGATCTGGGCGCATGGCGCACACGGATCGGCCAGCGGCATGCGCGGCGGTTCGAGCTGCAGCGGGACCACCGGCCGAATGCAGATGTCGGGTATGGCGACGAGTGCCGGCTCGCGCAGGCGGGCGAGGGCCTGCAGGCCGCGCCGTCGGGCATGCGGCCCATCGATCACGGCGATTGGCGCGCCGATGAAGTCCTCCACCGAGAGGGTGGCCAGGCCATCGCTGCCCCCCGCCAGGGGCAGTGGCAGCACACCGGAGGTGTCGAGCTGCACGGTCGCAGTCGAACCAGTGGCGGCGAGGCCGGACAAAGCTTCGATCGTCACCGGGAATGGCACGCCAGCCGCTGCCTCGCTATCGGTAAAGGTCGGGGCGGCTACGCCAGGCAGCAAATCCGGGCCATGGCGGGCATCGCCCGGCGCCAGCGCCAGATTGACAGCACTGCCGATCAGGCGGCCGTTTTCACGCACAGCAAGGTCGTAGCGCAGGGCTTCGATGCGGATCGGCAGTCCAGGGTCGAGCGGACCGAGATCGAGATCAGCCGGACGGCGCAGGCGCGCCTCCGGGTGGACCAGGTGCAGCAGGTGATGTTCGGCGTCGACCGCGGATAGTATGCGCAGCAGCACCGAGCCGCCTTGCGACAGGCGAAGTAGCGTGTCGCGCGCAAAGCCGGCAGTTGAACGGACGTTCAGGCTGGCGCGTGTGCTGCCGGCGGCAATGCTGGTGGCCGCCACGCGCAGACTGGGCGAGAGTGTAACGCTCAGCGCATTGCCCCAGGCCCCGCCGCTTGAAGCAGCGATGCGCCAGATACTGGCCGCTTCAGGCATGCCCGGCAGGGCCGGCACCCGTACATCGGCAAATGCGGCCTGGGCGGCGCCAGCGCCATCGCACACGGCGACCCGTACGATCCAGGCGCGCCGCCCGCCGTTGTCGAAAAACGCCTTGACTGCATAGGCGAGGTAGCCGGCGCCGGTGCAGGCGCCAAACACCGCTTCGAACTGGCGCATGCTTTCCACCGCGACTGGCTGATCGAGCGGTCCCTGGCGCGCAATACCGACCAGGCCCAGCACGTCCATGCGGGCCGGCGCGATCGTGCGTCCGGCACCGTCCAGGTGCTCCCAATACACGCCGGGCGTGTCGTAGGTCGGCATGGCTAACCCACCGCTTCCATCAGCAGGCCTTCGTGCACCAGTTCCACCGTTTCGATCAGCACTTCGCTGGCGTTGGCCTTGAAACCGCCGGTTTCAAGTTTGTTCAGCCAGGCGGCCTTGACGCGCCAGCGCAGCACCGGCCGGTGCTGTTCGTCCTGCAGCGTGATAATGCCGTCGCGCCTGTCATTCCTGCCGCTGGCGGTGGCGGCGAACCAGCGCCACATCTTGTCGTTGCGCGTGTAGCCGCGCTTGAGCAGGATGTTGGTGTACTTGCGCAGCCCTGGCAGCTTGCGCATGTTGTTGAACTTGTCCGTGCCTTCGCGGTAGTCGGTGGCGTCGCCGTCGACCGTCAGGCCGCTCACTTCGGTGAAACCGGCGATGGTATCGTCGCCAAAATCGATCACGAAATTAAAACTGCGAAACGGATCGTTGCGGTTGTCAGTGGCGGCCATGCTGCGTCTCCCGATAACGGTGGCTATTCTTCAGCGACGGCAGTTTTCATGCCGATGCGAATGATCACGAATTCGGCCGGTTTGACCGGCGCCACACCAACCGCGCAGATCAGGCGGCCGTTGTCGATGTCGGCCTGGGTCATGGTCGAGCGGTCGCAAATGACGAGAAACGCTTGTTCAACATCGCTTCCTTCGAGTGCGCCATTGCGCCACACCGTCTCGAGAAAGGCGACGATGGCGTAGCGCACGCGCGCCCACAGCGGCTCGGCGTTCGGCTCGAACACCACCCAGTTCAGGTTGCGCTCCATCGACTTTTCGAGAAACAGCATCAGGCGCCGCACCGAGACGTATTTGTAATCGGGGTCGCTGGTAAGCACGCGCGCGCCCCACACCCGGATGGCGCGGCTTTCCGGTCTGAAGTCGCGAATCACGTTGATGTTGACCGGGAACGGGTTCAGCAGATCGTGCTCGGCCTTGTTCAGGTAGCGGCGCAAGCCGGCGATACCGCCGCGCACTACTTCATTGGCCGGTGCCTTGTGCACGCCACGCTCGATGTCGGTGCGCGCGTAGATGCCAGCCACATGGCCCGACGGCGGCACCGCCACTTCGGCAATTGCCGACAGGTTGACCGGCAGCGGATCGCCGATGGTCAGCCAGGGGTAATACAGGGCGGCATGCTTGGTGTCATAGTTCTGGCGCAGTGCCTGCACGTCGGCAATCGTATCGTTGCGTGGCGGCGGGCCGTCGAGCACCGCGAAGCGATAGCGCATCTCCTCGCAATGGTTAATCAAAGCCTGCTGGACCGCCACCGCAACCTGGCCAGGCGCCGCCACGATGCTGATATCGTCTTGGTTTTTGAGGCTGAAAATACCGCGCCGGTTGACCGGCTCGCGGTCGTCCACGCCAATGAAGCTGGCGCTCGACAGGGCGGCCAGGCCGTCGTCGCCCAGCAAGAGCGGGTGGCGCGCCGAACGCTGCGAGCCGCTCGGCAGCAGGTCGATCAGCGCCTCGGGACCCAGCCTGAGCATGGCCTCGCGCGGGTCGGGCACGACGGGCACCGGCGGCCGGGCCAGGTCGCGCACCCTTACCAGTGCCGATTCGCCTTCCGGACGGCGGTCCCACAAACGGTGCGGCCCGTCGATGGCGCCGACGACATTTTCAAAAAAACGGCTGTGGCGCGGGTCCATCGACAAACTGCGGAAACTCTCGCTCGCCTCAACCATTTCGGAGCGGCTTGGCACGGCCGGGTCGGGGCGCCGCATGAGCAGCACACTGAAGCGAAATTCGCGCGAGCGCAGCGCCACGCGGGCGCCTGGCGCCGAGACGGCAGCCAGCTGCGCCGCGTCGAGCGTGGTGCCAAGCAGTGCGCTGCCGCTGGCGCGGTCTATCGAGTCGACCTTCATGGCCGCGCCAATGAGCGCGCCGGTGGCGCTGCGTAATTCGAGTATGGTGCCCGCTTCCACCCCGGCCAGCGACGACAGCTTGAGCCGGTTGGTGCCGATGGCGCCTATGGCGGCGGCGCGCGAGGCCAGGCCGGCCGCTTCGTCTTCGACCGAGATGCGCAGCCGGTTGCCCCAGCTGCCAACGTCAAGCGCTTCGACTTCGATCGTCGGTCCGCGTTCGACCACGCTGGCGCCGACCGGGTGATTGCCAAGCAGGCCGGCGCTGAGCGTGACAGCGGTGACACCAACTGCAGCGACGGCAGCGCCGTCGATGGCAGCCAGGTAGGGCACCCCGTCCTGGGTTGTAATGCGCACCGAATTGGGCGCGGCAAAGCCTGTCGTCTGGCTGGTAAGCAGCACCGTGGTGTCCGGGTTTGACGGCAGCAGCAGCTGGCCGGCTGCCACCGCGGTGATGGTCACCGTTTGCAGCACCGCCTGGTCGCCTGCGGCAGCAGGAAAGCGCAACCCATGCGCCAGCGCCAATGTCCCGGGGCCGGTAACGGCCACGCCACTGTCGACACCAGGCAAGGCGGCGACGGTGACGTAGGCGGCGCCAGCGCCGGTGCCGAGGCGCAGGATGCTGCCAGCGACGATGCCACTGCGCTCGGCCACGCTGATCTGGCGTGCGCCGGCGTCCGCTGCAAACATCAACGCAGCGTGGGGCGGCGCAGCGTCAACCAGCTGGAGGTGTTCGACCATGCTGCTGCGCGGCAGCGCGCGGCCGAGTGGCGCCAGCAGGGGAATCCGGCCCGGCGCACCGACGATTCGCACTTCGCGGCGCGCGCCGTTGACGATTTCGAGCGTGACCTTGGGGGCTGCAACGAGTGCACTGAATAGCACGCTGTCGCCGGCCGACACCGGCTCGGTCAGCGCTGCGCTGGCAAGTGTGGTGGCGCCAAACACTTCGAGCTGCGCGCCGGCGGCGTGCGCCGCGCCAAGCGGGCGCGCCAGGGTCAGGCGAAACAGCTGGGGCGACAGGCGTGAGGCTGCCACCACGCGCACCACTTCGCGCGGCGCACCGGACCAGGACAGGCGCACCATCTGGGTGACCGGATCGATCGCTTCCAGGTTGCTGGTGGCGCTCGCGCCACGCACCGTGAGGTTGAACGCCCCGGCGCTGTGGGCCGACGCCAGGGTATGCACACCTGTCAGGTCGGCGGTGGCAATGGCGGTTTCAGTGATCGTCTCGACAGTAGTGCCGGCAACCGGGTAGGGGTCCGACAAGGGCATGCTCAAGGTGACATTGGCCGGCGCCGCAGTCGCCGCCGATACGGTGGGCCACTCGGCATCGCTGCCGTCGCCGATGCGCATGCGCTCGCCGCCGGCAAGCGCCTCTGCATCGAGCGCTAGCAGCGGGCTGGCCAGCCCGTCGCCGGCGCTGGCAGCGCGCACCAGGGCGCTTTGCGGCGCTAGGCCGTCGCCACGGTCGAACAGCGTCATCGCCGCCGGTCCGGCGGTTGGTGAGGCCACGCGGCTGATGAACAGGCGTCGGCCGCCATTGCGAAAGAATCCATCGACCGCCAGCGGCAGATAAGCATTTGGCCCGAACTCGCGCAGGTCGAGCAGGCCACCGAACAGGCGCGCGTAGTCGCCGCTGTTGGTCACCAGGATCGGCATGTCGAGCGGGCCGCGCTCGCAGACGCCGACCATACCGGCGGTGCTGGTGCTGGCGCCTACGATCGGCTTGGAGCCGGTGTCGATTTCTTCGACATACACGGAAGGGGATAGATATTCGGGCATCGTAGTCGCTCCACCAGGGTCAGCTCAAACGAAAATCAACAGCCAGCAACGGCGCGGTGTAATCGGGCCAAAAAGTACGCGAGGCGGTTTGCACACCGTGCGTAACGGTCAGCGTGACCGACAGGGCGCGCGCCAGTGGCAGGCTGAAACGACCAAGCGCATCGCTCATGGTGGCCAGGGCGGTAAAGCTTGCAACGGAAGGCGGCGCGGGCAGGGCGCCGGTCAGCGCCCGCACCGGCAGCGCAGCGGTGACATTGATGCTGGCGCCGACCACCGGCTGTAGCACGGTACCGACCAGCCGCGCAACGCGCCCGGCGATCGTCACGGGGTTACGCTGCAGGCGCCACAGCCCAAGATCGAGCGGCGACCAGGTGGCCGGGTAGCCAGGCTGCGCGGCGATGGCCCCGGCCAGGGGGAGCGTGGTGTACCCTGCCGCGCTCACACGCAGCGCCACTGGCATGCCGGCGATCTGCGACGCCGGCACGGTACGCGCCGGCGCTCCGATCAGGCCGACCAGGCCATCGGGCCCGGCGCGCCCACTAAACGACACGGTATCGCTATACACCGTGAGCCCGACGCGTGGAGGACTCAAGGTCAGGTCGTCTATAAGGTGGGCTAGTGCAACGGCGCGCAACAGGCCAGCTTCCGGCGCCTGGTCATCGGGGCTGTAACGCCACAGGCGGCCGTTGGCGTTTACCAGGACGCTCACGGCGCCACCTCCGCCGCCACGCCGGTTGTGCCGGCGTACACCAGCACTGGGGGACCGGTGAGGATATCGCGGCGCGCATTGATTGGTACGACGCTCACTTCGTAGGAAAGGCATAGCTGATACGAGCGGTCGAGCGCGTCCCAGACACGGGTGACGTCATCGAGCGACAGCGTTTCGAGACGCACCGACAGCTCCAGATCGGGCGTTGCGAGGGTGCCCAGCAAGTCGGCGCCGCGCAGGGAGGGCGACTCGTGAAAGAGCTGCAGCACCTTGCCCAGCAAGGTTTGCTCAAATTCCGGCGCCGGTATGCCTTGCAGGCCGTGAAATACCGGCGTGAGCAAGTAGTGCAGCTGGACCGGCATGGCTGCCTGACGCATGCGGTCAGGCGCCACCCGGCGCGGCGGCAGGTTTAAGGCCGCCCCGTCGCGCACAATGCGATACAGCCACAGCGAGAGCCCGCGCTCGCCCGATTCACCCATTTCTTCGGGCGTATTGAGGGACACAGACAGCGTTACCCCGGGCGGCAGCATGGCCATCACCTCGGCGTCGGCATTCAGGCGGCTCTCTAGCAGCATGCGCAGACTGACACTGGTATCGCGGATCGCGGTCGACATGATGGGCTTACCAGTTAGCGTGGCGGTGCGCGATACAGCATGCGACCATCGGCGCCGCGTACGCACTCGAGGTGGCCTTTGGCCAGCAATTGCTCGAGCGCGACATCGAGTGCAGCGATCCCATGCAAAAAGCGCCGCTGCAGGATCCAGCACTGGAGAATGCCATCACGTGACTCCATTGCGCTGGGGTGGAGTTGAAGGTAATCGAGGATTTCACCGGCGATTTCTTCAGCCCAAACGGATTGATCATTCATTGCCCCTCTTTCGTCGGTTGTCACAGTGGTAGTGCAACTGCCGTGCCAGCGAGAGGATTCATTTAAATTCAATAACTTGGACGTGACCGGATGTTGAGGGTGGGTTGCGCACGACCCGCCCATGCGGCGCGAAAACCATCGTCACAGATTGAGCACAGGGTGGGTCGGATTGGCCGCTGGGTGGGTACCCAACGACCCGGGGGTGATCAGCAACTTTCTATCGCCTTGCAGGGCCCACCTACTGAAACCGCCAAGTGCGCGGCGATTCACCCGCCATGCACACGATCAGCGGGAGACACTCGGCTCGCGCTGGGCCACGGACCTTAGACTTGATCTGGCAGGACTTGTTAGACCGGTGCAACTTGCATGAACCCCCGGCATCCCTGAGTTGCTGCCCTGACCATGCTCCCAAGTGCCGGGGACAAAATAAAGTGAAGTCTGTTGACCCGAAGGACGTTCTAGCAGAAGTCGTACCGGGAGAGAAGCTTTCAAAAACTAGCGCTTCGGAGAAACCAGCTGCCCAGGAAAAAGACAACAAGAATCCCTATCAGGCGGAATACGACAAGACTTATACGGTCATCCAAGGCTTCGTCAGCACCACGAGCAAGAACACGATCAAGGTCGAGAAAGGGCCCTTGTTCTCGGTTCTGGACCAGCGCTTGGCGCAGTTCGACGAAGCAGAAGTCAAGGCCGATTACATTCAGGGTCTGGCCGCAGCGTTCGAGACGAGCCTGAGCGACAAGCGCATTATTGCGCGCATCGAAAAACCGCTGACCGCGAAGCCGCATCAAGTAATGGCACCGCACCGCGCCCTGAACCGGAGCCTGCACCTGGACCGCGCGGGTCACCGCTTGATGCATCACGTCCGTGCAAGCAGAGGTGACGATGCGTGTCGGTGGCTTCATGGCAGTTCACTGGACGTACGCCAACGAAGTTCGAAGAAACAACCCGCTAATCGGTAGATCGAACCAACGAGCTTTGCATGGTATTGCACGTGGTACGGGCACCTTAGGCTTGATCAGATTCGCCGTCAAATCAGGGGGTTGGCTAATCCATTTATGATCGAGTGGGAGTGGAGTTTCTTTTTGGAAACTCTGGTTTTTGGTTTTGAAAGGGCTCGCTTCGGCGAGCTTTTTTGAGATTAAACGATCCGACGAGGGTAGCCCTTAAGGTCGCTTAAGATCGGTATCCGATCCGATTCAAGCCAGACATTTGCTATCAGCGCTCGCGTTCTAGGCGAGTTTGCCTACGTAAACCTTCCATGGCAGTAACGGCAACTGCAGCGCACTGCAGTTGCCGTGATAGGTCAGCTCCCACCCGTACCTCAAGCCTTCGCAGATCAGGGTTCTGCACCGGTCTTCGTCCCGAGTTTCGGAGCCGCACCAGACTTTGCATCCCTATAAGAGTAGGCGACATCCAGTCACAGGTCAGAAATCATAGACTTGGGAGTGTTTACTAAATTCGTGGCGATTCAGTTCACGGATGCGCTGTGGTAAATGTAACAATGCTGCTCCTCGGTGCGTACACAGACAGGAATAGTCGAAGTACTGGTCTCAGCAGTGCCGCTGAGCCAATCAGAGGGGTGCAGCGGCATGACCGGCCTGGCCGATGAACTGAATGAAATCTTTCGGACTGAGGGCCGGGCTGTAATAGTACCCCTGGCCCACCGTACAGCCGGCGTCGGCCAGGAAGGCCGCCTCGGCAACTGTTTCGATGCCTTCCGCGACGGCAGATAGTCCCAGTGTCGCCGCCACTGCGAGGACTGCCCGCAGCAGCGCCTGACGACGCGGTCCACCGTCGGGAATGCCCTGCACAAAGGCCCGGTCCACCTTGAGCAGGTCCACCGGCAGGTCGGCGAGATAGCTCAGGCTGGAATACCCCGTGCCAAAATCGTCGATGGCGAACGACATGCCCAATGCCTTCAGTTCGAGGAGTATGACCGTGGCGCCCGCGACATCGCGCATCAGTGCAGATTCGGTCAACTCGATCTGCAGGCGGGAAGGGCAGATGCCGAACTCTGCCAGCGACTCGCGGACATGATCGACAAAACCCGGATGTTGCAGTTCCAGGGCGGACACGTTGACCGCAATCGGGCCGAGGTAACTGCTTTCTCTCTCCCAGCACTTGGCCTGTCGCAGCGCTTCCCTCAACACCCACCGGCCCAGCGGGACGATCATGCCCGTTTGCTCCGCGCACTGGACAAATCGTGCCGGCGGCACCCAGCCCCATTCCGGATGGTGCCACCGCAGTAGTGCTTCACAGCCTGACACCATGCCGTCCGCCAGGCATATCTTCGGCTGGTAGAACAGTTCGAACGCGCCGCCGGCAATGGCCAGGCGAAGATGATTTTCCAGCAGGCGGCGCCTGATTGCGCTCGTCAACATATCATCGTTAAAGACGCACCATGTGCTCTTGCCAGCGGCCTTGGCCGCATGCAATGCAGTATCGGCATGCTGCAGCAGGGTTTCTTCCGAAGTCCCATGCTGGGGACACAAGGCAATCCCGACGCTGCATCCGATATGCACGTCCACGCCGCCAATCACATGGGGCATGGCGACTGCCTTCAGGATACGCTGCGCGGCGTCGGCCGCTTCCTCGTCGTTTGTGCCGAGTGCCATCAGCACCAGGAACTCGTCGCCGCCTTGCCTGCTCACTAGATCGATGGAGCGCAAGCAGGCGCGCAGGCGTGTCGCGACGGAGACCAGAAGCTGATCGCCCGCCGCATGTCCCAGGGTGTCATTGATCGACTTGAAATTGTCCAGGTCAAGGTACATGACGGCGAGAGGCCGTATCAGCTCGCGCCGCTGCATCAGTATCGCGTGCAGATGAAGCTTGGCTGCAAAGCGGTTCGGCAAGCCGGTCAGGAAATCGTGACGCGCCAGATAATCGACCTGGGACTGCAATTCGTGTGCGTCCGTGATGTCATGGAATACCATCACGGCGCCATCAAGGACGCCATCGCTGCCGATGATGGGCGACGTGCAATCCTCGATCATGATCTCGCTGCCATCCGGGCGTACCAGCGTGGTCCCGATCGACAGGCGTACGCTCTGCTTTTCACGGAGTGCACTGAATACCGGATGCTCGATGGCGCAGCCTGTCTTTGGTTCCTGCAGCCTCATCAAGTGGTCGATAGACTGCCCCACCGCGGTCGGGCTGCCGCTCTCCGTCAGGTTGTAGGCCGCCGGATTGCAGTAACGGATGATGCCAGCCGCATCCGTGATCACGACCGCGTCCGCCATCGACGCCAGGACGATATCGCTATGGATTTGGCTGCGGGCCTGAGCGAGGCTCCTGCGACGCGCCTCGACGACGCGCGTCAGGAGATCGACGGCCTCTGTGCGCGTTCCGTCAGGCATCAGTACCCCGGCCGCCAGGCCGAGCGTCCTTCCAAGCGGAGTATGGGACAATGCAACGGAAGTGGCCAGGATGACGAGCGGCACGCCGTCGAATCCATTTGCCATGGTGCGTAATGCCTCGGGTTCGCGTGATTCAGCGATTTTTGCATCGAGCAGCAACAGGTCGGGAGGCGGTCCCACGCTTCGCATTGCCTCGGAAAATGTTGCCACGAAACGCAGGGAAATCGATGTGTCGTTGCCGGTGGCAGTCCCAAGCAACCGCGTGATGCGTGCGCGTTCTCCGTCACTACGCATCACGACAAGCGCATGGATGTTCATCGTTGTCCTCTCGCGATGGAACATCGCCAGGAGACAATATCACATTGCCGCGCTGTACGTACGTTTTGATCCAGCCAGCGAATTAGCTGTTCCTGCACATACTCGCGCACGAACTGCGCGACCCGCTGGCCCTAGCGTGGGTGTGGCCGGGATCCTGGGTCGTGTGCCGGACGACCCGGCATGTTGTTTTCATGGCCGAATTCAATTAGCCAGCGTTTGCACGAACGATGATCGCTCGCGTGGCCCATGCCGCTACCTCGGCAATGCTCCGACCGGGCCTGCTGCCATTAGCGCGGGGGCGA
>Ga0265797_10000662_pt1 | contig 62493 bp, 56 predicted proteins | sample P2T30metagenome_FD_192433 | JGI IMG/M metagenome (GOLD analysis project Ga0265797, IMG submission 192433) | Plant litter microbial communities from East Loma Ridge, Irvine, California - P2 T30 | ecosystem: Environmental > Terrestrial > Plant litter > Unclassified | place: USA: California... | reverse complement strand
GCGAACCTGAATGCTCAGAAACGTGCGTATAGGCAACGGCGAAAAGACCCTTCATGCGATGCTTGTCGAGAACGCAAAGTGAAGGTAAGTAATCACAGTGGGGAGAGCTCATATGTTCACGAGAAGCAAGTTTTGTCCGGCGATTTCTCAGTAATGGCAACTGGAAACGACCAAGTGAGACTGCGGAAAAGGTGACCAGGTACTGGCAGCTCAGATGACTATCTTTTACCTTAGTTACTTCGAATGAGCGTGCATTGAAATGCATCCGAGGCTCGTCGAGACGAAACACGCTTATGAGCAAGTTCGGAGCAGAAGGTCGAGCGTTCAGGTGGCATGTAGCTGACGACCACAACAGTGCGATGCAACGGAGACATCGGCTTGCTCGGAATGTTCGAGCCGTAACCATAGGTGCCAGTTCACGAAGGAGACCAACCGCCGGATGTCGTCGATCAAGTACGTAGTCGTGGACGACCACAGTTAGACGAAGGTCGCTGACTTGCATAGACAGGTCCAGGACCTCCAGAGTCAAATTGCCGAGTTAACACATATGAACTCTCAGCTACGAACCAAGGTCTCGGACAAGGACCCCTGGGATACCGAACGAACGGACACAAAGCGCAGGCTTTCCGAAGCACACGCTGGCACATTACCGGGACCACGCCAGGTATCCTTCTCAACCTTGAACAACTTCGAACACGTTCGTAGCAACATCCGAACGCATTCCAAAGGTGTTTTTCATACGCCGCATCAGACTCTCAGCAGCGCTGCAGTTTCGAATTGGTGCCCATCTGAAATACCAGCACGCGCAGACTTCGCGTACCTCGCCCGTTCTTACCTCGAGACAACACATGAGTGGTATCCCGCAGTCCATTGGCCTACGTTCCAACGTGAAGTGGACGAGGTTTATATGTCAAAAACATTCGAAGGCTGCTCCCGTGAATGGGTTGGGCTGTTCTTCGCGGTACTAGCTTGTGGCTCTTTGCAGACCGGGGCTGAGCATATGAGCTCTCTTACCACGGCGTCCAAAGGACAGGCAATGTATGAGACTGCAACTGCTGTTCTCCAACCCTGGCCGCAGGAATCATCAGTCACTTTTGCTCAAGCAGCACTCCTGCTGAGTATATACGCCACTGAAAGCAACATACGTTCCGTGGGCTCTATGTGGCTCGCTTCTGCAGCAAGGATGGCACAAGACCTAGAAATCTGCCCTGAAGTTGATTGCTGGCCCGTCGTCGATGGTGAGATCCGACGTAGGCTCTGGTGGTCCATCTATGTTCGTGATAGGTACGAGGTTTTCCTTCCGCGTTCCTCTGCCGTCCAATGCTAACGTCGATCAAGGATCATCTCTCTTGAAACAAGCAAGCCTATGATCATCAACGAGAGCGATTGCGAGATCTCTCTACCATCCTCTCTAGAAGACCGCTATATTCAACCCAACAGTTCTTTCCGCTCAATGGCAAAACCGGCTCACTTCACTGGCTTTGTGGCCAATATACACATCACACGCCTATACGCACCATTACACCAGGTCTTAAGATCGAGCGTCGTCCTGCCTCAGACTCTACAAAGCTTCGACGAAGAGCTTCGATTGAAACTGCTGGTCCTTCCCGAGGCCTACCAACCAGACTCTAGTGCGTTGTTCGACGTAACGGCGCTGCCTACAATCTTCTGCCTATTATCCGCTCGCTTCCACATGTACCGGCGCAACCTTACTCCTTTATCGGGTTCAACTGAGCGGGCTAATGCTTTGAAGCGTTGCGTCTCCGTATCTCAGGATACAGCAAAATACGTGTCAAGGGCTTTACATAATCCTCCCAAACAAGACTCGGGTAAAGGGTGGGAGGAGAGGGTGGCATCGATAGCGAGCAATACGGTGTGTTTGCACTTATGGCGATGCATCCTCGTGCTTTGCTTCCAGGGCGAGTACAAAGCTGCGCTGGTGTGCTTGCACCTTTCGAGGACTATCGGCAATGTGCGGAAGACCAACTTGGCATGTGGAAAGAACGTGGCGTTCTTTCTAGAGAGAATGTTTGATCGCGTACGCAGCGGTCAGGCAACCAATCAACAACTCGAACAAGATGAGGAAATGATTGCGTATGTCAGTGCAGACGCTCAAAGCAGCCTTCAGCATTCATGGGTCTGGGTAGGCGACAATTTGACCTCTTCAAGCTCAACACAAGAGGCGGCCCCAACTGCCATCCGATCACCAGGCACAGACGAGCCAATGCGAGACGCGCTACCCTTACGAACACCATCTGGTTCACCGATGAACGGTGCTACAGAAGCAGACGACTGGGCTCAGGCTGAACAGATGATCAGGCAATTAATGGACGAGCACCTCCACCGATCCACGCAGCCACCAGCCTATTATCCTCCGCCGCATAATCCCGTCAAGCGAGTGCAATTAGCAACCGATGTACTTTCGCCACCGAAACCCACACCGAACCCAAGCCCTACACCGTCAGGAACAAGTCGTATCAGTATTGCGAATATAATATAAAGCAAGAAAGGATTTTGTAGATCAATCTACAGGGCACAAACAGTTTAATATGAACGCTTATGGAGGCAGGTGGGCCAATCACGACGGAGGAGATTTAGAACATCGGCCTTACGCATATCGCATGATACGACGACTGTATTTCCTCGTAGTACGGTAACTCAGTCGCCAAGCCCCAAGCGTGGTGCATCCGCTTTAGCCATCCAGACCCTCGGGTCGCCTTCTTGCCAGCGCCTTATACATAAGCAACAACACTTCCGCAGCTAATCTTTCGGTTTTACTCGAGCAAGCTACGCACATGTCGATCTTCCGACCAGCGAGATTCTAGCTATGCTGCCGTCGTCTTACGATTGCGCCCAAATCCTAGCGACTACTCATTGACAAGCCTCAGCGCTCTGCATTTCCATGGAGTTTACATACATTGGCGAACCAGCAATACTGAAAGGCGTAATACTTCTACCTCTGAGGGATCTACATGTATATGATCATGCAAGCAATTTTATGAGAATAGTTTTGTTCACCATAAAATGACACTCTATGCCGTGAACAACGCCATCACACAGCATATTCACACGACTCAGCACTAGTGACAACAGTTACCTACGAGGATCTTGAGGATCTCATTTCGGCGCACCTAGGTTCGCGCCGCGGCTTACCCGCAGCCTTATCTGTCAGCTGCGGGTAAGAAGCATCCAATCAGCGTCCGACAAGAAACCTTGGTTGTTGCCAGCACCGAGGTTGTGTATATATTGGAATAACTAAGGCTGACGCTATGCGTATTTTACGAACGCCTTACTGCAAAGACATACTCGTTAAGTAGGCGTACACCGCAATGGCTTAGCTTGTGCTCTTAAACTCCGGTGTGCATCTTCTCGGCTCTCACAGCTGTGGAAAGTGACTGCGGGGCGAACATCAACACGCCCGGGCAGATCGTACCTGGCACTACCCACTACATATACAGACCCCGCTGTTAGCTTCTAAGAGAGTGTTAGTCTACCTCCTAGCGCGAGGCGGTGTAAGAACTATTGGTCGCTAGGTAGACAAGCTTCAGTGGTCAAATGCTTAGCGGAACGCGTGGTACCCCGCTATGACATGTGTCGCTCGAATGAGCACACTCGACGCGCAACCGTGCTCCTATTTACATGTCTCATACCCAGGTCAAACGGCTCATGCAGAGCAAACTGGTGAAGGGTTGGTTCAGGCGGTCTGGATGACGAGGGATCGGCATGTGCGTCGTGGAGCGTTGGCTGCAGGAGGGCCGCCCGACGTGTGTCGTATGCAAGTGGTGCTATGGTGGGGTAGCATGGTGAGCTGGAACGCGGGCGGCGTGTTTACGCTGCATGCTAGGCACAGCAGGACCTGGTGAGGGATATAAGCTGCTGTTTCCGCGGCGGAATTGATCTTTTCAGGCTTCCTGCTCGTCGCTTCCTTCATTCTTCTTTCCAAAGTCTCTCCTCGTACCACCAAAACTACCCCAAGAAATCGCCAATATGGTTCACATCAATCGGGTCGCGACTCACAAGGAGATCTCTGAGGAGAAGGCTCAATTTGAAGCCATCGATGCTACCACCTCCATCAACCTGACTCCGGATGATGAGGCAGACGACTACACTGCTACGGTGTACGGTAGCAAGTATGCTGCTGAAGACCTCCCGAGACATGAGATGCCCGTGAGTGTTTCAACACCTGTAAAGCCGTTTGCAAACTAATCATGAGCAGGACCGGGAGATGCCTCCTCATGTGTAAGTACGACGCTGCTTAGAGTACCACTTCTCGAACGCGATACAGCTTTAGCAACGCAAGAACGCGCGACATGATTGCTGACTACATGCCAGCGCCTACCGTATGATCAAAGATGACCTCACGCTCGACGGCACCCCAACGCTGAACTTGGCTTCATTCGTAACAACCTACATGGTAAGATGTCCCGACTGCCGCCTACGCCACAAGCGCTAATTCATGCATAGGAAGAAGAGGCTGAGAAACTCATGGTGTATGTTCATTGTAGCTGCACTCCGCGATCATCCGAATAACCTTGTCTTACAGCGATGCCTTCTCCAAGAACTTCATCGATTACGAAGAGTACCCCGTCAGCGCCGATATTCAGAACCGTGCGTATACAATACAGCTCGTAAGCTTTGGAGATTTTCGCTGAACAACAAAAAGGATGTGTTTCGATGATCGCAAGGCTTTTCAACGCACCTTGTGATCCAGAAGCGAACACGATCGGTACATCTACTATTGGATCTTCAGAGGCTATCATGGTCAGTACATGGAGCGATTCGAATTTGGAGACTGTTGAGCTGACACGTTGTAGCTGGGAGTTTTGGCCCAAAAGAAGCTTTGGCAAAATAAGCGCAAAGCTGAGGGCAAGCCCTATGATAAGCCTAACATGATCATGAACTCGGCCGTACAGGTTTGCTGGGAGGTACGTATCCTATGGTCTTGCGACGACGTATACATCAGAAACCCAACGTACTGACTATGTGCAGAAAGCATGCCGATACTTCGACGTCGAGGAGCGATATGTGTACTGCACAACTGAACGCTACGTGATGGACCCCAAGGAATGCGTGGACCTCGTCGATGAGAACACCATTGGAATTTGTACTTGACCCAACATACATCCCACAACAATACACTAACCCCAATAGGCGCTATTCTAGGAACGACATACACCGGTGAATACGAAGACATAAAAGCCATCAACGACCTCCTTGTTGAACGCAACATTGATGTTGATATCCACGTCGATGCTGCATCTGGTGGTTTCGTCGCCCCCTTCGTTAACCCCGGTCTGCTCTGGGACTTCCGTCTTCCCAAAGTTACGTCTATCAACGTCTCCGGACACAAGTACGGACTCGTTTACCCTGGTGTCGGTTGGGTCGTATGGCGTGACCCCAAGTACCTGCCCCAGGAACTCGTCTTCAACATCAATTACCTCGGTGCCGATCAGGCATCCTTTACCCTCAACTTCTCCCGCGGAGCTTCTCAGATCATCGGACAATACTACCAACTTATTCGGCTGGGTAAGCGCGGATACAGAAAGATTATGCTGAACTTGACGCGCACTGCCGATTATCTAGCAGCGAACCTGGAAGCACTGGGCTTTATTATCATGAGCCAGAGGAGTGGCGCTGGTCTTCCTCTCGTTGCTTGCCGAATTGACGAAGACCTTGGAAAGCAGTACGACGAGTTCGCCATGTGAGTTTGTTTGAGATATTCTGCAGGGAAAGTGACTAATTATGTGCAGCGCTCATCAACTCCGCGAGCGCGGATGGGTTGTCCCAGCCTACACCATGGCGCCTCACTCCGAGAAGATGAAGATGCTGCGTGTGGTCGTACGCGAAGACTTCACCAAGTCTCGTTGTGACGCACTGCTCGCTGACTTCAAGCTTGCGCTACAGACGCTGGACAAGCTTGACGCGAAGAAGATTGAGGAGCACAGGCAGCATGCATTCGCCATGCGTCGTCGCTCAACCATTGTCAGTCCCATCTACAAGAAGAAGACGACAGACCACTTCGACGACGACCACAGTCTGCAGGGCAAGACTGGCAAGACACATGCTGTCTGCTAAGTGTGGCTGGTGAGTTGAGTCGCAGATCTTTGTAGACAAGAGGATGTGGATTTCAGTATACATAGATACCACGAATGAACACATTTTCTTGACAGAAAGAATCTTCTGTTCAATACATATTGAGCAGCGTTGAACTGCATGATGACACCACTTCAACCTCCTCCACAGGCTAAGCTGACAATCTGGATACACCCTCAGTTGGCGCTACAATAGCCCAGAGCTCTTATCAAGTATAGACGTTGCTCTCAAATGTGCCAAGTAATCATGCTCAGGCGAAAATCCCATGCCATTACACGTTTGTTCTGATAGTCTGCGTAATGGAGCGTAGTTGAACCTGAGTGGGGCTCGCTATCGTGTGACCAGGCTGGGTGACACGGAGGTTTCGTCTTGATAGCTGTGTTTGTAAAGCAAGGCTACTGTAAGACGCAGCATCGCTGAAGCTGCCTTCATAGTGCAGCCACTTTATTCGTTCTCCTTAGTGTTGTGCAGCATCCTTCATGGTCGCTCCAGAAACACTGGCATATTAGCACCACCTTTAGGGCAGGGATGGAGTGCATTGGACATCCTGAACAATTCTTCCCGGCTTCTCATATAGTTTGACAGATCCTTGCCCTGGCTCAAATCCAACTCGCCTATATAATTGTTGTAATCAGCCAAGCTTTTCGTGTTAGCGATATCCAGAGTAGATATGAGCTGATTGAAAACGCGACGCGTGGTGACAGAAGCTTGTAGTGTCCATCCAGGGGTACTGCTCTCCGCGTTGCCGACCTCGTCCCACATCTGTTTGAGATGCTCAGCCCAGTCTTCATCACGTTCATCGCCCACGAAGACCACTATTCGGCTCCTATCAAGCTCACCACCGGCAGGTGACTGAACGACCGGTAAGTTTGGCAGCTCCAGGACGAAATTGATTTGAGCATCGGTGCAATACTTGAAACTGAGCAAAAACCGGTCCCCATTATTTGTCCCGCCGAACAAGTGTGTTGTAGGTCGGTTCGTTACATATCGTAATACCATGTCGCTTGATGACCATATAGCTTCCTTGGGGGTTGCGGTTATGAAACACCAATCGTTCTGGTTTGGTTCGATGCGAACTTTGATACTCCTATAATCATGAACTTCCAGGTCTGTCATAACCTGCTGGAGAAGCTTCAGCCCTTTCGACCCTTCGACCCAGAGCCGCTCAACGTAGGCATCCTTGACAAGGTCAACGCCCACAAGAAACGTGAATGTTTCCTCTTTAAGACCGATACGGTAATAACGGCTGCCACCGCTCCAGGAATACAGTAGAACAGCCAATAAATGATAAGGCCGATCCACATAGGAGCTCGGAAGAAGTCCAATCTGGTATGTTCTATGTCGGTCCTTCACATGTGCAATCGGCATATTCATGCGCCATGCGCCGTTGAGTTTAACCAGGTCGCTTTCAATGTCATGTCTTTCTTGGAAAACAACTCCATTAGAACAACGGAAATCGTCTGGATCCATCGCAAACAGCCCATCAGGAGAAAAATGCAGATAATTTTCGTCTAGATGAATCTTCGGTTCTTGACCGGCTTGGTCTGATTCCGACCTACAGTCCTCGCCATTCTCCAGGCGCTCAGATGCAGTTCGTACTAAAGCGCTCGAGGTGGAAATTTCGTGCCTTTCAATCTCATCGTATATCTCTGGGATTGTCTTGGGTTTGAAATTCCATGCAAATAAAGTTTGGTCGCTGTTGTCTTGTAAAACCAACTCCTGCAAACGCATAAAGGCACTGGAGCCTTCACCGTACTGCATAGCCATACCCCTTACACCGAGCAGCCCGATCAAGGAATATGCTCGGTCTTCGATTCTTTTAGCCTCATGACCAGCCGCCCAGGATAAACGTTGTGCAATGCTCCTGTCAGACATCCTGCTGGGAGAGCGAAGTGTGTCCTCGTCTATGCCAGTAACGGATGCGATGATAGAGATGGAAGCAGTTTTCAACCCCATAAGCTGCCAGTGGACGTTGTAAAACTGGACGTTTATTGGAGCAAGGAGTTCTTGTAGTGTCCAAGCTCGGGTCCACCATCTACTACCCATGAAGCTCTCTGACATTTCGTCTGACACGACATCCATAAGATAGACATAGCAGACATAGGATTTGGAGTACCATTGAAACATTGAGTTTATAGCTTCGGACAACTCTGTGCTATTGGTTTTGTCGATGCAGCACGTATCGATCTAGACGTAATGGATACCATCTCTTATCGCTTTTTTACGCGTGTGTTCAATCTTTTGAAAGCCCGGCATCTGACGGCAGTTGTTCAGGTCCTGGATTTGCGCATGGCTGACCTCGTCCTCGTCCTGCAGCCATGTGTGTGACAGAATCGCATACCGAGGGATGTCGTCCCCATAAAAGATTTCGAGTCTTAGTGTTCGAGCGTCGAGAAGTCGCATCGTGTCTGATGTGTATCAGGTAGTTATTGACGAAGTAGACAGGACGACCTAAGGTGTGTCAGGCAGTAGGCTGAAGTAGACGGCGTGGCTCTGCAGCCATGGCGCATATACTACCCCGCTCGAGCACATGACTTACGCAGCATCGCAAAAGGGCAACGTAAGACTTTATTCGGGCCCTACAAGATACTTTTCAAAGTGTCAGATCCGGATTTTGTGGTAGCTTTTGAAAGAATGTCCATGGTTTACAGCGAGGTCATTAGCGCGTCCTAAGAGCCTTGTACGACTAGTGTGCGAACATATACCGAACGAAAGATGCTTAGCGGATCAGAGAATGCTCACACGGGCGGGCTGAGCTGAGCTGAGCAAGCGAAAAGGAACGCCACAAGGACTAGTTCATTCGTTCTGAACTATGCGCAACACTGGAAAGTAAACTCAAAGTATTCACTGCCTGATTCGACGCGAAGGACCAGATAAAACCGTAGCGGGTACCTTCAAATTACCTTTGGTACAGGCTAAAATTTACAAAGGAGTTTCTTTGTATTGCTGACAGCAGTTCGTATATAGCAGGTCTACACGTATCACGATTGGGCGTCATGGAACCTCACGACATGTCTATTTGTCTATCGTGGTCAAATCTTCAGCCTGTATACAGACGTGTCATCACAGGTTGCACCATAAATTAGGAGGATACAGGACATGGTTGAAGATCATCGTACCGTAGTACGTTGCGATTAAAGCGAGCCATAACGGCCATTACCATCGATCATATCTAATACTCAGCATCTCCCATCAAGTCATTCGAAACATACACAACCAAGCCTAAGCCTTGGTCTCGGCGTTCTCAACCCTGACGGGGCTGTGCTCAAGACCAGCAGCCTTCTCGTTGTCAATCTCGCCACGCTCAGCACGACGAGTGCTGCTGTACTCAACCTTGGTCTTCCAGGCTGGAACACCAGTCATGAACATTTCCTCCACATCTTCAAGAGTCTTTCCAGCTGTCTCGGGGAAGAGGAAGAAAGTGTGGACAGCCATGGCGAAGCAGAAGACACCGAAGATGATGTAGACGCGCCATTGGATGTTGACGAAGGCGGGTGGGACGAAGTAGGAAAGGGCGAAGTTGAAGATCCTGGAGTGGGGTTAGTTTCTGCTACGATGCATGCTTTATGAGCGATTTAATACTTACCAGTTGGATGAGGTTGCGACGGCGACGGCCTTTCCACGGATACGGAGAGGGAAGATCTCAGGAGGGTAGACCCAAGAGGCAGGACCCCAGGTAGGCGCGTAAGAGGCAACGAAAAGGTATGTGCAAGCAATGACAGCCCTCGCAGGTGCGCCGGTAATCTCCCAAGATTGCTCGGCAATGTTACCGAGACCACCTGGAGGAGCGGGCTTACCGTAGGAAGCCATAAGACCAGCGTTGGCGAACATCCAGGTCATCATGAGGATGGCACCGATGACGAACATGGGGCGGCGACCCCAACGGTCCATGAAGAGGAGAGCGGGAACGGTCATCAGGACGTTGATGACATACTGGATGGAACTGGCGACAAGGTTGATGTTACCGGTGAGACCAGCCATACCGAAGACATATGTGATGTAGTACTGCAGAGTTGAAGGTGCGAGATCAGTGGATGTTTCACATGCATTTCGTACAGGTTCAACTTACCATCATAACGTTCATGCCTGTCAGCTGAGACCAAACCTGGGTGAAGACACCAATGTGGAGACGGTTCAACATCTTAGGCTTGAAGAGCTCCATGAAGGATACATCGGCGTTCTGGCGCTCGAACTCGATCATCTGGCGAATCTCATCCAGCTCAAGCTTGACAAAGGGACTGTTGGGGTCACCCTTGCCGTGGACCAAAGTAAGAACAGCCTGAGTCTCCTCCCAACGGTCGTGTCGTGCGAGCCAACGAGGAGATTCTGGCAGGAACACGAGACCAATGGCAAGAATAACAGCGGGAATCATCTGTAGACCCCATGGAACACGGAAAGCCTTCTCGCCGTCCAGGAAGCTGCAGCCGTAGGAGATGTAGTACATGATGAGGATACCCTATATTGTAAAGTCAGTATATGTTCCATATTCAGTTCGTACAGTGACATCTCTTACCCATGTAATGGCCCACTGTTGCGATCCTACAACACGACCGCGGCGGGAAGGAGGAGCGAGTTCGGAGACGTAGACAGGAACCTGAGCGGAGCAGATACCGACAGAGAGACCGTTGATGAAGCGACCGGCGATGAGCATGCCAATGTTTTGAGCGGCGCAAGAGATGATGGAACCGATGATCCAGATGGCACAACCGATCTGGATAGCCCTGCGACGACCGAGCTTATCCGTGAGGTAACCAGAGACGAGAGCACCGACGAAAGAGCCACCAGGCATGCTACACAGAGTCAGTCTTTGCAAAGGTAGGATTCACTGATGAAGGCGGCTTACGCAGCAGTGATACCTCCCTGCACATTGGCAGTAGGACCAGAGCAGTCCTCTTCAGGACCTGTGAAAGGTGGGCCCAAAGGTCCCTGGTTGAAGTAGCAACGGTATTGTTGAGTTGGCAAACTGTCAATGTTAGCATGATTCTTGATGGTAATGAAGAGAGTCGACATACATGGCACTCATAGAACTGATGTCGAAACCAAACAGTCCACCGCCAATGACCGCAATGGCGGTGATGCCGTAGATGTTACCGATCTGGTAAACCATGGTGGTGTCTTGTCTTGCCAATCACCCTACAAATGGATATATTGGATGGACCCGAAGGCTGAACAGGCGTGGTTAAAGGAAAACAACCACGACGTCGGGGCACAAAAAGGGTTTATATGCCATGCTCCTCTCGGTGTGATACCAGGCGCGCAGCTCGGGTCAGGAGAACAACGTGGGAGCCCCGCAGCGGACCTTTCACTCTCCCAGGTAACGTCCATCCTCGTTCGACTTTCGGAAAACACACTGCTGTGCTTCCTGCCTTGGTATAGTCTCCGAAGAGAAATACGCTGATTGGTAGGAGGATGACATGGAGTCTTGCGGCGGAGCGAAGAAATGACAAGCCTGACACGATGGGGCCGCTTAGTGCTTGTCTTCGCGAGTCGAGTCGGGCGCGGTTGGGGGACAATTGATGCCGAGACGACGGGCAACGGGTTGGCAACAGGGCAAAGGAAGCCGTTTATTGCGCCACGGAAAGACGATACTGCGATCACCATGATGAGTTGCCGCTCGCGGGTTGGTCGTACCACAGCTAATGCTGATGGGTGGCCACCATCTCAGATCTCGTCGAACCTGAGGCGTGACACTCCGCACTCCGCACAACAGCTCGCTCCATTTTTCCTCCAGACTCCAGACACCCACACTTCTGCCCCCAATTTCGCACCCCAAGGGCACCCCATGAAGAAGAAATTTTCTCACTTGGTGGGCCCCCCTTTGCACTGTGCAATTCGCGCTCAAATGAGCACGGTGTGAGGTTTCCACTGTTGACGTCACGCACCGCGATTGAGAACGGCATGCGGCCACTCATCTTCCAAGCCGCTGACGTCGACCCGCTTTTCTCAATGCGACTTGCTGACGCTAGGATAGACGAGGTTTGCGCCTCCCGTCGAGTCAAAAGCTTAAGCTGGATGCCGAGTGCCGAGCAAGCCTGTGACGGTTAAGCTTCAACAAGTCGTGTGAGAGGGCGTGGCATACTAGCCCGTGGTAAGGCGTTCCTCGACCCCTCAGCTGATCCAAACTTTTGTGTGCTATTAGCACATCACAATGCCGCGGTATCCTCCATCCAAGCGAATTGAGGCTCTAGGTGGGGCGTGACCGTCGCTACGGGGCGATTGGACCGATGCAGTTTATCGTGGTGTGCCCAGCGCTGCATGTGCCGAGGTTCTAGCGTGACATGTTGCATCGAATTACAATGCGGCGCGGCTCCGCCGACACGGAAAGCAAGACCTAACGGCCTTAACGCTTAATCGCGCTGAAGAGTGGGGTTGTCGCGTCCGTTGAAAAGAGGTGGGAGTGAGGAGAAGTTGAACGCGGAGAAGATGCTGGGGCAATAGCAGTTCGCGGGGTCGCTACTTTCTCAGCTCGTTGGTCACAACGCGACATCGTCGAACACCCACCAACAGCGCCCCAAAGTCTTTAGTACTTCATTCTCCTCACTGTTGACGCGCAACACCACACAAGCAAAGCGGATGCATTTCCCGATGCGGCCTTCGTATGCTCGCCAACTAGCCAGCAGCCACCCGCATCGTCCCACACGCACCTGAGTAACCGGTTGTCGGAAGCGCCGTGGATCCGCCGTGGATCCGCCGTGCTGGATGCAACGCTCTTCTGCACTACATGTGACTGCTCGAGGATGTCGGGAAGTGGAGATACCCATGGACTGATACTATGGTCAATACATCGCGAGTCAAGAAATTGTCTTCTAGAGGATTTGCCATACCGAGACCACAACGTTCGAGAACGTTGTGAATGGGACAGTAGAACAAAGAACAATGGCTTGATATAACTACATGATGCGGACTTCTCTGCCAAGCGAGTATGTACTGTGCGCCGAATAGAGTACAGCGAGGAATAACATGGCACGACCGAGAACCTCCAGAGCTTAGCCCCAAACAAGCTTCTTCAAGGAATACTCAAACTGTTCGAGGTAGCCTGTAGTCTTTCTCGCATCCGTAAGGCTAATAATGTCCTTCTCTTCTACCTCCAATGTTCTGTCTTCGTCCCTTCCTCCTTTCTTCATATCATTGGCGATTCTCACGATTTCATCGCATACTGACTTCACCACCTCGCCCTCATTCTCTGGAGTGTCGCCAGGAGATGACGGAACACTACTTCTCGGAGGTAACGCCTTGAACGCTAGGAAGCGGCCCGCAGAATCCTGCTTCTGGTCCTTCTTAGCGTCATCCTTGCGCTGCTCGTCGTTGGCGGCCCCTGAATCTAAGGCTCTTGTGTTTCGTCGTACTAGCTCGCCTTGGGTGTCGGCTCGGTACCGTATGATGAGGCCAACATTCTTGTCTGCATCCGTGTGTCGTTGCGCTAACGTAGACGTAATGTAAACGCCGCGCATGAGACCCTGCACATTCTCAAGTGGAATGCGTTCAAACTCGCGTACCTTTTCTGTGCCCCAGTCGAGACGGCAGAAGTACAGGGCCTTCTCCGTCAGTAGGAGAACGGCTTCCTCAAACGTGGCAGTCTTGACTTGGTTAACAGCGGTGGGTACGCTCAAGGTCCAGCCGTGTACCAGGTCCTCGTCACGATCCTCAATTACAATACCAGCAGAACGCTCGATGGCTTGTTGCCGCACCTTGCGCACATCAATGAAATAATCCGAGCTCTTCATATCTGCTTCAAACTCTGCAAATATGGTATCAGTAGCGCGACCGAGGAGATAGTCAATGACGGCTTGAGCGAAGTAGTCATTTACAATGTTGTTATAATATCTCGTGAGTGTCAGTCCAAAATCGGTAAGGGCACCGGTTATTTGTCGTTTTCGGGTGCGCGTAAAATCTCCTTTCAGTGCAGCGGTGCCAGCATACTGCCGAGAGATTGCGTCACCGTTGTCAGCCCAGAGAGTGTTGAACCACGAAGTGCTAGGGTCGTTCTGAAGGTCGATGTTGTAGCTACCCATTGATAGCTGCGATTCAAGAGCGGTTCTAGCACACGCAGATTGGACGACGTTGGTGCGGTCCAGACAATCCATACAATTCGTGCGCAAGACACCGGCCTGCTTCCGTTGGACTTGGTCATCTGAAATTTCCACCCAGCCAGAAGATGTCATGAAGGGTTCGATGGAGTCCATCAGTTTTGAGACGTTTTCAAAGCGCATGCCACGGCACACGTTGTGGAAGTCGAACCATTCGAAGCCCAGTTGCTTGCCCTTGCCATCAATCCCGCCGTTCTCATTGAGCGCCTTGGCATGCTGTTCGTAAAGTTCGCCAATCTTTGCCTCCGTACCGTGTTTGTCGATAAGCGAGTCACAGTAGATATCACCGTAACGCGAAGACAGATCGAGGAAATGCTTCTTGAAAGCTTGAGCGTTTGTTTCGAAAGATCCCCAAGTAGAGACCTGAGGCTTGAGGCTGTAGGGTGATTGGGAGAAGAACAGCGGTATTGACCCGCGAATTTGCGTGAAGGAGAAGATCTTATCTTGCGTCGTGCTGAACGTTGGTACGGACAGGATCTGTTCCGTTTCCACACTGTTCGCAGTGCATCCCTCGTCGTCTGTTCCTCGTCGCAGATAACGAAGACCAGCCCGCTTGATAGAACGTCGCGAGATGAGTGTCAACAAAAAGTCTTTACCGTCTGCAAGTGAAGCGTCCGGAGTAGGTGCTTCGTTACTGGCTTCTGTAGTGGATTGCGACTCCCCTTTTTGCTTCTCATGCCAGGACTGCAGCTGAATGTCGTCGGGAGTAGCACTCGGATCGACTACAAGGCTGCTCGACTGGCCATCCGCAGTCTTGATAGTGAATGGTCTCTGGCCAACAAAGCCTTGCATTACAGGGAGCACGAAAGAATGTTGACCAGCATCGATGAAGGGCGAGATGATGTGCTGGTTCCAGAAGAACAAAGGATCGAACTGCTTGAATAGCGCCACACTGGAACTGGGTTGCTGCTGGCCGATGCCGTGTGAGATGTCATAGTCGTAGGAGAAGAAGAAGTTACCCGATGAAAAGTACATTTTGGTGGTCTGTAGGATCTTGGGTAGGAGAGCTACAGTCGCAGCGTCCTTCTCGCCGCTCAGAGCCTTGGGTATCGCCTCTGGACTGACTGGTTCCGAAATGTCCTTGTCAGATGTTGGTATCGCATCTGGCTTCGATTCAGTCTTGGGTTGCTCTTCCTCTTTGGGCATTCCTGAGTCAACGTTCTGCGGCACATTCTTCGCGGCCAGGTTCTCCTCGGAGCTCAGCCCTTGCAGACGCCTGTTGTCAGCGCTCCAGCCCTTGCGCGAGAACCACTTGTCAGCGAATCTGCCGTATACACCTTTCCGTTGTATGACGTCTTCGGCCACACTTGTCTTCTGGGCCGCCGTCCCTTTTTGCCCGGTGACAGTGTCCTTCACCTCGCTGGGTGCAGATGAGGAATCTTCTACGATTGAGTCGGTTACACTGGGCGCACCATCTTCGCTCTCGCTATCTGTATCCTCGTCATCGAGCCCGGGTGCGCGGTTACGACGCTTCAAGTGGTCCCGCGTGGCTACAATGGCCTTGTCGGCGTCGGCTTGTGAGGAGAGCGGGATGAGAGCGACATTGGTGATCTTGTAGATGGGCTTGCCGCGTATGAGCGCTACTTGTTCGCGGTCGGATATCGATATCAAAAAGTAGGAAGTAGCGACTTTGAGCAGTCCTGGTGGCGTGGTTAGCTGTGCACTGCACGTCGCAATGCGCAGGTGAGCGCGCGCATACCGACGATGCCATGCGCCTCCACAGACACGGGCGCAGTATCTTCTTCGCGCCTGTCCTTCAACAGGGGCCCGACGTTGCCTTTGTAATCGACCTTGATGGCCTGCTGCGTCGCCGGCGGATGGTTGCGCGGCGGGGACGGCTGGAGGACGAGCCCGTCGACGGCAGCGAAGATGAGCAGCTTGCGGACCAGGGATGGCATCTTATCAGCGGCGCTATGCGCTTCAAGGATTGACTGACTACAGAAAGAACATCGAGTTTCTTCTTAGTAGGCGCATAGAGACGCTTGGTGGGCTGGACCGGCATGACGTCGTGTCGCGCCGCGCTAATGTCAAGGTTTCTTACCCCACGCGTCTTCATCCACCCACGATCGCTACTTCTGCCATCACCACCTCTGTCCAAGCCGTGTCGCCGTCATGAGTCCACATCTACTATGTTATCATTCGAATCGTCGTAACAAAGCAATCTTGAACGTCGCTGTTTGTGACACGCAGAATATCATTCGAAAAGTGTCTAGCTCTTGAGACTACAGAAGCTGATCAGTGCATGAGCACACAATCATGCACTTGCACCAGCGTCAGAGAATGCTCTGGTCTCCCGCGCTACCTAAAGGTACCTTGTTGGTTCTGGGTCATACCTCTCGATATCACGATACCTAACCCTCCGCGCATTTGCTCGCGCTCCACGTGAAAGAATGGAAGCGCATCTCGGATTTATGCAACGAGCTCATCGCGTATTTACATCGTTCTCGCACATAAATTCAACGTCCAAGCCCGAGGATTTATAAGAATGCGTGTAAGGCGAGCAGTGGAGTTTAGACGTTAGGTCTTGGCAGGGCGTTTCGAATGACTTCATGAGGACCAATGAGTCGGATTTAGTCAATTAAACCCGAATATACCTGCAAACTCCCTGGCGATGTACGGCGTTACTCCTCGTACAATTCCCCATTTGCTAATCACCACATCCTCAACTATACTCAATCCATCCATAACTTTACCCGCTGGACGCCTGAGGAATTTATTCATCCGGTGTTACTTTGTTGGCAGGATATATATTTGCCACTGTTCTACGTCGACCTGAGCATCACCAGAATCCATCCGGTCCACTTCAATTCATATCGAACATCTTAATACCCATCCTACAACGGTCCATAAGCTCCAGTCGAAAATGACATCTTACTCAGAGAAAGAGGTCGTGCTCATTACAGGTAACCAGCTCTTCAAAAAAAAATACACTAAGCTCCTCATCTTAATTACTTGTGTAGGCGCAACGAATGGTATTGGCCTGGACACGGCGATTTATATTGCGTCCGCCTCCCCAAACTATCATGTTATCATCGGCGCACGCAACCTTTCGAAGGGGGGGACTGTTTTGAAAGAATTGCAAGCCAAACCGGGCATCCAAGGCACCCTCTCTCTGGTACAACTTGACGCCAACGACGACACTTCTATCGAAGCGACAGCCAAGAAAGTCGAGCAGGATTTCGGACATCTTGACGTCCTTATCAACAATGCCGGTGTTTGCCCAGAAAGAGATGAAACATGGCCCAACCGAGAGCTGATGCGCACGATTTTCGAGACCAACGTGTTTGGCGTAACACTTATTACCCAGGCTTTCGTTCCCCTAATGAAGCATTCATCCAACCCACGCATCATTAACGTAAGCTCCAGCCTCGGCAGCATTGGCGCAATCTCAGACCACAGCGGCTCTTACTCTGGTGTGAAATATCCTGGATATCGCATGAGCAAAGCTGCACTGAATATGTTGACAGTATACCAGTACTATCAGCTCAAGCCGGACGGCTTCAAAGTCTGGACCTACTGTCCTGGCTTTGTAGTAACAGATCTGGGCGGCGATAGAGAACAGAGAGTAGAGAACGGCGTCGAAAGCTCAGAGACAAGCGCAAAGGGGCTATTGGAAATCGTGCAGGGTGAAAGAGATGCTGAAGTGGGTGGCTTCATTGCCAAGTATGGACAGAAGCATGATTGGTAGTGGCAGCCAGTATATCCTGGTACGACCAATTGTAGAATTCAATTCGGAACACAGATTTTAGTGCCCATTGACTCTGTTATTCGACTACTCTGCACTGTTCCTCTTCGATGCTGTTGACAATCCAAGAGATGTGGTAGCTCCTTTCTTTACAGGGTGTTACCCCGCTTTTCTCCTAACAGCTCCGTCGCCATCATCGCTTCCGCCATCAAACTACCGCTTGTTGATTCTAAAATCACCCTCCATCGAAACGGTGCACAAATATGAAGCGATGCGTATCCGACACTACCATTCGGTGATTTCTGCACCTTCTAAATTGAGAACTTTCGAGGCGTGTACACTCATCCCACGTGGCACGATTAACCAATCGCGAGCTATTGTGAGCGCACGCGACGGGCTAGCGTGAATCGGATGCATGGCGGGAACGACTTCAACGTCTGAGCTCTAGTGCGAGGCATCGCGGGCTGAACAGCATGGGTAGGATGGCGTATAAAGGCCGAGCCTTGTTACTCGCAGCCTTTGTGTGTATCTTGAGTGTCTTCATCTTGTACACGGACTTTGCTTACAAAAGAACGAGCAATATGATGGGCCCTTTGGTATGCATCAAGGGCGAAGCCCCGAAACGAGCAACTGCTGACAAGAACAGACTTCCGCGAGCATCATGCTCTTTGCTCGTATGTTTACTACTTACCAGAAGCTTCTCAAAGCTAATTACATTCAGAAAGCGCATTGGCTTCAAAGTCCGATATTCGCTTCAACCACATCCAGGTTATCGGAACACACAACTCCTACCATCGTGAGGTCTCACTTGCCGAGCGACCTGTATTCGAGAAGTATGTTCCGTCCCCAGAAGATTACTACTATTCGCACGCGGAGCTCGACAATCAACTGGAATACCAATCTGTGCGCTCTTTGGAACTCGACCTACACTCAGATGAGAAGGGCGGTTTATACTACCCTCCCGTAATATGGACACTTTCAAACTTGACCAATGCAAGCACACCTTACAACGGGGATGTGCTGAAGAAGCCGGGCATCAAGGCAAGTTGTGTCCGTACGAAATGCATGTGAGACGTACACTGACTTCGTATTTTTGAATCTGCAGGTTTTCCACGTCACAGATTTTGACCCTGACTCTGTCTGCCACACCTTCGTTGACTGCCTCAAGCAGTTGAAGAGCTGGTCGGATGCGAATCCCAGACACGTACCCATTACCATCGATTTAGAGCTAAAGACAGATGCGCCAGCATGTCAACTAGGCGGTGCCTGCCCTGGTGAAGCGACAAACTGGACGCTTCCACGCCTCTTGAACGTCGACGCGGAAATTCTCTCTGTTTTCCCCAAGGAACAGCTCATTCGCCCCGACGACGTGCGTAAGAATGGCCTCACCCTCGAACAGTCTGTCTTGCAGCATGGGTGGCCGAAGCTAAAAGACGTGCGCGGTCGGCTGATGTTCTTCTTCGACAACGATCCGAAGCCCACTGATCCCAATTCGCCTCGTGAGCTCTACCTTACTGGTGCACCATCACTTCAGAACCGTACTGTCTTCACCAACGCACTCGAAGGCTCACCCGATGCTGCATTCATCAAGCACAACGAACCGCGTGGGAGTGACACCGCTGAGATCCAGCGTCTTGTGAAGAAGGGATACCTGATCCGAACTCGTGCTGACGTGCCTCTCGATACCATCCTGAACCGCACTACGGAGATGCGGGAAAGTGCTTTCGAGAGCGGTGCGCAGATCGTCAGTACCGATTTCCCAGCGTGGGGTATGAGCAGTCGATGGGGCTGGGACTATGTGGCCAGGCTTCCTGGAGGATTAGCTGCAAGGTGTAACCCTGTGACTGCACCAGAAGGATGCAAGGATAAAGATCTTGAGTAGATGAAGCGAGTGAGGTGATACATGTTGAACTAGGACTTGCCACATTCTCTTCTCGTTGGTTTCCTCCGCGTGCTGCTAGGCTGAAGAAGAGGGCGTTGGACTTTGTGATGGTATAGCCGCCGTAGTCGTCAACCTCAGCTGTTTACTTCACAGTCAAGAACACCCAAAGTCTCGACAACACATCTGTCCATTAATCTATCCACCCCATCCCGCCCAACGCGGCCTTAATCCTATATACCTCCCACACTCAGAAAAACCAAAGGATTTCAAACATACACACCTGGTATCAAACGCAAAAGACACGTGTATATTCCCCAAAGACAAGAAAACACTCCATCCATATGCATAAGAAAACCAGTATGGACAAGGAAAGTAACGAACATGAAGCAGTATTACAAAGCGAAAGTTGTATAGGGAATTTGGTATCACAGAAAGCCCTCTTGAAATACCGCCCGTTGTAAATCGTGAAAAAGAACGCCACGCTTGCTCGCAGTACAAAAGCACAAAATCGATAGTAGTGACGAGATGGCGGATGCGTGTTGTGTGTTGCTGCGTTCTGTTGGTGCAGTCCTTCCTCTCTCCCTCTCATGTTTGTGGCTTAGTACCTCAGCTTACCCAGAAGACTGAAGCAATATGCGCACTCCCTCTCACTCTTCATTTGTATCATGAAGACTCTTGCTCTTGCACCCAAGACACCACCAGTCTTGCCTACACCACCCACCTCACCGTCTTCATTCATGTGGTCTTCCCATACGCTAACAGCAATACCACTTCGTGCGACACGCTCAAAGCATGTCTCGGACAAAGTGACGTCAAGCAATGTCTCGCCATGTTTCTTGCCAGTGAGCAGAATGCGTCGCTCCTGTGTGTGGTCTCTTGTGCCAGGTGCGCGCTGTCGTGGGTTAATGGGTGACGATGGCTCGCTTGGGTTGGGTGATGGCAGCATGATTGTTAGCCGTGCGCTGCCCATGTCGCGCCATTTCTTAAGTGATTCTCGCTCGTAAAGCCTGCACTTGGTGTTTGTAATGCCAGCTGGTGCACCAGGCGCTCGCATTCCATCGCCCGTAGGTGTAGTTGCGCCCGAGCCAGGTCGAGAGTTGGAGCCGTTATCGAACGAGGAACCTGTACTACGAGATCCGAGGGTCGAGTTGCGGATGCTGAAGACGCCGCTCTTGCCGAACGAAAAGCGACCCAATGCCGAGCGGAGGGCAGAATTCATAGTGCCAACGGACGATTCAGTGGCTGCAGAGATGGAAGCAGCACGTGTGCTTGACTTGCGGTAGCTGCTTCTCCTTCCCAACGTGCCACCTAGCCAACCAGAAGACTCAGCGCTTGTCCTAGCTGCGTTCTGGCGGTCCATTGCCTCGGCCCAGCTAGATTGTCCGTAAGGGCCGCGGGCGTTCTGAAGAGCTATGTAGGTCGGGTTGTTGATGCGGGATTGGTTGATCATGGCATATAGTTGCGAGCACTCAGCTGCGTTGCGACTTCTCAACATGATGTTGTTGCCAGCTTTAATGCGCGACTCTGCGGTAGGTGGAGAGCGAATGGAGATATCAATGGCCGTCGATTTGCGCAACGGCACCAGAGGGGTAAGCTCAACCGCAATTAGGGGAGCACCTCCCTCGGGAGTGATGATCTCGTCGCCGTCGGCCAGGAAAGGCTTAGAATGGTTGATCGAGATCTCGTAGACCTCGATCTTGCCTGGCGTAACGACGATGCTACATTCGTCTGGATGCAAACTATCCCATCGGCCATTATCAGACCAGGCGAAGATAGATGCGATGGTCTTTGAAGCCTTGCCGGAACCCTGCGGAACAGCTCTGTATGGCGTGTTCGACGCGGATTGCGATGGGGTGATAGTGCCGTTGGGAAGAGTGTAGATTGATGCGGGAGGTGAGACTTTGGGGAACTTTTTAGTCTCATCTTCAACCTTCTCGGTTTTCTCTACCTTCTCTGTGGGGGCAGGACGGCTGGTTTCTCTGCCAGTGGTGTATGTACGCCCAGGATACCCGCGTGGCCCAAGGTATCCGATTGGCATGAGCGGCATGGGAACGTCGTCATCCAGTTCATCTTCTGACGACTCCGAGGTAAGGCTTTCTTCGTCCTCCTCGCCCACCTCATCCTCAGAGGGAGATTCTTCTTCACTTTCGCTTGACTCCTCTGTGCAGGTAGAAGGCTCATACTCATGCTTCAAGGGTGATGATGATCGCCTCTTGTTCTTGAAGCCAGGTAGTGTTGGGGTGAATACAGGCGTTTTGGTTCCCTTGAGGGTTACAGGGGTTGCGGGACTAGAAGATCGGTGTGGTGGTGTTGGCGGTGGCTCCTCGACCTCTGTTTTGGGCTCTACAATATCTTCGACAATTATATCGTGTCTCTTTCCATGCATCTTCGGTGGTGCAGAGGCTGAAGCCTCCCGAACACTGTCTTCTTCATCTTCTGCATCTTGTGTTGGTGTTGATGGACGGCTTGACTTCCTTTGTCTTGGGATGCTCGGTAATTCCAGCGAGGGAACGGAGGACACTCGCCTATGTGCTTGTGGACGCTGTGGAGAGGGAGGCGAGCCAGGTGGTGAGATCTCCGAGTCTTTGACAGTGCTCTTGTCTTCTTCAGAACTGTAAGATTCGTCGGACTCGTCGGAATCATCTACTTGAGAGGATGGCATCCAGACACTGTAGCTCTTTTGGGGACGCTTCTTAGTAGACTTCCGACGTGGCTTAGTCTCTTGGACCGGCGATTTAGTCTTCTCTGGCTCTGCCGGATCTTCGAGCGTGATCTGGCGAGACGGCCGTGCTGAGTGTGGGGAAAGAGTGGGGTTCTTAGATAATCTCTTCGCCCTTGTTCGTTTCAAGCTCGAAGGTGACCCGGTGCCTTCCGCTCGTACTGCCTCGTCAAGACCGCGAGGCGTCCTGTCAGGATCGTTGAGGAGCTGATAGGCGGTCTGCATAGCATCTATGGGCGTATGGGGCTCTGAATCATATGCATTGATATGAGAGCCATCACCACTGGGTGGAGTGATAGGCGATATGGTACGAGACTGGTTACGCCTATCGGGGGTGTCGTAGTGCCATACTTTTGATACTTCAGTATGTTGCTCGCCAATAGGGATGTCAATCTCATGTGGGCTTGGTGTCCTGCTTTTCTGTGGGAGTGTAGATTGGGTTGCGGCTGAAAGGAGGGAAGACGATCCGTGGCTGCTGGCCGGCCTTTGCGCATTGTTGGATGTAGCCTGGTTTTTCCTGACTTCTTCGATTGGAGGTGGGATGGGATTGAGACCGAGCATTTGCACCCACTCGAAACCAGCCTGTTCATCCTCGGATATCAAGGACATGACTTCACTCCATTCTGATCCATCATTTTGTTTCCCACGAATCATGACGATTATTTCGCCTTGCAGATCGCCATTTCGTGCGGAGGCGTTACTGAGCTGGACAGGTGGTAGGAGTAACCAACGTCCTGTCGGGTCCACTTCGCAGAACAGTATGTCACCTCCGACTCCTGTGCCTGGTGCATTGTCGCGGAGCAGGAGCTCAACGCGACAACTCATTTCCTGACCACTCGAGTGGAACAGGTGGAGATCGAAATGATCTCTGGCTCGCACGCAACGCGTGGAATCAACCCGGACGCCCGCAAGGGGGGCGAGGCTTCGGGGATCACGGGCGCGAGTGGGATCAACGCTAGCCGCAGCCTCGTCTTCGAGGCGGGCTTGTTCGTCGTTCGACCGCTTGCGTGCTGCCGTAACTAGATCCTGGAAGATCTTTGAGATTTGCTCTACTCGGTCGGAGGGTTTCAAGTGGTTGATACCCTTGGTTGATGTTAGCATTGCGTTAACATGGACAGGTTACCTCAACATACCTTCAAACTCTTGGAGAGATACTTGAGTCGCACTAGCGGGCGCTTGAGCATATAGGCGACGTCGACACGCTCGCCATCGCTGTTGACTACGTATCCTTCAGCGTTTCGCGGCATGCCTTCGTCCCATGGCGCGCCGTCTTCTGGTCCATTGACGACCTTCGCGGGCTTGAAAGGATCGTCATCTGCTGGTGCAAGACTGATTACAACGTCTTGGAAGCCAAGGCGCCACGCGGAGATATAGTCGGAGTACACCCGCTGCGCGCTCTGAGCCCAGGAGACAAGCGCATCGGAGTCTTCCTTAGGAACGCGCTTGTGCAAGTTCTTGAGTCGCTCTAGACAGACACCCATGTCAACGATTGGCTTGGTTACTTCACTTGGATCTGACTTGGAAGAGCGAGAGAACAGGCCAGCTGCGATGGCGGATTCGGACTTGGAAAGGACGCAGCTGAGAAGGACAGGAATAACACCATCGACCAAGGTGCGGAGCTCCCGCATATATTTCTCTTCATCAGCAGTAAGCTCCTTCATTATGTCGTCAATAGTGGCAGTAGCCAGGCGACTCCTGTTAGTACGAATACTCCGGGCAGAGACGATACTCTTGGACTTTGAGCTTGCCTTGGGCATGGAAAGTACGGATATGAGATCCGCATGGCTGGCAAGCTTCCTGCGACGGGTACTCTGGCGGCTAATAATAGTCGAGGTTTCCGGGTTCAAGTACGAGCCTACTTCTGATGCAGGTGCTCCGGGAACGGTGCTTGCTTCCTCAGAGATGGTTGTAATGGTATCAGAAGCTGGCGCTTGCGATGAGTGCGCTGACCGCGACGAAGCAATGGTTGAAAGGCGCTTGCCAGTGGAAGGGAACATACGTGGACCTAGAATTTGTCGTGGTCGCAAAGGCATAGGCATGGCATCAGGTACTGGCATATCGACAGATGAAGAAGGCGCAGAGGAAGCAGCGTCCAAATCAGTAACGTCATCCTTGGGTATATCATCGATCGAGGTAGATTCACGGAGAGGAGAGGACATGGATCGACCCTTGGTGGGCGAATACTGGCCGCGCTTTGCGCCACGGCGCTTGAGTGAGGGCGTTGGGGTGACGGATACTTCACTCTCCTGGTCCTGGGTTGTCGTCTCGGTCGTGGCATCTGAAACGACGGTAGACGGAGCCTCATCAAGATTTTGGGTGTTGATGGTCATCTCGCGGCTCGAACGTCTTCTACGCCTTCTGCTACCACCACCACTACCACTGCTGCGACGGCGGAGCTTCTCGACGGGTTCGTCCCGTGTCGTCTCAGTGGACGCACTGACTTCTGATTGCTCAGCCTTATAAGGCAGGTCGAGAGATGAGACTGATTCTTTTGACTGGCGCCTTCGTGGTGACTTCTTGGTAGGCTCATCTTGCGTTGTCTTGGTAGAGGTAGTAACCTCTGAGCCTTCGACCGTAGCGGGTAGATCGAGAGACGATACAGACTCCTTGGACTTGCGTCTGCGGCGCGAGCGCGTCTTCTTGACGGGAATCTCGGATGTTACGTCGGTGGATAGTGTGACTTCGGATCTGCTGGCCTTGGAGGCGGATTCTGGACTTGATATAGATTCCTTGGACTTGCGTCTGCGTCGGGGCTTGGGTTCTGCCAAGGGGTCGGGCGTGCTGCTGAGCCAGGCTTCTAAGCGGCTTCCCGGTGGTTTCGTGGAAGTGGTCGTCTCTTGGGCTGCTGGAATGATCAATGGTGTAGCAGCTTCCTCTTGGGTCCTGGGGTAGGACCTGCGACTCTTCTTCCGTGAGGGTTTTGGCGCCGGCTTGGTGCTCTCGTCTTCTGTGCGAGCACCATTGCTTCTCGGACGGCGCCGGCGCCGTCTCTCTCGCAATTCATCGTCTCGTGGCGAAGTGATTCGGCTCTCGCTAATAGACGGGGCTGAGCTCTCTGCGTACTCGACTGTGACGACATTGCGGGGGTCGTCACTCTGTACTGAGCCGGATCTTCGTCCTGTTCCTCGTGTCCATGGTGTGAAGGGCATGAGATCCTCTGCCGACATGGATGCCCGTGGTGATGTCCGCGCGCGTCGTCTGCTGCGCCTGACTCTCACAAGCTCCGACTTGTCCTTCTCGGGCTGAGGCGAGGTAGAACCTGACGGCGCTTCGTCACTCTTCGCACTCTTGGCACCCTTGCCGCTTCCTGCCCCGCTACTCGTCGGGCGAGGATCGTTCTCTGAGCTCGACGGTTTGGATGGTCGGCGGGGCTTCGGCTGGGCTTTCACCTGTCCTGTGCTCTTGCCTATGTACTCAGCAAAGGGCAGCAGAGGGTTTGATTGAGGCGTGACGGGAGCCAAAGGCTTGAGCTCAGGGCTTGGGGGCTTCTTGGGGATGATGCGTGAGGGGCGCACCCAGGCGTTTGGGATTGTCTTTGGCAGGGGGCGACCAGCGGCATCCTTTGGTGGTGATTGTTTGGCGCGCCAGTGCGAATCACTGATGACGCGCTTCTTGGGCGCTGTTGCCGTGAGCAGGTCCTCGTCGAGTTCATTGTGGGGAACGGGGGTCTTCTTTGCGCTGCCCGGGCGCTCTGGACTGGCGCCGACCGACTTCCCTCGCTCGTGCACGGGTTTCCAGTTGGGTTTGTCGTCGTGGGGCTTCGTCTTTGGCGTCGTCAGCGGCTTGGGCGAGGCTGCAGGCTTGGTCGAAGTCTCGGGAGCGGATGCGCCGGCGTCGTCTTTGCTCGCGGCGTCGGGGTCGACGTCCTGCTGCCAGCGCTTTATCTTGTCGCGCACGTTGGCGGGCTTGTTGATGCCAATAGCCTTGGCAAAGTCCTTGCCGTCCATGGCTGCTTGTTTGTCCGTCGCGCCCATCTTCTTGCCCGGCGTGCCATTTCTCTTCTGTCCAGCCGTATTTTCAGGGTCACTGGGCCGGGGGGAAGCGGGCATCGAGTCCCAGTGTCATTGGAGCTGCGGGCAGGCGTCGCCGGGGACGGAGTGGTTGTCGGTGCGCGGATCCGAGGGTGTTTGTGTTTTGGTGTTTTGGTGTTCTGTGTCGTCGAGGCTGACGGGCCGTTTCCAGAGCTACGCCGGAGCTGCCTCTGCGTGCGTAGAGGCGGCGGCAGAGGGGCGAGGAGGGGCGCGCAACAATGCAGACAGCGAGTGTATAGGTGAGTGATGGTGGTGATGACGGTGGTGAAAGCTGTCACCCCATCAGAGGGGATGGTTGAGCGTAGCGCAGACTGAGCGAACTGCTAGAGGGACGGTGTGATGTTTGATGACCCAATAATGGATGCGGGCCGCCAGTAAAACCGGGCTGGCCAAGTGTGCAGCACGTCCCAGTCGGCGGCGACAAGCAATGCGATAAGCCGATGGTGCTTGTGCCTTCAGCATAAACTTCCTATGCAGCCTCTTGGTCTAGACGACGTCGAGTCCGAGCCTCTCCAGCCTCTTGTTTACATGCCGGCTGAGACATTGCTATCTCGCAGCCCAGTGAGGTTGGGCTATCCCTCGGGAACATCCATGAAGGCCATGCTCGCCTAAGCAGCTGTGCACACCACGTTGACCCACGATTCGATCATCGAACCCATGCTGCACATCCGCTGCCATTACAACTACATCCAAGATACCTGCGAACATCGCGATGGTCACTGGCTTGCGGACCAACCCCGCCATTTTCTTAGTCAAAGACACCCCTGGCAATACAACGCTGCAAGAACAACAACAGGTTTTGTGGATTTATGCCACGCATGCCTTCGCGGTATACCAAGGCCTGGTCAAATTACCGATGATACTGATCCCGGAGGTTTTTGCGTGGGGTCAATCACCATGTTTATTTTAGTCTCCTGTCCTACAATTGCTTTTGTGCCCGCCACGACCGCCAAAATCACATGTCCTCACCACGCTAAATGCTCAATCTCTCAACTTCCAAGCTCGCGCGCACAAAGGCCGCTGATCCCAACACGCTGTTGTAGACAATCGGCTGCCCCACATAGTACTATGACACCTCATTAGCATCCACTTGGACTCCTGCGGCTTGTCATCACTTACCTCGTAGCTAGCCGTCGAGTTCAAGCTACACACCCCAACCGTGCCATTCCAGCCCAACGTCCCGTTCCCGTTATGCACGACAAAGCTATCGGCGATGTAGGTGTACGCCCTCTTTGCAACTTCCACAGTGCCATTCGACATCGCATGCGTGGGCAACAATCCCATCCTCACGCCCTTGAGCAAAGCATACACGAACATGCTACTCGCACTACTCTCCAGATAATTCCCCTCTTGACCAGGCCTATCCATCACCTGCCACCAGGCCCCTGTCTTCGCGTCCGCCGCCTCAACAACAGCTGGCATGAGTTGTTGGAAACGTGTTTCGATGTATCGCCGTGTATGAGTGGCGGCAAGAGGCAGCAATTCAAGCGTGTCGATGAGCGCCATACAATACCATCCTAGACTGCGTCCCCACACATGTGGGCTTGCGCCCGTGACGTTGTTGGCCCACACTGCCGTGCGAGAAGCGTCGTAGCCGTGCACAAGAAGACCAGTCTTTTCAAAGTAACAGTGTTGCCATAGCAAGTCGAGTTGGAGGACCATATCCTCTAGTGCAGTCTCTGTTGTAGAGCTGTTGCCAAGATCATTGGTATATGCCGCAAGGAACGGAGTAAGGCTGAACATGCCATCCAGGTAACTCCAGTACGGATAGACGTAATACCACAGTCCTCCTTGGTTATTTCTAGGCTGTAAGTCCACACTTTGCCTTAGTGCTTCGACTGCTATTCTGTACTTCTCTTCTCCGGTTTCCTGCCATAATTGTAGTAAACCGTTCCCGCTACTTAGACGATCCAAGGGATATGTGGCATCGCGTGTGGCATTAGAGACGACAGGAACTATGGAATCGACACTTTTGGTGATATAAGCATCGAGCGTCGGTGCTAGTGAGGTGTTTGGATAGGTGGAGAGGATGTGATGGAACGTCTTCTGAACGAACCCGGCTTGCAGAAGCGCAGAAGAGTCCGTTTGGCTGGCCAGGATACCCTGGTTCCGAGAAATGATCGATTGAGCCATCTGAAGGGAGAGAGGATGAGAAGCATGGCTGCCGGTCTTGGGTAGGGCTGCGGCTGAAGAGGCGAGGAGGCACAAGTGTGCGAAGAAAGCATTTGATAGATGCATGACTGTGAATATCAAGGTTTACTGCCCGAAACTAGCATGCCCAATAGGTCGGAGACCTTGTCGAGAGCTTATGTATACGGCTTGTTTGTGATGTGCGGCAAGGGTCGTGCTTACGACGCGCGAAAAGCCGATATTAGGGTAAACACTAAGTCGAGTGATCGGCACTTTCGGGGTTACACGCGGAGAGTCAGATAGCAGAACGGTAGTTCTCCTTTTGTGGATCTAGTTGCCATATTCTTCTATTAGCATTATCCAAGCCTATCGATCAAGCGCCTTCGAACCAAGATGCGCGTTCAAATCTAGGGTATCAAAATAGCGTCCCTGTATCGTGTCCAGAATACTTTTGCAGTCCATCCCAACATTCAATCCATAGTAATAATAACTTCCATCCCAGCACGCCTCCACTCCGACGGTAGTGATTTTCTGTCCACGGAAGCCGTGTCGACAAGCCTGATACACGGAGCATTCTTCTAGTTGCGCTTCTTGCCCATCTTCTCAACAAGCCTTGCCGCATCGTTGACAGCCGCAAAAGCGCTCCATGTAGCCATGACGCTCTGGTACATGAGGTATCCAGGGATAACGATCCAGAAAGCGTTCATCAAGACAAAGTAGCCCCAGTAGTAGAACTGTTCAGGACGCGAGTATGAGAGGTTGAGGATGTAGTGGTCGAAAAGCGATGTAGCGTAGTACAGAACGTCGCCGTAGAACTGACCAAGCGAGACGATGAGCTGAGCCGAGTAGCGGAGGGGGTGGTCAATTGAGATGAGATAGGCGCAGAGGAAGGAACCTGGGCCCCAGAAAACCTATGAGGTTGTGCGTTAGTCACTGCAGTCGGGCTCTGGGGCAATGGGAGGAGCGGTGTGTACGTACAGCGGTGACAGTCTCCATGCACAGAACGAAAGCGTCCTGGGTCAAGTAACGCGAGTCACTCAGCGCATACTCCTTCCACAGCTGTCCAAAAAGATCGTTCAATCCGCCCATGTTCCTGAAGTTGTAGGCAAAGTAGCCCTCGAAGAACGAGTGGATGCAGCCGCATAGCACGAACCACATGATGGTGGATAGGTCACCGGTGCTGGCATTGGGCCGCAGGCGCTTAACCATGACATACGTGACGCTGAAGATGGCGACACATCCAGCAGCGAACATGAGCAGCAGGTCCAGCGTGCCCCATTTGTTGGCCAGGTAGCCCACAATCTCCTTCTCAATGGGGTAGTAAGGGTGCTGCCCCGGAGGCAGTGAGAAGTTACCGGCGGCCATGGCGAAAGATGCGAGTATGCAATTAGACAACAAGGTAACAAAGTGATGTAAGAGTGAAGAAGAGAAAGGAGTACAGAAGCAACGTGTATCAATGGGTGGGCTACTAGCAATGGGGGCACGGCGTGCGTCGCGGTGCCAGCCAGGGCCAAGCGGGAAAATATTCCGGGGCAGCTGGCAGGAGACGCTTGTGGCGCGCCCTCAATTGACGGCAACAGGGATTACAGACGCGATCGCGACTCCCCGTCATGTCAGATGTCAGCAAACTAAAATCCATGTGAAGCACGTAAACATGTGACCGTTTCCTACATAGGATCATGCCAACGGTAGCAGTGACTTTGCGGTCGTTGTCCGTGGTTCTTCCTCGTCGCAATCCTTATCTCATCCTCTCAACATCCTCTTGGTACGCTTCATTTCCCTAGCGCAAGGAGGCGTCCTGCCGTCTTCGGGTAAGTATTCCAGCCTGCTACTTACGCAATCAGGTTTTGGTACCTGACGACATCTTTCCTGAATTAAGAGTCTGTTCTATGAGAAGAGTGGTGCTAATGGCGAACATGATTGGAAGGAAGCCGTTTCGAGGCCAATGTCGAAACGCGCGTATGCTTCGCGGCGCGCAATCCGTGGAGTAGGAAGAAGGTATGGTATAGCTCGCGCCGAGAAGCGCTGCTTTAGCGTAGAATTGTCTGCTCGTATGCCTCCAGTCGATGATGCCCTGAGAGTCAGCAATCAATGTTCCCTACCCCTCAAGGCACTAGTCCGTTCGTGGCATACCTCGGCTTCTACCCTAGCATTCACCATCTCCGCGACATCACGACGCTGGTCTTCGACACACTCAAGCATCGCAATGTCTCAGGAAAGTTTATCATCCAAGGCCGATTGGCAGTCTGTATCAAAACGGAAGAAGGAAAAACAAGACGGACGCATACCAAAGGAGTGGAAGCTGAGCAGCTTACCCGAGGCCAATGTTAAGAGCTATACGGATATACCACACAAGTCCGGGATTCTAACAAAGAAGGAATTGGACATCACCGAAAATTATGATGCTGTCGCGCTGGCCGAAGCGATCAAGGCCAGGAAACTAATGTGCATTGATGTAACGAGAGCCTTTTGTAAAGTATGTCTTTTCTTACTGAATCCGCAGTTGGCATCGCCTATTAGTGTCTGACATTGAAACAGAGAGCGGCGATTGCCCATCAACTCACAAATTGCCTTACAGAGGTCTTCTTCGATGATGCGCTGAAGAGAGCTTCGGAACTTGACGACCATCTAGCATCAGGAAAAGCACCTCTTGGACCTCTGCATGGTGTGCCTGTCTCTCTCAAAGATACTTTTAGGGTGCGTGGTTACGATGCTTCTATTGGCCTCGCAGCCCTTTGCTTCAAGCCAGCGGAAGAAAACTCAGTCCTGGTCGATTGCTTGCTGGGCGCTGGAGCAGTTTTGTACTGCAAGACAAATGTACCCCAGACGCTCATGGCTCTGGACTCCCACAATAATGTCTTTGGGCGCACTATCAACCCACTCAATACCGCTGTAACCGCTGGCGGAAGTTCAGGGGGAGAAGGAGCATTGATCGCAATGCGCGGCTCGGTATTAGGTGTGGGTACAGATGTTGGCGGTAGTATTAGGATACCAGCCATGTGCGATGGAACCTTTGGTATCAAACCTAGCTGGGAACGCATACCTTACGCCGGCCAAGAGGGTGGTATGCTGCCTGGAGCGACGAAAATTGGTATCCCAGCCAGTGCTGGGCCGCTCGCCCACACTATGCGCGACGTCGAACTCTTCTTCTCCGCAGTATCAACACAGCAACCCTGGGGAATGGACCCGGATGTCGTGCCATCACCATGGTCTTCCTTGTCCACAACACGAAAGAAGTTGAGAATTGGTGTCGTCAGAAGAGATGGAGTCATCGAACCGCATCCTCCAATCCTGAACATCTTAGATGAAGTCAAAGACAAATTGAAGAAGTCCGGAACTGAGGTGGTTGAGATGGATATCACACCACTTTTCTCACAATGCCAATCCCTCGCTAACGCACTTTTTGGTGTTGAGGGCGGAAACGCAATGTTCGATATCCTGGAGTCCTTCAAAGAGCCTCTCTCACCTTGGTTATCCACACGGCTCAAGCGTAAGAAGCCCATGGAGCTTCCCAAAGTCCAGCAACTCCACGGTAAACGTGAGCAGTTACGAAAGAAGTTTTTGCAGATCTGGAAAGACCAGCATGGCGAGATTGATGCCTTTATCTGTCCTGTTGCGCCACATCCTGTGCCGCCCATTGACCGCTACAATGGTGTTAGTTACACTAGCTCCTTCGTGCTGTTGGATTACCCGGCGGGTGTTGTGCCAGTAAGATCATTCGGAACGGCAGATATGGAGGGAGAGATGGCGGACACGAAGCCATTAGGCAGCTGGGATAAGGCAAATAGAGAGCTTTGTAAGTAGTGCCGCTTGACTGGCGAGTGCTGAAAGCACACCGAGTTGCTGTATGGCTAACATTTTCTTTAGGGGCTGACTTCGATCGATCGATCTACCTTGGAACACCACTTTGCGTACAAGTCGTTGCACCGAGGTTGCAAGAAGAAAAACTTGTCCAGGCTATGTCTACTATCGACGATGCGCTAAAGGGCTCAACTCGACTTGACGCGAAATTGTAAACTCATGGTAATGACAACTATTTGGCGCATCTCTTATCATGTGTCGCTCCGAAACATCATCCTTCAAGCCTTGTTTCGGGAAGTGGCAGCTCGAGCCATGTTATCTTCCTCGCCACCAGGCGCTTGTCGTACTCCGAAACTGAAGGCCATCTCCTTTGAATCCTGTGGTCATTCTTCACAAGTAAACTCTGCACATGACAATAAGCGAGCGAGGCACCGAATCTATATAGAAAGGCAGGTGAACACAGACTTGTCACATGATTGGAAAGACCTGAATTACAGTTGTCCTTCAAGGCTTACAGCCTCGTCGTCACCCACTTTGTTCACGCTAAGCCGCTCTTACCCATCTCCTACAAAAGTAGCGAGAAGCTACGAACGTGCAACTCCGAAGAACATCGGCCCGCCATGTGTCGTCTATCTTCGCCTACCCCTCCCTCGCACTACTCCAAATGAGGCGTTATCTAGCGAACTTCGACGTAGATGATTGGCGGATGTGCTTCCACAGATTACCACTAATCGATTCCAGAAACAGGGGTGAGCGAGATGGAGCATTAGAGTAGGCAGTGGACACGCATGTGTTGGCAAGGGTAGACGATGCATGGCATGTATGGTAATTGTAGGTTATGGGTCGTCAGCACTTATGATCCATGGCCAAGGGCGGCACAGTAGCTCGACCCACTCCGCAAATTAGTACTTATGGGTATCGAGGTAGAACGTTACATTCTCTGTGTGTCTATGCACGTTTCTGGGGCTGAGCGGCTTATGACACCGCGATGTTGCTTCGAATCACAACATTCGCCTACCCCAGTTGCTGTACCGTCGCGTCATTAGGCGAAGTAATAACATTTACGACAAATTCAAGACGGTAACTATATCCACTTTCTTCCCTCTCCAGTCACTAGCTCACGCGACAAGCATCAATCAATGAGCAAAGACACGCGTAAACGACGGACGGTATGACTGTATCGTCTAGTAGGAGTGAAACTCATATTGTGGAGGGAGTATAATACACAATGTAAGCTTGCAAAAAGCTCATTCTTATGCGGTGAAACTCAGCACTTTACGCCCCTTCGTAACTAATCCAGGCGTTCAGTAATAGCACACAGCGATGTTACACCGCTCGCTACACCTAGCCGTAAACAGTCCATCAATGTCAATGGTCTGCAGCGACTACTCTTCTGGCTATCCCCGATCATTCATAGTGCAAGAAAGAGACGCTCTACGCCCTGAAGCCCAAACTCTTTCCAGATAAAAAAAAATATAGTACCCATACATCTGGAGCACTCCTGTAACGCCATGTATGTTCGTTTAACACCTGACCCGCTTGATGCAAAGCATGATGAGAAATCTAATGCCATTCTAGGCCTTTTACGCTACTATAGCCTAGATGGCTGCAAGGTCGTTGAGCGCATAGCTCAACTCTCGCCTCGCACCAAGTTCATCGATGCCGTCATGCGGCCGGTAGTGGTGTGCGACAATTCGCACTGTTGCTCTGTAAGTTTTGTACCTATCACGGTTAGTACTGCGACCCCCTAATTACCCGCACCACCACTCACATGAGCATTCTGGTCCTCGCACTCGCAGTCTTGACCGGGTAGTCCCCTAAGCCGGCGAAGAACGCTTCGTTGCCATCCGCCATACCGCCGCTCATCAGCGGATCGCCCCAGATGACGTTTGAGAAACCAACCAGACCAGCGACCTGCTTAGTACGCTCGTCGATAAGCACGTTTTCGGGGTCGCATACGTTCAAGGCCACAAGACGCGGCTCAATGACATCTTCTAGGCATTGCGCGTGCTTGCCGACCCAGAATCGTATGCTTTCAGAGTGTGCGTTGACGAGCATATCTTCCGCGTCGCGGATTGTTGCTTCGAGGAGAGCGAGGAAGGCCTCGCGCCAGGAATTGCTGCCCTTTTTGGCGAAGACTCGGTGTGTCATGCCGAATTGGGTTGCTGACAGCGTAGTGAGAGCGCGGACATGAACACCCAGTGTTTGGTCGATGGAACTTCGTTCGCTGGCTGTAAGATACGGCGCAAATTCCGAAAGCTTGCGACCGGCTATGTGGCTCATCATGAGAAATGGTGTGCCGAGCGGTCCGCCGTGACCATCATACTTGATGAGTTGAGGGACAGGTATTTGTGTGTACTCGTGTAATGTCTCGAGCGTCCTCCGTTCCGTTTCCAGGAGGTGTTTCTCGTGCCGGAGGAGTCGCACGTTGTAAGGTGGTGGGCATTTAAGCATTAAACAACTACCATCTTCTAGTCTTATGAGGTAAACTTGATGGAGGCATCTTTGTAGAACTTCAACTTGCTGCACAGTGATTTTCGAGGATCGGAACACTGATCTGATCACCCTCTGTATGCTAGGAAAGTCGAGTGTAGTGATGGCAGTACGTGAAGATGTTGATGAAGACGACGAAGATGATGAAGTTGACGAAGAGGGCCGAGCGTGCTTTAGAGCATACGTACCACGGCTCATACTGGTGAGGGGATAGATTGCGACATCCAGCGGGGGAAGATGCATTATGAAGAGTTGGGTAGCGATGTACTAGATTCAGGCGAGGCTTAGCGTGATCCGAAAGTGGAGGCCGGGAGCTTGTGGACTGCTGCATGTCAGGGACTCTCTAAGCATTAAGAATGGCCCGATGCTACATGAACAACTTCTCATAGTGTTCCTTTTACATCGTGTCGACATAGATCGATCTGGTTGCAACAGATTTTCCGATGTACGTCGGGAAGCAAAAGCATCGTAACGCCAGACCGAGCAAGACCGAGTATGCTGAATTCCAGTTGATGAAACCATTTCCTTCGTTCGGCCAAACCGATTCGCATCACAGTCGACACATAGTAGCACTTCTACAAATTCCAATCATTCTACAAGCCACCTCGACTACCCTCTCGTTTATCCCCTGCTTAGCGGAAAAGCAAAAGTCATTCATGCGTGTACGGAGCTTGTAGGCAAGCGCCTTCTTTCTGAGCGAATAAGACTAGCAAAGCCGGAGAAGGACGCGGAGAAGGACGCGAGAGGCGTCCAGGCTGGCGTTCTCACCGTTCGTTAAGAGCACCTGCAAGCGGTTAGGCGTCCGGTAAGAATGTCGCCTATCGCGTGTCATGATTGGCTATGCAGAGGCAAGGTTCAAGGATGCATCAATGATTAACGTCTCTCGATAGCACATGCTGATGGAACCTGAGAGACGGTAAGTGACCACGTGAACATGAGTGTGGTGTGAGAGAGCGGAATGTTGTGATCAGCGCAACGTCAGGCTGGTATGGGGCCTCCGTTCGCTCGGCGCAATCTGTTACAAGGACCTGGCCAGTCAACTACTTCCACACCATCGACGCCCTTCCGTCATAATGGTGGCGGTCCGTGCAAGCCCTAAAATATACACCCGACAGATCGGAGACGAGTCGCAGTAGAACGCTGGGTCTCAGGTCAGCATCTGAATAGCTGTTGTACCTCCTCCGATGTTTCACCAGTCGTCTGCTTCATCCCAAGGGTAACCATCAATGCAAGCCATAGTGGCCCCGATCGGAGGTTTATTCGGTTTGTGGACAATGTTGCGCTGGGCGTTCTAGCCACGAGACTGCTACCCCACGCAGCACATCCGTTCATCTCCTTCTCAGGCACTATTGTTTTTGTTGATCTTTCCCGACTGATCGTCGGTTTCTGGTTTGACAGAAGACAATGGCTGACGAAGCTCTTCAATGTTGAAACGTTTGAGCTTCTCAAAATCAGGCCCAACCACGCTCATACCCAAGACATTCTATCAGACGTAAGCAATTACCAGAATCTCATCACACCGTGCAGCTAAGACGCGTGACTACCACAGGGGGGCATAACCGTACCTTGTAAATCTCTACAAGAATAAGGAGATCATAATTTTTGAGGTCGACTTTGTGCCCGGGACCAACCGCAGCTGCAATTGTGTTGATGACACCGTCTCTCAAAAATTCCTTGTTGTTGCGTATCGATGGACGTATTGCAAACTTGGGTCGACGCGCATTAGCGAAGATCTTTGCACGACGAGGCTGCATCATCTAATAGAAGGAGCTTGTACTCACCTTCTTCCCCACTTGATTTGCGCCATGAAAGTGGGGTGCGAGGACTTCTTTCGCGACAGCTTCAAGACCCTGAGGAGTAGCCTTATCTGTTGCAGTGATGGGTGTTAGTCGCTTGACGTAACGTAAGTTCTTTGGCTGTGCGCCATTTGCAATGTCCTGACAGATCTTATGAACAAACATGACAGGTTCGATAGGTGAGCGTGTCCTGAAGAACATCACTTGGATTGGTCAGCATGAATTGTCATAAGCATGGTTGGCAATCCTTACAGCATTGGGTATCGAGCTTGAGGGATGTGAACAATGGCTTTGTGGCCGGCTTGCGGATATCGGCGAGCTCTTTTTTGATCTCAGCTTCAATATCACCTCCTTCGGAATCAGAGCTGTCCTCTGCAGCCGTGCTATTGGACTCGGCCGTGCCATACAGCGTAGTAGCGTACTGCCACTAATCAGCATCGTCGGTCGTACAACTCGATCGCAGTGCAATATTAAGGTTTTTCTTACCTCTTGGAACAAATCTCGAAGGTCAGAGACGGATTTTGCTTCCTTCTTCATAGCGCATGTTGCCCATATGCCCGCATCACCGGGCTTGATAGCACGAGATTGGATCCCACCCCTACGGGGCATATCCCAGTTTCTTTTACCCTGAGGTCTTACATCAGCCTGATAAAGATCACGGCAGCAGCTGCATGACGAAAATAGAACTGTAAGGGCAAGACTGCAAGGACGGTCGGAGTTTTGACAGTCGCACGAAGAAAAGGACTTACCTTAGCTCTTTTCTCGTCGCCATCTTGCCGTTCGCGAGGCTCAGCTTTCCGCTTCCTTGGGTTGTTGTCTGCTCCGGACATTTTTTTAATGCCAGATCGAGCGCGAGAGTGGGGGTGATGTGATGATGGTAGCTGGGAAAGTCGCGTCGAAGCCACTGAACAAGGAAAAAGAGGCTAGGCTTGTTTCATCCACTAGCGTGGTTAGTTCCGCCCAAGCTATGTCTCCCCTTTTCGTGTTCTCTCACCTCGTTGGATCCATCCACCAACACCACCGAGATACACTCCTGAGGTGGCGTCGATATCTCATCCGAGTCACCTTGTTCCGAGTTGCATATCGGCGACGTTGGATGTCTGGCGCTTCAATGACGCGTCTAAAGCACCTCATACCCTGTACATCGATTCCTGCAGTAATGCCACACCATCAATTTATTCCCCTTGAATTCCGACGGGCGCTGCCGCTAGACATCCCGCAGCTCTTGTATCGGACAAAAGCCAGATCGTCTCCACTCAGATCGTGGACGCTGTCAAATGCAAGCCTGCAGCTTGTGTGGTACACGAGGCCGAGGGCCTTCGGCGACGGCTTGCGCCGAACATTCGGCTTGCTTTTCATCTATCAATAATCATCAGGAAAGTGTGTTTGCGATGACGCCGCAGCGTGGGGCCTACCAGAATCAGAATCTACTGGTGCCTCGGAGTTATCGACATTTTGACCTATTGCAACGATGATACGAAGACGCGAAAGCTGCTATGCACAGTCACGACGAGATCTACCTGCGTATTTCCATAGCGTGGCCGAACGATGGTGGCATTCAACCAGAAGACCTATCCCCGAAAGAAACATATGGGAAGTTCAGGGGCGTCTTGCGCGTGCCGTGGGTGCTGATCCACAGTACCTGACAAACGCGGTTTCTTAGAAGGACAGTAGCCTAACTGTACCACTTTGGTGAGAAACCCCAGGATACGATGAAAATACGCTCACACTCGATCCGGATTTCCATTTCTACATAGACAAGCATTTAGAGCTATGTACCACATGATCGAGACCCAAAAGCGAAAGATCTTATTTCGTCACTTAATCGCCGCTCGACATACTTAGTTGTGGTACCAAGTCTACTAGCTTGGCAAGTCCCGCAACAGGACACTTCTATTTCTGTAGAAGTTTCGTCACAGTTATGTGCGCATCTTGGGCTTACCTGAAGGATGAGATACCGAAACGATAGATGACAAAGTTCACGATGACATCACTCAGAGTTGGGAATAAGGTGCTCAGAACTAGATCTTGACTCTCGAGTATTAAAACGATTACCTGAGCACTGGCTTAATCGAATTGAACCACGATATGTCATTCTCTTCTGCTCTGCTCATTCTGGCTTCAATGGTGAGCAGGGAGAACGCTTCCATTGCGCCAACAGTTCATTTTCTGGAGTTCCCCAAAGGCTGTACCAGAGCTTTTCTACATTGATGGCATTACAAAGTCTGAGTAGTCCAGATAGCGCAGGACTCACACCGCCGTCGGTCATGCCTGAGTCAGATCTATTGATAGAAGCCATGCTAACTTACATCAGCCTCATGTTCACCCCGACCACCATCGTCGCATGCTAGATCTCTGAGTGCATTGCTAGAGCTCGAGAGAAAGCAAGTCACCTTGATACCGATTTCCTCAAAGTCGTTCATCTTCCTCCCCATGCAATGGGAATAGTCTGCCGCTGCGTACGTGTTTCTTTCCAAATCGTCACGTCTCTTAGCCTCCTTACGTCAATGGCACTCCACACGTCATGCGCATTCATTTCGATTGTGTTATCTTCTTCATTCGTGAAAAGAAAAGTTGACAGATTCTGAAGTTCAATAACATATTCTAAAGAGACTCTGGTGCATGAAACCCAGCGGTCACAGATTCCACATGCTTGTTTTTAAAGTAAGCACTATGATCACTGCCCGGCGCCTTGAACGGCCAATCTTTGTACGCTTTCACAAGCTCGATGATCATCTCGGTCGTCAGCATCCTCACCCTAAGATGTTCCATTTGTAATCGGCCACCCTTTTCCGGGTCCTTCAAGGTAGGGCACTCGTTTATAATATCGCTCAGTCCGTGCTGCATCTTGTCGAGGGCAGCATTGACACCATCCTTGGGATGTGCGAAAAGTCCGAACATAAAGTCTGTTACCCATTTGTGGAAGTCGGGGAATTCGGAAACGGGCTTGGGAGTGGGTTCGGAGAAGACAAGGGACAGGCGATTCTGAGGCCAGACTTCATCGTTGCGCATCACGAAAGGTTCGTAAGGGCGGGTGTCCCATTGTAAGTGGAAGGAAGATGGCGATCGTATGGAGATACGGTCATCGAGTTCTGCTACGGATGCCATGGCGTAGTTTGCGTTCTGACTTTGAATGCCCTGATCCCACTTCGTGTTCAGTTCGGCTAACCTAGCCATTGCTGAATCCTTCTCAAGGCCATCCTGCATGCCGAGGATCTCGCATTCGAGCTTGTACATTTCTTCGCCAATGTCTGCAATGGCCGATGCCAACGCTTTGTTTTTATATGCCTGCTGTTGAGAAGCGAAAAAGTTGTGCGCGATTCTCATCTTGGCCTTGTAGGGGTGATCAAGAGGTACTTTTCGTCTTTTTTTCCTTGTAGCAGCTTCCTCCGCTGGAACAAATAGTTCTATTTCCGGATGCTTCTCCGCAATGTCTTTCAATGCTTCGTAGTTTTCGATGGTGCCCAAGGGAAGCAGACCAACGGCGCTCTTGCCGGCTAGGTGTTGGTCGCGGAGATATTCCTCCATTTCAGCATGGCTGACTATACCTGTGCCGTTGGATGTTCGCTCAATATCTGTAGCAAAATCATGAATGTTGTCGCGTCGGTGTGGTGGAAGTTCTATGCCGTGATTCCTTCCATTCGCCATAGCACGGACGGTAGTCTCAATCTCATATTGCGGGTTACGGCCCGAAGAAGCTCTACCCTTGTTGCGTGGGGCGCGCTCTGCGGTCACAAAGAGTTTCGTGTTCTGTGTCATCTCCATGATACGAGTCGTCTTCTGCAAGATACCGATAGATTCGGGAATAATAGAAGCGTAATCATTGTTTTGTACCCAGAATAATGTGCGCACGAGTCCAAAGGCATGGAACAGGTCATTCGCCCATGCGGCGGAGCTGAAGTGGTAGGCGAGCTGTTTCGCCATCGAGTCAAAGCCAAGACCGGGGAGTGTTGGGTCCCAGACGAGGGAGCCTGTAACTAGCAGCGTGTTGTTTGGCTCCTGTGCTCGGGGGTCGTCGGCATCCAGCACGGTCTGATACGGGAATACGCCATTTGTCACCAAGTCGCGGTATGTCTGCAGTACGGTTGGATCTCCGTCGACGAGCGAGTACTTGGAGCCGGGCGCCGTGAGGAGAGGGTCGAGAAATTCCTTGAACTTGTCATGGCGTTGTTCGAGGAGCACGTGGCTTCGCGGTTGGAGGTATTGGTGCAGCTTTTGCGACCAGAGCCCAGCGCCAGGATTGATATCGAGGATGTCGCAACCTTTGTACTTGTCTAACTCGTGACCGACATATTTGAATACGTCGTCTGGCAGTAACTCGTGTCAGTTCGCCTCTATGAAGAAACATTCGGGACTTGACGTACCGCATAGGTCAGGACTTACGATCTGTGTTCTGACGTGGATGCCTCCCGTTGTTACCGCTTTCTTTTCATTTCGCGTTTTCTTCCTCCTCGTTTTGACCTCTTTGTCAGGGTGTATTACCTTCGCGACAGCTAGGCTCAATGGATATTTGTGGCTTATTGATAGTTTCTCGTCGCTCCAGTATTTCTCCTTGCCGACGCGCCCGCCCTTAGGAGTGGCCGCCGCCGCCTTCGCAGCTAGTCGTGTCTGGTTCCATTGTCTGGCGACTGTATTCACTCGCCAGGTATTGCGCGGTATCACAGGGTGTATGCGGAACATCAAGGCGCGCGAGGTTGTTGCTCTGGCCTGAAAGTGACGTCGAACAAGTTTCGCCGCGGGGATCCCGGCCGTTTTGAGATAGCGTGCCCATCTCCACGTGCTCACGCGTTTTGCGGCTCCAGCTCGGCGAGAGCGTCATGAATGCCGTAGTCGCCTAGGTAGGTGCAATTGAAACATGAGCATCGGACGAGCTCAGCATCGTCAGTCGATGACGCCTTTCCCGCCAGATTCTGGCGGGGGGGTCTCAAAGTGGAAGGTGGCGCCAGCAAGAACACACACAATGAGGCCCCCAGAGCAGCTTATATACACCACCTCACGTTTTCATCATGCTGCAGACGAGTAGCGACTTCCTCATTATAGGCGCTGGAACATGGGGGTGCTCCATTGCCCTCGAGCTCGCTCGCCGTGGTCACACCTCCATCAAAGTCGTTGACGGCAACCCATTCCCCTCTGCCATTTCTGCCGGCGAAGATCTCAACAAGATCGCGGAAGAGAGCAACGAGCCGTCCGACTCCGACTCCGAAGAAGATTTCTTCTGGAACCGGCTGACCCAGCTTGCGATGCAAGCATGGAAAACGGATCCCCTCTTCTCGCCTTTCTACCACGACACCGGTTTTATCATGGCCGCCGTGGGCGATGAAGCATTTGAGCGATGTATAGAGTATGCCAAAGGCGAGAAGACACTTCCTGTGGCCTTGAACACAAAGCATGATTTCCAAAGGACAATGCCCGAAGGAGTGCTTCAAGGTGACTTCCCAGGCTGGAGGGGCTTTTGGAAGAAGGAAGCTGCAGGGTGGGTGTTCGCTAGTGGGGCTTTGAGGGCTATGCATAAAGAGGCTGTTAGATTGGGCGTGCAGTTTGTGACTGGTAGCATGGAAGGAAGGGTTGGCGAGCTCCTTTATAGTCCAGACAAGAACGCAGTGCTGGGGGCGAGGACCACAGACGGTGTAGAGCATAAGGCTCAGCAAACCATCTTGTCGGCTGGTGCGAACAGCGACCTACTCCTAGACTTCGAGCGACAGCTTCGACCCACAGCGTGGACACTCGCACACATCCCACTCTCCGCCGAAGAAGCAGAGCAATGCCGGAACTTACCTGTCCTCTATGGTGTGGATCGAGGTTTTTTTATTGAACCGGATGTTGAGAGACATGAAATGAAGCTCTGCGATGAACATCCAGGATACATCAACCCTGTCATCGATGATAATGGAGAGATGCATTCCATCCCATTCGCACGCCAACAAATTCCTAAAGAAGCAGCATCACGTATGCGTCTTCTTCTTTCTGAGACATTGCCACAGTTTGCAGAAAGGGACTTCAGCTTCGCACGTATGTGCTGGGATGCAGATACTGTTGACCGTATCTTTCTCATCGACAAGCACCCCGATCTGCAGCACCTGACTGTAGCAGTTGGGGGCTCTGGAAACGGTTTTATGGCATGTCCTGCAATTGGCTCTCTAGTTGCAGATTTGTTAGAAGATAAGAGCGAAGAAAAAATGAGAAAGGCGATGAGGTGGCGACCGGAGATATGCGTCAAGAGGGATTGGTGGGACGCGCAAGGGAGATATGGTGCTGATGGGAAGGTTATGGACATCCGACAGGTGAAAGAATGGACAACGGCAGGAAGATGACATGCCTAGATCAACATCAAACCTCGAGAGAAGTTGCTTCTAAAGATGTAGCTCATGTACTGAGAGCAATGAGCAGCTGTACGTATCAACGAAGATCGCAGTCGAGTACTTTGGCATCGCGGATCTTGTCTAAAGCTTACAAATACTGCCCGCCTCAGGTCATGCTATCATTCAGATCCTGACTATCACACAAATTGCTCCGTGTTCAATGTCGTCCAAAAATAGGGACTCACTGAACCACCATATTCGATTCACTTTGTCCGCCTCGCATGTGGTCCATGTCTCTCAGATGCTGGAAATTTGACTCAACTTAGTCCTGGAAAGAAGCATGAACACAGCCTCTAAACAGTGTTCTGTGTAGTTTAATTACAGATCCAAGGCTGTGTGTTCAGGCACCCTGCGATATGATTTTGCAATTCGCACCTTAGGCCTCCCGCATCATTGCTGCTTATTCTGGTTTATCCACTGGGACGACGCAGCCGTGACGTCTAATCGCAAATCCGCCGACCCATGCAGGAAATGTTCCTAGCGTCATACTCAGCGTGGAGATGAATGCTGGGGAATTCGTGGGTCGGCGTTTGGTGGTCCGCAGGTCGGCGATTGCAGATCTGTAGGTGGGCGATTGAGGCTGTGTAAGACATACACTGCCACGTTTCACCTCGACATTCTTTCCGATCTCTCACGACCTTTGAAATGACATCTTCAGCGACGTCGCGATGCCTAATTTTAGATGTTGTCGAAATTAATGACAGAAGATGCTCTGCTAGTTCGATCGTATCAAGTTTGGAGGTAACGATGACGGCACAGGCATTAATGTTTCTTATAACGGCCAATGATATACTGGCAGATGTGTGACTCCAGAGCTGTGGTTTTGTGGCTGCAGCAGCTGCCGTAGATGCCTTCGGGTGTTGCCGTTGTTGAGTACTGGACGAAGCTCCCATGGCCCGTTGCATGTCACCGATGCGGGACGTTAGGTCTCGATGCCTAACGTACGAGGATACTCGGCATTTCTGGGGTCGCCTAAGCCGACCGCGCCGATACAGAACCGTTGTATACCCCCCTTGTAGGTTTACAGTACCGTCCAATCGTATCGGATCCTCGAAGCGGTTAGACTCAGTTTATGATCGGCTTCGGACCGATATCACACTGTTCGAACATGGGATCTGGAAACGTTGATATCACTTACGCATGACTCTCAAAGAAAAGTGATGGTAGGAAGCCTGAGAACAGATCGAATCCTTCGTTTACATGTATGTTAATCATCGCCTCTTAGATCGATTGTAGTGGATATCGTCATTAGGGCAGTGATGGCATTGGATGACAGGTTGAGCCAGTTTCCCTTGCTCAGAAGAAGGGGTATGTCGCAGTTAGATGCTAGAAGATGTTTTCGACCTTCCAGAGTCTCTGGTTGGCCTCAAATTTTACTGAAATGATATTTCATTCTTCCTTGGATACGAAATCTGCCTCGCCCTAGTGTGCGATGCTCCCATTTGCACTCTTAATTACAGCATAGCGTGAGTGGATGAGCAAGAATCATCAATTTAATGCATGTTGGATTCGCTCAGCTTGAGACGCAGTGCATTGGTGGGGGGCTGTTCATTTCCGAGCGCTTGCGAGCCAGCTAACATACGAGCTGTTGGTGTTTGGTCCATTCAGGGTCATAGGCAGCGCCGGTGCGCGGCCATAGGTGGCAATGTCTCTTGCGTTGTCACATCACTAGGCAACAAAGCTACCTATGCAAGTGACGAAGGAACTCTCCGGAGGATCGAAAGAGTTGCACGTGTAGCGCAACGCAAGCTCCTGACTTTAACCGTCAGTCACTTGGCGGAAGGTGGGATCAAGGATGGAAGGCGTTCTTCGAGTAAGGTGCTAGCCATCCATCACAGGAGACATTTGTCATCTCTTGCAACGCATTATACTCAAACCTCCTGCGATTGCTGGCCAGCGAAAGCGATTTAATCTTTCAGGGCTTCTCCTTTGTTTGAAGGGGGCATTACATAGAGTCATACAGTGTCTGTGTTGCCTTTCTTCACACCCAACTATGTTTTGATCGAGTATACCTATAGTGTATCTAGTAGATATTGCAGAAGCGCCAGGCAACGCATGCTGACTGCTGCTAACGGTACAACCCGGGTGGCGCCTGGATATGCCATTATTACACGGGCGTTACCCGTGTTGAAATGGGGCCATCCGACTTTTGACAGTTGGACTCCCTTCATGATTAGGGAAGAAGTTCTCCGAGTCTGCATTACCACCGTTTGCTCCGAAGTGTATACGCAAGTCTCGGACAAAATGGCGTATGTCCGACGGTCCGAAGACAACGCGGTGTACCTCATTGTCACCAAAAAGCTCGATCAGGTACAACAGTGTACTAGCATTTCCAGACCAAGTTTAACCGCTTTGGAACAACGGGCGCTTCGAAAACTGTCGTTGGCTTTGGCCAGCATGTGGATCCATCTATTCATCCCTCACGCTCGTTGGTCATGTTTCGTCCTTCGCCCTTTAGCCATGTCGAAAACAACAGGCTCACTGCATGCTACGCAGCTGAGCTAGTTGACTAGGACGAGTCGTGATTCGGAAAGTAATCAAACCGTTGTTGTCAGGAGCTGTCTTGGCAAACACTGGCCGCCCGTCACAGGTTGCGACATTGTTACTGGAGGGAGAATGCCGGTGAATACTAAGTAGAATTATCCGCAGACACTGGACCATATGACAGACCGCTTGAAACGTCGCTTACTCAGACCCTGCCCTATGATTTCTTGATTGTATGTTGCTCGCAGGGCTCAATGCTGCAGGGGTTATAAATATCTCACGGCTCCCGGCCCAAGAGTAGCGCGGGGCGTACCCCCCATGCGCTACGCCCAAATTTTTTGCCGGCGTAAGCGACTCATTTTCGTCGCTATCCTACCATGCTGCGATCGGCAGGCCATCATCTCCAAAGCCATGGAGAGCGCGCCTTTGCCCCTCATCTGTTACCGCCTCTGGTGTCGGTCCAACAGCCCGTGGGACTAGGCGTAGTCTAAAGTGTGGCTTTCGTTGTGGTCGCGCTCAGCACTCATCGCTATGTCGGCCTCGAGATACCATGTTCATCAAAGCCTGGAGATGAGACGATCCCATTAAATGCTGGCAACCGAAGCGCTGTTAGCCGTTGGCTAGGTATCGCATTATTTCCTTAACGGGTCGTTCACAAGCGAGTGCGAAATGGATGAAGCTTTCCCAGTAGACTAGCCCTAGTAGGCCACTCCTCAGACCAGCGCTAGAGCGGTGCGGTCGCCATGTTGGCGGTACCTTCACCCACAAGGATTAGCTAGCCGGCCCGCGAGGCTCACTCGCTCTCCACCGCAATTGTGAAGGGATTATGCACCTGGTCTGAACTGGGACCACGAACTATGGGACGGTATCTCATTGGGACGAGCGCGCGACAAGCGTTAGCCAAATTACCCATGTCCCGTCATGACAAGCAGTAGCTACTACTCCCCGACAGAGCCATCTATCCTTCAGCAGAGCATTACAAGCTTCGTCTGCGCCCCGGATCTACCTTGAGGAGTATATGCCACATGGTCGACCGCTCAGCATTTTGCAAGTTCTAACTTGGTCATTTTCAGGCCGTCCTCCAGGGCCGAGTGGAGTTTCAGGCACTGCAAGACATCACAACACCGCCACTGCCCGCTACGCTTTTTCGACGAGTCTCACGCCCCAGCCTTACCGTTGTGGAGTGGTCCCTAGTGCGCTCCCGGGCTAATCCTGTACACCCCGGACTAGCAGCCTTACCATACCCTAATCCCTAGAGTTTGGGTCTGTGCCTTAAGACTGGTCATTCTCACCCATCTGTTGGACTTCCCGCTTAGACGCACTGGCCTATTCTTTGCATGATATACAACCCGCGTTGGCTTCGATTTGCGGCCATTTAACGACCGCCAGATATCCCTTCTTGATATACTTCCGCAATACTGCAAACCACTCTCGAACACTACACCACCTCGCCCTACCTATGATGACCTTCTTTTCTTCCGAAGCAGAACTAGCGCTCATGGCGCCAGACGACGGCATGGGTCACTTGTACCCCTCCAGCACATGTCAATCACCTCCCAGCATCATGTACTCACCACCCTTACACCACATGGCACACCGACCATCAACGACCATGTCAGGACACACAGCAATGTACACACCACCACAAGACTATAGACCGGTCATGGACTCCCCATACCCACCCCACGCACTCTGGTCGACACAACCCTCGTCAATACCGTTACCTCAAGTAACGTCGTACTCTTACCCATCCTTCTCTGGAATGGCATCTCCTCCGATGCTCGCGCATGACTCAACGCTGCTCTCACAGTCCTTTGGCGCACCTCGACCGTCAAGATCGCACTCTACATCGTCATCCACAGGCCGTGGCATTCCTTCCAACGTCCCCTCAGAGACATCACCACCAGCCCTCTCGCGATCACTTTCTCCTTCGTCGCCAGACCTTCGATCCTATGGCATTCCGAACAAGAACGGTACATGGAGTTGTGCCTTCCCAGGATGCACATCAAGAGCAGTTTTCACTCGGGGCTGCGATCTAAGGAAGCACTACAAGAGACACACAAAGTCTTTCTTTTGCCGTCATGGCGATTGCCCACAATCAACAGGAGGGGGCTTCTCGAGTAAAAAGGATCTTGCAAGACATGAGGCAAAGCATAACCCGGGTGTCTTGTGTGACTGGGAAGGATGCGACAGGGTCTTCAGTCGTGTGGACAACATGGTAAATACGCACTCCCTCCCACACAGCATCGAACGTCGCTAACGATTTTTATAGAGAGATCACGTCAAGAGAATTCATCTCAAAGCATCTAGAAAGTCTTCAACGACTTCCACCTAGACAACGTGCTTCTGATACACTTACCAACTGTGTCGTCTCGGAAAGGATCGCTTCAGCGTTTACAGCGTCTGTATCTCCTGCCCTGGTTCGATTCGTCGCCGTAAACCTTCGCTAGCAGCGCAGAAGGCGGAAAAACTGGAGACCCGCCGACAACGAAAGGCCACGGGCTGCCAGGACTATAAACACTTCACTTTCGTTCATGATACCCTGTTTGTTTTTGCATTCGCATTCCTGTTCATCTACGAACGCAGTATTGTCTGCATCATTGCATTGCTATGGCGTTTCACCAAACTAGAGTATACCTAGGTATCGAGTAGAGTCATTTGGATCATTCGAAAAGGACACAGCACGGTTAGAACGCTTGTTGGGAATTGGTGTGGATAGATGCATATGGCGCTGCTGTTGCCTACACTAGCTTGGTACGAGTGACGTTGAATAGCGACCACTATCTCAATCCCAATTCCTGACCAATACGACGCTGCGCATTCTCTCATTTTCTTGATCATTTTTACGAAGACTACGTCATCCAGGTGCTTCGAAGCTACTTTCCAACAACATCGTAGGCACGACACCAGTCCTACCACGGATTGTCACGCCAGAATGTCGACATGGTCGGGGGTTAATGGTCTGCGACTCCGGCTCGTTAGTGGGAGGCCTTACTGCCTTAACAAGGCTGACTTGCGGTGCCATCCACTCATGTGGGCCGGGACCCTGTGACAGGGTGGCTGTATCGTCGTCGCGAATCATCTCTGTGCTCACCGCGCAAGGATTATTGGCGGGCGTTCTGCTCCGTCTAGCAAATGATCGGATTGCGAATATGGTATGTTCAGCGATCGAGAGCGATGGTGGCCCCGCTACGGACTAGACGAAGCCATGCCGCAAGTGTTTTTATTTCGCAGCGAGCTCCGACAGACATGTCACCCGACGACATGGCGGTGCTATGCGGCTGGAGACTATTTCCGCGATGGTGGCTATCGTCATGGTTCAGCAACAAGCCAAGCCGTTTCAAGAATTTGGGACATGCATGGCTTCCAGTCAGACGTGCATGTCGATGGATCGATAGGACACATTACGTTAGATGAGGGCTGTTACTACGGCTTCCAGTCACATTGCATCACATGCATTCCAAGGTTGGAAAGCAGGGCGCCCAAACGGTTCCATCCCGCGAGCTTACATACGGTAGAGGACCGTATGCACGATGAGGTCGACCCCATCGCGGACTCCGAGCATACATCGATCAAAAAAAACTCTCATGGTGGTTGCTCGTGACAAAGGTGCGTCACGCTGCGCTGGTGTTTGTGCCACGCTAGTGCACGAACAACATCATAAAGCGGCTACGTCCAATAGTTTCTGAAGTTACCGCACCGTTGCATAGCCAGTTACAAGCTGAACATGTGCGAGCTTACGGCATATGTTCCGGGCGGCAATCCTGCGGCCCTGACAACGCGCCGTTCGATGCGGCCGTTAAGCAGCCAAACACGCGATTTTCATGGCCGCGGCAGGGCGACGGCATGGAAGACAAGGGTCCAAGTCACACAGCACAAGATGACGGCCGTCCGGATGGATTACAGGCCGTGAGAAGGATTCGCTTGACCATGACCGTCGGAGGTTTGACTGTGCCGCCACGAGGTCGCTGTGTACTGTGGTTGGCGAGCTTTGCGACTTGTCAAGGTGTCAAACTCATGCAGGAGATCTAGGTCGATTTGTCCCCTGTCCCACCGGTGAAAATAATGGGAATGGCCATGGCCCGATGGAGAGCTAGTGTACTCCACTCTTCTCCAGTAGCTTATTTATCTGCTGGGAAGGGTCGATCTGGGTCGCGCTACAAACGAACCCTCATTTCTTCAGTCTGCGCTCCTCTGCGCCCTTACATGGCCCCCACAATCCGTTCTAACCTGGTCGCTAAGCGTATATAGCCCTGGCCCTTTGCTTTTTAGTGCGCGTTTCATCGGGAGGGCTGTTGCACGGCGCACACGGCATGCGTGCAGAGCTCGTGTGCTCTCAAACACGCAATCCCCATGTCTGGGTATGGGTTGAACAGCCCTTTGATGACCTGATCATTTCCAGTCGAGAGGTTATTGTCCGAATGCTTCCAACCTTCCCGGTCCATCTGCACCTCGAACAGTCTGGCCAAGCTGTCAACCGTGCATGAATATGGGGATCCCAGCATGCATCTTTTGGACCCTGGCGATGATCAACGGCTTTGGGAAGGCAATGCGATGGCTGCACCGTGCAGTCTTCCAACACTTGACGAACCGCGTCTATGTCACTGCTTCCGACCAACACACCACGCCATGCCCAATGACGCACTCGCTTGTCTCTGTTTCCAAGACACCGAACACCGAAACTCCAGAGCAAGAACAGAGGCCCCGTCGATACTGCTAATACCCACTAGAACCCACATTTCCTAGGCTGACACATGCCTTTCAAATCGCAGTGCACCTATTGCCATCGGGTATAATGATAGCGAGTCAGTGTTAACCTGTCCAATCCATCGAACGACCCGGTTGACTCGCGGGCGCCAGGCAGACGGCTCCATCTATCGCAATTCCGCGCTCTGCCAGCCATCAAGCCGTAGTGAGGTTGTGGCGCTGGTCTGAGGCGGAAAAGGCCGGGATTCGCACGTGAAGTGCGGAATAGCCGCACTGGTTCCTGAATGCTAACCTCGAACGACTTCTGCGCCTGCAGACAAGCGAGCTAACGCTTTGATGATGCACAATGGCACAGACATCTGCATCTTGTCTACAAAGGAAGGTGCAAGAAGAGAAATTTGTGATCTGGAACACCAACTCCGCCCCGCAGCATATGTCTCGAAGAAGTGCATATTGCGCTGTCATTACAACCCAACGTCGCCGATCTGAGGGCGCTACATGGAGTCCTCTGAATGGTCTCACCGGGGGTGCATGCAGCCGGGCCACAGTCCTGTGTACCAGTCGGGCCGATGCCATTGTGAGCCAGCCGCCAACCTCGCACGGCGAAAATTCGCCGTGCATCTTTCTACCGTCCATCAGAGATGCGGTATCATGCGAATCTGGGTTCATGTTGATGACAAGAAACGCGAGGACGACTGTCTGGTTATAGATAATTCCATGGCCAATCACAGGATGACATCTTATCTAATCTCCCTAGCCGAAATCGGCGTGCATTCGCAACACTTCTTTGAAGCCGCGTCACTTTCGACACGAATCACTATCGTGATATCGCGAACGCGTATGCTACTGAAAAACTCATACCCGGTGTAGTTCACAGATTTTGCTTGAGAGAATGTTATGCGAGGATCGCTAATAAGCAACTGCCTTCATTCTGGCCTAAAGGTGGGATTTGAAAGTCTCTCTACTACACAATGTATCTCCAGCATTTGGCTGTTCTTCTACTCTCCGTTCTTGTTCTTCCTATATCGCATGCTACAAACAGAATTCCGGAAGTGCCTAATGCAAACCATGTCTTCAATGCCGTTCATTCGTCCATGAGACAATGGGGTTCGTCACTTAATCACAATGGAATGTCTTTCTTCCTCGCCACAGTACCAGCTGGGACAGAGCTCTACCACGGAACTTCGAAGCAAGAAGAGATATCCGGGACAGAGTGGTTGGCGTTCGAACCAGAGCACGCACTCATCTTCGCACGGCCTCATCGGGGACCGCCGCCAGGAGAAGGGCATGGTCCGCCAAACGATCGACCTCATTATGGAGTAGATGAACCGGACAGACGACATAACGGAAACCCATCTCCAATGATGGATGATGGTAGGAAACGTCACTCAGATGCTGCGCGATTTGCTGATTCAAAACTCCCAGGAGTGACGCCGGCATGGCCTCCTTGGAAACGGCCACCACCCCACGAGCGATCACGAACACGTCCCTCGACGTATGATCTTAACCACTATGAACGACTTAATAGTGAACCTCCTGCACATCGTGGAGAAAGAAGCGACACTCAGCAGCCACTGAGCTCACACGCATCGAAAGATAGCACCGAGTACGGCTACTTACACACTTACACACCAAAACATAACCTTCGCCTGCTATACCTTGATGGCCTTTCCGCTGGAAAGACTCCTAATGGCACACTCGATACCCAAGACATGCTACTCCTTAATCTCACTGACTTGGATAGCCCTATGGCAGGCGAATATCAGCGCGCAGAAGGTCTTTGCAATCTAACCAAAACACTGTGGGAAAATAAGATCGATGGCGTCTTGCGCATGGAGGCTGGCTTCGAAATTATACTTTGTGACTTTACGGAGCATCTGCAAAGAAAGGACGTTGTTGCGATATCTCAACACGAGCACCGTGGTGCATCTGGAAAGGGACCAGATGGCTGGCAGTACCTCAAAGCTATCACCTCGCGCTACCAAGGGATCGGCGGTAATAGGGTGAAGTTGGATCTTGAGAACTTCGTTAGCGTCTTTGCTTACCCCAACATCGACGGGCTGTTTGACAACGACGTACAGTCCGACTATGCTATGCCTAGACTACAGAATGTCAAAGAGGGTGACCGTATGCGTGTCAAAGACGATGTCACGGATATGATCCTGCGAAAAGACTGGAACACAGACGAACAATTGCGCGATTGGCAAGCAGTGGCTGACATGGTAGTACAGCGGTACAGCAAACCTCTTCATCACCTTCACACCGACAAGGACATTCGAGAAGACAAGGATGTACTTACTCTTTACCTCGCCACGCTACTTCGTCCCTTCATCTCTTCCGCTCGCAACGCAACACTGGAGACACAACGCTGTGTGTCTCAGTACATCCCCACATTGCCTTTACCGCCACAACCGGTCGCCTCTCTGGCGCACCTCAACCTATACGTTGTGACGCATCGGCTGTGCGACACACTCCTGACTGCCCTTTCCATCGCCTCTTCGCCTACGTCTCACTCTTCATTCACGTCTGTGTATGCCTCACATGCTGTCGAACTTATCGATGATCTAGTTGAGTTTCTAAGCTGGACAACGTGGAAGGACTGTGGAGCATGTGCGGACGAAGAGGTCTGCTTCATACCCATCTGGCCGATGGGCTCACATGAGGATCATGCACACCCAAGATGCAAGCGTGAAGAAGATGCAGAAGACGGAGGTGGTGGGTATTGGGGCTCAAGGAGGAGATCGCATGGGAAGAGAAGGATGAAGAGGGATAGGAAGTATGAGTTTACACGTTACAGGAATTGAAGTCGCTGACTGAGGTGTCCTTCCCGTGTCCGGACAACGCTTTGCTACCACCACAACAGGCCTTTTTGAAGCCTTTTCTCAAGTTAGATCTACTTTAATACTATACAATTCACGAGCACTTCCGTTTCCACCCTGGAGTTCTGGAGAGCACCGGAAGCGTTTTTCATCTATACACTCATCTTGTGTCGTCTAGTGCCTACCTCGGGTAACATCACCCTCCACAGCACATCCGCAAACACAAAGACCCCGACTACGTATGTGACTATCCCAATTCACTTCACCGTGCACAAAATCGCCTATGCCTACCACAGCACGCCCACAAGCAACACACGCTACGGTTAAACCCAACGTTCGGGATCCCGGATCTCGCCCCGAACTAGCGATTAGCGTAGCGCGGCGTGGGGTCCAAAAGCCGCGCCAGCACGCGCCCCACTCACTGCCTTTGCTCCAAGCTTTTGCAGCTTGTGAAAAGCAGGAAAATCCATGTCGACGGGCTAACCCCTGCCTGGCGTGCCATGGCCGCGAAGATTGCCGCAACAGGTATGATGCTGCGAGCCAGGTGCACAGGTGGGTACCTGATGAACAAGACTAGACTCATGTGGATCATTTCCTGTCTTCTCGATGGGGAACTGGGACTGGGTGCAAGGGTAAGGAACGCGCCAGCTCGCAGACGTCGACCGATTCTGATTCGGGTGTTTGCTGCCGGCTTGGATCGTCTTCGTTCGGGATGGATTGGAAACTGGATTGGGACCGGAGTTGGCGTTGGGTGAGGCGAGATGAGTCTGATGCATGTGGGACGGGATTTGTTTCGGGGGAAAGAAACCTGGAGCTTTGTCGGGTCGCTTGTCGCATGTCGGGAGGTCTAGGGGAGGACTTGGCATTGCTTTGAGCATGTACACGCGGTGCTTCCTATCAGCATGTCATCGCAAGCGTTGGTGTAGTAGTATTAGTTGTGTCGATGTCACTCCTTTCCGACAGACGCTCTTAACGCGATGATTACCTCAAGCACAGCGACACGGTAACATGTCTTTTCTAACGATGAACGAGGGACACTCGCTGAGACGCTCAAAATGAGGCCTGCAAAATTACATGTTTCGTCGCTTGAACAACCTCACAACTCAGCATCTGTCAAGTAAAGAGACCATCTACCCTTTCCATCTCCGACCGCCAAGCAGATTTCCCGACCACGAATCGGTTTCCGGAAGAGGAGACACCCGCCTACGATCCGCAGTTTCGATTCGAAAAACACTAGAACAGCGCTATACGAGTCGTCCAAGTAGTGCCCTTCTTCCGCTCGACCCTCAGATATAGTACTTGTGACACCAACACCAGCGCCGGTCAGTTTCAATGCCACACCAGCAAAAACCCCACAGGGCGGGCCGACACTCGCCACAGCTACCCTTCTAGCCACACCATTATTTCCACGACTAAGTTGTTGGTTTTGAGATCGCCAGTTCGCTATCGGGTGACTAGAACTCACCCGCATCAACACTAGATTTAAGCTTTACTCCGACGTACTACGTACTCTTAGCCAGCAATCGCAGCGACCGCCACATTATTGCGCTATCGCGAGATCTAAGGATGGTTCAGAGCCGGTGTGAGTGTGATAGTTGCTGAGTCGTGAGATTATAGTGCGTTGACGTAGCAATGGATGAATATTGTGTCTTGGGTAGTACAACAAGCTGCATGAAACGACCAGCACGGTACCGAAGGCAGAACTTTGTCGGATTAATCCGCACCATGAAGTTTGATTGAGGAGCTTGCGAGATAGTATTAGACTGGTTATCGGATTTGCATCTCAGTCATTACAGGTGGGCAGACTTCGTGTCATATGTCTGATGTGCCTAAAACCTTACTATGTAGGTAAGCGCTTACAGAGAAGCTCATTAATGATGAGTTGCATCGTATACTCTACGTAGAAGTATGCATAGCTTTCGATCTTCTTAGCCCTCTAGAAGAAAATATAGCAGCGAATTCCTCTGGGATAGATTTTACTCTGGATCTAATCCAAGATGAGTATTTACCGTCTCTAGTGCTCTTGTTGTGGACGAAATATTCTCCTCCAACCCTTGTGCCCTCAAAGCACTTTGTCGTCTTGGTTGGAACTTGGCCTGGATCTCAAGGCACGGCCGGTCGGACGAAGATGGCCAATGTGTGTACCATGATGATACTGGCAAAATATTTTGAATGGGCCTATGCTTTCGCATCGCAGAGCCAAATTATCCCTTGAAGTGTCCCGAAGACTCGTTGTTTCCCTTCTTGGATAATTGTGTCCATGATCTACAGCTCTCGCCCAGCATGTGAGGCATAGGTGCCGCCCAGCGCCAATCGCACATGGGCCGAAGTCAGTCTCGTTAGTCTCGTCGGTAGAATATGGTCTTATGAGATAGTTGGTTCAAGTGTCTCGTTGACACCCCGGCTTTGTCTATCTCTATGGCCTCAAGTGCCCGACGGTCTGAAATGCCCATTGCCTGGCCATTCTGAGGGTACATCAGGAGTATTGATGAACTCCCAGAAGCCATATATGAGGCATATGAAGATGAACACGACCAAGGCTTGTCCAAACCATTCAGGAAGTGCGCGATGGGTGGACTCGACTTCGCTGCTCGCTATGGAGGATTCCTCGCTATATGGTCGGAAGGTGCCATAGCCTGGTGGCGCACCGGTCATCCCAACGGCGTCATCGTAGGATGGTGGAGGCTCGTCGGGCGGAGGATATTCATGAGGCGGCAGGTGTACGGGCGAATTATGGTCATGGTCAGGGTCATGGTGGTGGTGATGATGGTCAGGTTGGAAGGTGTCGGCCGGTGGTGGGGCAGGTGGGGGATCGTGTGAGGCCTGCTGCGGTCAGTTATGGGCAAGATGCGACGACGATGAAGTAATCACCGGTGCTGCGTCGTGCATGTTGCGCTGGCCTCGATGATTTGTAGGGCGACTGTCTAGGCTCCATGGTGTTGTAGCTGATGTCGCGTGCGGCGCGCGTCGATGACGGGCATGTCCCACGGCACGGACCCCTTCGCGCCGAAGTGCTTCGTGTCCACGGTCGCAATGGTCTTGGTAGATGGCCAGGCAGCGGATTATATGCTCAACACCACCACGACCAGGAGCAGCATGTCCAGCGCCCTGCCATTGATACACGGACACATCGATACCTGCCAGACACAGTATGTCGGCTGATCCCACTGCTAACCTGCAGGTCTTCTCACCACCGGGCTCTGGCCGCTCAAGTCCAGCACCGCGGTCGGCGCGCCATGCAGCCGAAGAGCGTATGTCTTCTTTCTGGGTCTGGGACTTCGTGCAGCTAACCGTAACAAAACAGCTCTGTACAAGAAAGACAAGAACTTCCGACGATATGCGGCCGGTGTCGAACGCGCTCTCGCCCTCTGGGACACTGCACAGCAGGAATGGGCCGACTACATATCATTCTTGGGACGGCTGCTGAAGGTCAATACCGCCATGCTACTCCCAACATGAGACAAAGCGCTTATACAAACCACCGTCCAGGCCCTGCAAGCGCATCCTCCAGAGATACCCGCCATACCACATAGCGATACTGTCGCACTGCGATTAGCGCAGTGCTTGAATCCAACACTGCCCTCGGGCGTTCACCAGAAAGCCCTCGAAGTCTATGACTACATCTTCTCTACCATCGGTGTATGCCTGCCTCCCTACGTCAGCCCAGCATAAGCTGACCCATGCCCAGAAAGATGCACTCGCCCGTGACCTCAACCTCTACTTCCCAGGCCTTGCTTCAGTCCTCTCCTTCGCCTCGCTCTCGGTCCGCCCCCTCTACCTCTCCGTATTCGAAAAGCACATCCTGAAGCTTGACGGAGCTGCACTCCGCCCGGCCTTGAAAGCAATCATACTTTCTCTCCTACCTGGACTAGAAGATGAGACAAGCGAGGACTTTGAGCGCATGGTTTCTGCAACTGAAAGGTTGCGGACCGCCGTGCAAGACAATTCACACGAGACAGCCGATTCCAAGACGGCCAGTGCCTCGTCTCACTTCTGGCAATGCCTTTTCCTGGCAACCATTACGAACCCTTCTAGGAGGCAAGGTGCACTTGCTTTCCTCGTACGTCGCCTGCCCAAGTTCGGACGGCCAGAGCGGCGCAACTCTCCTTCTGACATCTCTACGCCCTCAGGAACATTGTCCGAGGAGGCGGAGGCAGCTACATCGCCAGAGCCTGGTCTCCTTATCCGTTGCTTCGAATCAGGCCTATCAGATCCTCAAATACTCATTCAACGAGGCTTTCTCGATCTGTTGGTCAGCCATCTACCTCTCGACTCACCCGTCCTGCAGGAGCGTGTTGGCAAAGGGGATTTGGAACGACTTGTAGCTGCCGCTGCCAGCGTTGTGTCGCGCAGAGACATGAGCTTGAACCGCCGGCTCTGGGCATGGTTCTTGGGCCCAGAACCCACTGCTGTTGAGGCCAACGATGGGGTCACATCTCCAACAACGGACAAGCACAGTACGACAGTAGATCCTTCAGCACACCAAGCCGCCTTCTTTTCGCGATACGGTCTCGAGGCGCTCACAAACAGTGTCCTCAAGATGATTAATCGTCGTAGCGCATCACCTTCCGAGCGAGCACGTCCTTTCCGAGTCTGTTTATCTCTCATGGACCGATGGGAAGTAGGTGGGTTGATTGTACCCGAGATCTTCCTGCCCGCTTTACGAAGCGTTTACTCGTACAGCGAGACTGCACCCAAGGACCAAGTCGACGAAGTCATGAGAAGTGCTAGCGCATTCTTCGATGGCGTCGATAGCGGCCTCATTTGGGGCAAGCTGATTCACCTCATCACGTCTTCTTTGCAGACAGATGGGGCAGTTAATGATGAAGCTTTACAGAAGATGAAGTTGGCCAAGTTCGTTCTAGCCCGCTTCAACCTCAAGGAAGAAGATATGTTGCTGCATCACATGCCTTTAATGGTGCTTTCGTCACTTGTGTCCTTGAATGAAAGCTCCGGAAAGACCCGCAAATCACCAGCGGGCGCAGAAGTCATGAGTCTTGCCCTCGAGATTGCAGATTCACTTGTGCAGATAGTGCCAGACCGGTCGTTTCGAGGCGATCAAGCAACGGACCAGCAGATATCTGCAGCCCTCAAGATACCACGATCCACTGTGACCCAGCAAATCCGGGCATTCTACGAAGAATCTCAAGGAAGTCTTGATGCAGCTGACCCCCCTTTCGAGCCACCACTGCTTGGTCAAATCGTGCTTCGTGAGGCTTCCTGCATGTTCACAGCATCCATCCAGTCGACGGACTCTGAGATCTCTGTAGAGATGCCTTCCAAGATTTTGTCTAACCTGGTATTCAAAACGCAATGCTTAAAGGCCATTGAGGACATTGATCTCACTACCATGCTTGCAGACATTCTCCAAACGTCTGACGAGTCTAACAAAGATCTTTCGTTCTCGCACTTAAGTGCTGTTACGACTGTTTTGCTGGCACTTCAGACAGCACTTGCGTCGAGACCTCATATCACCTCTAGCCAATTGCCTGAGCTCATCCATCCTTTAGTTCAGTACTTCTGGCAATATCTCTCGCCGACATTGCCCAAATATCATGTCGAAACGGCACGCTCCTTGCTGCAGCTGCATTCCATTGCACCTACAAGCCGGATGGTTGAAAGTGCCATTGCTTCTATCATCGTGGAGCAGACAGGCCGCGATTCTATCTCCAACAACTCTCCCGACTGTGCCCGACGATTTGCGACACTCTGGACGCATATCATGCACGAATTGAACTTGCAGTCAGAAAAGCGTGTGACCATTACGCGCCGACCGAGTGGTAACGTCACGCAAGCCCCAACGCCCGCTGGTGACTTTCATTCTGTTTTGACAAGGCCGCTACTCTTACTTCTGGACACTCTGACAGAAGAGGGCTCTGAAACCTCGACATTCATGCAAAACTGGTTGCCAGACTTACCAAGCTTGAATAGAGTCTTTGAAGTACTTGCACTACACATCCAATCGCTCAATTGTCTCCTAGCTTCAAGCAATCTGGCACCTACCAAGGGGTCGCAGGAACGACCACCGCACTCTAGAAGAGATGATACAAAAGAATGCCTGTACTACCTCAGACACGTCTTTAATGTCATCAAAAGACCAACACACTTCACTTGGGTAACTCTTGCCGAAGTAACTCTTACGTGGCCAGAACCATCATCATCGCGAATTTCCATCCAGGAGTGGCTCGTACGTACCTGCTTGACCACATTGTCGCTTCGAGCCGGTACTTCGGAATCAAACCTGGAGCCCCATATACACGAACTACACCGACTGTCCGTCTCCGTCATATCGCAAATCTATCGTAGTCCATTTGCTCCGCCACTTCGAGACTTGGAACTTGAAGTACCCTTGATGGCAAGACTACGATCAGCAGGCCCATCTTTGCAAAGTCTTTTACTAGATGCAGAGTTGGCCGCACTGAAACTCCGTCTTACCCGTCCACCAGAGCCCGCACCAGAACCAAAACCTCCAAACCACCCAGCGAACCGGTCACGTCTGTCATTAGCTTTGAACAGAGATTCGGAAGACAATACACCAGCGCCCATACCTCCACCTCCTCAGCTTGTTGAGTGCTTGAAATTCGGGTTTTCCTCCCCAGCTAGTCGTTTGGTCCTTGATGACTGGATTCAATTCCTCGTTGAGGTTTTACCAATGTTCGCTGATACAATATTCCAAAACCTCCTTCCGCTTGTGGAATGTCTCTGCAAAGAGATCAACCTTGCATTTGAGCAGCTCAAGTCAACATTCGCCAAGACACAAGTCGTGCCGACAGTATCTCCAGAGTCCACTCTGATATCGCTCATGAACGGTTTAGAGCAGATTTTGGCCAAGGCACACGAGCGTTTGACAACACAAGAGACGAGGGTGTCGGCCAGCAAGTCCCCGGAGCAGCCTCAGGGCTTCTTCAGCAACGTGGTATCTGGCCTGATTTCGTCTGATACAAACCAAACTCGCACGCCAACCGCGAACAGCAGACTCTCAGTTCTCCTATGCTTCCAAGACACGGTCCGTATATGCTTTGCGATATGGTCATGGGGACATATGCTAGAAGTACAAGACCATACGTCAGCATCGTCGTTCTCTTACACTTCTCTGCGCATGCGCAATCGAGCCCGCCGTACATTAGAACATCTCTTCGCTGCGGAGGCACTGGAATGTCTAGAGACATTGGTAGTCCTATGGGCGCATGCGACCCCTGATGATACGCAAGGACCAGCTATTACAGGACTTCTGAATGTCCTCAACGGGTCAAAGCCAAAGCACACAATACCTGCGATTTTCAACGCCGTGTACAGCCGGACCGATCCTGGGGCTTTGGACACTAATCGACAGTCAACACTCACCTCTGATCTTACCGACGCCGAACTAGTCGCCTTCTTGGTTGAATATACGACTTCTTTAGAGGACGATGCTATGGACGAGATATGGCAGGATTGCACTCTATTCTTGCGAGACGTGCTTGCGAATCCCCTCCCACATCGACAGATTCTGCCTACGCTGTTGGAGTTCACCGCTGTCATAGGTCAGAAGGTTGATAACACTAACTTCGGAGAGCAGCGGAAGATGCGGAGAGAGCTAGCAGTAAGTATATGTGTTCGTTCGATGTAGAGGTGCTAATCACGTGTACAGGATATCTTTGCTAGAATCCTGACTGCGATCTTCACAACACGCTCCATGGGCTATTTGCAAGACTCAAATCAAGCTGCAAGTGAAAAGACGACTGCGATAACCAACGGCATCCGCGCACAGAAGCGAGCAACTGACGTTGTTTCTATCCTCACCACCATTGTACCAAAACTGTCGATCATTCTGGTAGAAAATGATCGTGTTGCAAAGGTCGTCTCTGACATCTCTGCATCTGTCATTGGCCCCACCTTCCGTGCAAAAGCGTTCCCTGAGAACGTATCGAGGAACACGTTGGATCTGCTTCAAGGTCTTACCAAGATTGCACAAGGCAACAAGCTACTCAAGAAAGACATCTATGATGCCTTCAATGACCCCAAATTTTTCAATACACCGCCCCTTCTACTGAGAGAAGCTTGGCTGCCTATCCTCGCACAGTGGACCCAGTCTGACAAGGAGCGAGTCCCCGAACTACTATCACGGCTCTCAGCACCCACAACAGCTGGCCTCATGTTTGGCGTAGGTGCAACGTCTGCTCGGCAGGAAGCCGACCGGAAGACACAGCTTACATTACGTCGCATTGCGCTTCTTATTCTAGGTAGCCCTGAGGACGCTTTCACGCCGAACATACCCCAGGTTCTGGAGAAGGTTGTCGAGTTGCTTACCGCAACACCCGCGTCTTCTCCTTCGTCAATCACCCGTACAGATGTCATAGTGCTGTTACGTGCTATCATTCTGAAGACCTCACCTATTCACCTCGCGTCACTTTGGCCGGTTGTAAATGGCGAGTTAACATCTGGGTTATCGGCCCTCTTGCCAGACGCTCCGAACAAGGAACACTATAACAACGCCGGCATAATTCAGACATGCAAGTTACTCGACGAGCTAGTTGTTCTAGATCCCGATGACTTCCAACTTATGGAGTGGCTGTTCATCTCCGACACCATCGACGCCGTGTACAAGCCTGTCACACCACCGACGCTGATGTCTCTTACAGACGAGATCAACGAGGTTCTTACCAGGTCATCGACAGCACCTGCGATGCCTGTAACTGCGATCAATGGATCAGATGCTGATGAGCCCAAGCGGACATTATTCCTAAATCCGCTCATCGAGGCTCTCGAGAAGGAAGAAGGCGCTGCGGTGCTGGAGATGACCAGAGGAGAGCTTGTGAATCGGTTGGTGAGACCATTCTTGGGCAACCTAGCAATGAATGCGTTTGAGGCGAGATATGGGGGTGGAGAAGCGGATTGGCAGGGTATTTGGGAGAGTGTGGTCAAGGATGCGGCAAGCTAAGCGTAGCGATGGTAGATGGAAGGGTATAACAGGAAACTGTTCTGGGCCGATGCTGGTTGATGGCATGGTACAGATGAGATCTTCTAGCTGCAGGGTCTGACGCTTTATCTCAGAAAGTGCAAGACCATGTGTGCGGAGAGGGTCGAATATGTCGATCCTGCTTAGCGCCTTATACGTTAGATATCTCTCAAAATTTAGTCATGTACCAACACAGTTGTCCAAACATCTATCATGTTCTGGCTCTCAAATTTTACACATGCTGTTCAACCTTTTCCACTTCATCTTTTACATTGGTACACAACTTGTCTTCACGTTTTCGGCTTGCATGCCAGTCTTGAGGGTTGCGCACAATCTGAGTACAATACACCACAAATTGGTCAAAATGATACATACGACCATAGGACACTGAAAATTAGGCTTCCCGTCCGCTCAGCCATATACAAGCAGTGTACCGGCGGATTAGTAGTTAGGTGGGTGACCACTAGCG
>Ga0265797_10000661_pt1 | contig 62547 bp, 96 predicted proteins | sample P2T30metagenome_FD_192433 | JGI IMG/M metagenome (GOLD analysis project Ga0265797, IMG submission 192433) | Plant litter microbial communities from East Loma Ridge, Irvine, California - P2 T30 | ecosystem: Environmental > Terrestrial > Plant litter > Unclassified | place: USA: California... | reverse complement strand
CGCGCACGTGTGCACGCACGCCGATGAGTGGTCACTGCTGACACATGGCGTGTGAGGTGATGACACATGATGTGGTGGGATGGGACACCCCACACGTCAGTGGATTACACATGATGTGGTGTGTACTGCACGCTCACCGTCATGCCATGCTCACGGGGTCCAGAGATGAGTTCCGTATTACCGAACTGACCCCGATCTGACCCAGGGAGAGACCCCCTCCGGGGGAGAACTACCGGGGATAGATAGAGAGAATCTGAGCCCAGGACGGGAAAAGCCCAGGTCAGACCCCGAATGGGCCCCCCTTGCCAATTGACCAGTTCGGTAGATAGACTATCCCACATGGTAGACAAAAGAGAGGGAACGGCCCACCCCACCGAGGGGCAGCCGACACCCGTGACACGCACACGACGTACCCCCCTGACCCGCATCGTGGAGATGCAGCTGCACGACCCCGACACCGGCGAGGTCCGGGTCTGGCACAAGGAGGAGGTGATCAAGCGTCGAGGCCGCTCCGCAGGGCAGATCACCCAGTCCGAGTTCGCGATCCTCTACGACGAGCACCTGCCCCGGCTGTTCACCCTGACCGGCATGGAGCTGCGCACCTTCATCGCGCTCATCGACGACATGGCGTTCAACGGGCCCTTCCGCTACTCGACCGGCGAGCTCGCCGTGCAGGTGGCCGGCAGCCCGAACGCCGTATCCCGGGCGCTCCGCTCGCTCAAGGCCCAGGGCTTCGCCATCGAGGTCGGGCACCGCGAGCTGTACCTCGACCCCCGCATCGTGTGGCGAGGCGACCCGGTCGAGCGCAAGCAGGCCATCGACCTCCTCGACAAGCAGGGCCTGCTCGTGAAGCGCATCGTCCCGGCCGAGCCCGAGGCGGTGCAGCCGTGAGCGACTGGGCCGACGCCGACCGACGCCGCCAGATCGCCCTGACCGACGCCCGGATGCTCAAGCGCGTGCTGACCGTGACGTCTGCCGCCCAGCTGAGGGTGCCGACCCGGACCCTGCGGGTGCTGACCAACTCGGTCATCGACCAGGCTGACGAAATCGAGTCGCTTCGCGACAGAGAGAGCCAGTCGGCGCCGCGCGTGATCACGACCATCAAGGAGGCCGAGGCCCTGCCCGAGGGCGCCGTGATCGTCACGGCCGGCGGCGAGTGCATGGAACGGAGCGACTCTGCAGAGTGGAGCTCCTGGTACGTCTTCGCGTCCGAGATCAGCGTCTCGCTGCTCGACGACCAGCTCCCCGCCACCCTGATCCACATCCCTAACCCCACCACCGAAGGAACCCCATCATGAAGCAGACCGCCACCATCCGTCTCGGCATCAAGTCCTCCCGCCTCGCGCCCGCGATCCACGTCGGCCAGCTCTCCGAGGACGGCAATCGCTTCACCGACAAGATCGACATGACGAACCAGGTGCTGCACGCCGTCGCCCAGCTCGTCCGCGATCACCACGGCGGCAGCCTGACCGGCCTCCTCGCCCAGCCCGACGGCACGCAGGTCGCACTGTTCATCTCGGCGTCCGAGCCCTTCGAGCCCGGCGAGCAGACCCGCGCTGCCATCGCCGAGGCCGGCCAGGGCGACCAGGCCGTGCAGGACCCCTCGTGAAGCGGATGCGCCTGGACCCGGTCATGCTCGAGGTGATGCCGACCGAGGTCCAGCTGCAGGCCCTCGACGCTCAGGACAACTGGATCGACCCGCTGCTCGCCACGCTCGACGACTCGACCGCGGTCCGCGTGGCCGCGGCGATGGAGCTGGCGTACCGCGCGGGCATCGTCCAGGGCGGGGCTGCTGTCCTCGAGCTCGGCCCCGGCGAGACGGTCGGCGAGGGCCACATCTTCCCCAGCTTCGGCGAGCTGCTCGACGTCGAGGCCCCGCGCCCGGCCGAGCCGACGCCGCTGCAGACCTCGTCGATGGCGGCGCTCAAGATGCTCGACCTCCGGCCGCGCGCTCGAAGCGTGAACCTCAACGTCAACCTCGTGCGTGAGCTGTGCGAGAGGGCGCTCCGTGCCTGAGCCGCAGCAGCCCGGGCCGCTCTTCCTGTGCGGCGGCAGCGAAGAGCCGGGCCCGCGCGACGAGTGCCCGAACGCGCTGCACGACCACCCCCTGCCGAGCGGCTACACCGACGCCTTCGAGGCCGCGGGCGCCCGGACGCGCAAGGGCTGGCACAGCAGACGCTGCCCCGACTGCAACCTGTACGGCTGGGTCCCCCCGCTGACCACCACGACCTAGGATCTCGACCATGACACTCCCCAACCACTCCCCCCTTCCGATCTCCCAGACCCTCTTCCCGCACCAGATCCCGCCCGAGGGCGACTGGCAGGCGTGGTGGATGCTCGGTGGCCGCGGTGCCGGCAAGACCGCCGCCGCCCTCTCGTGGTCCGCGTCCCAGGCAGCCGAGGGCCGCGTCGTCCTCTTCCGCGCCCCGGGCATGGGTCGCGAGCGCCAGTCGCTCGACCACCTTTGCCGCTTGCTCGACCGCGAGGGCGTCACCTACAAGGCGCGCCCGTCTCAGCAGCGCGTCGAGATCACCGGCCCGAACGCGATCGGCGAGGTCCGCTTCGGCCCGGCGTGGCGCGGCATGGACTACGACGACCTCGTCGTCGACGGCTTCCACGAGTTCGACAACACCATCGAAATCACCGAGCAGGTCGACCCGAACTCCGCCGCTGAGAAGCCCCGCGTCCGCAAGCGCCGCGTCTCACCCCTCGAGGTCAGCAAGGATGGCCGCGAGATGAACGGGCCCCGCGACGAGATGCTCATCGGCTGGCTCTCCCGCCTCCGCTCGGTCCGCCCCCGCCTGGTCTTTACGGCCGAGCACGAGCCCGCGCCGGACGTGCGCCGCACGATGCTCCGCCTGCAGCCCGCCAAGGTCAGCGTCGCGTGGGCCGTCTCGCCGCTCTCCCGTGACACCGTGCACGACCGCCTCGCCAACTGGGACTTCGAGCCGGAGGTCGCCGAGTGATCGCCGACATCGAGACGCTGCGCGTCGAAGTCCAGAAGGCGCGCGACCGCGGCCGGCTGCCGGGCGTCCAGCACGCGATCAGTGGCTGGAACCCCGGCGCGTTCGAGCCGCGCGAGCTGCCGGCAGAGTCGCTCGCTCGCGCACGAGTCGGCAAGTTGATCGAGAAGCAAGTCTCGGATCACATGCGAGACGAGCAGGATGCAATCTTCCGCCTGGCTCGCCATATCGAAGCGACCGGTGAAGAGCGCGGCATCCTGGTCGAGGAGCTGCTGCCGAGTGCCAACGCCGGCCTGGAAGGGCTCACTCTGCAGAGCCGTGTCAGGCTGTCTCCCCTCGTGCCTCAGCGCACGATCGCGCGCCAGGTCGTCGACCACTTCGAGGACGTGACCGAGTGACCCGGCGCTACCGCTCGACGACCGTGATCGCCCAGGTCGAGGCTGAGACTCTCGCCTTGCTCACGGGCGGCGCCCTGCCGATGCCGGAGGCCGCCGTGCGCCACGCAGAGGGCCAGCTGGCCTGGCCGCCGACCGCGCCCGACGAGCGCTACAAGCTGGTCCGGGTCGAGCGCCGGTTCGCACGCCTCGCCCGCCAGCTGCAGAAGCGCCTCGCCCCCAACCTCGAGCGCTTCGCCGAGCGGATGCGGGAAGCGCACGCCGAGCGCACCGAGGCCATGGTCGAGCCGAACGGGCCCGACACGATGAACGCCCTGCAACGAGTGCGCGCCAAGTGGCTCGCCGACCACCCCGAGGAGAGCTGATGTCCCACCCGAACCTGACCGTCGTCCCCACCGTGAAGAAGAGCGAGCTCCGGCGGCGCATGTCCGAGGGTCTGGGTGTCCCGATCAGCCTCCTGGTCCAGCCCCTGCCCCAGCCCAGCAAGATCCGGTCCCGGGCGTCGCGCTCTACGGTGCGCGCCTCCCGCTCGCTGCCCTACCCCGACGGCAAGTACGAGCGCCGTCGCCGTGCGCGCGAGGCGAACATCGACCGTCGCTTCGAGCAGTTCGAGGCCGACATCGACCGTCGCTTCCACGGCGCAGGCAACCACGAGGGGTACGCGCTGCGGCTCGCGATGAAGGGCTCCGGCCGACGCGACATCACGGACTGACCAGCAATGCTGGTTCGGTAATACATAATGGGCTCATGCCAGGAGGACGCAAGCCCGAGGGAAAGGTAGCCCGTACGGTCACCGTCTCCTTCAAGATGACCCCCGCGCAGAAGAGGCTTCTCGACTCTGCGCGGGGGTCTACGCCTGTGTCGGCCTACCTGCGCAACCTCATCGTCGCGGACGTGCGACGGACCACGAAGACAGGACGCTGACCATGATCGAGACCACCGCCGGGCAGTTCGCCCCCGCCACGAAGCGCACCGTCACGGTGCAGCACGCCGTCTTCGACGGCACCCATGCCACCGCCAAGGCCATCATGATCTACGCCCGCGAGCGCGGCACCGAGATCGAGTACCACCCGCCCGTCCTCGAGCGCGTCGACGGCTCGGACGAGGTGCGCGAGGTCGTGCCGGCCCACCTCGAGATCGTCACGCTCGAGGGTCGCATGGTCGGCGACGTCGGCGACGTCGTCATCGAAGGCGTCAACGGCGAGTTCTACCCCTGCAAGCCCGACATCTTCGAGAAGACCTACACCCTGGGCGACGAGCCGGCGCTCGACGGCGCCGTTCGACCCGTCGAGATCAGCGTGCACCAGGGCCAGGACACCTGGCCGTTCTGGCTGGTCGCGGGCATCGCCGTCGCGGGCCTGGTTGCCCAGATCATCGCGATCGGCATCCTCGTCAAGCTGTGAAGGCCGACCAGACGCCGGTGCGCGTCGAGCAGGTGAGCGTCTTCACCCTCGAGCAGCACCCGCTGAACCCGAACAACGGCGACATCGAGGCCATCGTCGAGTCGATCCGAACGAATGGGCTGTACCAGCCGATCGTCGTGCAGACCTCGACCCGCCACATCCTCGCCGGGAACCACCGCTACGCCGCAGCCATCCGGCTGGGGCTCGCCGAGGTGCCCGTCGTGTGGCGCGACGTCGACGACGAGACCGCGAAGCGCATCATGCTCGTCGACAACCGCACCGCGAAGCTCGGCTGGGAGGACGAGGCACAGCTGGCCGACCTCCTCGAGGGCTTGTTCGAGACCGACCTCGCCCTGCAGGGCACCGGCTACAGCGCGCACGACATGCAGGACCTGGTCGCGATGATCAACGACCCGCTGACCCCCGAGGACTTCGCCACGGCTGACGAGGATGACGCGGAAAGTGCTGATCAGACCCGGAAATCGGTCAACGATCTCAAGTACGAGGTGGTCCCGACGACGTCGGAGGACGGCAAGGCGTACAGCCTGACCATCTCGAAGCGGAACGGTCGCTCGATCGGGCCGAACGACTTCAACATGCTGCTCAAGGCCCTGGGTCAGGACCCCCTGAGCGACAATGAGCTGGCACGCATGAACGTTCCGAGCTGGGAGAGGCGCAGATGAGCGACGATGAGCGTCCGTTCTACGACGAGCACGGCCAGGAGGTCGAGCCGGACGAGAAGTCGCTCGCGCGCGTCTCTCGCGATACCCGCACGCGGTCGAAAGCGGCCGTCGCGATGGCCCTCGCGGGCGCGACTGACAAGGAAATCGCTGATCAGCTGCGGTTTGTGTCTCCGACCGCTGCACGACGGGCATACGAGGCCGAACTCGCGGGTGCCTACGACCCGACGACGGACTACGAGGCCATGCGCCGCCTGCTGTCCGCCCGATACGAGGGGCTGCTCAAGTCGCTGGCCCCGAAGGCGCTCAACTCGAAGCTCCGAGTCAAGGACGAGGAGTCGAAGGACCCGCAGGCGACCAAGCTGGTCGACAATGAGGAGCACATCACGTACGCCCGCGAGTACCGCAACACCCTCGACCGGATCGGCGTGCTTCACGGTCTCAACGCACCCCAGGTGATCAAGATGCAGACCCCGGCGCAGGCCGAGTTCGAGCGCGTCACCGCCGCACTGGTCGCGCAGGCCGGGTCGGCGGCCGACGGCGAGGGCGACATCTTCGCCGACGACACGCAGGAGTTCGAGGAGGACGCCGAGGGCGTCTTCGTGCCAAAGGGCCAGGAAAATGCCTGATCAGAAGCAGGATTGGCGCGAGAAGCTGATGGACCAGGTCGACGCCCGTGAGGTCGAGACCGCGTCGCGCCGCCGGTCGATCGGCCTGAACTTCCCGACCGACCTCTACGAGCTCGTGCAGAACGCAGCGCGTGAACGCGGGATCTCGATGGCCGGCTTCGCCCGCCGCGCCGCCGTCGCCTTCGCGGTGCACGACCTCGACCTGGACTGGGACGAGGTCATGGCCGACGAGAAGCCCGTCCAGCCCTATGGCGTGGCCGAGCCGGGCGCACGCGCGAACGAGGGCGCCGGCCGCGGCTACGGCTCGTGGAAGATCGGCTCGCTGCCGTGAGCGGCACGCTCCCCGCCCTCAGCCCGGCCGAGGTCCAGCAGCTCACGCGGCACTGGGACCCGGAGTCCAAGGCGCGCGCCATGGCGGAGGTCAAGGCGCGCACCGGCAAGACGCAGCAGGTCTGGTACTGCAAGCGGGGTCGGCACTGCGACGGCGAGCCACACGACGGCGCGCCCTACCAGCACGCCCGCGCCGACCAGTGGCCGCCCGCCGGGAAGGACTGGACGACGTGGGCCCTGGTCGGGGGGCGCGGATCAGGAAAGACCAGGTCAGGGTCCGAATACGTCCGCAAGATGTCGAACTTCGTCGAGCGCATCAGCATGATCGCGCCGACGTCGGCCGCCGCCCGAGACACCATGATCGAGGGCGAGTCCGGCCTCATCCGCGTCTTCGAGCGCGCGGGCGAGACCGTGCACTACGAGCCGTCGAAGAAGCGCATCACGTTCCCGAACGGCGGCCGGGGCACGCTGTTCTCGGGCGAGGAGCCCGACCGTCTCCGTGGCCCGCAGCACGGCCTGGTCTGGCTCGACGAGCCCGCCCACATCTCGGCCATCGACGAGGTCTGGGACCAGATGCTCTTCGGCCTCCGTCTCGGCGACCGCCCGCACTCCGTCATCACGACGACACCACTGCCGACGAAGTGGATGAAGGCGCGCCTGGCTGACCCCGGCACGAAGTCGTCGAAGGTGTCGACCTACGCGAACCTCGCGAACCTCGCGCCGAACTTCGCCCAGACCGTGCTGTCGAAGTACGAGGGCACGCGGCTCGGCCGCCAGGAGCTGCACGGCGAGATCCTCAGCGACGTGCTCGGCGCCCTCTGGCAGGACGGCATCATCCACCGGCTCGACTCGACGCCCGAGCTGGCGCGCATCGTCATCTCGATCGACCCCGCGGGCACGAACAACCGGCGCTCGGACGAGACCGGCATCGTCGCCGTCGGCAAGGCGGCCGGCTTCGGCTACGTGCTCGAGGACCACTCGGACAAGTACAGCCCGACTGGCTGGGCGAAGCGCGCGATCCAGACCTACGAGCGCCTCAAGGCCGACGCGATCGTCGTCGAGAAGAACTACGGCGGCGACATGGTCAAGACGACCATCGAGTCGACGGCCAAGGACATGAACACCCCGTGCCCGCGCATCATCGTGAAGACCGCCATGCGATCGAAGCAGCTGCGCGCCGAGCCAATCGTCGGTCTCTACGAGCAGACGCGCGTGCTGCACGTCGGCGCGCTGCACAAGCTCGAGGAGGAGATGGTCACGTGGGTGCCCGGGAAGGGCGACTCGCCCAACCGGATCGACGCCCTAGTCTGGGCCCTCACCGACCTCATGGGCGTCACGAGCGACTCGTCGATCTCGAGCCCCGCCGACCACGCCCCGTCCATCCCGGCCCAGGGCGTTCCGCCCGAGGTCATCCGCCGCAGTCCGGGAGGGCTACACCTGCCCCCCGGCTTCGCACGAAGGAGCTTCACCCGCGCATGACGAACGTCACCCACCTCCTCAACAACCCCCTGCTGCTGCTGCTCGCCGTCGTCGTCGTCATCCTCGGCGTCGGCCGGCTCGCGCGCGTCGTGACCTACGACGCCTTTCCCCCCGCGGCCTGGCTCCGCGACACCTGGACCCTGGCCCTCATGGGCACCCGCTTCCAGGGCTGGGCGAAGCTGCTCACCTGCCCCTGGTGCTTCACGCCGTGGCTGATGCTCGTCGCGATCGTCTGGTTCATGCTCGCGGGCGGCTGGGTCCTCACGGCCTGGTGGATCTTCTGGGGCTGGCTCGCCCTGTCGTACGCGACCAGCATGGTCATCGTGCGCGACGAGCCTGCCGAGTAGCCAGGCCGACACCGCCCAGACCAGTAACATCATCCGCGAGGGGAGCCCCTCGTACGAGAGGGAGGTAGCGGATGCCCCGCCCCCAGAAGACTCAGCTCAAGTCCCAGGTCGTGTCACTGCCGCAGACGCGCGGCTACGTCGCGTCGGCCGCGAACCTGTCGATGCCGTCGATGGAGCAGCGCTCCAAGATGAAGGTCGAGTCCTGGCAGGCCCAGGCGTGGGTCTGGTACGACACGATCAGCGAGTTCCGCTACTCGTGCGACTGGGTCGGCAACGTCTTGTCGAAGGCCATCCTCACCGTCTCCCAGGACGGCAAGGAGACGACGGACGCCCGCGCGGTCTACGCGCTCGAGTCGCTGTTCAACAGCCCGGCCGGACGCCAGGAGGCGCTGCGCCAGCTCGGCATCCACTTCACCGTCGCGGGCGAGGCGTACGTCATCGGCTCCGAGGCCGACGACGGCAGCAACGACATGTTCGTAGCCGCGGCGAGCGAGGTCCGCTTCGACGCGAACGGCGTCGTGCACGTCGACCAGGAGCGCTTCGAGTCGCCGCTCGCCGTCCGCCTCTGGCGTGCGCACCCGCGCCGCCGCCTCTACTCGAACTCGCCGGCCCGCGCCGTGCTGCCCGTGCTCTCCGAGCTCAACGGCCTCACGCAGCACGTCGCCGCTCAGATCGACAGCCGCCTGGCGGGCGCCGGAGTCCTTCTCCTGCCGAGCGAGATCAGCTTCTCGGCCGCCCCGACGGAGGGCGAGGAGGGTGTCGTCTCGGCCAGCGATCAGTCCGCCGCCGACAAGATCGTCTACGAGCTGATGAAGACGATGGCGACGGCGATCCACAACCGCGCCGACCCGTCGGCCCTGGTCCCCATCGTCCTGCAGGTCGCAGGCGAGCACGTCGACAAGGTCAAGCACGTCAAGTTCTGGACCGACCTCGACGAGCACGCGATCGAGCTGCGCAACGAGGCCATCCGTCGTCTCGCCCTCGGCATGGACATGCCGCCCGAGGTGCTCGAGGGGCAGGCCGACCTGAACCACTGGTCGTCGTGGCAGGTCGAGGAGGCGGCGATCAAGTCGCACACCGAGCCGCTGCTCGCGATCATCACCTCCGCGCTCACTGACGGCTACCTCATCCCGTACCTGCTCTCCGAGGGCATGTCGCGCGAGGAGGCCGAGACCTTCGCCATCGGCGCGGACACCTCGGCGATGCGCGTCCGCCCGAACCGCTCCGAAGAGGCCATGGAGCTGTTCGACCGCGGCCTGCTGGGCGTCAAGGCGCTGCTGCGCGAGAACGGCTTCGACGCCGAGAACGACCTCATGGACGACACCGAGCGCACCCTCTGGTTCCTGCGCAAGGTCGCTGCCGGCCAGACCACCCCCGACATTGTCGCGGAGGCGCTGCGGGCGCTCGGCGTGCCGATCACAGGCACGCCCGTCACGGACGCGCCCGACGACCGGCCCGAGGTGCACGAGGCGCGACCGATCCCCTCACTCGAGGAGCACCCGGACCGCGGTGCGCCGAGCGTCTCGGAGGAGAACGACAACCTCACGGCGTCGTCGGTCATCATCGTCGACCGCGCCATCGAGCGTGCCGGCAACCGGCTCCGCTCGCAGATGGGCCGCAAGCTCCCCGGGGTCAGCGCCTTCGCCACCTACCGCCACGTCGGCGTGATGGAAGACGAGCTCGACGACCTGCTCACGGACGCCTGGTCCACGTGTGATCGCTACGCCGATCAGTTCGGCGTCGACGCCGACAAGTGGTCCGCCGCGCTCGACCGCTACACGCGCGTCGTGCTCACCTCGCAGCGCGATGTCGACCGGAAGATGCTCGCCCTTCACCTCCGGGGCGTCCGCTGATGGACGTCGAGGAGTTCGCGGCCAAGCGGGACGAGCGGCTCGCCACCTTCGACAAGGAGCTGGGCCCGCTCGTCGAGCGCTATCTGCCGAGCCGCGACTGGGCGAACCTCGTCGAGGCGGCCAGCGTGCTCTGGGCCGAGACCTTCGAGGAGACCAGCCCTGGCGCGACCTACGTCGCCATCCTCAAGCGCTTCCAGAACGAGCTGCTCGAGGCGCTCAAGCGGACGTCGACGACGCGCGACGCCGGCCAGGCCGCCCGGGTCACGATGTGGCTCGGCACCTACGCGATCAACGACGCGACCTACTACGGCGCCCGGTCGAACGGCTTCGCCCAGAAGCGCTGGGTCACCGCGGGCGACGCCGACGTGCGCGACACGCACCGCGCCGCGGCCGGTCAGACTGTCGGCATCGCGGACTCGTTCACCGTGGGCGGCCAGAAGATGCGCTACCCGGGCGAGCCTGTCGGCGACCCCTCCCTCTTCATCAACTGCCGCTGCCTCGTGCAGCACGTCGGCACCGGAAGGACGTTCAGCATGACCGCATTCGCCACCGACGCGGAGCCCATCGAGGTCCCCGACGAGGAGGCCGAGACCTTCGAGGAGCGGACCGGCGTCGTCATCGTCGCACTGCCGGCCGCCGACGACCCCGTCGTCGCCGCCTCGAGCGAAGACCTCGCCCACATGACGCTCGTCTGGCTCGGCGACGCCGCCGACCTCCCCGGCCACAACGTCGACGTCGAGGCGCTCAAGGCGAACCTCGCGGCCTGGGCCGGGAAGATCGAGGGCCCGCTCGTCGAGGGCGTCTCCGGCTCGGCCACGCTCGGCAAGGACGGCGCGTCCGTCGTGCTCGTCGACGCGACGTCGCTGGCCGAGATCCGCAACGGCATGGTCACCGAGTTTGCCGAGATCCCCCCGGGCCGCCTGCCCGAGGAAGCCGAGGACGAGCAGATGCCGATCGCGCGCGTGCACAGCGAGACCGAGCAGTTCCCGACCTGGCTCCCCCATGTCACGCTCGGCTACCCCGAGACGCCCGCGCTCGCTGAGTACGCTGGCACCGAGATCACCTTCGACCGCCTGGCCCTCTGGGTGGGCGACGACCGCACGGAGTACCCCATGGGCAAGAACCTCACCGCCGCCGCCGCGCCCGCCATCGACCCGGCGACGATCCAGCAGGACCTCGAGGAGGAGGTCGACGTCATGCTGGGTGCCGACTCGCACGAGGGGAGCATGGACCTCGAGGAGATGGGCACCGAGCCGATCCCCTTCCACGGCGTCGCGGTGCCGACCGGCGTGCTGTCGGGTGACAACCGGATGTTCGCCGCGGGCGAGTCCCTCGTCTGGCGCGACCTCCCGCTGCCGCTCACCTACCAGGACGTCTCGACGGACGGGCACGGCAACGCGGTCACCGTCGGCCGCATCGACTGGTTCAAGTGGGAGGGCAACCTCCTGCAGTACGGCGGCGTCTTCGCGTCGGGCGGCCTCGAGCCGCTGGCCGACAAGGTCGTCGGCGGCATCGCGGAGGGCTGGATCAAGGGCGTGTCTGTCGACATCGACATGATCAAGATGGAGGCCCCCGACATGGAGGCCCTGGGCGCCCTCGATGAGCAGGCCGCCATCGACCTGATGATGAACCCCCCGGCCGCCGTCGTCGAGACCGCGCGCGTCGCGTCGATCGCCGTCGTGCAGATCCCGGCCTTCCAGGAGGCGTACATCGCGCTCGGCCCGTGCGACTGCCCCGACGAGGTCGCGCCCGACCGCGACGACGTCGCGCCGGAGGAGCCGGCCATGACCGACGAGGAGTTCGCTGTCATCGCAGCCGACCTGTTCGCCGACCTCGAGCAGGACCCCGAGCTGCGGGCGCTCATGCCCGACCGCGACGAGGCGATCGCGAACCTCGTGGCCGGCGCGCAGTTCGCGCCCGGCACGAAGGACGGCCCCGGCTGGATCACCGAGCCCAAGGCCACCTCGCGCATCCGCCGCTACTGGGTGTCCGGCAAGGGCGCGGCCAAGATCCGCTGGGGCGCGCCCGGCGACTTCAACCGCTGCCGCTCGCAGCTCGCGAAGTACATCGCGAACCCGGAGTGGCTGGCCGGCACCTGCGCCAACATGCACAAGGAGGCGCTCGGCGTCTGGCCCGGCCGCGAGAACGGCAGCCGCGCGCTCGTCGCGTCCGGCGCCGCCCCAGCCCCGTCGTTCAACCTCGTCGCCGCCGCCGCACCGCCGCACCCCGCGGGCACGCCCGACGGCGCGTGGTTCGAGAACCCCCAGCTGACCGAGCCCACCCCGTTCACCGTCGAGCCCGACGGCCGGGTCTACGGCCACGTCGCCACCTGGGGCGTCTGCCACATCGGCGTCCAGGGCGTCTGCCAGACCGCACCGACGTCGCCGAGCGGCTACGCCTACTTCCGCACCGGCCTGGTCGAGACCACCTACGGCGACGTCCGGGTCGGGCAGATCACGATGGGCACCGGCCACGCGAACCTCTTCGCCAAGGCCGGCCCCGCCCTCGAGCACTACGACAACACGGGCACGGCCGTCGCCGACGTCGCTGCGGGCGAGGACGCGCACGGGATCTGGGTCGCCGGGTCGCTGCGTGAGGGCGTCACCGACAAGCAGCGCCGCGACCTGCGCGCCGCGGCGCTCTCGGGCGACTGGCGCGCCATGCCCCGCGGCGGCCAGGAGCTCGTGGCCGCGCTCGCCGTCAACACGCCCGGCTTCCCAATCCCCCGCATGGGCCTCGCTGCGTCGGGCATGGTGCAGGAGTCGCTCGTCGCGACCGGCATCGTCGAGCACGAGGAGTTCGCCACGAAGAAGCCCGTCGACTACAGCATGGAGTTCGTCAGCGCTGTCGCCGACGTCGTCGAGCACCGTGCCGCCATGCGAGCCCGCAAGACCGCGGCGCTCGCAGCAGTCCGTCCCGTCCGCATCCAGAACGCCAAGAAGAAGGGCACCGCCTGATGGCCTCCATCACCCCGTCCAGCGTCAAGGGCTCGCTGAGCCTGTCGATCGGAGGTAGCGCACCCGTCGAGGTCGCCACCTTCGATCTCCCCGTCGAGTGGACCCTCGACAAGTCCGCCTTCGGGTGGTCCGCCTCGCCCAACATGAGCGGCCTCGACGCTGCCGTGAAGCGCATCGCCATCGCCGTCGAGGAGGCGCTGAAGCCCGAATTGCCCGAAGTGCCCGAAGAGGGCGAGGCCAGTGTCAGCTTCCAGGGCGGAGGTGACAGCTGATGGCCTGCTCCTGCTCCGCCTCGAAGAAGTTCATCGTCACCACGAAGAGCGGCGACAAGATCCCCGTCACCAGCGAGGTCAAGGCGAAGGCCATGGCCCAGAAGACCGGCGGGTCCTACGCCGCCGCGTAGACTGAACTCGCCCTTTCCAGTTGGCAGGCGCCGGGGGTTATTTGCGGGACACCCAGCGCCACCGAGGCCCCTGACCAGCAATGCTGGTTGGGGGCTTCGGCGTGTCGCGGGCGCGTGAGTTGCTCTGACCAGGGGTTTCGTGCCAGGATCAGCCCCAGATTGCACGTCCCGTCGTAGAGCGGGTGGCACCCAGACTTTCCACCGTCCCAGACCACCCATCTACCATCAGGAGACAGACGTGTTCACGCTTCCCACTCTCGACGGCCTCAAGGCTGACGAACTGCAGAAGATCCTCGACGACGCCCTCAAGGCGCACGGCGACATCGCCAAGATCAAGGACGAGGACCTGACCGACGAGCAGCTCGAAGAGCTCGAGACGATCACCGCCGCGATCGCCACCGTCACCGAGGCGCAGACGGCCACCGCCGCCGCCGCCGAAGAGCGCGCCGCTCGCATCGCTGCCGCCAAGGCCGCGTCCACCCCCGCCGAGGGCGAGGGCGAGGGCGAAGGCGAAGGCGAGACCGACGCCGAGGCGCAGGCCGCCATCGACGCCGAGGTCGCCGCGACCGACGTCCCCAACGACGCCGCCGAGCTCGAGCAGGAGGCAGCCGTCGTCGCGTCGGCCGCTCCCTCGGGTCGCAGCGCCGTGCGTGGCGCCGCCTCGAAGGCCCCCGCCGTGAAGCGCCCGGTCGCCCCCAAGCCCGAGCGCCCGAAGGCCACCATCCACACCGTCGGCGAGTCCAGCGCCTTCGGCTCCGGCGCCGAGCTGCCCGACATGAAGGCCGTCGCCGAGGCGTTCCTGGGTCGCAGCCGCTCGATGCCGCAGCGCAAGCTGGCCGGCCTCGTGTCGCAGCACACCCCGGTCGCGTCGTTCGCCAAGGCCACCCGCCCCGAGTTCACCCTCGTCGCGGGCGACCAGCAGGGCAACTTCGACAAGATCAACGACGCCGCGCGCGGCGAAGACGGCAGCCTCGGCAACATCGTGGCGGCCGGTGGCTGGTGCGCCCCGTCCGAGACGATCTACGACATCCCGCAGCTCGCGACGGTGTCCGGCATCCTGAACCTCGCCGAGGTCAGCGTGCCCCGCGGCGGCCTGTCGTTCACCAAGGGCCCCTCGTTCGAGCAGATCTACGCGGACGCGGGCTTCCTGCAGACGGAGGCGCAGGCCGAGGCCGGCGTGCTCAAGAACTTCATCGACGTCGAGTGCCCTGGCTTCGAGGAGGTCCGCCTCGACGCGATCGGCTTCGGCGTCCGTGCCGGCATCCTGACGAACAAGGCGTGGCCGGAGCTCGTGCGTCACTACCTCGACGAGACCCTCGTCGCGCACGCGCACAAGAAGAACGCCTCGATGATCCAGCGGATCGTCGCCCTGTCCGGCAGCCCGATCACGGCCGGCGGCATCGGCTCGGTCGCGTCCGACATGCTCGACGCGCTCGCGCTGCAGGCCACCCGCCTGCGGTACAAGTACCGCCTGGGCGAGACCGCCCGCATCGAGGGCATGGCTCCGCTGTGGCTGCTCGAGGTGGCGCGCTCCGACTTCGCCTACCGCGAGGACATCGGCTACTACAACGTGACCGACGCCCAGATCAACGGCTGGCTCGCTGCGCGCAACATCTACCTGCAGTGGGTCTACGACTGGCAGGACCTGGCCGGCAGCCCCTTCGAGACCGGCACGAGCGGCAACGCGAAGCCGTGGCCGACCGAGGTCGAGGTCGACCTGTGGCCCTCCGGTGCGTTCGTCGCTGGCACCGAGGACGTCATCTCGCTCGACATCGTCCACGACACCGCCAGCCTCGCCGCGAACACCTTCACGGCGGCCTTCTTCGAGGAGGCCATCATGGTCTTCAACCCGAAGGCCAACGGCATCCGCGTCAGCATCCCGGTCGCCCGCCCGGCCGGCCGCACCGGCGCGCACAACCTGACGAACGGCTTCGTCGCTCGTCCGGCCATCTCCGCCTGACCCTCCTGAGCCGGGGGCGACCTCGCCCGGTCGCCCCCGGCTCTTCCCCCTTCTGTCACCAGAGAGGCACGGGCCATGGCACTCTTCCCCACGTCGGGTCGCACTCACGTCGACCCCCCCACCCTCACCGCCGCCCAGGGCGGCATCTTCCAGGCGGCCGAGGTCAAGCCGGTCTCCGGCCACGAACTCATGGGCGTCTACTACGACGCGCAGACCACCAACCAGCTCGAGTCGATCGACGCCGACCTCGCGACCTGCGTCGAAGCCGCAGCGGCTGAGCCCGAGGGCTTCGAGTTCGTCGAGTCCGAAGAGCCGATCGTCGTCAACGCGGCGGTCAAGTGCTGGCTCTCCGGCGGGACCGAGCAGGACTACCTCGCCGAGGCCGAGCGCCGCGTCGAGACCGGCTCCGAGATCACCGTCGAGCGCTGGCTCTGGGAGAAGCTCTTCCCGGCCAAGGCGATCGACATCACCCCGGGCGACGTCGCGGTGAAGCCGAAGGCGGGCCTCGGCCTCGCCCTCGAGCACGTCGCTCGCGTCTACAACTTCGTCCCCACCGTCCACTTCGGTGTGCGCCTCGGCGTCAGCCTGATCGGCGGCGAGCTCGTCAAGTTCGACACCGAGGACGCCTCGGTCGTCGGCGGCGCGAAGGCCGTCAACGGCGCGGGCTACTTCGCCAAGGAGGGGCCCGACGGCAAGGTCGCGGCAGCCGACGAGGCGTGGCTCTACATCACCGGTCAGATCGTCCTGCGCGAAGGGGATGTCAGCACCTACACGGCTGACGATCTCGAGCACAACCAGCGCACGGCCTATGGTCTGCGTGAGTACCTCGTCACCATCGACGGCCCGGTCGTCGCCATCCTCACCACCTTGGAGTAGAACATGTCCCTCCCCGAAGGCTTCGGCCACATCCCCGGCCGCTCGTCCGCCAAGGCGATCAAGCTGCTCGCCATCGCCGACGAGCTGGGCCTCGCGCCCTCCGCCGTCCGCGGCGTCACCGGCGGCTACGACGTCCCCGCCGACGTCCTCGAGAAGTACCAGGACGCGATCGCGAACGAGGACGAGACGGACGCCGTCGTCCCCACGACCGCGGACCAGTCCTTCCAGCGCATCGAGACGAACCACACCCCGCTGACCTTCGACACCACGCACGAGCAGGAGCCCAGCTCCTACGACGACAGCGTGAGCGCGTCGGCCGAGCAGACCGGCGTTGGCTTCGAGACCTCGCTGGCCGCGGGCGAGCGCGTCGACGTGCTCCCCACGCGCCGCACGACGGAAGAGAAGCACGAGCTGGCGGGCGAGGGTGCACCCGCCGTCGACGCGAAGGACTCCAAGCCGGCCGTCGTCGACAGCGAGGCCGAGGCGCTCAAGAAGGCAGCCGACGAGCAGCGCGCCCAGGACGAGGCCGCCGAAGAGGCGCGCAAGGCCGAGGTCGCCCGCCGTGAGGCGCTCAGCCCCGAGGAGCGTGCCGCCGAGGACGCCGCCGCCGCCAAGGGCGACGAGGCTCCCGCCAGCGAGACCACGGACGACGAGACCCCCAGCGACGGCGAGAAGACCAGCGACGCGCCGGAGGTCGAGAAGCCCGCAGGCAACGCCAGCCAGGCAGACTGGCTCGCGTACGCCAAGTCCAAGGGCTTCGACGGCCCGGACGACACCGGTCGCGACGACCTCCGCGAACGCTACAACGCCTGACCCCCATCACCCACCCCTGACACAGGAGACACAACATGAAGGGCAACACCAAGGAAGTCGCCTTCCTCAAGGGCCGGCGGATGCGGGTCACTCGCCTCGACGCCTGCGGCCGCGTGGTCTACGGCGACAACGCCCGTGCCACGTCCGAGGGCTTCGTCAGCATCAGCGTGACGTCGAACACGAACGCGACCGACGAGATCCGCGTCACCGGCGCCGCCGGCCAGACGCTGCTCTACGAGGCCAGCGTCACCGAGCTCGCCGGCTTCTCGCCTGAGCTCACGTTCGCCCGCGTCGACCCCGAGATGCTGTCCCTGATGACGGGCCAGCCCGTCGTCCTGGACTCGTTCGGCAACGTGGTCGGCTTCGACGTCGACACGAAGATCCAGCTCACGGGCCTGGGCTTCGCGCTCGAGGTCTGGATGGGTGCGCCGAGCAACGGCGACGCCTGCTCCGACGAAGAGGCCGAGGGCGCGTACGGTTACGTCCTCTTCCCCTTCCTGCAGGGTGGCGTGCTGGGCGACTTCTCGATCGAGAACGGCGGCATCAGCTTCGTCCTCACCGGCGCGAGCACGAAGGACGGCAACGCCTGGGGCCGCGGTCCCTACGACGTGCAGCTGAACGGCGCCTCGGGCGCGAAGGCCCCCGGCCCCATGGTCGACGCGGTCTCTTCGACCACGGCGCTCCGCGTCATCGTCACCGACGTCGCGCCCCCTACGGCGCTCATCGGCACCCGCCCGCTGCTCAACCCGCAGGAGGCGGCCCTGACCTCGGTCACGGCCACCAAGATCGGCAGCACCTCCGAGTACACGATCGTCGCCCTCCCGGACCCCGCGTCCGACACCGGCGTCGAGTACGACTTCGGAGACGGCACGTGGGACTACGTGCTCGGCGGCGACACGAAGCACACGTACGCCGACACCGGCACCTACGTGATCCAGGCGTCGACGAACGGCAAGATCGTCACCACCACGGTCACCGTCGCCTGACCTGACCCGCAAGAATGAGGAGGCCCGACCAGCATTGCTGGTCGGGCCTCACTCTCGACAGGAGCATCTCGTGAACTGCTACCCCCCGACGACTCACTGGGGCTCGAAGAGCTGGGCTGACGCCACCGAAGAGGAGCTCGCCCGCCGCGACCTCGCCGAGGAGTTCGCCTGGGCCACGCTGCAGACGCTGACGGGCTACCGTCTCTCGCTCTGCGCCCTCGAGATCTCGCCCGGTCGTGCGGCCTGTGACCCCGGCACCTACTTCACCGCGCCCGTGGGTGGCGCCCAGGGCCCCTTCCACCCCTACCTCGGCATCGACGGCCAGTGGCGCAACGCCGTTCACCGCAGCGGCTGCCGCTGCGACCTGTCCACCGAACTGCGCCTGCCCGGGACGGTCGCCCGGATGATCGCCGTCGAGGTCGACGGCGTCGTGCTCGGCCCGACCGCCTACCGGGTCGAGAACGGCAGCATCCTCGTCCGCGTCGACGGGAAGACCTGGCCGCTCGCCTCGAGCGCGCACGCCGAGCCTGGCGCTCTCGGCTCGATCATGGTCACCTACTTCGACGGCGCCGCCCCCGACAACCTCGCCGACTGGGCAGCCGGCAAGCTGGCCCGCGAGTACCTCGCCCTGCTCGAGGGGAAGCGATGCGTCCTCCCTTCCCAGGTCACCGCCGTCACTCGGCAGGGCGTCACGTTCGAGATGGCGCAGTCGGCCTTCTCCCCCGGCCAGGCCACGGGCATCGTCGAGGTCGACGCTTACGTCGCCCGCCTGAATCCGCACGGCCTCAAGGTGCCGAGCCGCGTCTTCTCGATCGACACCATGGACCAGGACCGCGTCGTCACGTCGTCGCGCGGGTCGACGCCTCCGACGCCGGGCTACCCCGGTAACCTCGTGCCCGACACCGCGCTGGGCGCGGGCTACTACCGATTGGAGCCGTGATGGCCGACCAGCGACCGATCTTCGTCACGATCAACGAGGACACCTTCCTGCCGCCCGAGCGCGTGGTCGGCGCCATCGAGGCTGCGACGGTCACGCCGCACGAGGAAGACCCGAACCCCCACTCCGCCTACGACGACGCCCCGTCGTTCGCGCTCATCTTCGAGAACGGACTTGCCTGATGGCTAACGCACTGATCACCAACATCCAGAACGGGTTCACCCGGGTCGCGACCGAGATCAAGGCCGTCAAGGCGGTCACCGGTCTGCTCGCGAACCTGACGACCCAGGACAAGAGCTCGATCGTGAACGCGATCAACGAGGTCAACGCCAAGCCGAGCGGCGGGTCGGGCGGTGCGCCGATCGACGACAGCGCCTCGTCGACGACGAAGGTCTACAGCTCGAGCAAGACGGAGTCGCGCCTCGCCGAGGTCGGCGCGCAGGTCAAGGCCGACGTGCTCGGCGGCACCCTCTCGACCGACCTCGACAGCCTGATCGAGGTGATCAAGTTCGTCCGCGACACCGACGGCGAGAACGACTCCGCCACCGCGGCGAACACCACGGCGCTCGGGGTGCGCCTCCGGTTCGATGCCGACCAGTCGCTCACCGCCGGGCAGAAGGCGCAGGGGCAGAAGAACCTCGACGTCTACGGCAAGAGTGACATCGGCGACACCACGACCGACTTCGTCGCGGCCTTCGAGGCGGCCCTGGCATGAGCCTCGTGTCCGCCGTGCTCAGCGGCTTCGTGCGGGTGGCTACGGAGTTCAAGACCGTCCGTGGCCGCAAGATCACGGCGGGCACGGGCCTCACCGGCGGTGGCACCCTCGCGGCCGACGTCACCCTCTCGCTGTCGGCGGCGTCGCAGGCGTCCCTCGCCAAGGCGAACACCTCGCTGCAGCCCGGCGACTCCGGCGCGACCGGACCGCAGGGCCCCCCTGGCGGGTTCCGCCTGCTCGACCCGGGCGTCAACAAGCCTCCGGCTGACGCCGTGCCCGGCCAGCTCCTCGGCTACCGACCGGCACAGCAGTGACAACCGTCCCCACGATCCGCGGCAAGCTCGGTTCGAGCAACGGCGGCACGTCGTCGCTCGTCGTCGCGGTGCCGACCGACTCGACCGCGCCTGTCGTCGGCGACCTGATGACCGTGGCGATCGTCTTCGTCTCGGCGACCAGCATCCCCAACCCGCCGTCGGGGTGGTCGGTCGTGCTCGCGCCGGCAGCGATGGGCACCCGCTACCTGGCCGTGTACCAGCACGTCCGGGCAACGGGCGACGCCAACAGTGTCACCTTCACGATGAACACCACCGGCACGGCGATGGGCTACCTGTTCTACGGGGCCGGCAAGGCGGGCGCCGTCGGCGCGTACCTGCGCACCTCGACCGGCAACGTGCAGAACACGCCGGGCGTCACGACGACCGTGCCGAACAGCCTCGTCGTCAGCATCCAGGGCGAGGCGACGGCCGCGACCGAGACCTACGACAAGATCTCGGTCGCCTCCCCGTTCGTCAAGGACGGCTGGTACATCCACACGGGCAGCCCGATCAACTCGGTGCTGCTCGCGCACCGCGAGATGGCGACGCCGGGGGCGTCTGGCGATGCCGTGTCGACGTGGCTCAAGGACGACGGCACGGCCAACTCGTCGGGCAACCGCGGGTCGATCATGATCGTCATCGAGCCCGTGCCCGACACCGTCGTGCCGGTCACCCCGCTGTCGGCGATGGTCGTCAACGAGCAGGGCAACGCCGTCCCGGTCGGCCTGACGGCGATCGACTCCGCCGGCAAGGAGGTGTCGCTGAGCAAGATCGAGTTCGTGCACGGCGGCACCTTCGTCCCCGACCTCGACCGGATCAACCGGGTGTGGACGATGGGCCACCGCGGCGGGTCGGCCGACTACCAGGAGCACTCGCCCGAGGGCTACCTGAACTGCGCGATCAACCACCTCGACGTGCTCGAGTTCAGCGTCGGCATCACGTCCGACGGTGTGCTGTTCGGCATCCACGACAGCACGTACTCGAGGACGAGCTCGTCGGTCGCGGCCGGTGTGAAGACGACGGACCTGACCTGGTCGCAGGTGCAGGGCCTGGTGCAGGATCTCCCCAACCGGGGCGACCCGCGCTACACGACGTCGCGCTACATGAGCATCGACGAGTTCATCGAGCGCTGGTCGGGCACGCACACGCTGATGTTCGACCCAAAGCTGCTCAGCACCGCGAACCGGCAGGTGCTCTACGCGCGCATCCAGCAGATCGCCGACTACAAGCGGCGGGTGCTCGGCAAGTTCTACCACACGGGCACCGCCATCGCCGACGAGTTCCACGCCATCGGCTGCAAGGCATGGGGCTACGCGTACACGGAGGCGATCACCGGGTTCAAGTCGGACGGGACCGCCACGCAGGAGCCGCTGCTCAGCGCGACGGCGGCGAAGTGGGACTACCTCGGCATGGAGTTCAACGCCACCGAGGCGGTCTGGGCCGAGACGGTGCGGATCGCGGGAGGCGCGACCGGCAAGCGCGTCATCGGGCACATCGTGAAGACGCAGGACGACGCGAAGGGCGCGGTCAAAAAGGGCGCCCGGGCGCTGCAAGTCGCTGGCGTCCGCGACGTCTCGCAAGCGTTCTGAGAGGATGGCACCCATGATCGACGACACCACCGCACTGCCTCTGATGGAGGACCTGCTCGACTGTGCCGTGGACGTGCTCGAGGAGCGCCAGATCCCGGTCGCCCACCCCGAGCTGGCCTTCGGCCAAGAGGCAGTCTTCGACGGCTTCTGCGAGGACCCCGACGAGGAGGGCTGCCCTGGCAAGCTGTGGGCCCGGCTCGTCGCGGGCTACCCGACCGACGTCGAGCTCGACAGCTTTCCCGAGCCCGCCACGCGCGCGCTGCGCTACCCGAACGAGTCGCTCGCCTACACGATCGAGCTCGGCATCGCGCGCAAGCTGCTCGTCCACGACCGCGGCGTGCCGCTCAGTGTTGAGGAGCGGCGGGCGACGACGGCCCTGCAGCTGGCCGACATGACCGCCCTGCGCCTCGCGATCTGCCGGTGCTTCTCGCAGCGCCAGTTCCTCCTCGGCCAGTACGCCACGCTCACCCTCGGCGACATCACCTCGGGGTCGTGGACCGTCACGGTGCAGCGCCTCAAGTCGGCGTAGCTCGTGGCCGGCCTCGTCCGGGTGAAGGTCTACGACCAGCAGATCAGCGCCCTCTTCGATCGCTACGGCGAGGTCGGCCGGTTCGGCAGCACGCTCAACCGGGAGATCTTCGCCGCAGCCGTTGAGCGCGCGCCCGCCCGGTCCGGCCGTCTCAAGGCGTCGCACAAGAACAACGGCGTGCTCAAGGTCGGGCGCTACCGGACGTCGGGCCGGATCTCGGCCAGCGCCGAGCACGCCTCCTGGGTGCACAGCGGCACGACGGGTCCGATCCTCCCGAAGCGGGGCGACCGCCTGAGCCTCCCGCGCGGCGGCGGCTACGGCCCCCGCGTCGTCAAGAGCGTTGCTGGTCAGCGCGCGAATCCGTGGATGGAGGAGGCAGCCCGGGCTGTACTCTTGCGGCGGGGCCTGATCTAGGTCCCCTCACCCCGGATGGAGTCACCATGGCACAGATGAAGAACTTCGAGAGCGCGATCCGAGAGGAGCGCGACGACGAGGTCGTCGAGCCGATCACGTTCAAGATCAACGGCGAGGGCATCAACAAGAAGGGCGACAGCTTCCGCGCCCCGGGGCCGCCCACGCAGGAGCAGGTCGCCCTGCTGATGTCGGCCATGGGCCGCGACAGCTCGGGCATGGACACGATGGAGGGGCTCACTGAGTTCCTCCGCAACGTCCTCGACACGACCTCCTGGAACGTCCTGCGGCACCGGCTGGCCGACCCGAAGGACCCGCTCGAGATCGACGACATGCAGGAGATCGTCGGCTGGCTCTGCGAGCAGGTGACCGAGCGCCCTACCCAGCCGCGGTCCGGCTCTACTGGATCGCGGCAGTCAACTGGGAGGGGATCGACGCGAGTTTCGCGCTGAAAGGGCTCCCCAGCCCGATGACCCTGTCGCCTCGCCGGTTCTGCAACACGATCCACGCGTGGGTGACTGAGAGACTCAAGCCCGAAGAGCTCGACGCCTGGAAGCTGGACCTCCTCGCCCCCCTCCCCGGGATCACCCGGGCGGGCAAGGTGGAGAAGGCGCTGATCGAAGCCGAGATGGAAATGCTGATGGCCTTCAAGCAGAAGACCACCGGCTAGGAAGCCCAGGAGGGCCACGTGGGACGCAACATCGGAGAGGTCGACTTCCTCGTCGACTTCGATGGACGTGGCCTTCCGGGCAAGGCGCGCAAGATGGGCGCCGAGGCTGGCGGACTCGCTGGCGAGGGGTTCAACGAGGGCTTCTCCAAGGAGCTGACGTCGCTCTCCAAGGAGCTCCGCGACGACATGCGGAAGAACGGCGAGCTGGCCGGCATCAGCTTCACCGACTCCATGCAGGGCGTCATCCGCCGCAACAAGCAGGGCATCGCCGACGAGCTGGCCGACATCTTCGGCAAGACGAACGGCCTGAGCAACTTCGTCAAGCAGACCGGCGACGCCGACACCGCGCTGGGCGACCTGCGCGACAAGATGCGCGAGCTCAACGAGGCCGGCGGCCTGAGCACGCAGATGTACGACAACCTCAACGGTCAGCTCGACGCCTTCGAGAAGGGCAACCTCGACGCGAACCGCGCCGTGCAGGAGCGCATCTCGACTGAGCGCGACTTGAACCTCGCGCTCGACCGGCGGCTCCGTTCCGAGGCCGAGTCCGAGGATCGGCTGCGCACCTCGCGCACGCTCGTCGACCGCCTCCGTCAGTCGTGGGTCGGCGCGACGCCGATCGGCGAGCGGTTCCTGAACTCGTTCAGCGGCAAGACCCGCGACATCGACGAGGTCGGCAACAGCATGGACCGGCTGTCGAAGAAGGTCGACAAGGCCAGCGGCTCCGGCCGGCGCTTCAAGCGCGACTTCAACTTCAACCAGCTGCCGGACCAGCTGCAGGACATCATCTTCATCGGCGCGATCATCGCCGCCCTCGGCACCGACATCGCCGTGCTCGGCTCGGCGGCCGGAGGCGGGCTGGCCGCGCTCGGCATCGGCGCCCTCGCGGCCGTGACCGGCGTCGGCGTGCTCATCGCGGGCATCAAGGGGATCACCGGCCCCATCGAGGACATCGAGCCTGCCGCGCGCCCGGCTGCCCTGGCGCTGCGCGAGCTCGGCAAGGGCTTCGTCTCGATCAAGAAGGAGATCCAGGGGCGGCTCTTCGCTGACCTCGCGCCCGACATCGAGAACCTCGGGGGCAAGCTGCTGCCCGTCCTCTCGAAGGGGTTCGGTCTCGCGGCCGACGCTGGCAACCGCTTCTTCCGCAGCCTCGCCACGAAGCTCACTACGCCCAAGGCGCTCGAGGACATGGACCGGCTGCTCACCGGCTTCGAGCCGATCCTCGACAGCCTGTTCAACACCCTCATCAGCCTTGGCGCGGGCATCGGCTCGGTCTTCGTCACCGGCATCCCCACGGCGCAGAAGTTCTTCGGCTACATCGAGGACATCACGGGCGAGTTCGCTCGCTGGTCGGAGAGCGAGGAGGGGCGCGAGCGCATCCTGCAGTGGTTCTCCACGGCAGAGCGCGTCGGGCCCAAGGTCGCGCGCCTGCTCGGCGCCGTCGGCGACACGCTCGCTGGCCTGGTCACGACCGACACGATCACGAAGCTCAACAACGCCCTCGAGGGCCTGGCCGACCTGATGCCCGCGGTCGGCGGCTTCCTCGACACCATCGGCAAGCTCGACCCGATCGGCCTGTTCGTCGCCGCGCTGCAGACCGTCGCCGACATCCTCTCCCCGCTCAAGCCCGCTCTGGACAACCTCGCGACCTCGCTGAACGGCAACCTCAAGAGCGCCCTCGGCGACGTCAAGGGCCTGTTCGAGAAGCTCTCGCCCGCCCTGGCACCCGTCGTCGACGCCATTGCCGACGACCTAATCCCCGCGCTCATCGGTCCTGACGGGCTGCTCTCGGCGCTCCTCGACCTCGTCGAGGACGTGCTGCCCGAGCTCTCGCCCGCGCTGGTCGACGCCGCGGGCGCCCTCGCCGACATCGCGGTCGCGCTGGCAGACGTGCTCCCCGCCCTCAAGCCCGTCCTCGACCTGCTGACCCCCGCGGTCGCCGACGGCATCACCGGCATCGCCCTCGCCATCGAGCTCTTGACGACCAACTGGGAGGACATGGACGAGCTGTTCGCGTCGGACTCGACGTGGATGGACAAGCTGATGGCCTGGGGCAAGACCAGCAACTTCGGCTTCTTCGACTGGCTCGGCACCGCCCTCGCCAAGGCGACCATCGCCATGCAGAACTGGGGCCGCGACGCCGGCAAGTGGGCAGACGACCTCGACGACACGGTCAACCAGGCGCTCGAGGACTTCTGGAAGAGCGTAGGCGACTGGTTCGTCGCGCGAGGGAAGGACATCTCGAGCTGGTTCAAGGACCTGTTCAAGACCGACGACGGCTGGGCCGCCGACCTGAACGACACGGTCAATCAGGCCCTCGAGGACTTCTGGTCCGGGGTCGGCGACTGGTTCGCTGGCATCGGCGACGACATCAGCACGTGGCTCGGCGACGCCTTCGGTCCCGACGACAGCTGGTCCTCCGACCTGAATGACACCGTCAACCAGGCGCTCGAGGACTTCTGGACGGGCATCGGCGACTGGTTCGCCGACCGGGCGGACGACGTGTCCGAGTGGTTCATGGACCTCTTCGCGCCCGACGACAGCTGGGCCTCCGATCTCAACGAGGGCGTCAACCAGGCACTCGAGGACTTCTGGACCGGGATCACGGACTGGTTCGCCGGCCTCGACTTCGGCGCGCTCGTCACCGACCTGTTCTCCCCCGGCGAGGAAGCGGCCGACACGTCGGCCAGCAACATGACGAACTCGTTCGGCACCGTCGCGCCCGGCGTGCAGCTGTCCCTCGGCGACATCGGCACGAAGATCGCGGGCTGGTTCGAGCAGGCCCCTGCCCCGGTGCAGACCGTCGCGAGCACGCTCGGCCAGCTCTTCGCCGACCCGCCCAACACGATCCGCGGCTTCCTCGGCACGATCGGAACCAGCATTGCTGGTTGGTTCCAGCAGGCACCTGCCCCGGTGCAGGGCGTCGCGAACCAGATCGGCCAGATCTGGGCCACGCCGCCGACGACGATCCGCGGTTTCATGGGCCAGGTCGGTCAGAGCCTGATCGCGATCTTCCAGCAGGTGCCCGGCCCGGTCGGTCAGATCGCCTCCCAGGTCGGTCAGATCTGGGCGAACCCGCCGACGACGATCCGCGGCTTCATGTCGGGCATCGGCCAGACGATCGGTGCGTTCTTCCAGCCCGCGATCGGCATCGCATCCGCGGCCCGCGACGGCATCGTCGCGGCGTGGCGCGCGCTGCCCGGCTTGATCACCGGCGCCCTGTCGGGACTCAAGGGCGTCATCTCGAGCCTGCTCGACTTCTCCGGCATCCGGGTGAAGCTGCCCTCGATCCCTGCGATCCGAGCGCCTCAGATCACGGGCCTGCCGCAGACCGCCGTGGGTGGCGTCTTCGGCGGCGGCCAGGCGCGCATCATCGCCGAGGCCGGGCCCGAGGCGGTCGTGCCGCTGAACCGTCCCCTGTCGCAGGTCGACCCCGCCGTGCGCGACCTCAGCGCCTACGCACAGGGGCTGGCAGGCGGCGGTTCGGGCGACGGTCAGCGCATCGAACGCCAGGTCATCATCGAAGAGGGCGCCGTGCGCGTCGTCACTGTCGCGAAGGACCCCGGTAATGTCGGTGCGGCGGTGCTCGACGAGCTCGTCGCGAACCTGCCCTAGGAGGCACCCTTGTACGAAGGCTTCTTGTCCCTCGGTGGCATCGAGATCGGCAACGCGGACCGGGTGCAGAGCTACGCCCGCAACCGGGGCTTCCACGCCCTGCGCCAGGACCCGCTGCACGACGGGCTGCACGTCGCCCTCGAGGAGGAGCCCTACACGTCGCCGCTGCTGGACGACGCACCGTGGGTGGACGAGCGCGACCCTGCGACCCACAAGTTCCTGGGCATCCTGCCGATCAGCATCAAGGGCGTCAGCGACTCGACGCGCACGGCCGAGGTTACCGAGTCCATCGTCGAGGGCGGCACCGTCGGCGACGGCCGGGCGGCCACGCGCGAGATGCGCTACACCGGCATGGTCGTGGCCGAGGATGACCTCGGCGCCGAGGCTGGTCTGTCGTGGCTGCGCAAGATCGCGGAGGGCGACCAGTGCGGGATGCACGAAGCCTGCGGCATGTCCGACCTGACCTTCTTCCTGGACAAGCCCGAGGTCTGCGCCAGCCTCTACTCGAAGCGAATCGACTGGGCGAAGGCGCAAGCCGTCAACACCGGCTCCATCAGCCCTGGCGCCGATCTCATCTACCGCTTCGCCGCTACCCGTGACATCGAGCAGCCGATCCGTGGCGCGTGGGCCGTGAACGCGGGGCAGGGCGACGGCGTCGAGCTGTCGTGGGGCTTGCTCGACATCGACTCGGGCGACGTCCTCGAGGAGGTGGAGAAGCCGCTGCTGCTGCAGCGGACGAACCTGCTGAGCAACCCGAGCTTCACCGCCGGACTGAACGGCGTCAGCGTGACCGCCGGAACCGCTGCCCTCTCGCGCGAGACCGCCTTCGGTGTCGATGGTGGCGCGCACGCCCGGATGTCTCCGACCGATGGCTCGTCCGTCCGCACTAACTGGGTGCCCGATCCGCGCTTCACCCTCGACTCGGCCGCGTCCCCGTGGCGCACCAACGGCAGGTTCACGGCCGTCGCCGACGGCGGCCCCATCGGGCTGCCCTATGGCGGCTTCGTCCGCACCGATTTTGAGGCCCCGCTCTACGCGGAGTTCTCGGCCCAGGGCCCCGTGCGCGAGTCGGGCGCGCCCATGCTGTCGACGCTGTCGGTTTACGTCGCGACCAGCAGCTCGACCCAGGTTGAGATCACCGTCACCGACAACTTCGGAGCTCAGACCTCCGTCGCCCGACAGGCTGTCGACGCGAACGCGGGCTACACCCGGCTCGTCGCGCAGCTCTCCGTCGGCAAGAGCTACGTCGTGCGGATCTCGGCACCCGTCGCGTCGATGTCGGTCGGGGGCGCGCTGCTCGAGGGCGGCGCGGTCCTCGGGGACTACTTCGACGGCTCCGATGCCTACGACGGGGTCTTCCCGGGCAAGGTGATCCACGCCTGGACCGGCACGCCGAACGGGTCGCCGTCGACCCGACAGACGGGCGCCAAGGTCGTCACGAACACGGTCCCCAACCCCGACATGAACCCGGCGGGGCCGATGCCGGTCAACGCCTACCGAGCGAAGGTGTCGCCCGCGTCCGGCGTGGGACTCGGCGTGACGGCTGACGCGGCCCTGGTCGAGCAGGACTACGCAACGGCGCTCAGCCCGTACTACGCGAGCCCGGCGGGCACGTCGTCGCCCGCGGCCCCCGACCAGAAGTGGCAGCAGCGCGCCCGAGTGCGTCCGTCGTGGACGAGCTTCGGCGCTCGCACCTACGAGATGCAGTGCCGATTCTTCGACTCGACGTCGGCGCAGATCGGAACCGAGACCGCCTACTCGACCAGGGTCAAGACGGCACCAATCGGCACCTTCCACCGGTGGACGGGCGCTGCTGGCGCGTCGACGTCGGAGCGCTACCAGGGCGAGACGAAGCGCTCGAACCTGGCCACCGACCCGCGGGCCCTGCTCACCTCGATCGGCACCGCCCTGCGCGGATTCCAGGCCCGGTGGTTCGGCGGCGGCAACAACAACGGCACGATCACCGCGCGCACCGCACAGTCCGACGGCCCGACCCCGCACCTGACGAGCTACCTCGAGAAGGTCTGGACCGTCGTCGACAATGGCGGGTCGAGCAACCTGTTCGACGTCGCGTTCTCGCACATGAACAACGGCAACGGCGGCATGCCGGTGAAGCCCGGCCAGGTCTTCACCCTGTCGTCGTACTTCTGGTCGAACGTGCCCGTGAACTACGGCGGCGACGGCGGGGCGCGACGGATGACGGTCGCGTTCTTCGACCAGTCCGGCGCGCTGATTTACAACGTCTTCGGGCCCAACGTGCCCGTCTTCGGTGCGAACACCTGGGTTCGGCTCGCCAGCACGGTCACCGCGCCCGCCGGGGCCGCGTACATGGCGGCCTGGCAGGACATCTACATGACCGGTGTGGCCGGCACGGTGGTCAAGGCGACCGGCCTGATGATCGAGGAGGCCGGCGTCCTCGGGGCCTACCTCGACGGCGACACCATCGTCCCGATCAGCGGTGTCCGCTACGCATGGCTCGGCCCCGTCAACGGCTCCCCGTCGGTGCGCGACGACTCGGCCGGGCGGCGCGTTAACCGCGCCCCGAACCCGGTCAACGGCACGAGCCTCTCGGCGATCGGCGGCTCTCGTGCCGACGTCAGCCTCGGGGCCGACTTCGTACGCGCCACGATCACCGACGCCACCGTCGGGTCGAACGCTCAGCGCATCGTCATCGGCGCTACGGCCGGGCAGTGGGCGATGCGCGTCTTCCCCGGCGAGGTCGTCCCGTTCTCGATCGAACTGCGTTCCTCCACCGCGCAGCCGATGAGCATCTTCGCGTACTGGTACGACCGCGACGGCACCTACCTGTCGATCACCCCGTTCACGACCACGGCGGCCACAAACGCGGCCACCTTCACCCGGCACCAGGTCAGCGTCACGGCACCCGCCAGGGCCGTGACCATGCTCGTCTATGTGGGCACGGGCTTGGGGGCGCGAGCGGTCGGCGACACGTTCGACGCGCGACGCCTCATGGTCGGCGACACCGGCGACTACTTCGACGGCTCGATGGCGTCGACCGCCGTGCTGCCCACGGGCGTGGCCCCGGCTGTCGACGTGAGCTTGCAGGCGACCGCGCCGGCCGGGACGGCCAGCACGCGCGCCTACCTGCAGGCGACCGTCGCGGGGCGCGACGGCGTGACCGACGGGTTCTACCTCGACGACTGGCTCTACGCGCAGGACGACGGGGTCGCCCTCACGCCGTACTTCTCGGGAGCCACGGCCAGCACTGCGACCCAGACGGGCGAAGCGTTCTACCTGCTGGGCGATGCGAGCAGCGCGAGCAGGCTCATCTCCGGCACGCGCACGGCGTCGACCCTCGAAGTCTCGCCAGTCGTCGGCGTCTACGGCCCCATGGTCGCCTCGCTCGCCGTCCGCTCCCGGGAGTCCGCCGAGATCACCGCCTCGATGGTCTCGACCGATGACGGCACCGTGCTCGCCACGCGCACCTTCGTTGGCGGCGAGGTCTGGGAGCGGATCTCGCTCGTGACCCAGTTCGGCCGCAGCGTGCGACTGCGCGTCGTCGCGAAAGGCCGGGTGGATCTCGATCAGATGCTCGTCGAGAACGCCTCCGTGGTCTACGACTACTTCGACGGCGACTCGGTCATCGCACCGCGGCCGGACCTGCTGAACCTGGCGGCCGACCTCGGGATCAAGCAGGAGTATTCGACCCGCTGGACGAGCACGCCCTACGCCTCGCCGTCGAAGACGACCTGGCAGGGCGGGCTCTACGTCTCGCATGAGGATGGCCGAGCCCGGCCCTTCCTGCGCGCCGTCCAGGGCCGCCTGCCTTCGACTCAGTTCACCTGGGTCCCGCTCACCGAGATCACCATGGACGAGCAGCTCGACCCCTACCAGCGCAGCTTCCACGGCGTCTCCGTCGTCGAGGGGCCCACCGAGATCGAGCGGATGCGAGTCAGTGGCGGCGTCGCTGTGCGCTTCTCGATGCTGCTCGTCGCCGAGAACCCGGCCATGCTCGGTCGTCGCATCAAGGCGGAGATGGACGAGCGGTGGTGGCTTCGAGGCCTGGGGCTCTACGCCTCGCCCCAGCTTGTCTCGCGAAACTACGCCGCCAACCCCATCAACATCAGCAGCACCTACTCCCCCGTCCCTGCCAACTCTGTCGGCTCCGTCGTCAGCGACGTCTACCTGCGCATCCCGGGCCTCAGCCAGCTCGGCACCCGGCTGCGCCGGATCACTCGCTCTACGGCAACAGCGGGCGACGATCAGGTCGCGCAGTCGTCGTTCACGGAAACGACCGTGCCAGGTTTTCACGCCTCCGTGTGGGTGCGCGCCTCGACCGATCGCTCGATGTTCATCAGCGCTTTGCTCGAAGACAACATCGGCATCCTTCCCGACGTCACGAACACCATCACCGTCAAGAAGGGGGTGTGGACGAAGCTCTCGATCACGACCCAGAACTCTCAGGGCGTTCTGTCTGGAACCGTCCGATTCGGCTCCGCCTCCACCAGCGCCGCCGCCGGTGACTACTACGAGTACACCGCGCTCTTCCTCACCCGCGGCACCTTCCCAACCGACCCCGACTTCTTCCACGGGTCGATGCTCGAGACTCCGACCTACAGCTACAGCTGGCTGAGCACGAGCAACAACTCGGCGTCGGTCCGCACGGAGCGCACGAAGATCGGAGCACGGAGCCTGGTCGACCCGACGCTTCCGGCGCAGCCCACCCCGCCGAAGCCGCCGGTCGTCGGGGCGATCTTCCCTGAGACGCAGGTCTGGACCCGCGGTCGGGCGCAGATCCCTGCCGACCTGGTTGAGACGTGGGCGCTCGCTGTGCCGACGGTCACGGTGCGGACGATCACCGGGGCCAGCGTGCGCAACCTCCGGCTCCGCTTCTACGCCAACCCCTTCGGGTACGCCCCGGCGGACGTCGACCCCGAGAGCTACTGCGGGGAGATGCTGATCACCTACATCCCCCTGGACACGACCTTCGTGCTCGACGGCGTGACTCGCTCGGCCACTGCGCAGATCCAGGCGAACGCTCCCATCCCCGCGGACCAGAACGTCATCTCCTCGACGGGAGGCCCGGTCAACTGGCCCGAGCTGACGTGTGGGGTACCCTACGTCGTGACCGCAGAGTTCCCGCAGGGCAGCGGCGAGTCGAACATGGGGTGGATCGCCGACATCCAGGTCGAGCTCACCCGGAAAGAGTAGCTACCCGTGGCGATCGAGAATCACACCGCGCAGATCTTCGATCGCGGCGGCAAGCAGATGAAGTTCGACCTCAAGGGCGTCAGCAAGATCAAGTGGACCCGCGAGCGGGACGAGATGTCCGAGGCGAGCGTCGACATCCCGATCAAGGAGGTCGACCGCCAGGGCGACAACCTCGCGTCCATCGACCCCGGCCGCCACGAGCTCGTGATCTTCCGCAACGAGCAGCGGGTGTGGGAGGGCCCCTGCAACATCCCGAAGCAGGAGCGCGACAAGTTCTCGATCACGGCGAACGACACGCTGCACTACTACAACCGGACCGCGATGCGGGCGGGCTACTCGTCGGCCGGCACGGCGGTCGAGTTCGTCGCCCGCCGCATCGAGCGCATTGCGCGCGCCGAGCTCGCGCGCAAGGAGGCGATGGGCTACAACCTGCTGAGCTTCCTGACCGCCTACACGCAGACCGGCGACGCACGCACGACGACGACGACCGCGCCCTACCAGTCCACCGTCTACGGCCACCTCGAGACGCTCGCCGCCCGCGCCGGGATCGACTACACCATGATCGGGCGGGCGCTCCACATCTGGGACACCTCGCGCGGCCGGATGGGCACGACGCCGATCGCCACGCAGGCCGACTTCCTGTCGGACGTGACGGTCGCGCGGTACGGCGCCGAGCTCGCGACCCACTCGTACGCCACTGACGGCCAGGGCGTCGCGGGCATGGCGGGCGGGAACGATCCCTACTACGGCGAGGTCGAGCTGATCGCCACGGCCTACGACGAGGAGATCGACGAGGTTCGCCCGACCCTGGCCGAGCTGACCGAGCAGGCAGCGCGCAACCTCCGCGGCCGGAACCCGACGCCCATGACGATCAAGGTGCCGGAGAACTCGTCGATCAACCCGAAGGGCGTCCTCGGGAACATGGACTACTGGGTGCCCGGCATCTACATCCCGCTGCGCGGCAAGATCGGCAGCTTCGAGGTGAACCAACTGCAGAAGCTGCAGAAGCTCACCGTCACCGAGACCGACAAGGGAGAGACCGTGCAGATGTCGCTCTACCCCGCTTCGACGCAGGACGCCTGATGGACTGGCGGCCCCAGACGCAGGGCGATTACCTCAAGGCGGACGCGAAGGCGAAGCGGATCAAGCAGGCCGGCGGCACGCGCGCCCGGCTGCCCTACGTCAAGCTCACCCGCAAGACCGCGTTCAACTGGGACACCACCGTGCGCCCCCTGGTCTGGGACAACGAGGTGGACGGGACGGCGGTCGCCGGTACGGGCCTCTCCTACGCGGCGGGCGTGTTCACGGTTCAGCGCGAGGGCCTCTGGGAGTTCACCGCCCGGGCCATGATCGGCACGGGCAACACGTTCGCCAACACGGTCTGGCGCGTCAACAACGTCTTCGACATCTCCACCGGTGGCGCGGCGTCGACCGTCGCCAACACGTCGCACGGGTCGACGCTCATCCGTCGCTGTGCCATCGGCGACGTGATCGCCTTCTGCATCGCGGCCGGCGGCACAGTCTCGGGCCCGCTGGTCAACAACGGCCCGTCGAACTGGCTCACGGCCAGGATGCTCGAGAAGTAGACTCGCGCCCAACCACCCCTCTACGAAGGAGCCACGATGGCACGCACCGACGACGACCCGACCATGTCCCCCGAGGACCAGGCCGAGTACGAGAAGCACCTGGCTGAGGTGACCGACGGCCGCGGCGACGAGAACCCGGACGCCTCGCCCTACGACGAGAGCGACGTGCCCGCATGACGTTCTCCGGCCACACCGACGTCGTCCGCAACACGAGCCAGAAGAGCTCGCGCAACGGACAGCGCGTCAAGTCGTTCATCATCCACCACGCCGCGACCACGGACGCCGCGGGCGTCGTCGCCCTGATGGTCTCGGGCCGCCGCACCGTCTCGAGCAACTACGTCGTCGGTCGCGACGGCACCGTCTACGGCGTCGTGCCGGAGGAGGAGCGCGCATGGACCTCCGGCTCGTCCAGCGACGGCGGCAAGGGCGCGGCCTGGGACCGTCAGTCGATCACCTTCGAGACCGCCAACCTCTCGGCCGGCGGCGCGTGGCCGATCAGCGACGCCTCCTACGAGAGCGTGTCCGACGTCCTCGCTGACGCGGCCAACCGCTACGGCATCGACCTGAACCGTGACACTGTCATCGGGCACCGCGAGCTCTGGTCGCGCTACCGCGCCTCCTACGCCACGGCCTGCCCCGGCGGCTTTGACCTCGACCGCCTCGTCAACATGGCGCGAGCGAAGCAGGGCAAGGGCGCGGCCCCGGCCTACTCGGGCAGCACCGGCGCGGGCAACACCGGCGGCGCGTACGTCGAGGCGGCCTCCGTCAAGGAGTACCAGCAGCTCCTCATCGCCCGGGGCTACGACCTCGGCCCGACCGGCGCCGACGGCGTCAAGGGCCCAAAGACCGTCGCCGCGCTGATGGCGTTCCAGGTCGCCGAGGGCATCGACCGCGACGGCCTCGCCGGGCCCATCACGGTCGGTCGCCTGCGCTCCGGCGTGCACGGCACGGCACCCGCTCCGTCGCCGGCCGCGGTCGCCCCGCCGTTCCCGCTCCCGGCCGGGTCGTACTTCGGCCCGCGCTCGGGTCCGGCGGCGAGCGTCTCGGGCTACTTCTCGCACCGCGAGGACCTGCGTCGCTGGCAGGCGCAGATGAAGGCCCGCGGCTGGGCGATCACCGCGGACGGCCTCTACGGCGGCAAGACGGGCGACGTCGCCGAGGCGTTCCAGGTCGAGAAGGGCCTCGACGTCGACCGCCTGATCGGTCCCGCCACGTGGGCCGCAGCGTGGACGGCTCCCGTCACCTGATCCACCCGGCAAGTTGACAGCCCCCCGCCCCGCACGAAAGTGCAGGTCGGGGGGCTTTCGCGTGGCATCATGGACCGACAGAAGGGGGGAGCCGGATGAGCTCTCTACGGCATCGCCTCCTCGAGCGGGCGGGTCGGAGTCGCGCACTGCGCCACACGATCTGGGCGCACGACGCCATCCCGGCTTCCGAGTGGGTCTTCCGCAACATCAAGCGGGTCTGGCTCCCGATCTACGACGTGATCATCATCGCCTCATCGGTCGCTGGCATCGTCTACGGGGTGCCCGTCATCGAGACGATCTTCCCCGAGGGCGTGGCGACCGCCGGCTCCATCGCTCTCGGCTTGGCAGCCCTGGTCGCGGGCCTCGGCCTGGCCTTCCCGGCTCTCGCCACGGTCGAGGCGTGGGCCAAGTCATTCTTGCTCGGTCTGATCACGGGCTACGCGGGAGCGCTCTTCCTGCTCGCGGCCGACGGCGACCCGAACCGTGCGCTCATCGCTGGCATCGCCCTCTGCTCGACCATCCCTGCCGTGATGCGCCTCGAGATCCTCAAGAACGAACGACAGAAGCGGGAGGCGCTGGCGATGCTCGCGCGCGTCGAGTCGCAGGCAGGGCAAGCATGACCCCCGGAGAGATCGTCGCCTACATCGTCGCCATCACGGGACTCATCGGCGCATTCGCCACATTGCGCAAGAACCGGAGCGACAACCGGGCCGCTCTCGCTGCCATCGCTGCCGAGAACAACGCCCAGCGCCTTGCCGTCGCCAAGGAGCGCGCATCGCTCAAGAGTGAGACCGACAAGCGGATCGACGAGCGGCTGAAAGAGGAGTTGGGGCGCGCCTACGACCTCATCGACGAGATGCGGACGGAGATCGACAAGCTCAAGGAGGAGCCGGACACGATCAAGGCCGTCGTCCGCCGGTGGATCTTCACGCTGCACGAGTGGTCCCGCGCGAACGGCCACACGATCCCCTGGCCGAACGACACCGACATGGCGATCCTGGCCCCCGAGTTCGCAGACTTGAGCGTTTCGCTGCCGCACGACGAAGTGCGGCGACGTCGTGACGCGGCCACCAGCGACTAGCCTGATCCCCGAACGAGAGGACGACCATGCCACGAGGATGCTGCGACGACGGGGAGCCGACCCCGATCAAGGCTGGCGCCGGGATCAGAGTCACTGGGTCTGGCACCACCGTCGACCCGTACAAGATCACGTCGGTGTCGACTGACATCGGCGCGTTCCTGACCGTCCGCGACACCCCGACCGTCGATCTGACGCTCATCGGCTCCGGCAACGCGGGGGACCCGTTCGAGCTGCGCGCGTCGTCGACGCTGCGACTGAGCGACTTGACCGACATCCAGGACCCGACCGGCGTGCCGCTCGCGGGTGAGTCCCCGGTCTACGTCGGCACCTACCCACTCGGCCACTGGGAGTTCAACACGCTGCCGCCGGCCCCCGCAGGCTCGGTCAACGTCGGCGCTGGGATCTCGGGCACGGGCGCTGCCGCGGCGCCGATCCGCGTCGTCACGTCTGGCACCTGGGGCTCCGGCCCTCTGGCTGGCCTCGGCACGGACACGACCATCGGTCAGCCGATCTACGTCGACGCGAACAACGCGCTGCGGGCCGCGCCACTCCCGGCTGCGGCTAGCCCGCTGTGGGCCAACATCCAGAACAAGCCGTCCACCTTCACCCCGTCGGCGCACACGCACGTCGCGAGTGACATCGCCGTCGCGGAGCAGCGCAAGCTCGACGCGGGCAAGGTGCTCGGCAAGACCATCACCACCACCACCACGTCCTCGTCGCCGCCTGCGAACGCCGCGACCGGGGACCTCTGGTTCTTCCCGAGAGGCTCCTGATCATGGCACGTGGATGCGGATGCGCTGGCGAGAGCTGCGGCTGCTCGGTCGTCGCGGGCACGTCGATCGCGATCACCGGGGTTGGATCCAAGGCGAACCCGTTCCGGGTCTCCGTCGACCTGGCGAAGTTCCCGCTGACCGACCAGGTCAAGGTGGCTGACTCGACGACGGTCGACATGACCATCTCGGGCACGGGCACACCGGCCGACCCGCTGATCCTCTCGGCCGCCGTGCTGCTCGTCGCGCCGAACGGTGCGAAGTACACGCTGGCCGTCGACAACAGCGGCGTCCTGTCGGCCAAGTCTGTGTAGTCTGGTGTCGCTCGCACGGCTGGTTACCGTGGAGCGTCCTTAGGTTGGAATGCAAAAGACCCCCACCCGTAGTCGCTCCCGGGTGGGGGTCTTCTGCGTGACCAGCATTGCTGGTCGAGGTGTCACATGATCTCGATGTCCCAGCCGAACTCGTTCTCGAGGATCTCGATCGTCTCTTGCTCGACGTCGGGGCGCAGGCCCCTGGCCTCTGCCATCTCGCGCGCCCTTCGCAGGTCGTGCGCGAGACTAGCGGCGCTGCGCGCCACGGTGGCTGAACTGCGCGTCGACGCCGGGGTAGCTGCGCACGCGGGGGGGCGTCGGGGCGGAAACGGCCCGCGCGAGGGCCTGGAACGCCGTGGAGACGCTGTCGACGATCGCGCGAGCCATCGCCTGCATCGCCTCTCCAACGACGGAGAGGGCGTCGTGGAGCCCCTGACGGGTGCCTCGGGTGATCGTGATGGTCGCCGTGTCTGCGATCTTGGGTGCCATGTGCTGCTCCTGCTCTACTGAGGGTCGTGCGTTGCGACGACGGGGAGGGGGGAGATCCACCAGAACTCCGGCCGCGCGCGCTCCGCGACCTCGAGGTGGAAGTAGTCGTTGATGTCGATCTTCTGCTTCTCGCGCCACCGCGTCCAGGGATGGATCTTGGCACGGTCGATGTCGACGCGGTACCGGTGGGGGCCGCGGTGCGCGGGGCCGAGCGTGGCAGGCACTAGCGCGACCGGCCGGTTGGTCAGCCACACCAGCCCGGCGTCGCCCGGGGCGAGGGTGATCGCCCCGCCCCGGGCCTCGGCGTGCTGCTCGTCGCTCAGCCAGGCGTAGAACTGACCGATCACGCGCCGATGATCCCTCGCCAGAGCCACGCGAGCAAGGCGATGCCGGCGCTGACGATGATCGCGAAGACCAGGATCATCGCCACCTTCGAGAAGATACGGCCGAGCAGAGAGGGGCGGCGTCGGTGCGCCACCTTCTCGGCCGCCAGGTCGGCGTCCACCTGGCGGTGGTCGAGGGGGTCGTGTCGTTGGGGCATGGGGTCTCCTAGAGGACGAGCAGCACGATGGCTGCGGTGTTGATGGTCAGGTGCAGGGTGTTGTCGACGATGATCATCAGCCAGGTCGACATCCACGCTGGTTTGTCGGCGGCGTACCCGCCGTTCTCGCGGGCCTCCCGCCAGGAGTAGCGGTCGGCTCGCGGGGCCAGCTGGTTCAGCCCCCAGATCAGGTGCTTTGCCAGGCGGAACCGGTCGATCACCGCGTGCGTGATGATGATGGTCGAGATCGCCAGCATGATGCCGAAGGGGTCCGCCCCCGCCCCGGCGCCGGCCAGTGCCAGCATGGCCGTGTAGACCAAGCCGTGCACGATGCCGTGCCAGAGGGCGACGAGCCCCCTCTTCGTTTTCTCGCGCGCCATCCAGTCGTTCTGCAGCACGTAGTCTGCGATGAGGTGAGCGAGGATGATGCCGAGGCCGATCATCGGGTCACGACCTTCTGGTCTTCGGACAGCGCCCTGTCGGTCATGCGGTACGAGAGTGTGGCGTAGTCGCCCTCCCAGTTGACGTCGACGACGGCGTTCTCGACCAGCCCGTAGGTCGCGAGCTCGTAGTCGTTCATCACGTCTTCCGAGTTGTTGCCCTCGAACCAGGGGGCCGCCCAGCAGTCGGACGGCTTGGGCTCGTGCCGGCACGGGAACGTCTCGCAGTCACCCGGGCAGGTCCACCGGCAGTTGGCACCCTCGGGGGCGTCGCAGTGGAAGCGGACGTGGGTCAGGTAGGCGCTCCGCTCGGGATCGTCGGCGTCGTCGAACGTCACCCAGTGGTGCTCGCTCGTGCCGCTCGGTTCGATCGTCGCCCAGCCCGGGTGCTTCACGTCGTGCCCGGCGTCGACCTCGTCGTCGCTGGCCTCACGCTCCGGCACGACGTCGCGCCAGTCCTTCGCCTCGTGGTCCCACTTCTGCGCCACCCACTTCTCGGTGTCGCGGTCGTAACGACCGATGACGGCCGTCGGATCGGTGGTGGGTTCGGTCATGATGTGCTCCTGGTTGGGGGTGGGTGGTTACTTCTGGCGGACGTCGATGACGTAGCTGATGAAGCCGGAGGCGTTCTCCTTGAGACGCCACTTGAGCTGCAAGCCGTCGGACGTGACGCCCTCGACCTTCGTGCGCTCGTCGGTCTGGTCCGGGAAGAGCTGAGACTTGGCCTGGGCGATGCCCGCCTCGGCCGTCTTCTTGATCGAGCGCAGCTTGTCGTAGCGACGGATCGCTTCGGTGCTGCGCGCGTCCGTGATCTTGCCGGTCGGGTTGTAGTCCTCGCCGCCCCAGCACGCCTGGTAGAACGGGCACTGGGTGTGGAAGCACCACGACTCGGGCTCGTCTCGCAGGTAGGACTGAGTGACGCCGGTCGCCATGGCCTCGGCGATGTCGAGCAGCCGCCGGTCGGCGACGTCGAGGAAGTACATCGCGTCCTCGACATCGATCACGAAGGCGTACATCCGCTTCTCGTCACCGGCGCGGTCGAAGTAGAGCAGCGAGGCGTAGGCGTCCGGCTCGACGAGGTCGGCCTGCAGCGCGCCGACCAGGTAGGCCGAGATCTGGATGAGGTGCTTGAGCGTGGGCCCCTCGCTCATGATGTCCGTGATCCCGGACTTGCTCTTGAGGTCGATGATCCCTTCGCGGCCGAGCCGGATGTCGAGGGAGCCGGTCGCCCGGGTGCCGCTCGGCAGGGTCACGGTCACGCGCTCCTGTGTCACGGCGCCGGGGATCTGCGCGCACACGGCCTCCTCGATCGCGTCGCCGGTCACGGTCCCCAGGAACGCCGCCCACTTCACGCGCGTGGCCGGCTCCTTCGGGTCGCCCGCGATCGAGGCTCGGATGTACTCGCGGCAGCCACCCAGCTCGGATGGGCCGAGGATGCGCTTGTCGGACTGCTGGGTGCGGGGCGCGGCCAGCTGGTGCTTGCGCACGGCCTCGAGGATGTCGAGGCCCAGCTGCTGCCCGCGAGCCTGCAGGGCGGCGAACTCCTGCGGGGTCCGGCCACCCTCCTCGTGGGGGCGCGGGTCTTCGCGGCCGACGACGGTGAAGGGCGGGGTCTCGAGCAGGCGCTCGACGTCGTCAGCCACCGAAAGCTCCTCGCACCTGATCCTGCGCCGCCTGCTGCGCCTGCGGGTCGACGTAGCCGTCGACGCCCTGCGGCGCAGCCTCGGGCTCGACCGGCGCGTCGGCGATCTGCGGCGTCGGCGCGACGCCCGGCCCCGAGTTGACGCCGTAGAAGGCGTCGAGCTCGGCCCGCTGCTCCTGCACGAGCTTCGCCTGCAGCATGTCGTCGTGCGCCTGCTGGATTGCCGCGGCCTCGACGTCCTGCGGGCGCTGGCCGACGGCGAGCAGCCACTGCGAGTTGACGACGTCGTCGAACGAGCCCTTGTTGTAGAGCGATAGGCCGAACTGCGTGCCGAGGTTCATCGCGGCCCGCTTGATCGCGTCGGACGCGCTGGTCTTGAGGGCGAAGTCGCCGACGTCGCCGACGACCGCGCCGGCTTGCGTGCTCATCGCCTCGCCGTCGTAGGAAGCGCCGAGCTGGTGGATGCGCAGCCGGGTCCGGGTTTGCATCGTGACCCGGAACGCCGTGACGCCCGTCACGTTGCCGTCGCGGTCCTTCTTCGGGATGTCGGTCTCGACCTTGATCAGCCGTGACTCGACGATCTCCTCAGACCAGCCGCCGAAACCGAAGACCCGGTTGAGCGTGCGGCGGATGTCCCACGCCTCCATGTAGGTGAGGGTCGAGCTGCCCTGTCGCCGCGTCGCCGTTCGATTGCGGTCGAGGGCGCTAGTCAGGTAGGCGATCTGCACTGGCGTGAGCGGGCGCAGCGCGTGTTGCGGGTGGACGATCTCGTTCATGAGGTTGCTCCTAGCTGTCGGGCGCGCTTCTCGCGCTCGGTCTGTCGTGCTCGTCGGGCCTTCGTGCAAATGACGCACTTGCGATGCGTGGCCCCCTGCTTGTCGACCCAGACATAGGTGTTGCCCGCGCTGTACGGGTGGCCCAGCGGGCAGTGCGTCTTCAACCGATTGGCCTCAGGCGCGGGCGGAGCCTCGCCGAGCGCACGGGAGGCACGCTCGGTCGCGGTCTCGCCAGGCTTGGTCGCGCTCTCGAGCTTCCGGTGGAAGGGGTTGACGCAGCCAGTCGGCGTGCACGCCGCCAGCAGGAACCGACCGCGAGGCAGGTCGGGGTCGATCACCTGCTTCCAGAGGTAGCGGTGCAGGAAGTGGCGCAGCCCGTCTCGGCTGATCAGGATGTCGCCGGACTTCTCGTAGGCGTCGCGCGGGAAGACGATGTGCTCGTCCTTGCGGGCGGGGTCGCGCAGCTGCTCGAGTAGCTCGGCTTCGCGCTGCTTGGTCAGGCGCATGGGTACTCCATGGGGGCCTCTTTCCGGGGAGGTGGGTGGTGCAAGAGTTACTGTAGCAGTTCCCCTAGGCGGGCGCGACGGGCAGCCGCTGGCCGTTCACCGTGGGGTGGATGCCGCAGTGACACTTGCCGATCACGTGCTTGTGACACTCGAAGGGGTCCTTGCACTTCTTCGTGACGGCCAGCATCAGGCGCTTCTTCTGGTCGAACTCCTGCACGGTGCCGTCCTCGCAGATCAGCGAGCGATCGCTGAGGCGGGTGGCCGTGACGAGCTGACCCTGGGAGCCGGTCAGCTCGAGTTCGTCGGCGGGCTGCAGGCCCGGGGGCGCGTAGATCACTACGCGCTCCCAGGTCGGCGTGACGTACGTGTAGCCGACGTCCATCAGACGGGGATCTTCCCGACGTCGATGCCGTTCGCTTTCGCCACCCCGTCGATCGCCCGAAGGTGGGTCTGGGGCAGGAACTCCTCGATCGGCCGGCCGACCATGCGGCAGCCGATCGCGCACATCGCCATCGCGTCGGCGACGTTGTCGTCGATGATGTCGACCCAGTTGTAGGTCTTGATCGCCGCGGCGAGCAGCTCGCCCTTCTCGATCTTGTTGACCCCGCTGCCGGAGGCGCGGCCGACCAGGTAGATCTTCCCGTGCGAGTTGTTGACGACGAGCACGATCCACCCCTGTCGCATGGCGTGGTCGACCATCTTCCACCAGGCGTGGGCCCGGTCGAACCCGGAGCCGCCGGAGGTGTAGGTCGGCTCCTCGATCACGAAGACGTGACGGCCGGCGCCGTCGGGCATCTGCTTGAGGAAGTCGGAGTGGAGCGTGTTGAACCGCCGCCACCGGTCGACGTGCGAGTCGTCGGATGCGCCGCCCGACCCGACCCGGCCAGTCACGATCTCGCCGGTGTCGAAGTGGCGGATCGCGATGCCGGTCTTCGTCATCGACATGTCGACGCCGATCACGCCGACGTACTCGTCGACGTACTCGAGCAGCGGGTGCGGCTTGACGGGCTTCTTCTTGCGAGCGGCCATCAGTGGACCTGCCGATCTGCGGCCAAGCCGCCGTACCTGTGGCGGTAGCGGTCGACCTCCCGCTTCGCCTTCTTCTCGGCACCCTTGACCGTGTGGCGAACCCAGACGTCATCACCCCAGCCGGGGCTGGTCTGCCCCAGCTGCGTGACCAAGAAGATCACGAAGGTGTGACGGGACACGTGGCTGACGATCGCGTACACCTCCTTCGGCGTGAGGTGTCGCGTTGCGAGCTGCTGGCCCATCAGACGACACACATCCACTCGGTGATCGTCGTCTTCGTCGCCGGGTTGTAGTACGAATCGGAGACGTAGCGCGTGCCGGGCCCGCAGTGCTCGGCGTTGTTGCCCTCGAAGACACCCGAGTTGATCGCCACCGTGATCGCGATCGCGAACGCCAGCAGCCCCGCGACGACGATGCCGACGACGGGAAACAAGGGGCGACTGAACTTCTCGATGGCCCAGAAGACCGCCGCGCCGCCACCGAAGAGGATGCCGATGAATAGCACGAAGAACAGGATGACGAGCAGCACCGTGCCGAACGTGCCCATCAGAACGGCGTCTCGTCGTTGTAGGCGCCCGCGACCGGCTGGCCCCAGACATCGGTGCTCCCGGCGCCCTGCGCGGGCGGCTGCTGCTGGAAGGGCGGGGCCTCAGTGGGCGCGGCCTGCTGCGCGGGGGGCTGCTGCCCCTGCCAGGGCTCTCGCTGCTGCGCGGGCGGCTGCTGGCCCTGCGGCGGGCCGGCCTGCTGCTGCGGGGGCTGGTAGCCGCCACCCTGGGGCGGACCACCGTAGCCACCGCCTTGCGGGGGACCGGCGTACCCGCCGCCCTGGGGCGGCTGGCCGTAGCCCTGCTGTTGAGGCGGCTGGCCGCCGTTCTGCTGCTGCTGGTACTGGCCCTGACGCTGGTCCTGGTTGCGGTTGCCCGTCGCCTTCGTCACCTGCGCCACGGCGAACCGGAGGTCGGGGCCGATCTGCTCAGCCTCGAGCGTCAAGGTCGGGACCTTGACTCCGTCCTTCTCGTAGCTGCCCTGCTTGAGCGCACCGTAGACGATGACTCGCATCCCCTTGCCGAGCGACTGCGCGGCGTGCTCGCCTAGTTCTCGCCACGCGGCGACGCGCATGAAGAACGGCTCGCCGTCCTTGAACTCGTTTGCCTGCCGGTCGAACGTGCGGGGGGTGCTAGCCACTGTCATGTTCGCCACGGCCACGCCCGCCTGGGTGTACCGCAGTTCAGGATCGGCCGTGAGATTCCCCACGATCATCTGCATCACTTCGCCAGCCATCAGGCAGCCTTCCTCTTGTGACGGTTGCCCCGTCGGTTGTTGATCAGTGCCGTCACGGGTTCGTGATGGCGGGGGTTGCAGCAACGCCGGTGCTGGCACTCCTTGCGGATGCCCTCGCAGCCCGAGTCGTTGTGGCAGGTGTGGTCGAGCCGAAGCCCGGGGCCGATCGTCCCACCCATCAGCACGAAGGCGTGCCGGTGGGCTCGGACGAAGATGTTGCCGGGCAGTCGGACGGAACCGTACCCGTGCTTGTTGATCGCGCCGCGCCAGGGCCAGCAGGCATCGGGCCCGCCAGTCGTGTCGACGCGACGCCAGAATGCGTCGATGTCCATGGTGTTCCTCTTTCCGGGGAGGTGCTACAGACAGTACATCAACGGCCGCCACTGTGCGACCATCGTCTTGCCTACTCACCCCCTCACAGAATCGAGATCCCCCATGGCAGGAGACCACGAGGCCGAGACGACCCCGGCCTACGCCGAGCTCGTCAGCTTCATCCCCCAGACGCCCGCTGAGGCGTCGAAGGCCATCTCGATGCTGCTCGCCACCGTGGCGGCCGGCATCGTCGTCGCACAGCAGGGCGGCGTCAGCCTCATCGAGTGGCTGCAGATCGCCGTCGTGCTCGTCGCGGCGGTCCCCGTCTACCTCTTCGCGGGCGTCGTCGCGAAGACCATCGCCGCGTTCCTGGCGGCAGCACTGACGGCCGCCATCCCGGTCATCGGCAACGCGGGCGACCTCAGCCAGGTCGACGGCTCGTCCTGGCTGGTCGTGCTGCTCGCAGGCGCCGCGGCGATCGGCGTCGGTGTGATCCCGAACGCGCCGTGGTCCGGCAAGCAGGACGAGAACGCAACGCCGTAGCTCCGAACCAGAAGGGGCCCCAACCAGCATTGCTGGTTGAGGCCCCTTCGTCGTTCCCGGCTACTCGTTGATCGGCACCCAGTCGGTTCCGAGCCGGACGCGGCCGTCGAGCGGGACCCACGTGCCCGACGCCGTGCGGATGCGGCCGTCGGTCGGGACCCAGCTGGTGTCGCGACGGATGCGACCGAAGCTCGACGTCGGGTTCGGTTGCCTCTGGCCGACGACGGCTGACCACTCGCCGCCGAGCTGGCCGGCGTAGTCCGTCATGGTGGTGCGCGCCGTCGCGCGGTAGAAGTAGGCCTCGCCCGGGGTGCGACCTGACACCGTGGGCTGGCCGTTCGCGGTGTCGTAGGTCTCGACGCCGATCGTCATCTCGGGGTTGCGCGCGATCTGAATGCGGTAGCCCGTGATGCGTGCGCCGCCGAAGTCTCCCTCCATCGTGAAGCGGGGGTAGGACGTGCGGCCGTCGGCGGACGAGGTGACCTCGAGCATCCTCGGGCCCTGCGGCGCCTGCTCGTAGCGCAGCGATCCAGCCAGGACGCCCGGCCGGGTCAGCGAGTAGTTGTCGTACGTCGGGCCGCCGGGCACGCCTCCGCCCCAGGCGTAGAAGATCGGCAGCCACGCCAAGCGCAGGGTCTGCGTGCCGCCGTTCACGAACACAAGCCGCTCCATCGGCTGCAGGCCTCGGTTGTCGGCCCGGCTCGACGCAGGGAGCACGAGCTCGACAGTGTAGCCGTCGCCGAGGTAGGCCCGGCCTCGAGGGTTCGCGCCTCGGCCCGACGCCCAGAAGCCGAGGCCGGTCACCAGCACCGAGCGGTCGCCGCTTGCTAGCTGGCGGCCTGATGGCATCGGGATGGCGCAGCTGGGGCCGGAGCCGGACGCGACCCAGCTCGATACGTTGGCGGCGGAGCCGAAGCTGATGTCGGGCATGAAACCTCCTGGTCAGCAGCCAGGATAGCTGCGCGGAGAGGTCATGAGCTTGCCCGTCGCCGGCCGGCGTGGTCGCGCCCGCCACGCGACAGGCACGGGTCGTTGCCGCTGGCATTGCAGGTCGGGCACGCCCCCGGCGCCGTCGTCTCCGGGTAGCGGAACTGCAGCGTCGGGGGCTTGGGCTTCTCGGTCATCAGCTGTCGAGCTGCAGCAGCGGCTTGACCACGCCCGAGGTGATCGACTGGGCGACGACCTCGCCGGTCTGCTCGTAGACGGTCTTGCCGTTGGGCAGCACGGTGTGAGCGAAGAACTCCTGCTCGAACGTGACGATGCCCGACTCGACGGCCTCGAGCTTTGCCTTCACCATGAGCGTGAGGGCGCGCCACTTCTGCCGGACGGCCTGCTCGTACTCAGCCTCGGCCGCCGTCGCCGTGCGCACGCCGCGCGTGTGGTGCGTGAAGCGGCGCTCGGCACGGTCGGGGAGGGGGAGCACGAAGCGCACCTGGCGGCCCTGCATCACGAAGCCGACCATGGCCCGCTTCGGCTCGCTGGCGTAGGCGAAGCTGTCGGCGCCGTAGCGGTGGATAACGCGCTCGATCTCGGCTCGCGACTTCTCGGACGTGACCTCGGTCTTCTCGGCGTAGGCCATCAGGCGTCCATCCCGTCGAGCAGCTGGATCGTCTGGCACGGGTAGGGGTCGCCGTCCTCGACGCAGTCGCCGAACTGCTCCTCGACGTGCACCGCACGCAGCGCGGCGTTGATCGTCAGCGACCGGTCGACGAAGCTGTCGATCGCGGTGAGCAGCGGGTGGGGCGTCGTCGTCGAGCCGGGTATCCACGGGTGGTCCATCGTGGCCGCGGCCTTGAGCTTCGTGCGCATCTCGAGGTTGTGCATCAGAATCCGTCTCCGTCTCGGTCGGGCTCATCGTCGCCCTGTTCGAGCGTCTCGTCGTGGGCGTGGCCCAGGTGGCAGGACCACTGCTCGTGCAGCCCGGCGCGGTCGACCCACGTCACGATCTGCACCTCGTTCTCGAAGCCGCAGGTGTCACAGATGCGGCTCTCGTGGGTGATGTCGGCCGGCTCGGTGTCGACGTCCGACAGGCCGGGCATCAGGTTGCTCACCGCAGCTCCTTGCGGATGCCGAGGATGGCGGTCGCCGCGGCGTCGGTGGCGTGCTCGACGTCGACGACGTCGGGGTCGTGCGCGATCCCGATCGAGACCGAGACGTAGCTGGGTCCGGTCGGGCTGGTCATCGCGACCGTAAGGATCGTCCCCTCGTTCTCGACGTCGGTCGTGACCTCGAAGCTGCTGTCGTCGGCGGGGGCGGTGTCGGGCTGGGGCATGGCTTCTCCTCGTGCGGGGTAGGGGTGGTGCGGGGGCGACGTCGTGCCGCCCCCGCGGGTGGATCAGAAGGGCAGGGCCTCGGCGTGCAGCGGCTCGAACAGGTCGCGCTCGGGTCGGGCCAGCTGGTTGTCCTCGCGGATGAAGTCGACGAGGCCGCGCCAGCTGCGCCCGTTCGACGGGTGCCCCTGGCCGGTGGCGAACCAGAGACCGTGCGGCGTGCGCTGGGCGGCGTAGACGTAGATCTTTCCGCCCGAGGTGAACTGCTTCTTGAACCGGATGGTCTGGGCCTGCGGCTCTTGCGGGTAGCGCAGCTTGTCGGCTGCCGCTCGCAGCTGGCGAGTGCGCGCGTCGAGCCGATGGTTCGTCGCGATCCGCTTCCGCATGCGGTTCTCGATGCTGGCGAGCTCGAGCTCGATCTCGCCGAGGGACTCGGGCATGGGCTTGGTCATGGTGCTCCTGTTCTGCTGCAGCGCAGCGGTGATGGCGTCGTGGAGGTCGATGAAGACGGCGGGTGCGACGGGCGCTGCGCCCGAGAGGACGCTGAGCAGGACGATCCGGGCGAACCCGTCTCGGTCGAAGCTGCTCGACTCGAGCGCGGGGTACTTGTCGATCAGGCCCCGGCGCTGCCGGTGCCTCGAGAGCGTGCGCTGAGCCACGGCCCAGGCGATCGGGAATGATCGCTTGTCGTACTGCCCGAGGGTGTGGCGCTCGGCGAACTCCGGCATCACTTGACCTTCGGCGTGAGAGCCTCGGCGACGGCGGCCTGAGCGGTGCGGATGACCTCGTCGTTGATCGTCTTCTTGGCCGCGGCGATGGTCGGTGCCAGCTCCTTGCGCAGGAACTCGTCGACCGTCTCCTTGACCAGGTCACCCATGTTCCGAGGGGTGCGGTTCCAGCTGCTGCCCGACTGGTCCGACGGCGGTGCGGCGACGAGCTTCTCGACCGAGCGCTTCACCTCTTCGACCAGGACGAACGGGGGGCCGACCGGCTTCGGCTCCTCGCCGTAGCGAGTGTGCCCCTCGTGGCGCTGGATCGGCTGCTCGATGATCTCCTTGATGCGCTCGGCGACGACGCCCGAGATCTTGTCGTCGACCTTCTTCATCAGGTCGGTGGCTGCCGCGTAGTCGTACCGCTTCATCAGTCGGTCGACGATCGCGCTGAGGATCTGCCCGTCGTAGTCGGTCGGGTCGGACGGGATCAGGTCGCCGTCCTCGTCGCGCTCGAACGTCGGCGCGAGGTTCAGCTCGATGGTGATGGTCTGGCGGATGGGGGTGTTCGTGCTCACGGTGTCCTCTTTCCGGGGAGGTGGTGTGGATCTTACGGGATGGGGATGCCGCCGACCAGACGACCCTTGCGGTAACGGGGGCGGTCGGGCCAGCAGGCGGGGCAGACGTCCTGCCCATCGGCGGTGTAGTGCCAGTCGAGCGTCAGGGCCAGGGCCCGCAGGTCAGCGGCCCGGGGGGCACCGGGCGGTGCCGTCCCCCGGAGGGTCAGGCACCGCTCGGTGAGGCGGAAGTCGCACGCCAGGGTCCACCAGACGTGCGCCGACATCAGCCCTCGTCGTTCGCGTCGCCGTCGTACACCGGGCCCTGCTCGGCCGGCTGCACGCCGAAGGTGCCGTACTCGATCTTCTCGATGAACTGCAGCACGTCGGCCTGCTTCGTGACCTGCTCCTGGGCCTTGCGCAAGGCGTCGCGCGCTCCCTGCCGGAGGTCGACGACGTTCATGTTGAACTCCTCGACCGTGATCGGGAAGAGGGCCACGGTCTCGTCGGCCTTGAAGACCTTCTGCTCGGCGGTCGTGGTCTGGTAGCCCTGCACGAACTCGATGGCGACGACGGCCAGGTCGCCGTCGCCGTTCGAGAGGACGCTGGTGACGACGCCGATGATGATCTTGGCGCCCGAGTAGCCGCTCGTGTCGAGGCGCTTGTAGATGTCGTTCGCCTGCAGGGTGCGGATCGCCTGGGTCGAGGTGGGAACGTCGACGAGCTGGGAGATTGCCTTGGTCATGGTGTTGCCTTTCCGGGGTGATTGACCAGCAATGCTGGTCGGATGGGGGTGGGTGGTCGGGGTGGCTACGGCCTGGTGCGGTCCGCCTCGTGCGACGCCGAGTCGATGGCGCTCGAGACGCGGGAGGCGTACTCGGACCACTCGGCGATCGTGCCCTTGAGCTCTTCGATCTCGGTGTCGCGCTCCTCGATCCTCTTCTCGAGCGTGGCGACGTCGTCGGCGTGGTCCTGCTTGATGTCCTGGATGCGCTGCGCTTGCTCGGCGATGATGACGAACGGGTCGTCATTCCCCACGGCAGCCATCAGCCGACCATCACGACAACGAAGGTGTTGGGCGCGAGGTGCATCACGTCGCCATCTTCGTGCGAGACAGTCGTCTCGAACTGGACGTGGTACACGCCTTCGCTGCTCACGTAGTAGGCGACGATGCGACCGACAGTCTGGCTCTTCGGCAGGTGCACCTCGACGATCCGGCCGACCATGGTCGGGGTGATCTCGAGAAGCACCGCGTCCGGCGGGTAGTGGAAGTTCGGCTCCCGCGCGTACGGTGAGGGGTCGACATGGGCGTAGGCCATGGCGTCGATCATGCGTTGGGCTGCTGGTCCAGTGGTCGGCTTGCGGTCCTGGTCGGTCATGGGTCAGTCCTTCTCGGTCGGTCGGGTGTCGGTGCGCTCGCGGCCCTGGGCCCGGGCGCTGCCGAAGATGCTGATCTGGTCGGCCTTGCGCCGCTCGAGGTGGCCGTCCAGCCACCAGCGCATCAGGTCGCGGACGTCGATGACCTCGCGGGTGGTCTTGCCGTTGTCGCCGAGGGTCACGCTCAGCTCGAGGCGGGGCGAGCCGAGGCCAGCACCCGAGTCCAGCTCGAAGCGGATCGTCTGGCCGTCCTCTTCGGCGCTACCGCTGAGCCAGTTCTGCCGCATGGACAGCGTGTTCATGGCGTCGTAGATGGGCACGCCCTCGACGAGGGTCGCGGTGATGGGGAGGTCGCTCATGGTTGGGTCCTTCGGTCGGTGGTTGTGGATGAGGATCAGGGCTGCCGCGCTCCGCTCCGCTGCGCTTGCCTTCGATGCCCGTGACCAGACTGACAGCCGCACCTCACGCTGGGAGGGTGAGCAGCGGGTGATCATCGGGTGGCTGGCGGGTGAGATCGGTGAGAGCAAGACTCGGCGGAGCCGAGGCGCGGTAGCGTCAAGCGAAGCGCGACAGCATCGGGGTGGTTGCGGGTGGCGCGCTCCGCGCCGGTCCCCTGCCCCCCTTCCCCCCAGGTGGGGAGAAGCTGTGGATAACTCGTCGTGCTGTTCAGTTGTGGGCGCACGCTGTTCGGGCGCGCCGCTGCGATGTCCCTCTGACGGACGAGATGACGGCCCGGGGTGAGCGGAACCGGTTCTCGGCTAGGTACGTCGGTGCCCCATGAAGGGTCGACACACACCCCGCGCTGCAGCTATGCTGCAATCGAGGCCCTGAACAAGCGTCAGCGTAAGCCCCCCGGTTCGAGTTGCACAACTCCCGGGGGGCTTCGTGTTTCCTGCTAGTGGTCGACGCGGCGGCCGACCACTAGATGTTGTGGTCGTGGCTCAGAGTGGCATCCAGGCCAGGCCGCCCGGCGGGGTGATCGCATTGCACGTGGTGCACAGGTAGGCGATCCCCGGGCTCTCGAACTTCCGTCGGTGCTTGGAGCAGCAGGTGCCCTGGTGCTTGCAGATGGGGATGAGACGCCAGGTCGCGGCGCTGCCGCACCCGCGCCACATGCACGGGACCTCGCCGTCGAGCCAGGACTCGAGCAGCTGCTCTTCCTTGGTGCGCTCGGCGACGGCGCTCACGAGTCGAGCCGCATGGTGACGGTGGGCAGGCCCTGCTCTTCGGCCTCGTACAGCCAGCGGTCCATCTCGGGGTCGAAGCCCAGCGAGTAGACGATCAGCTGCGAGGCGTGCTCGCGCATCCGGGCCCGGCGCTTGGCGTCCGCGCGGGTGGCCTGGGCTGGTGGTGCGGGGTGCCGCTCGAGGGCGAAGCGGTCCGTGTCCCAGACCGAGGCGAGCGCCTCGCCGATCGGACTGCCGTCGACGACGAGCGTGACGTCGGGCCCGCCGGCCGCCGACCACCAGTCGAGCACGAGGTGCAGTAGGAACTGGGGCGTGGCGAGGGGCCAGGCTGTGCTGCCGACGACGACGAGGCGGACGGTCTCGGTGTTGCTATGCTGCTCCTGCGTCTCCATGACGTAGACCTTTCCGGGTTGAGGGCGGGCAGTCGATCGGTCGGCTGCCCGCCACTTCCATGTGCGGGGCCAACCAGCATTGCTGGTCAGCTGGCGAGAGCCTTCTCGGCCAGCAGTCGCAGAGCCTCGGACAGGCTGATCTTCTCGACCTTGGACCGGGCTAGGGCGCGCTCCCACACGACGGGGTCAGCGACGACGCGGACCCGGGTGTACTCCGGCGGCGCCTCCTGCTGGACAGGCTGCGGCTCGCCGCTTGCGTACTCCTCGAGCAGGTCCCGGATCAGGGCCGAGGTGGTCTTCTCCTTCTCGTGCGCCAGCGTCTTGATGCTGGCCTTGAATTGCGGTGTCGTGCGGAAGTCGCGTTGAATGCTGTCGCTCATGTCGGTCTCTCAGGATCTGGATCGAGTGCACACTGTGTGTGTGTGATGGGTACGTTTGTTGTGAACCTCACGTACACATTAGCCCTACGTTGTCCGGCTCTCGTGGGCGCCGCGAGGTCGGCCCTCGCCTCGAGCACGCCGTCGTCGAGACGGAGGTCAGGGTGACTGCGCTGACGGATGGTCGTGACCACGCGCTGCGGCTCGTCGGGGAGGGCGAGCCACCACTTCCCGGGCCGCTTCGCCTCGGCCTTGCGCGCGTCGGCGACCAGCCGCTTCCAGTCGTGGAGGCGGCCGGTCGGCCCGAGGCGGTACGGCATCAGTCCTTGAGCTTCTCGGTGTCGCCGTCGAAGATGTCGCTCTCGTTGAGCACGATCCGCACGGGCCCGGTGGCGTCGATCTGGATGAGCTTGTAGTCGGGGGTGAACGGCGACCAGCCGACGCTCACCTCGACGCGGCTGTCGCCATCGACGAACTCAGCCGACCCGTCGTTCATGCCGGCGACCTCGGCTGCGAACATGCCGCCCTCCTCGATCAGCGCGTGGCTCTGGCTGACAGTGAGCGGCGTGACCTTGGTCTTGAACGGCAGCGAGTCGACCGACCAGAGGGCGTTGTCGCTGTTGCTCTCCCCGGCCGGGCGCATCTGGCCGATGTGGATGCCGTGCACGTTGAGGTGGGCGGTGACGATGTGCGCCTCGTCGTCGCTCGCGCTGAGCGTGTCCCAGCTGCGGGTCGTGTCGCCGTCTGACCAGGCGTCGAGCAGCGTGGAGCACGCGGCGTCGTCGATGCAGACCTCGCCGCCCGCGGCGTAGCGGCGGGTGTAGATGGGGGTGATGCCGAGCCCGGAGTCTTCGGCCTCGATCTTGATGTGCGTGGTCATGGTCAGTCCTTAGTTCGGGTGGATGAGTTCGTCGGCCCGCGTTTGCATGGCTCGACCGATGATGTCCGCGACGTCGATGTCGACGCTCGCGGCAAAGTGGAGCATGTCGCTGACGACGTCGGCGATCCCCGCCTCGAGGTCGTCGGTGTGCTGCGGCCAGCCGGTGTGGGCGATGAGAGTCTCGCGACCGCGCCGTGCTCCACGCTCCGGTGCGGGCAGGTCCTTGAAGCCAGGCACCCTGTCGAGCCGGCCGCTGATCGCGAGCGGGAACCCCTCGTCGTCGACCGCGGTGAGCACGACCTCGCTGCTGCCGCGGTCGGTGGCCTTGCCGGCGCGGTAGATCCAGGCGTAGGCACCTGCCTCGTCGGCGTCGCGCGTGTCCCACTCGACGTCGAGGCGCACCTCGGCCTCGGGGTAGGCGCCGCTCATGGCGATCGCCACGTGTCCGAAGTCGGGCGACCACCGGGTCTCGAACTGCAGCGAGAGGCAGTCGGTCTGGACCGTGTACGTGGTGTCCATGTCGTCGAAGTCGATGCCGTCCGGGGTGTCCCGAGCGATGTACGCCCTGACCCGCAGGTCGATCAGGCGCAGCTGCTCCGTGGTCCACGGCTCGTCGGGCGTGACGTTGAGCGAAGTGGTCGTGCTCATGATGTGTCCTTATCTACCCCATGATGGGGACAAAGTGTGTGTGTGATCTGACCAGCAATGCTGGTCAGCCGGTGGGCTCCGAGTCGACGAGCAGCTCCTCCTTGTAGAGCTCGAGCAGCTTGTCGTGGATCTCGCGGGCCTGCTCGTAGAGCACGTAACCGGCCAGCTCGACCATCGTGGTCTCGCCCGAGGTCAGCTCTGACGACACGTTGTGGCAGCCCGTGCCGATCGCCTCGAGCATCCGAGTGTGGGTCATCACGTCCGGCGCTTCGCTCGCCAGGGAGCGCAGCGCCTCCTCGAACGCCTCGCCCTCGAGGTCGCGCGGCGCGGTGCCGAGCTCGTTCACGAGCCCGTCGCGGACGTTGTTGATGAAGGCGAGGGCCTCCCGGTTGTCCATCCCGCACTCGACCAGCTCGCTGATCTCGAAGGCGGAGAGGTTGTCGATGCGCTCGATGGCGCTGGTGTGAGACATGGTCGTGAGGTCCTTCTGATGGGGGTGAACGGAGGGGCGGCACCCTACCGTGGAGGGAACCGCCCCGGGTGGGGAACGCGGTCAGCCGTAGACGAGCTTGCCGAACGCCGCGATCTGCATGATGCAGTCGTAGGCGTCGCCGTCGATGTGGACCAGCTCGATCAGCTGGGTCTCCTTGTCGCGGTCGCGGTACGACTCGATGATGTAGCCGTGGATGCGCGGCCCGACGAAGTCCTGGTCGAGGTCGAGCAGCTTGCCGTACGCCTCACGGATCTGCTCGGTGGTGATGACCACCTTGTCGGGCGGTTCGGTGTCGGAGCCCGTCTCGATGGCGAGGCCGGCGAAGTGGGCGTCGTCGGGCAGTGTGCTCTTGTCGAGGTCTGGGTCGCCGAGCAGCCAGTAGTCGATGGCCCCGTCGACGACGTTGACCAGCTCCTTGACGTGCTCGTCGGGGAGGATCTCGAGCAGGCGCTTCTTGGTGGGGGCGAGGGCCATGGTCAGCGTCCGTTCTTCGCGAGGAGGATGAGCGTCTCGATGCCGCCCGCGAACTGGGCCACCTCGATGCAGGCGGCGTAGTCGGGGAAGACCGACGCCAGCTTGCGGTTGTTGGTCGAGTCGGCCTTGGCCCACGTGTCGAGCAGGCTCGAGGTGAAGCTGCCCGGCTCGCGCGCCGCGGGATGGTGGGGGTTGAGGTGCCAGAGCACGTGGCTTGCGACCTCGGCGCTGACGACGGGCGTGGCTGAACGCTTCGGTCGCAGCTCGTCGGCCATGCCGTGCACGATCTTGAGCAGCGCGTCCTCGTACTCCTCGTAGTTCTTGCCCTCCTGCTCTGACTCGGGCAGGTTCTGGTAGGTCTCCGTGACCTCGTCGTACTCCTTGAGCAGGTCGTCGGCCGTGCTCATCGCTCGTCCTCCTGACCAGCAATGCTGGTCGTGTCGATGTGGTTCGCCTCGAGGAAGGCGAGGTGCTTGCGTCGTTCGTCGCTCATGATGTGCTCCTGGTGGTGGGGGTCAGAGACCCAGGTCGGTGAGGATCTTGTCGATATCGGAAGGGGTGAGGATGATGCGGCCGACGCCGGGCTTGCCGTCCATGGCGTTGCGCAGCGCGCTCGCCACGGCGGCGGCACTGATGCCGTCCATCTCGGACGGCCCGTCGTAGAGCGTGCCGTCGTGCAGCTCGACGACGATGCGGTCGGCGGCCAGCGTGGAGATGCGGAGGGTGGCGGTCATGCCGGTCTCGCCGTCGTAGTCGTACGACCCGGCGACGATCGCCAGCGTGGCGCCCCCGTCGTCGTCGAGGTCGACGGCTGCGTGATGACCGGCGACGAGGCTCGGGTGCTCGCCGACCTGGGCTTCGGTGTAGGGGATGAACTCGGGTGCGGGCATGGCTAGTCCTTGATCTCGATGTTGGTGGTGTCGTCGATGGTGAGGATGTTGGTCTCTTCGACGATGCGGTCCTCGAACTCGGGCGAAAAGAACACGCGCTCTTCGATGCGCTCGATGACGCCCCGCGTGTTGGCGTCGAGGGCGCCGAGCTGCTCGAGCAGGGCGTGCCCCTGGGCCATCAGCCCGTAGTCGAGGTAGCCGATCTCGCTGGCGTGCACGACGAGCGTCTGCGTGATGGAGCGGGTGACGCTGCGGGTCAGCCTGATCTCTGGGTCGCCGTGCTCGGTGCCTGGCGGCGTGCCGAGCTCGGCGCCCCTGCCCGCAGCTTGGCGGCCCTTCTCGATGGCCTCGTCGCGAAGCGTGCGGATCACCCGCCGCTGCTCCTCGACCGCCTGTGCCACGGCCCCCAGGCTGGGGCGAGAGAGGCGCAGCACACTGGCGAGCACGCTGTCGAGGTCGTTCAGCATCTCCTTGGTGATGGGGACGGACGGATTGATGGCGTCGCTGGTCATGGGCTAGTCCTTCTCGGTGAGGTCGGGGATGTCGAGGGTGGAGCCGTGCATCACGGACACGCCGCAGTTGATGCAGCGTGCGCCGTCGCTCACGCCGAAGTGGCGCTCGCCCTTCTGCTTGAACTCGTGGTCGCAGGCACCGACCAGCTGCCAGCGGGTGATGTAGCTGGCGACGTAGGCATCGTGCACTCGGGTCACGAAGCTGGCCTTGACGGAGGGCAGCTGCAGGTCAGCCAACGCCAGGACCATCGCGCTCTTTGACCACTTGCGGTGGTCGCGCGGCCGGTCCTCGTCGCGGTCCTGCCTGGCGTGCGTCGTGCCGTACCGGCGGGCCCGGCCGATGACTGCGCGCTGGTCTTTGGTGAGCTCGCTCTCGGTCATGCTGCTGTCCGTCCTGACCAGCAATGCTGGTCGGTCGTGGTGGGTGGGGGTGGTGGCCGGGGCGGGGATCGAACCCGCGTCTCGTCGCCTTCTGTGACGACTGCTCTGCCGTTGAGCTACACCGGCCGGGGCCGCGCTCACCAGGTGCAAGGTCTGGTGAGCACGGGGTCGTGCTAGATCTCGGCGGACTCGTCGATGATCTGGTTGGCGCGGCGGATCTTGGCGACCATGATGACCGCCGCTCCGCCGACGATGATGATCAGCGCGATGCCGATCCCGGAGGCCAGGGCCAGCGGGTTGCTGCCCGTGTAGGCCAGGCCGTCGGCGACGGGCGCCTTGACCTCGGCCGCCTTGACGACGACCGCGGTGGGTGCGGCGTCGAGCACCGGGCTGATGGTGACCGGCGTCTGGTCGACCGGCGTCTCGTCGACCGGGGTGACCGGCGTCTCAGGCGTGGTCGGCGGGGTGACGACGGGCGGCTCGGTGGTGGGCGGCGTCACGACCGGAGGTGTGGTCTCGCAGTGCGTGCCCTCGACGAAGCGGTGCTTGACGTAGAGCGCGGAGTCCTCGCCCTCGGTGAGCACGCCGTCGGCGAGCACCGCGTCGATGTCACCGATGTACCCGTGGTACACGTCGACCTGGTAGATGCCGCACGCCTCGGCGATGAGCGCCTCGGCGACCGCGTCGAGCTGGTCACCGTCGGTGATGCCGACCAGCGTCTGATCGTACGACGCCTGCTCGACGGTCGAACCCTCGGGCATCAGCCACGCCACGGTGGCGTCGACCTTCTCACCCGGCGTGGTGACCGGCGGGTCGACGACGACGGGCGGGTCGACGGGTGCCGGGTCCGTCGGCGCGGGGTCGGCCGGCGTGCTCGGCTCCGGCGCCGGGTCGGTGCTCGGCTCGGGCGCGGGGTCCGTGACCACGGGCCCGACGACGGGGCAGTCGGCCGCCGCGGTGAACGACCAGGACTGGCCGGTCGACGCGGTGATCGAGTAGCTCGCACCGCTGGCCGGGATGCTGAACACGGGGCTGCGGTCGGTCGAGTGTGCCGCCACGGTGACGACGGCGGGCGGCGTGCCGTCGCTGATCGTGTAGGTGGTGGGCCCCTCGGCACCGAGCGCGTCGAGGATGAACTGCGTGGTGCGGTCGGGCTGGTCGCAGGCTGCGATGTAGTCCTGCACGTAGACGTGCGGACCTTCGGTTGCCGAGGCCAGGGATGCGCTTCCCAGCGCGAGGCCGAGGCCCAGCGCGCTGATGCCGGCGACGGCGATGGTCTTCTTCATGGTCGGTGATCTTCCTGTTCGGAGGTGGATGGTGCGGTGTGCTGACCAGCAGTGCTGGTCAGGTTCAGGGGACGGGGTGGAAGTTCGAGAGGCGGGACAGCACGGCCGTGGCGTGGACGATGAGGTCCTGCTGCACGTCGCCCTTCCTCTCGTTGCTCGGGTCGACCTCGTCGAGCGCCGCCTCGATCTGCCAGTAGGCGTCGTCCTCGCCAGTCTCGAGCGAGTCCTGCTTGGTGACCGGGCCCGACGGGTCGCGGTACTCGAGGGGGAAGGTGCCGATGCGCGCCGAGTGCCACTCGGACCAGTGCCGGGCGAGCTGGAACAGCCACTCGCTCAGGGTCGAGCCGAGGTCCGGGTCACCCTGGTAGGTGTGGTCCCGGAACAGGTCGAGGATCGGGTTGACCAGGCCTGCCTGGTGGTGCCGCGCGTTGACCTGCTCGATCATGGTCTCGTTCTCGGCGTCGACCTCGGTGCGGAACTCGAGCTCGCCGGTCGGCCCCGGCTTGATGATCATCGGGGCGTGGACGTAGCGGGCCTGCATGTCGGCCCGACGAGCGGCGCCGGAGGTGAAGGTGTGGTGCATCAGCTGTCCTCCTTCGGGGTGGTGACGTCGTACACGTAGCCACGCTCGGGCCGGCGCTTCTGGTTGTCGGCCATGACGACCTTCGTCGCAGTCGGGATGACGCTGCGGATTGCAGCCTCGTGGACGTCGCGGGCCTTGAGGTCGGTGGGCACGAGGCGGTTGCGACCGAGCCAGCGGACTCGGATACGGCCAGCACCCGAGACGGGGTGGCTGCTGTACTGGGTGGAGACGCGGAAGGACACGTCGGGCTCCGATCTGACCAGCAATGCTGGTCGCTCAGGTGGTGGGGATGAGCTGGCTGTCGCCTCGCTCGAGGTGGTGGGCAGTGAGGGCCTTGTCGATGGCTTCGTCGACCTCTTGGTAGTTCGACTCGTCGCGCGGCGAGGGGCAGGCGACGCGCACCTTGTCGCCGTTGTAGGTGGTGAGCATGTAGCCCGCACCCTTGGGCAGCGACAGGCCATCAGCCTCGAAGGTGTCGCGGAACGTGCCCGACCAGACGACGACGCGCTCCCGCTTGTGATCCGCGCCGTACTCGTAGTCGGTCATCGTGCCGTACTGCATCAGTCGTCCCACTCGGCGACGACGCCCTGCAGGATGGCGTGCCATGGGTTGCCGAGCAACTTGCGCATCATCTGACCACTCCGGGTGCACGCTTCCCAGATGCGGTAGCTGGTGAGGGAGTCGAGGTCGGAGTCGAAGTTGAAAGCCCAGCTCTCGAACCCATCTTCGGTGGACTCGCGGACCATAGCCTCGATGAACGAGCGCGGACCGTCTGAGTCGTGCACAGGGATGCCGATGCCCGTCGCCCAGTTCGAGACGAAGGTGCGGCCGTCGAAGGTGAGCATGCCCTGGTAGAGGTGGTGCTCCTGGTCCGACCAGGCACCGTCGCCGATCAGGCCGGCGGGCATGGTGCCGATGAACGTCAGCTCGGAGGTCAGCTTCTTGGTGACCCCCTTGCCGTCCTCGAGCAGCAGCTCGAAGGGGGACGGGACGATGCGGGCCTCTCGCCCGGTGGTCTCGGAGACGCGGACGGCCTTGCTCTTGTAGGTGAAGACGTCGGAGGTGTTCATGGTGTGTCCGTTCTGACCAGCAATGCTGGTCGGTCAAGTTGCTACAGCAGTTCCCCGCTAGGAGGTGGCAGGCCACTCGGCGTAGCGCCAGCGGGAGCCGGCCAAAGTCTGGCCGCAGCCCGAGCATCGGGCGGGGGAGAACTCGTCGAAACCCTCGGCGATCTCGTTGGTCACGTCGTCGCGGGTGATCCAGTTGGTGACGACCGGACCAGGCGTGACGCGCTCGCCCCACTCAGCCTCGGTGAACAGCGACCAGGGCCAGGGCGTGTCGTCGTCCTGCATCTCCGGCCACTCGTCGTTCTCCCGGGCCACCATGCAGTCGGTGCAGACCCAGGTGGCGAGGCTGTCGATGATGTCGTCGGTCGGGCTGGTCACGCGGCGCTCCGCTCGGACTCGGCCGCCTTGTGAGCGGCGACGTGGGCACCCATCGAGGGGACGCCAGGTGCGGGGGCGTAGCCAGGACGGGCGACGAGGCCGCCGCAGTCCTGGCACTTGAGGTGGGCGGGGGCGGGGGTGCGAGAGAAGACCATGATGTGCTCCTGGGGCCGTGAGGCTGGGTGGTTGGTGACCAGCATTGCTGGTCGGGGTGGGGGTCAGATCGAGAAGACGATCTGCAGATCGCGGGCTGCCTGCTGGATGGCGCCGAGCGTCTCGATGGGCGGCGTGTTGAGCGGCGCTGCTCGCAGTGTTTTGACGACGAGGTGCCCGAGGGTGGCGAGCGTGACGTCGTCGACCGGCGGCCACGGGTCGAGATGGACGGCGACCCGCTCGGTCAGGGAGACGTCGCCGAACATCTGCACGGCGAGCATCTCGATGACGCCGCGGCGGTAGTCCTCCGTCTCCGGGAGATCGCGGTCGCTGAGTAGCCAGCGCCCGTGGTTGAGCACCTCGAGCTGCGCTTCGGTGAGCGTCTCGCGGGGCTGACCAGCATTGCTGGTCGGTGCGATGGTGACCTCGACGTCCGGCCAGTGGGCGGCGAGGATGTTCTCGACGTGCTTGCGGTATCCCTCGGGGCCGGTGGTGGTGAGGTCCGGGTTGTTGACGATGAGGGCGGGGACCTGGGTGGGGGCTTCGGGCATGATGCGCTCCTGGTTGGTGGGTGGTGACCAGCAATGCTGGTCAGGCGGTGAGGAGGTTGAGGGTGAGCGTCTGGCAGGCGTAGTCCATCGCTTCCTGCCAGGTGGTGAAGTGCCCCCAGATGGGGTCGCCCGACCAGTCGTCCTCGCTGCCGACGACGTACCAGTTGGCGAACTCGGGGCTGGGCTGCGCTGCCCTGGTGACGCGGAAGCGGAGCAGCGGCGGGTCGACGCTGACGAAGGTGATGGACTCGCTCGGGCTGGTGGCTGCGGACAGCAGGCCCTGCACCTTGATGGCGGCGTCGACGGGGTGAGCGGGCAGGGTGTCGGGCCACACCCGGATGGTGAGGAGTGCCTGGTAGTCGAACTCCTGGTCGACCTCGACCTCGATGGAGTCCTGGCCGAAGCCCTTCCCGATCAGCGCCACGGTCACCCGCCTGCGGATCTCGGGGATGTCAACCTCGAAGCCTCGACGCCGATGGGTGGTGAGCCGGAGCTTGACGGTGAACGGGCCGCTGTATCCGGCGTGACCAGCAATGCTGGTCGGGCGGGTGAGAGTCACGGGTCTACTCCGGGTTCGTGTCGTGGATGTGCTGCTCGTGGTCGGTGACGTCGGCGTCGACCTCGGCCTGGTTGTCACCCTCGGTGAGGCCGAGCCGGGTCAGCTCGTCGACGGTGAGCGGGTGAGGGAGGCGGCCGGCCGCGATCATGCGACGGGCGTCGCGGCGGCGGGACTGGGTGGTGAGCCACTGCCCGGGGCGACCGGCTCGTCGCATCCCGAGGGTGCCGTGTACTCGCAGTGACTGGTCCCCGCTGACGATGTACTCGGTGCCGGTGCTGGTCCAGAGGTCGGCAGCCATGTGTGCGCTGACCGTGTCGTGGGCGTAGCTGCCGTGGGCATGGAAGGGGAGGCGGGCGTACTCGCGCTGCCTGGCCGAGTCGCGGTGACCAGCATTGCTGGTCGGGGTGTCGGCGGTCACGACACGACCTCGTCGTGCTGGTCGATCACCAGGATGCGGCCGTCGGTGGTGACGGTGTAGCAGAGCGCCTGAGTCCCGTCGTTGAAGTCGTCATAGATGCAGCGGGGGATGACCGGTGCCGTGCGCACCGGGTCGACGGTGGAGAGTGCGACGGCCTGGCGCTCGATGACGCCCTGGTCGTGGGCCCGCTGGATCACGGTGCCCGTGACGGCTGCGGCGGTGAGGGTGATCGCGGCGCCGATGGCGATGATGCTCGCGAGGCGGCGGCGCTCGGACTTGGTGAGGGGTGCGTCGGACATGCTGACCTCCGGTGAGGGGGTGGAGCCGGCCAGCATTGCTGGTCAGCGGGGGTGTGTGCGGTGGCGGGTGCCACTGGACGAGCCACCACGTCACTGCCGGGGGGAGCAGGGGGGGAGACGTGGTGACCCGACCGGCGGAACCCGCCCACCGGGACGGTGAGGGGACACGTCCCGGCGGGGGAGCCGGTGGAGCGGGCGAGCTAGGCGGTGACGGTGGCTGCGGCGAGCGTGTCGTACTGGGCCATCAGCGTGGCGTTCAGGTCGCCGATGGCGGCGGCCAGGACCTCGAGGTCGGCCAGCGACCAGGGGCGTTCGGCGATGCCCTGCAGCGTGCGGACGGTGACTTCGACCGACTCGGGCACATCGGCCGTGTCGATGGCGGGCAGGTCGCGCTGGTCGGTGACGTCGGCGACGTCGTCGGCTGCCGTGTCGCGGACCGGCTTGGCCTCAGCGACCGCGATGCGCCAGCCCTTCAGCACACCGGTGAGCGCCAGCATCGTCTCGGACTTGTCGCGCTTGATGCCGCCCTGCTCGGACTCGAACCGGAGCGCCTTCAGCGCGTTGGCCGTGCCCGAGCGGGTGATGACCTTGTACGCCATGGCGACCGTGTCGCTGTCGGTGACGCCGCCGATCTCAGCGGGCAGTCGGTACGCCCGTCCGAGCGACCCGATGGTGGACTTCGAGACCTTGTACGCGGGCTCGGTGAGCAGGGCCTGGTGGTCGGCGTCCCAACCAGCAGTGCTGGTCGGCTGCCCGTCCGGGCCTGCCAGTTCGGGGAAGTCGCTGACGACCCGGCCGATGGTGACCAGCGCGGCGAGGTCGGCCTCGGTCGTCTCACTGCCGAGGTTGTCGGCGATCAGTTGAGCCCGGGTGAAGACCGCCTTGCCGTCGGTGGCGTATGAGCGGACGAGCTTGGAGACGAGGGTCTTGGTCGTGAGCATGATGATGACTCGCATTCTGCCGGGGCAACCGGCGGTTAGTGGTGGTGGAGCGTCTTAGTGGCTGGTGTCTCTGTGCTGCTGCACCGAGCTTAGCAGTAAGCCCGTTACCTGTCAAGTGCAACCCCGTGACACATGATGGGGAAGCTGCTAGCCCGACGACCAGGACGGCTCACATCGGGAGCAGTCCCTTACAGGGGGGCTGTGCATACTCGCCCACACCCGGGGGCGTGGAGAGCATCAGCGGCGGGAGAGGCGGATAGATCCGGGGGAGGGGGTGACTGTCGTGCGACGTTCACGCCCCTCTGGGCCTGTGCCTCTGTGCTGCTGATAGGTGTAACTCTCTCACACATCAAGGGTAAGTGAGCTACCTAGAACGGGTGAGGAACGGGTGATCGTTGCCGGCATGGATGTCACCCTCCCTCACCCTTGACACGGTGACGTGGTGGTGGTATCGCGCGCACGTGTGCACGCACGCCGATGAGTGGTCACTGCTGACACATGGCGTGTGAGGTGATGACACATGATGTGGTGGGATGGGACACCCCACACGTCAGTGGATTACACATGATGTGGTGTGTACT
>Ga0265797_10000660_pt1 | contig 62599 bp, 57 predicted proteins | sample P2T30metagenome_FD_192433 | JGI IMG/M metagenome (GOLD analysis project Ga0265797, IMG submission 192433) | Plant litter microbial communities from East Loma Ridge, Irvine, California - P2 T30 | ecosystem: Environmental > Terrestrial > Plant litter > Unclassified | place: USA: California... | reverse complement strand
AGCAAGTGAAGTGAAGCCGGTGAAATGAGGTGCGAGGCTGCTTCGAGGCCTTCAATGTTGTTCTTTGCGGTCCAAGTGGCATTAGCGAGGATCGTGACTGCCTGACCTACGTGAGTTCATTGCCGCTTTCCTACAAGGATACACCACACCGAAGCATCCTCGTGGAAGCCTTTCAAGAGACAAATAGATGGAGACAGACATGATCGACGCTGTCAGTAGCCGTTCACGATATATCTGTCCCCTTAAAGGCAACGTTGTACTCGACGAGCTGTAAATGATGGTGATGGTAGTATGTCTAAAGATGTTCGTCCTCTGAAGTACATACATACATTTATGTAGTTACATGTAACACAACTTTACACTTTATCTTCCAAGACCATACCACAAGCAGGCTAGCTCGGTGGCGGAAGATCGTCGCCGCCACCAGCGATGCAGCATGCAGGCCGTTGGGAGGGAGATGTAAGGAAGTAAACATATAGGCTGATCAAGGTTAGGCGGGTCTTTGATGTGAAAGAGATGCACTATACAAAAGCTCAATCAATCACACCGAGCATATTGAAGTTGATAATAATTAATAAGCAAAGACACGTCCATCATAAGCAGTACCTTACAGTATTTGTAGAAGCGTTGGACTCGGGCCCCATATAATCAACAGGATGCCAAATTTAGGCATCGGCTTCTCACAGATCTCCGGTTAGTCTAGTTCCAGACGCTTAGCACTCGTTTAGTACTCCTCCCTGGCCCGCATCAACACGAGTCTCGTCCATCACCAATATTATTCTCTTCCCGCCTCTTCTGCCTACCTACAACTCACGTCTGTCACGACTTTCCACTCGCTTGGTTGCTTGCCATCAAACCTTCCGCCCTCTACATTCGCTCAAACCAAAGTCAAGACTGCATCTGTCCGCCGCGCGTCCCGCCGCAGCTCCATTCAATCTCCCCGAAAGATTGTACCCAACCCTCACGAGGGCCTCACGAACACCTTGGAAGACTCACACTTATCTGCATCGTCTTGAAAAATCTTGTATAACGATTTCAACCGAAAAGGAACTCCTCACATCCACGTCGCAACCATGCGACCTGCCACCCTCCTCTCCTCCGTCCTGCTCCTGGCTGCGACTTCATCAGCATGGAGCAACCCGTTTGATGCCATGAAGCGCGACATTGCTCCTCTGCTCATTCAACGTCAAGACGACTCCTCATCAAGCCAGGCTCCGTCCTCCTCGAACAACAGAGAGAGCTCCGCCAGCAACACCGACAGCGAAAACACCTCCAGAACCAGCCCTACCCCGACGGGTGACAACAACGACGACAACAACAATGACGATGAAGAGTCCAGCACATCAGGAACAGCAAAAAGCACGGGATCATCAAAAGGCTCAGAAACAGACAAGAGCTCCATCACCGGCTCAGCCAGCAACAGCAAAGCGTCCGGCAGCGGCAGCAAAACCAGCAACACCTCCAACAAGACCAAAGACTTCGACCCACGCTTGCCCGCCGGCGGCGCCTCCATGATCACCCCGGACGCCATGTCGCCCGCCAGCTACTACAAGATCAAAGACCAAATCACATTCGCATGGAACTACACCTCGCTGCAATCCGCGCCCAACGCCGTCGACGTCCTAGCCACCTGCACCGCCAACAACGCCCTCTACACCATCGCCGCCAACGAGACCTGGGAGCAGACCCAGACCATCGTCTGGGACACCGGCAAGTACCAGGCAACCGGCACCATCCCTCTCCTGACCGAAACCTACACTTTGATCATCCACGACGCCGCAAAGGACATCTCCGCCACTCCTGCCGCCGGCTACCTCGGGACCTGGAAGCAGTTCACCTTCGGCATGTACTCGCCGCAGCCGTACACGCCCATGGCCGATTACGTGTGCGCGACTTGCAGCAGCGCGATGAGTCTGATGGAGAAGCAGACTTACGCCTTCTTGTTCTCCATGGTTGGCGTGACGGTGTTGACTTTCGGCTGGTTCACCGGCGCGGCTGGTCTTTGGTAATGAAAAGAAGAAAGAGAAAGAGATGGTGTTGTGAATGCGAAGATAAGAGCTTGTCTGTCTGTACACTGATTTTTCTTGATCTCTCTCTCTTGACAACAACAACGTCCTTCTTTTTTGTTCCTCCTTGGAGTATGGAAAAGGAGGGGTCACAGCGCATTTTTGGATTTCTCTCTCAGGGATACGGGTTGGTTAGGTGTTAATCGACGGGAAGGGTGTTTTGGACTCTCTTTTCTGGGAAGGCGCAATTGTCTTTGGATATGTGAGCGGTCTTTTCTGAACTTGCACAAAAAAAAAATCTCGTAATTCTTCAATGTCTTGATATGCTCCAGTCTCACATTATTCTTCCTTCTCCTAGGTATCTTTCTCATGACGAGCGAGTAATCTATACATTGAGATTTCCCTTTCAGCTTCCTCTCACCGTGATGGCGCAAAATAAGAAGTCACAGGCTTGCTTGGTCTCAATAGTGTTCCAGTTAAGAGTCCTACTTCAAGAAACTAATTGACGAGAGACTGTTGTTCTCTCTATACCCTGTTCTATCCTATCCCATCTCATCCCATCTCTTCAATCTCTTCAAACTCTTCCAGTAGCGGTCCATCTCTCCCCTCTCCATCCTGAATTTATAACAAAAAAAAAGAAAGAATCAAAGGCCATCCCCATGTTCCAAACCCCCCTTTTCCAATACAATTATTACGACAAAAACCTTTGCCCTTCTGATAGGAGACGTCGACTTTCACAGGTTATCCTCCCTGGCTCCTGCCTCAGTTAGATGAATACAACAAATATTCTAAAAAGAACTGTGGTTTTCCTAGTCCAGCCGGGCCGACTCCAAGTCAGGCGAGCTTCAGATCTCTCCGTCCAAACCTTTTGATCAAAAACCGCAACAAGACGCTCAGGTCTTACGATTTCTTCTTCCCAGGGCTTTCGAGCGAGTACTCGGCGCTCCATAGATTATCCCAAGCCGGCTTGCTGTTGGTGCTCCCGCTCCCAGTCTGCTGCTTCGCAGGCGAAGTGAGGGAGGCTGATTTCGAGGGACCGGCTGTTGCCTGCTGCTGCTGCTGCTGCTGCTGGTGATCTCCGCGGTCGGCCAAATGCCGTTGTAGGGAGCGGACGGATTTTGATGGGGAGCGAGAGCGAGGGCGGAGACTTTGGCTGGCGGACATGCTTGTGTTGTTGGCCATGGTGGCGTGTGCGTGTCCTGGGATTTGTTCTGAAGTCCTCCGGGGAGCTGGGGCGGCTTTGAGTGGGGAGAGGGTTTGGTTTTGGTCCTCGTTGTTGTCGTCGTCTTCGAGGTTATCGGCTGTCGTGACAATTCCAAGACCCGAAGTTGGTGTTCCTGCTACTGTGCCTGCGGCACCAGGCAGAGGGCGGACGGAGGACTGGCTGTCGGATCTTGGACGACCTGTGGCGCCATCTGCTGTGTTCATTCCGGCTCCTAGGGATGCGAGGACGCCTTTCTTCGACGTGGAACTACTCCGTCGGCTGTCGAGGCTCTTGTTGAGGTGCTTGCTGGCATCGTCGCCTTTGTTGCTGCGTTTGAGTTTGATGCTGCCGCGTGCGTCGACGTTAGCGGCCGCAACGGTGCTCTTGCCCAAACCAGGCGTGGTGGGTGCTGCTCCGGGACCTCGCTCTTCGGTCGCGTGGACCATCCACCATGTGAGGCCGTCGGAGAGCTCGAATGGGTTGTCGTCGTCGAAGGAGGGGGCTTCACTCTGCTCGTCGATACTGCGGCCATCGGCGGATTGCTGTTGTTGAAGAGTCTTGTTCAGATCGACAACCTTTTGCTCGACTTTCGAAATTCGCGCCACGATGAAGTCACGGCTTCCCAGACGCATACCCTCTCGTTCGGCGAGGAAGTAGTGCGGGCAGCCAATGTTGAACGCCGCCCACGCACCCTTCGCTTGGCCTCGGGTGGGCAGGAACAGTGCCATGTCGCCTTCTTTGAAATCTCTCACGGCGATCTTGGTGTGTGCTTCGACTCGCAGACGCTGTGCGCGGTCCTTGTACGCCTCGGCGCGTTTGACCGCTTCTTTACGCTCGATGCTGAATTTTTTAGCGGTATACTCAAAGTCACGCACGCGTTTGGCAATGGCTTCGGCAAACGTTTCAACGTTGAAGCGGTTGATGCTTTCCAAGAAGCTTGCGTACTGTGAAGCCTCATCTTCGGCGGATTGAGCGTCAGCCCAACGAAGGATAGAAAGGTCTACTGTCTCGTCGGCGTTGGAGGACTTGCGGGTGGGAGGCGGCGAGGTCAGTATGCTGGCGCGGCCTTGCTCAGTAACAGTACTGGCACCGAGCCTGGAAGCGCGCTCGATCACCATCGTATCGCCTTGATAGGAGATAGCTAGACCGAGACGCTCAAGCAGACGGGTGAAGCGCGCGTGCTGCGAGAACAGCTTCTGCGAAATCTCCTTCGCCCGTCCTGCACGTTTCTCCAGTCGCTCAAGGTATGCTTCTGCGCTAGCCTGGGATGTCTTTTGTTGTCTTTGCAGGCGGGTAAGCTCGACGTCGAGGCTGTTGGCGTGAGACTGTGACTCGGCCAGCTGGGAAGATAGCTTCGCAACTCTTGCTTCCTCTTCTGTGACGCGCTGGCGAAGCACTTCAGAGCCGGTCTCCCCTTCGGCAAACTTGTTTCGGAGGGTCTTGAGTTGGTTTTGTTCTTCTTCTAATTGTGAACGCAGTGAGGCCGATTTCGCCTCTTCAGAATCGAGGCGATCTTGCAGCTGGCGAACACGCTCTTCCGTCTCGGTTTGCTGTTCCTTAGCCTTCGCAATCTCCGATTTCTGAGCATCGCTGTTTGCCTGAAGCATTTCGTTGTCAGATTTTGCAATAGCAATGGCCTCGGCGAGATCTTTTGCATGACCAGCAGATCTCCTAGTGAGTTCTTCAAGAGCACCCGCGAGAGCACCGATCCCGCTTGGAGCTTGCGTATCTGGCGACAGCTGGGCATGGGCTGTTGTAAGACGTTCGAGGTGGTCTGCCTCAGCTTCCTGTTGCTCTTCTTGTGCCATCTTCATCTTCTGTAGTTCTTCTTCCACCGCAGCCCTGGCGTTCAACTCGATGTCAAGCTTCTTCTCGAGCTTATTGCGCGCATCGTGTTCGTTGGCCGCGCGTGCAGCATGGCCAGCGGCGTCTTGCTTGTAACGCTCAAGCTCATCTTCAAGGTTGTTCAGCTTGCCGTCAATGCTACTTCTCTCATCGTCGCGGCTGCCCATCAAGCGTTCAATTTCCGTCTCGGCCTCCTCGAGTTTTTCTCTCGCTTCTTTTAGCTCGCCTTCTAGATTTCGACGTTCGCCCGCGAATTCCTTCTGCTGTGCTTCCATGTTTTCCATGAGATCCTTCTTGGTCGAAACCGCTTCTTCCACTTGCTTCATCGCTTCTGCATCGGAGTTCTTACGACTCTTAGCCTCTTCTTTCGCAGCATGAAGCTCAGCCTCGAGATCGACAACCCGACGCGCGAGCTTCTTCTCTTCAAGACCTTGCGCAGCAGAAGACAATCGTCGGTGTTTGGTCGAACCGTTCCTAGAAAGCTCTCCCGATGGTTGGGGCGACGATCCAAGTGGTGGCGTTAGGTTCCGAGAAAGACTTTGTGGTGAGAACATGTCTGCGCTACCGCGGCTCATTTGAGTGGATCGATGTAGCAGGTCTTCCAGCTTGCGCACCCTGCTCTTTTGGCCCTTAATTTCTTCTTCAAGTCGGACGTTCATATCGCGCAACGACTTGTACTGCTCATCGCCTCGAAGCATTAGTGACGTGTCACCGAACGCTGCCTCGTGCATGCTGCCATTCTTGAAGGCCTTTGCGTGCTTGATCTGTTTCCGTGTCGGCTTGTCCAGGTCTTTGATAGCCATCTCCATCTCCTCAGCCACAGGGCCCTCGCCGTATACCTGCAACAATGTGTTCAAGTATTCTTGTAGCTCTTCACGGGTAACCATGGGCCAGCTGCCGCCTTCGTTTTGCATGCTGAGCTCTATACCAAGCACCCTACTCAACTGCAGGGCATCCATGTTGACCACGTCTTCAACGGAGCGGGTCCACTTCTTACGCCGCTTTTCCTCCTCTTCCTGGTATGTTGCCATCTCTTCCTGGAGTGTTGACGAGTCGCGCTTCATCTTGGCTACCCATTCACGGCGACGAACAGACTCCACCAGCAGCTGCCCGTAGACTGAGGGTATTCTTCCAATCAAGGTCAGAGCTGCAAACGACTGCTTATCCTCTTCCGGCATTCCAAATTTGTCAATTGCGGCGTAGAGTTCAGCAAGACGTGACTCAATCGAAGAGAGGGTTTGCATGTGCTCTAGCGCAGACAGTGCCACTTGTCGCCGCCTCTCTCGTGCGCGTTCGATCAGATCGTTCATTTCCTGGCAATAGTCGCTGAGGTTCGGCAGGTAATTGCGTGTGTGGAGCAGAGCCATCTTCGAAGCTTGAATCGCGGATTGTGACGTTCGAGGTAAAGATTGCACATGTTCCAAGTCGGAAGAGATCTTGTTGACCATGATTTCGATTTCGTCCCGTAGCTGCGAGGCCTCTGACTCTGCTTCAATGTAGGCCTGCGCATCGTTGTTGACCTGATCGACTGCTTGTAGGAGTTCTTCAGTTTGCCTGGTCGCGCCTTCGAGCTTGGCTTGTAAACTGTTCAAACGTTCGGTCAGATCGTCCATGATGTCTCGCGCTGAGCTCGCTGCTTTTTGTGTTTTAGCCAAGTCCACAAACACCTGCAATGTTGACGTATCGTTCTGTGAAGAGGATCTCCGCGCAATAGGGTTGGCTGGGTTCAAGAAGCGAGCGAACTCTGTGCGAGCAGGGACACTCCTCAAGCTATCCAAGTTCCGTTCCCAGCCGTGGACATGCTCTTCTTGCTCTCGAAGGGTGTCATCCGCCCATGAGACAACGACGTTGTACTTCTTCTCGCCACTCTTGATGTGCTGTTGAAGACTTGCAACCGCCGCGCCCAGACTCCGAGCGATCACAGCTTCCTCATCCAAGTAGCGCTCCGTTTGCGTCGCAAGCTTACTGCATCCACCTAGCAGTGCCGACGCCCAATTCTTCCTCGACCTGAACAGCGTCTGCCATGCTTGCAGATCGTTCTGGTTCGCTATGGTGTCTGGGGGTGTTCCCGGGCTGTACGGCTCGACATCTCCCAGCGCATCGACTCCAGGCAGGTTGACAGGCTCCTTGCTGGCGAACAGACTGGAATCGAAGACAAACAGCTCGGACTCGGTGAGGAGTGTTTGCTGGCGGACCTGCTTACCCTGCGCGGTCAACAGGATCTGATTGCGCGCTTGGATGCCAGCATTTTGGGCTACCCAAGCCCGCAGGCCGTCGAGGCTCGTGACTGTAGAGTCGAGCGCGAGACGCTGGCCGGAGTGCCCGATGAATAATTGAATCGACATTCGCGTCGCTGGGCTGCGACGAAGTGGCGCTGTTCGTGCTAGGGATGTTGCGAGTGAGGATGATAGAGGTAGGGGAGTAGGAAAAGAGGGCGAGATAACGACGGGAGGATGTGACCATCGGCATGTGAGCAGCTCGTCCTGTGAGCAGGTCGTCATTCGCTGCTGGGCCGTTGTCAGAATCCGGGGCTAGATTTAGCCGTGCGTTAGTCGCAACCTTGTTCACGTCCTTATCAGTCCTGACTCCTGCGCGAAAGACAAGTATCACTTACCTCCTTGACCACACCTGACTGCTATACATTCAGTAAATCTACGTCCACTTGGGACAGCTCAGTGACTGCCTCGCTAAATGTCGTATCCCAAGCCGACATTTCATTGTCTCGAATGCAATTCTGATATCACGCGTCCCTACGCAGACAGCAGAATGACTGATGCGGATACAACAAACGATGTCTGCCACATTGAATACAACTACAAGCTTTTGGCACCCAGCTGGTCATTCCTGAGTGTCTGAACTCACCAGATCCGAGTTCTGGCAGTGTCTCATCGTCTGCACTTTGAAAATACCGTGGCTGTCAGATCAGACAACGACTGAGGCATGGAAAAACGCCAGGGAGTTGAAGCAATTGATGCGTGTAAGTTTGAACGTCTCAGAATCATCATTCACGACAGGTATCCTTCACGATTTTGGATGCAAACGTCTCAATCGATTGTTTGCCAGATGCCTGTAGTCTTCCTATATAGAATGGCCACAAGTCCCATATTGCTTGTCTGTCTGATCCCAACCAGCTCAAGCCAACCAGAGTGATCGTTACCAAGATCTCACTGAACATGGCACGCAAGAGAAAGCATGCCGAACTTGTGGCTGCAGCCAACGATCCCGAGCTAACTACTCAAACCCATGTTCCACCGCCGCAGGTAAAGAAATATCGATGCAAGCTTCGCTGTAGTTGGAACAACACTGACATATAATGTAGCCAGACAACGCTCTTGCGGTAGACTCCATGGACGTAGACTCCATGGACGATGATGGCAAAACACGTCCAGATGCAACAGTGACCAGACTTCCACGAGAAAACGTGCTCGAAACAACCGAGCTCATGGAGAAAATACTGTCTTATCTTCCATTGAGAGAGCTCCTCGTCTGCCGGGATCTCTCGAAGAGAGTTAAAAGGATCATCGACGACTCACCTCTTCTTAAGGAAACAATGTTCCTACGCCCGACCCGTGCACAACGACAGGCCTGGCGGCTGCCAGCCGAGATAGATGGATCAGGGAAGGGCATCACCAGCGTCAGACCTGTTTCCGGAATGGTACCTTTGCCTGGTGGTATTGACCACCTTTCACCGCGCTACCCCATGCCGCATGAAACACGGACACCAGCAGTCTTGAATCCGATTTTCCCCGACAGGTTAAGCCGTACGCTGGATGGGTTATATTCCCGCGACATGTGTGATCATGTTTTCACTGCCGACATACTCCATCACATTGAAAGTGCGGGCGATCTCACTCGGCCAGGCAGCGTTTTGGACATGTATCTAACTCAACCTCCCTGTCGACAAGCTTGGGTGACAGCATCGTTCTCTGTTCCTTCTAATCCTACGGAAGTCAGCCACCTGTCTTGCGAAGGACTCCTCGAGCTGGAGACCGGCATCACTATCCGGGATCTTCACAATGCCGCATCCACCGTGAGGGGCGTCGTACATGTGACTCGCCTGGCGCCCAAGCCGCCGAAGAGGAAGAAGAAACGAGGGACTTACACCAACTGGGAGCCACGGAAGTACAAGAAGCCGGAGCCAAAGGGATTCTTGCCATCTGAGATCTTTCCCAATGCGACACTGGTTGAAATTTTGAAGTCTCTAGACATTTTAGATGAGGCAAGCGCGAACAATCTCCAGACGGACGCGGAGTGCTGGTTGTCCGACACCATCGTAGCAAGTGACGAGATGTGGGCTGGTGTGGCGCCGTACATGGAGGATGCCACCCAGTGATTGGTGCGATACTGCACAACTCGAGCATGAGAATGACCGACGGTTACCGTGGGCGGTATTGCAGCATGTCGACATGCTCGTGACATCAGGTCATGGCTTGGATTGATCGAAGAGAGTGTTGCGACTAATTGAATTTCACTTCGTCGGCTTTTTCCATGTGCTTCATATGGTATGCAAACCTTTCGATACATGACTCCGCTTCGACTTTCATTACCTTTACAAGCTCAACCCTTTTCAATCGAGCGCCTTAGATCTTGGGTGTTCTGCGTGTGTTTGTTAGATTTTCAGACAACCGTATTACGAAAGAGGTGCCATGGAACTGAAGCAATCAATGCGCGTTTGGCGCACGATTTGTACCCTTTAACACTCTTGTTAATGCCCGCGTCTTTCACCACTACGTGCAAACCTCTCATGCGATTGTTTGCTGCATTTTTGCGACTTTTCTGTATAAACGGTCATAAGTATCGTCGTGATTTTTGTAGAGCTAAATCCACCACAGCCATCAAGGGCCAATCAACAATGGCACCCAAGAGAAAGATTGCCCAAGTGGCCGCAGTCAATGACCCTGACTTGAACACCACTCCAGAGCATGCTTCATCGCCCAATGTAAGAGCCCCAATACATGCTCTGAGGTGATACATGTCACTAAACCACAACGTAGGTACACACAGCTCTTACATCCAGTGGTCTGAATGGCCACAATGTGATGCTGCTTGCAACAGGAACCCATCAAGCACAACAGCAAAACTCGAGAGTAAACCGAGCTCTTCCAGAGCGTCGTCACAACAATTACGGCGCGACGCTCCCAACGATCGAAGAGTCCCAAGCCCCAGAACAGAAAGTCCTTCAGACGTACGAACTCCTCGAGCACCTGCTATCTTTCCTCCCATTGATGGACATCTTTCGCTTCAAGGAGCTCTCGCGCTGGGTCAAAGATGTCATCGACGACTCGCATATACTCCAGGAGTTGATGTTCTTACGACCCACTCGCGCACCACGACAATCTTGGCGAATGTCAAGGAAAATCAACGGACATGGGAATGGCATCACGAGCGTCAGGCCCCTTCTTGGGATGCAAGATCCTTCCAAATTTCGTTTTGACCATTTCGAAGGCGGCATCTTTGCCGCTCGAGTACGCACGCCTGCAGTCGTGAATCCAGCGGTTCCTCTCTGTCCCGTGTTCGAAAGGCGCGAGAACAATCCGGACGCCGACGACCGCGGCTGGGTGTGTGACTATGTCACGCACTCAAACAAAAACCACGCATTCGACGAAGTAGGCAGAGAGTTCAACCCCAGCACACAGGCGAGCTCCATGGGCATGTACCTCACCAACCCTCCATGTCGGCAAGCCTGTATACATTTCAAGGTTCATTCTGAATGCCTTCCGAGCAACTTTCTCAAGGCAGAATTCTCGGCTTTACTCGAGAGGGAAGATGGCATAACAGTCGGAGATCTTCTCACGTTTGCATCCGAGGTCAGAGGAAAGGCGATTGTAAAAGAACTCGATCCAGACCCAGACTACACGGAGCCACATGAGACATACGAAAACGTGACCTTGAACTGGCTGCTGAAGTCGTTGAACCCCTTCAACAGGGGCCCCAGTGTGCTGTGTGGGAAGTTGCGTTGCGATCTCCTGGACACCATCATACCAACAGACAGAATGCGGGCTGGTGTGGCACCATATGTGGAGACTGGTGGCCTGTCGAAGTACCCGGAGGATGAGGGTTGGGAAACGAGTGACTATGCGCAATGGCAGTACGGAGACTCGTCGGGATTAGATCAGGGCGAAGAAGACATCGACTGAGTGGATTGAGATTCGGAATCAGGCTGTTTCGTCTGTGCGTTTCTTCCAAGCTTTGAGGTTGGGAATAAGTCTATACATTAGTTTGCAGTCCGTTTCCTTGCATCTCATAACCGTACAAGAATGAGGATTTCCTACATAATGGTACACGAACGCATCGCATCCGCCGCAGTATGGATGCTATTCATCTGGCATGCACAACGGGTCCCAAATCTCCAAAGAGGGCTTAGCGGTGCCGTACTCGTCGTCGTTTTGCTCGTTCCAGTCGAACTTCGTCGCTGTGGCTGAAAATTGCGCGAGTGCGGTCATCCAGCGTAGCGAGTAGGAGCACCAGAAGCTAGCCTACAGCAACTCTCACTTGCTTTAAGTGATGTTCGGCTTGCAATGTATCACTTGCGTCCTTAAGGTATCCCCAACTTCTCGCCGGACGTCTTCATAGAATTGATCTTTCTGTCCTCCTCTTCAACCACCGCCATGCCTAGCAGCATACCTCTCCTGAATTCCTCGCAGCATCTCCTCTTTCTTCCGCCTCATGGCCCGCTCTCGGTAGCCCCAGTACCAATAGCTCAATGGAATACCGCCCAAGAGTAGCCCGCCAAAGATGAAGACAATGGAGTTGTCATTTCCGCGCTGGGGAGTCTGGTCGCGTAGTGCTGGATGTGAGACTGCAGACGGATGCTTTGCGACTTCAGCGTGCAGAGGCTGTTGGGCTTGCAGAGGTTGCTGGGCCTGTCGTGATTGTTCGGCTTGAAGTGGTTGCGCTGGTGTGGCGGGCGCTGGAGCAGTGGATTGGTAGCGTTTGAGAAGCTGAGATGTGCGTGTTGGAAGCGCGTGGCTTGAACTGTTGGCTAGTCGAAATATCATCTTGTTGGATGGGATCATTGCTGGTTTCATTGGAACAGGCGCAAGTCATCAGAACGGGAGGCGAATGTCTTCCAATCAGTCGACGTCAAGACGCCGAAAGTCGCACCAGTCGGAGCTCGGCATGCCGCGCTAAATGCTGACCACCTCTTTTAAATATACTATGTAAGCAAGCTGGTGGGCAGATCCCCTCCGAGGCTCCTGTCTTCCTTCCATAACATCCCACGGCTTGCGTCGCGATGGCTCCATTCCTCGATGAACAGACTGACTCTGACACTCCACAACTGCCTCGTTTCCTCATCATCGGTGCTGGATCGCGTGGAAATTCGTACGCGAGAGCTTTGAAGGACTCTGGCCTTGGAGTCGTCGCAGCAGTAGCGGATCCTATTCCCTTCAAGCGCAGACAGCTGGGCGACAGGTACATCTGGCCATCTTCCGGGCCTCAGATCGGCCAGGATTTCGCAGACTGGCGAGATTTTGTGACTTACGAGCATCAGAGACGAGCCGACGAGGCTGCTGGCAGTGTGACGCCTCCAAAAATCGACGGAGTCTTTATTTGTGTCTTGGATCATCAACATGTAGAAGTTGCAACTGCACTTGGTCCTCTTGGCCTTCACATCATGTGTGAGAAGCCGCTTGCGAACCGTCTGAACGACTGTCTCCAGATCCAGAAATCCATCGAGACAGGGCCTCAATCAATATTTGCCATAGGTCATGTTCTGCGATACAGCCCGCACAACATGCTTTTGCGAAATCTAGTACGTGAGAAGCGTGTGATTGGCGACATTCTTTCCATCGAACACACTGAGCCTGTAGGCTGGTGGCACTTCTCGCATTCATACGTCCGTGGAAACTGGAGGAACGAGTCTATCTCAGCACCCAGCTTGTTGACAAAGAGCTGTCACGACATTGATTTCATCCTTTGGATGCTCTGCTCGCCAGTTTCTGCTGGTGATCAAACTGTTCACCTCCCAGCCACTATCTCTTCCGCGGGCTCTCTCAAGCAGTTTACGAAATCTAGGAAGCCGAAGGAAGCAGGAGATGCCACCAACTGCATTTCTTGTCCCCTCGAACGAGATTGCATGTTTTCCGCGCCTCGAATCTACAACGACAAGCATCTCGCGTTTGGAAAGGCGAAGTGGCCAGTGGATATTGTGAATCCTGAAGTTGAGGCTTTGATGACATCCGGCAGATTAAACGAAGCGAGGAGCGCGCTGATGACATCCTTGTCCGAAGACTACAACGTGCAGACGCCTGTCGAAGCCGTCAAAAAACGGCCATGGTACGGCCGATGCGTTTGGGAAAGCGACAACGATGTTGCCGACGACCAACTTGTCACCATCGAGTGGGACGATGATGAAAATGGGAGTGCGAAGACAGCCAGCTTCCACATGATAGCTCAAACTTTGTCGCAGTGCGAGCGAAGAGGCCGCATCTATGGCACCACTGGAGAAATCTACTACGACAGCAACAGAATCACGGTGCATGATTTTGTCACCGGTCAAACACAGGTCTACAACCCTGAAGTGCCCAAGAACTCGCACCATGGAGGAGGCGATGACGGCCTAACTCAGCAATTTACCAAAGCCGTTGCCGCTGTCAAGAACGGCGAGAAAAGTGTGCACGCAGCTCAGACAGAGTTTCTTGGCTGCACGGTCGAGGAAGCCGTGCGATCTCACGCAGCAGTCTTTATGGCCGAAGATGCGAGGCGAGGACGGAAAGTCGTGCATTGGTCTGAGTGGTGGGCGTCGAGCGTCGAGCCGGTTCTCCATGACTGAGGACAAAGAGTATGGCTTGTTCACTATCACTTTCGGTATGAGTCTTGCTTTCGGTATGGGATTTCGTTCTCGTCAACAAAGAAAAATGATAATTGACTATTTCCGCAAACGGTTCAATGGGTGCGGGCTCACACTACTCCCTCTATCTCTCCTTCGGCTTCATCTCAACCACAACTGTCGACCACCACAAGGTAGTTGTACATCGCGCAGACATGGTCGATAAAACCCTCCTCAAAGCTCAAGCAGCCGACCCTAGCGTCGCCAAGGTAAGCATGTCCTTGTCTGCGACCCATTATGATAGTCAAATGATGTACTGACTATGCACCACTAGCTAGAAGAGATTTACGATGGTTTCTCTTGGCTCGACTTCAGTGTTGAAGCAGTAGACGCGGCTGCACGCCAGCACGAAGCCGCTTTCAACGCCGTCCTCAACACCCTCGAGCTCTTTGAATGCATCCTCAGCCATGTGCCAAACCGCCAGCTCGTTATCGCCACTGGGGTGAGTAGCGGCTGGCGTAGGTTCATATTTGAGTCGCCCACGCTACGCAAGAAGCTCTTCCTGAAACCGAGTGGAAGACCTGCTCAGTATTGTCGGTTGTTCATGGACGAACCGCAACTTTCAGAGTACTTTCCTACAGGCTACTTATACATGGACGCCGAGGTGATCGACGTTGCCAAAGAAGACCGTGATGAGGCGGCGACCATTGCTGGTGAGGAAGAAGCAATCATGATCTACGGCATTGAGCCTCCAATGAGAAAAAGGTTCAAGATAGTGGCGGAGTGTCCAATGATGGAACCTGAAATCCCGAGCGACCAACCGTCCTGGGAGAGGAAGGTCCGTGGGATTACGGGTGTCCGCCATACCGGGGAGGAATGGTTGCTACGGAGAGGCTGGCTAGGACATGAGGATGCGAATCTCCGGAAAAGAGCTTCCTACTCAGGCCCATGGAGACAAATGTACCTGACTGCGCCTCCGGTCGACAGAGTGGTCATTGATTTCGAGTGGAAGGGGTACAACGTCGACGGTGTGTTCAAGAACGTTGAAGGGAGTCGTGCAATCACAAACACGAACGGCATTACAGTCGAAGACCTCATCTCAGGCTTCTGGGATCTCGAATGAGAGCTGACGGTTTATACGAAGGACCCTGCCGTGGAGGCTACGACCATCACGTTCAGCGGTATAACCTTTGATCCCGGTGTCACGAGCGACACGACAGTCCGCACATGCTTGAACGAACTGGAGGCGGCCGGATTCACGATGACTCGTGAGGAAGGATACACTGGCTACCTGATTGACATACCCGGCGTTGTGATACCGACCGAAGCCGAACTGGCTGTAATGCGGCAGCCCATCGAGGTCTTGCAGGAGGATCACAAAAAGTTCTATCGCCATCAGCAATTCGTGCTTAGTACAAAGAACTTCGACGAGAATGGGGACCTCATCGTCGAATCCAGCGATGAAGAGTTGACCCCTTTGGAGGAGAGGTTCCCAGAGGAGACCGCGGAGTGGCAGGAGCGTGTGGAACTGGCGGAGAAGTATAGGCGGCGGCCATCGCGAAGGGCGACGAGGTAAAGTTGCTGTGTCTTCTTTCGTATTTGGTCTTTGCTTCTGTTAGGATCTTGAGGGGTTTTCGCATGTGATTTAGTTATGCAATGTATATGAGCTTCCGGGAGATTTGTGTCCTTCCGTGTCGCATCCGTAAGGCGTGTCGTGAAGCTGGACATGCCTCGTGGTTTCAAACCGCGTATACCGCTTTTCCCCATCTCCACTACGCATGTCTGTTCCAATTTTATGCCTGCTCGTGTCCGAATGTGAACTCGAAGATCTCGGCACGTCGAGGCTCGAAGCGCTGATCAACGACATGCTACTATCGTCGAAGAGGTTCAGTAGCTCCTTTTGCTGCGTCGCTGCGCTGCTAATTCTGATTTGTAAATATCGCCGTGGCATCGCTGTCGCAGTACGCGCCATTGGTCTGATGTGCTCCATCACTTGTTGTACGACTATGTTTGTTGTATGGCTCCCGAATATCGCCGCAGTTTTGCCATCTTAACATCGAGCTACCCGGGTCAGACTAACATTCACTGCGAATTCTCGGGAGTGATACAACAAATGTAGTTAGACAGCAAGTGATAAAGTATGTTACTCATTCGAGTCTGCACTCCATTGTCATGGATGTGGGAACCCTTGGAACCTTGAAAGGAGGGAACAAGGGGAACGTCGGCGTCGGTGAAATCAAAGGCCGAGCAACTCGCCCCTTCCACATTGGCCAGTCAGTCAGCCAGCCCTCTCACAAACAACAACCAACAACCTGGGGCTTTTCCCTCAACGACTCGGCCGCATCGCCTTTCCATCACTGTTCGCGCGCAAGTGAGATGTTCAAGGTCTCTGCTGAGTCTGCCATCAGACGAATACTAGACTGCAAATTGTTGCTGAGGCACAGGCCGCCCTCAGAGTGCGATCGACGCGCTTCTGCGACTCGCGCCAATCCCTTCCCTGAGTTCGTGGCGGCCAACGAGAGGTGTGAGGGGTTTTATGCGGCAACATGGTCGTCACCAATACAGGTTGCTCGTACTGTACAGTAATATTGCGCCGATGAAGACCGCCGAGTGAGATGTTGGGTCTGAACAAATGGCGCACCCGACCACACCGCCGACTATTGCCGCGCAGACACGCACTCCTCTACTGCGACACAGGTACATGAGAGAGGACATTGCGGACGTTAACCGAAGAAACTTGGCTATCGGATGTGGTCGCGCACGTGAGGAGCACTCGACATTCGCGCTGCGACGCACATTCGAATCCGACCTGCAGTCTGTACCACATTTTCCTTCATACTGACAGCTTCGATCAGGCCTTCACAACTTGTAAAGCCGCTCATTGACCCAGTAAATGACATAGCTAGAGTATTTCGCTGCACTTGGATGGCCATGACCTGACATCAGCCTGGACTTGGCGATGTCTTCATAAGCATCGCATTCTGCTGGATAGCACTTCTGTGCAAGAGAACCGCTCGCTCCGTCAGCGTATCGCGCATTGCGTTCGTCTTTCAAATGCTTACTTGAAATTAACAATCAGTTACTCCGCCTCAATGCAATGGCTTCCGGTGATGAGGGCCTTCCGACGCTTCGTGCTGATTGGAAGGTGCAAAATGCGCGATATGCTGGACATTATCTCGCACAGTATCGAAGTCGGCTTCGTTCGACTACATTCCGGTCTACGCGGTCGGAACATTGGCTGGCGTGCACATCTTGTCGTATCCAAAAGGGCATACTCAAGAGATCAAACATGTCGGTTCTCCTTTTCCCGGTGAAGTCGGGTCGAGCAGCATTGAACCAAGCCTTGTGTGCCTTGCCGTTTTCTATATCAGCTGCCTCACATTGGATCTGGATGTTCCGGGGTTACGAAAAGTCTGCGGGCCCACCGCTGCTTATTTTGCCTACGCACCTATGCATATGCTCGCGTCTTTGAGCATAGCTGATGAAGCACTCTCTGCATTGGTATACTGCGGCTATTGTGCCCTGTTCATAGCCACAAAGGCTCGAGTCCATGAGCACATACGACTGCGCACTCTCCATGGAGGGCTACCTCATCCTGCCTCAGGTCGGCATGTCAGACGTTCGGAACAGCGTCCAGTCTCCACTGCGCCTTGCTTCATTAGTCTGGCCTAGTCAAGCATCTGCAGCGCGCTGCGGATCCAAGCGCCATCGTCGCAATCGTCGAAGCGATGGTGATTGTATCAACACGTATTGACCTAATAACATTTCATTGCTGCCGAAGAGATGAGACAAGATGCACTGTCCTCTGCGACGAGAGGTGCTCTTTCCCCGTATTCTCAGTCCCTCTATCGGGAGAAACGCTCGAGGTCTACCCACGACAACGGCCAGTATTGTGCTTATGTTGCAGTATTGACGCTGTGATCACAGGTCTTGAATCGTACATCATGTTGATGTTCCTCCGAGGACCAACGCGGTTGTGAAGAGTCCTTTTCCCATCTTCTGGACGGTCGCATGACACTTCTCCAGCGTTCGGGAGTGGTGTCGAATTGGCTGAGTGTAGCGCCGAGCCATTGATTATTAGCAAGTATCTTGAGTACTGCTCGTCTGCGAGGAGCACCACCCTCCTTGACCGTCGTACTGGCGCACATGGACATCTTGCGCTGCCTGAGCTGGTATCCGGACATTGGGTGCTGCGGTAGGTTGTATGTCGCTGCTGAAGGACATGCAAGCTGTCTGGCATGGCTTTGCTCTTGGTGAGAGCTCAATCCAGGAGTGGACACAAGGACACTGACAAGGTGTCTGTCCCCGAAGATCATCAATGGCATTTCCTGGACAAACCTGCTGTCAAAGCTCTCTTCCGCTTGTCATGCACGCTGGAAGCTGGCACCTGGGTCTTCCAATGAGAAGTGAGTCTGCATAATCAGCGAGACCCTGGATACAGAACTTCACTCTTCAATCCCGGAGCGCTTAGATGCTGCTCAATCTTATGCAACTTCTGCACTGCATGTGCCGAGCTCTAGGGATTACGGCACTGTTTCCGAATTTCGACACACGCTTCCTCGATACAACACCGATCAACTCGCGCGACATCACCAAATCGGTCAGAGCAACTACAATCGCGGTCAGTCAATCTTGAGTCGACGCCTTCTACTCTCTTCAAGCAGAGCCGCACGACACTCATCATGTAAGTGACGCATCTAGAGGCAGATTCCATTTGTCAAGCTGGCCGTGCTGACCTTTGTCGCTAGGACTACCATCCCCGTCCATCTCAAACAATTGCGACTTCAGCAGGGGTCTCAAGTCTCGAAGTAAGTTAGCTACCATTCTCTGAGCCGCTTGCAGTATTGACTCTATGATAGGCCCATCCTATCTCGCGAAACCGTTACCCGACTGAGCGTATTGCCGCCAGAGATCCTCAACGTGGTCCACGAGCTTGTGCTTCCCAACAACAGAGACGTCTACACCGTCAAGAAATACTCAGATCTCCCATGGGCCGAACTTGGCATTCTTTCTGTCCCAGGTGTCGGTATGGAGGCCTCCGCGATGTTCTACTACAACAAAACCCTCGTGTTTGATCCGACGGGCATCAGTGGTGACATCGCTGCGGTGAAAAAGAACGTTCGCGAGACGCTAGAATGGCTCGAAACGATCTTGGAATATTTCCAAGTCAATTCGGTTACCGTCATTCTCAACGGCAACATCTGGCAATACTTTGAGGAATTGGAGCCCTTCGCGCGGCTGGTCTACAACAAGCATTCAACTTTCTATGTCAATATGCGCTCATACAATGCGGACCTGGACTTGGAGGGCACACCCACTCCTCGTAACAGAGTCAACGTCATCATCCATGAAGGTAACACGGGCGAGAAATTCGCGCTTCTGGCGGCCCTTCACTGGGGCAGGAAAGCGAGACAGAACAATTATTCCATGCATCGACTCCGTCTCTTCATCGAGCAGGAGAACCGCCAACTGAGACGTGTCTCGCACATTTCCTAGCGCGTTTCCTCGCGTCGCTCGCACGACATCATTTCGTCTACCGGCACTTCCGAGCACTGTCCCAGTCCGAGGTCTGTCGGGCGCTCTCGTGGGCCTCCCAGGGCTCCCGAGCGCCCTCGCAGGTCCCCCAGGTCCCTCGAATGCGCCCTCAGGTCTCCAAGTCCCTTCAAACGGACTATCCGTTTTCCTCGGGCCGGCTGACATCCTCTACCCGTCACACCAGGCGGCTTCTTTGGGTATTTGGAACTTCGATTGGGATCAATGGACGAGCATGTCAGCAAACCGCATTGGCTTCGGTCCACCCGCCTCGCATCGGGCATGGGTAACCGATACCCTCATTCCCACGCTGGCGTACTACCACTATATCCTGTGGTCCGAAACCATGACTATCCGGACGTACCAAGCGAACCACCCAAACATCTCCCGGACGATCCCCTGCCTCTGCCATTGACCTTCACGCTGGGCCATCAAGAGGGTTTCGGGTCTTGGATTGGACCCTCTGCTCCGTTGTTGTCAATCAGGATGCATCTTGATTGTTTACGTCAAGAGAGGATGACCCTCCGAAGATTCCTTGCCCTCATGAGGCCGTACGGAACGAACCAGTCGGTCATTCCTGCAAGTCGGTTCCGGCTCGGGGTGGACGGGATCGTCAGAGTCTGAGAATTGGCCTGCCAGTGCGCAGACTTCCACGGTTGCTGCGCAAAGCCATGCACATCTCACTCGTTGGTGTTGAGGTAAAAAGTTCGTTCGAACTTGTGAGGGAAGAGTTAGTGCACGTGCCATTCTTCTACACAGGCTTTACCTCACAACTTGATTCCTCGCAGGAGCTCACGCGAGCTGCGACTGGCGGCGTACAAAGCGCAGGTTTGTTTACTCTTTGCTGGTTCTCTGAAAAGCTCTGTCATTTGGATTCACTTCTGTCTCCGCGTATCTCTTTGTTTCTGCACTGCAAGCATTGGAATGTATTGGCCTTGGCACTTCTGGACGTGGTCGAACTGCTCACAGACAACGCAGAGCATCTGCCGAGTCTGTAGCTGATCAATTGCCAACGTCACGCGCTCGACGACCACGACCATACCGAAGTCCTCGAGATGGGCACCGCATGCTCAGGCGACACGCAACTGCTCAGTACTTATGGCCGAGGGTACGAGCAACACTCTACACTTGGGTGACGTACGACAAGACATCCATCACGCCAGTCCTACAACGGTATTGGTCTGCACATTGTGCATGGAGGATCTGGGCTTACGACAGCGCTTTTGACTTTACAGCGGCACGTTGGTATTAGATAGACTTTATCACAAGACCGTATCCCGCACCAAAACAGCACCTTTCCCCGCCTTGAAGAAGAAGGCAAAGAAGATGAGGGCGCGCGAAGATGTGGACGAAGATAGGTGAAGTCGTGACACGCTTTCGCCAAGCTGCAGTCTAATGAATTCTATTCAGGAACCAGATGGACTTTCAGGGGTCGGCCTGCGAACGGTAAGCGTTATTTCGGTTTTTCGGGTGGGACTGGGGAGGCGCAGCGCGGAGCGAACATTATTCAAATCTTGCGCGCCGCCCCAGGAATTTAGTGGCAGTCCGGTGAACCACCAAGGAGGCACAAGATGACTGGTGCAAGGAAGAGGCACTTTCTGACTTGTCAACATGGTTGAAATATCCTCGGATGACAAGCCGGAAGACAGCCACGCGGCGTACGCAACTCCTGCCCACATGCCCCTGGTGGGATACGAGCGGCGGGTGGAGATGCAATTCGTTGCCGTTGGCACCGTGCGCCGTCAAAGCCGTCCTCCGCGCCACTTGGTGACTTAGCTTACTCTTCTATCATTCCATATGGCCGCTTGGCCCCTTCAAACCCCTTCTTCTATGCCGCTCATCGCCATGGGCTATGATGGGCAAATCCAAAAACGGCGGCACATGGCGCTTGTCCCACAAGCCCCGACAAGTCATGCGTGGCCATGGCAGCAAGAGGCAAGCTTCCCTACACAACCGTCAGGACCCCTACACCATGCCATTTTACTTGGGCCGGCACTGTCACGAGAGATGCCGTTGCTTCCGCCTACACGATTCGTCCGCCTGTCCTTGAACACGGACGCTTTGTGGGTGGAAGACCTGCCCTACCCGCCAGCCCACCCATGCCCTGCTCGCCTGCTCGCTTGCTATAGTAAGTATAGCATGCCGCTGCACCGCACACACTTCCTTTCCCGTCCACTGTAAGACATGCCAACTCTTCGTCGTCATCCGTGATCTACGCTTCTGTTGTTCTTTCCAACGCCTCTGGCTGCCACTCCTTTACTTCCGTTACACTCATTTCCTTCTTGCACCTTCGAGCCTGGCTGAACTGCCCCTCAGCCCGCCATGCCTTTCCTTACTTGGGTAATACAGCTACTGGCCTTACACTCGCTTCTACCATGTCTCGCATCGGCAGCCATGGACGCCGAAGCATGGCGGAATCGCACCATCTACCAAGTCTTGACCGACCGCTTCGCCATTCCGGAGGGCAAAGAGGTCGAGCCATGTGATCCCACAATCGGAATTCACTGCGGTGGCACATGGCGCGGTATCTACGAACACTTGGACTACATCCAGAACATGAACTTCGACGCCATCTGGATCTCGCCAATCGTCGCCCAAATGCCACAGTGGACCTCCGATGGTGAAGCTTATCCTGGTTATTGGCAGCAGAGCCTTTACGAGATCAACCTCGCTTTCGGGTCTGAAGAGGACCTCGTTCAGCTCATCGATGAAATCCACAAACGAGGAATGCTGGTGATGCTCGACATCGTTGTCAACCACATGGCCATCCCTGGACCGCCGACCGACGACCTAGACTATTCCATCATGCATCCATTTAACAAGGAAGAATACTACCACCCTTACTGTGCTAACGGATATGACGACGAAGACCTCACGAACCTTCAAAACTGCTGGCTTGGCGGTGAGGGCGCGCTGCTCGCGGACCTCGACACCGAGAGCGAAGAAGTCCAGCAGATGCTGGCACTCTGGATCAGAAATCAGATCTGGAAGTACGGCATCGATGGACTTCGTATCGATGCTGCTATGAACGTCGAGTCTGAATTCTTCCCGAGCTTCATGAAATCGGCAGACATCTTTGCAACCGCCGAAACATACACCGAACACATCGAGATTGCGTGCGAATATAGCCATGCGATCGGGAGTGTGCTCAACTACCCGCTCTACTTTCAACTGACCTACGCCTTCGAGGGACCTGGAGGAGACATGCAAAATCTGGCCGACACCATCAAGTCCATCAGCGAAAAATGCCTCGACCCAACCACGCTCGGCAACTTTGCAGAAAATCACGATGTTGTCCGCTTCGCAAACCACACCCAAGATATGGCTGCCGCGTCAAACATCATTTCGTACATCATGACCCACGACGGAATCCCAGTCATCTACTACGGTGAAGAACAGCATCTGGATGGCGGCACCGAGCCATACACTAACCGCGCTGCCCTGTGGGAGACCAAACACGACCAGACTGCGCCCCTCTACAAGCTGATTGCCAACCTAAACCTCTTCCGCCGCCACGTCTCGCGCAACCACGCCGGCTATCTCGCCACCGAAAGCACCACAATCGACGTCGGCAAGGGCACGATCGCTTTTGCGAAGGGCGCTCCGGATGACCCCAAAGTCATCACAGTCTTCAACAACCAAGGCGCCGACGCGAGCGACTTCAAGGTCGAACTGTGCGACACCAAATCCCACGGCTACTCAGCCGGAGACGAGCTCTTCGACGTCATTGCCTGCAAGTCCAACACAGTTTCGGATAACGGCTGTATTGAGGCCTGGGTCAGCGACGGCGAGCCTGTGGTGCTCTTCAAAAAGTCCGAGTTGACCGGCTCTACCCTGTGCGACATCGAGGGAGCCAGCGACGTTGAAGTCGAGCCCGTATACATTTCATCGACCACCTGGACTACTGAGATGAGCGGACAATTGACAGTGATGCATTCCGCCACTACGATGCCGCTGTCTGATGCTCCTTCAAGTGTCACAGCAACAGCGACCGCGACCGCGGCAACTGGCGATTCAACAGGCAGCGCCAACACTATTGGAACTCCGCCTCGCTACGCAATGTTCACCATTGCCACTGCTTTCCTCATCGGCTCCTTCTGGTAGAGAAACCGAGACATGAATACGGCTTTCGCTTTTCCATCCGCCAAGCACGCGTCCGACATAGAGTTGAACGACATACCCATCGTCCGTTGTCAAGCACCTGCGATCTTGGCCGCTTCCTTGTTATCAGCCTTATACCCACTACGCGTTTATTCAAACAAAAGCTTTGCTTTCCGACCAAGATCTCAGCAGCAAGCAAGGCGTCGCGGACTACCATACAAAGCTATTGCCGGCCTCCCTTCACATCGGATGCATGATGTTGCTCTCACCGAACGAGAAAGATCAAGGCGAACCGGAAACTGGGACTTCAACTCAGACCGGAACAATCCAGGATGATCTCACGCGAAGACAACACAACAGTCGACGCAAGGTCGCAGACGCCGGCGCCGAACCCGAAGCCACCCCGACATGGCCCGAAGGAAGACACCAAAAACACAGAACAAGATCTTTCCTCGAGAGAGAGGGAAAGAGGGCCGCACACCGCGCTTCGACACAAAAGCGCAGACATCCATGCGGCCCTCCACAGCTCCATGTCTATAGCACGCCGGGTCCACAAAGTCGTCAGTGTCGTCGTCACACCTCAGGAGTGAGGATTAGCGAAGACGAAGGATCTCCCGAGCTTCCTCAGAAAAAGTCCGCTTTTTGTGACTTGGCGTGGCATTGGCATTCGACATGGGTGTATTATTTGCGGGTGGCAAAAAGAATAACGTCCAAAATCACAAAAGCTTTGCGACATAACGGCCTGGAGAAATAAGCATAGAATTTTATAATGAATGAAAATCCTTCACAATGCTTACTCCACGCCGCTTCTAAATCCCCGTGTCATCATCATTATATGTAAACATCTAACGCTCTTGCGCTCAGCTATAAATAAAGCCAAGAAAGAAGGACTGCCGAAAAACGCTAGAAACTAAAAACTATGGAGAAGTGCTAGGATTAGGCGAGAAAGCGAGCAAAAAGCCATGTCCACATCTGTAGGGTTCTTTTTTGTGGACTTTTGTGGAATTCCTTTCTAGTTCCCTTTTTGGCACGCAAACTAGGCTGGGATTCGTTCCGCAGGGATCTTTATATTGGATTAATTTACGGCTGTTTATCTCTATCTTATTATTATATTACATACATACATGGCGGGATTTGGGAACTGGGATTATTGCTATATAGTAATTATGTATAGCGGTATGACGCCTGTGTGACCTGTCTATGCGGAAAGTCCTTAGTAGACAGTTGATGATGTGCGATCTTCGATCGTGCGAATGCGATTCGAAAGGATACAAGAAAGCCACTGCCACTACAGTACTACCACTGGGATGATTGTCGATGATACTTTGTATACAGGGAACTGCGCCCACTACCACTTGCCCACGCTCACAACTTCACACATCAACTCTCCAGAGACTACAACAACAATAGGCACGACGACTTCTATAAAACCCCACTCAGCCCTTCGGCCTCACCTCGACACCCTCATACTCTCTCGCCTCAATATACTGCAGCGTCCTCTCGAAGTGTTTCCTCGGGCTCTCGAGCCCGCTGACGTTTTCGGTCGTGTTGAGGTTGCTCTGGATCAGCTCGATCAGTCCGTTGATGTACTTGGTCGTCACGGCGTCGTTCTCCTGATCGAAGTAGTAGACGTAGCGGTTCAGGATCTCGACGAAGAGCTCGACGCTCACAGCCGTATCCATGCAAGCGTCGGCGACGCGGAGGGCGCGTTGGAGGCATTCGAGAACGCGCTTGCCGTCGCGGTAGGACTGCGCGATCGTCAGTATGGTTTCTATATCGTTGTGGAGTGGTATTCGGCTCACCTCTTTCTGGTCGTCTTGTCGCTCGCCTTTCTCCACAGCCCACCACAGATGGCTGGCCAAGTATACCGCGCGACATTGGTCTGGTTTCTTGAGCAATTTGCTTCCGTGAAGAGCCGCTTTCGTGATGAGAGTGTCGTAGTTTTCTCGGCTGAATCTTTCGTTGCAGCATGACAGAGCGCCACCGATGATACAGATGGCCTGGAACTGGCTTCGTGAATCGCTGATGGCCTCCTCATATGTCGTGAACGCTGACGCGAAGAATTCGTACGCGATGTCTTCGTTATCACATTGGGCGGCAACCTGACCGGCAGCAACGAACAGGCGGAGCACGAGGTCTGGGACTCCAGAGGTCGAGACCCGCGTGTAGAGTGAGTTGAGTGATGTGTGGATGAATTTGTACAAGGCCGATGATTGCGTGGCGAAGTCGTCGCTGGAAAGGTGCTCACGTCGCTTGAAGTTGCGGGCAAGCTTGAGCGATTGCGTCACAAGCGCTGGAGTAGTATACTTTGTTCGCTCATTGCCTTCAGCGAATGCTGTTCGCGTCTTCTGAAGGAGCTGGAACTGAGTGGTGTTGTCGGGAGCACGGATGAGGTGAACAATCCTTGCAAGCCAACCTTGCTCCTCAACTGTCTCTTCGGTCTCCACTGCTCCTCTGCGCATAGGTCCGCCAGGGTAGCTGATTGGTGTTTGCATGCCTTCCTTGATGAGGACAGACAACACCGAAAGTACGCCGTCCAGGTTTTCCGGCGTCACGATCTTAGTCTCGTTACGAAGAAGGCTTCGTGCTAGTTCGCCTGCGACCGCACGACGCGTGGGGTATGACTGTTGGTGGAATAGTGGAACGAAGTTCGGCAATGCCAACGCGGTGAAAAGAGAAAAGTAGGCTCGTACTGGAGCCATGAGCAAACTGAGAAGGTTGGACTGTGAAGCTTGGGAGTGTAGGTCGGCGGAGTTGGTGAAGCGTGCGACTTCCTTGGTAGCGTACTGCAGCACCTGGTCGACGTAATCCAGGCGTTCAGGGTAGATGCTCAGGGCGAGGTTGGTCAGCGACACAAGCAAAGCTGTGATATCCTGTATTGGCAGTCGCTGCATGCTGACCAAGTTGATGACCTGCTCGTGGAAGATCTCAAATAGCTTGATGTTGTCTGGGATCCCTCTGGACTTCTTGGTTTCTCCATCCGTCGAGGCGTCCTGCTCTGCTGTCGTTGAGGATGCCTCAACTAGTGTCTCTGCGACAGATGCCGACTCCTCCGTTGATGCGCGGTTCTCGCCGTTCTCGCCGTTCTCACCATTCTCGCCATTTGTAGCCTCGCCATTTTGAGCTGGTTTTGTGCTGCTCGATTCCGCATCGTCTTTGGTGACCCTGAGCTTCTCCAGTAGCGCAGCAACCGCTTCCTGCTCGTCGGCTTGCTTGTTCTCGGAGCCCTCAGTCTCGGCCTCGCGCGCGGCGTACGCCGACAGTCGGTCCATCAAGCCAATCACAATGCTCTTGACGTTGACGTGGGGGTTGAGTCGAGCAGTGGCAGAGAGGAATTGGTCCAGAGTGTGAAGGTGGAACTCGTCCGGGAAGACCTGGGTGACCACTTCGAGAAGGTATTCCTGCGCCAGCACATCGCGACATTGAACCACCTGCTCGAGCAGTGGGTGAAGTATCACATTTTTGTAACTCTCCAGATCCACCAGCTGGCTCAGCCTGACAAGATTGCTTCCAACAAGAAGTTGCAACTCTTGCCTTTCCCTGGTCCTTTGCTCCCTTTCCCGCGAGTGTCCCTGGTGCTGAAGTCGTACCCACAGCTTGTTCATTTCCACAAAGTTAGTGAGGACAAATGATATGCTGTCTTGCATGTTGCCCTCTGGTCCGTCTCCTGTTCCTTGAGGAAGATAGTCCCGTGCTTGGCCGCTCAAGTAGTACCGCAGAAACAGGCCGCGCACAGGATGCTGCACACCTCTGCTCATTTCCATCATATCCTTCATGATCTCTTTGACTGGCGCGCCCTCAATGCCCATGTAGACAGTTCCAACAGTGATCATAAGGTAAAGTCGGGGAACGATGTTGCCAGCGTATTGGACCAGCTCGTACAGGTCGGCGAGGTGGTTGTCCGGATGCGAGTCGCGTAGGTATACGGAAAGGTGTCGGAGCGCGTCAAAGACGGACATGTACAGCTCGTAGTATTGCTTCGGTCCAAGGTTGCTGGTTCGCAGCTCGGAAACGAGGGTTGAGCTTCGAGACGGGTCAGTTCTTGTTGTCGCATGTCGCTTCTTGAAGCAAGGTCTGATCCTACCTGCACTTGAGCGCATCCATGAGCTTTCCCGGTGTCTCCAAACAGCGGCGCATCATGACCGTCTGCTGTCTAACAACGGCCAAGGCATCCTCCAGCAGCCGCGCCTGGTCTTCGACCGGCGGAGGAGTAGTCGTCATGTCGGCAGCGGTGTAGTATACAGGTGAAAATCCAGTCCAGATTCGAAGATGTTGCTTCTACCGTTGCGCGCCAATCCAGAGAGGCTGCATTGGTATGGTCTTTATGCGGGTGTTGTTCGGATGGTGTAGTTGGCAACGACGCAAGCCAGCGAGCGGGAAGAGCGTCCGTGCCGTCAGCTTCGCAACAAGCCGGAGCGGCGTGAAGACGACTCAGCCTCAATACATCCTGTAAGCTAGGCTCCAAGATAAATTACCATACGCATCTTGATATGGACACATGTAGCCATGGCGATGCTCGCAGTGCTGAGTACGGCTGAACTCCTGGACTGCATTCTTCAACACCTCGACCCAAAGACACTACTGCTAGCCAGGGCTGTCAACCACCATTGGAACAAAGCGATACAGTCCGATCCCTGGTGTCAGGAAAGGTTGTTCTACATCCACCGTTCAACCAAATGCAAAGCCGCCACGCCATATCTCTGGACTCCCAAGGAGAACCGTCTTGAAAGATGCACTCAATCCGACCCGCCAGATGTGCAAGAACCTGGTGCTTTCCAGTTCTTGCTCACCCCAATCACTTTGAATCCCTTGTTGACCGAGGAGATCTTACCATTGGAATTCGACTAGCCATCTCACCTTGTGGCACGCGATCATTCACCTAACATGCCAGATCAAGGCCAACGTCTGGAGGTACAAGGCCAAGGCCAGCGTCTCGAAAACGTTGCGATCAGCACTCTCTTGAGATCACCACAAGGCTCCTGGCGCTCCATGTTCGTATCATCACCTCCAACAACTCGAATTTTTGGTCGAAGCATCTTCTACTGGCCACACGATCCTCCTATTCACTGGCATAGGCAGCGGCAAAGGTATCACAGATTCAACATAGAAGACGTAGCGGGCGTGAGAATGTCTTCAATAGTAGATGAAGTGTTGAAAATGGCTGAACGCCTTGGTGTCGACGTGGAGAAGTTGGCGGAGGCGAAGCTGAATTGTTGGACTTTAACGTGTCGCAATCGCATTCATCTAGGAGATGGGTCTTCTGGGATTCAGTTCGATAACACGCGTGTTGTCGCGGAATCTACAGATTCGAAGTGGCTCACATTGCTGTAGGGTTAGGGTTGGTGTTGGATTGAGTATGCTATTCAGATATCCACGAGACCAGATCGCCACATGCTACAGTATCTGGTGAATATATCATGGACGGTTGACTTTAGTCATGGTCAGAGATGTGCAGCAGTTAATTCTGGGTCCGTATATCCTCGTAAACTTGCGTACGCTCAAAGACGCGATGTCGGACTCCTACTAGAACCTGGCTCATTGCCTGAACAACTTACTATCCAAAAGTCAAGGACTGTTCCTCCGTCATATGTTCAAGTGTGAAAGACATGAGCAGATGATAGGATATAATCTTTGTGGTTGGGTTGCCGGAAACCTATCTTCAGGCCATGATTGCAGTAATGTGTTTGCATATACAAAAGTATCAAATTGGTATCTTGCTGTATTAAAATCCAGTTCGCCGTGTATATTCCAACCAAATGCCATCCTACAGAACACCGAAAACACTCGCCTTCCAATGCCCTCACGCATAAGGTCTTCGTGGCGGCCTGCTAGGACCCATGCCGAGGATGCTCTCACTCCCCAAGAAGTCTCCGACCAGACCTCCGCCCATCACGGGAGGTGGATGGCTGGCTTTTGAACGTCTTTTCCGCCCACTAGACCTCTCTCCTCGCATTCCCATCGCGGCGTCGCCGAAATTGATCATAGTGCCCTCGCCAGGCCCTCTACCTGTGCGTCTGTAGTCGTCGTTCATGAAGTGTTCTGCCGCATTACCCAGACTGATCACGTTTTGTTCCTCCGGGTGCACGCGATGGGAACGCCGCCGCGCATTGTCGTCGATGATGCTGTGCACTTGCATTCGCCTCGCAAGTTCTTCGTCTTCGCGTTCCTGTCGCCGTCTTTGCTCCATCTCCTCCGTGTAAGTGCGGATTTGCAATCCCTGGCCGCGGCCCCCGGCGTAGACGGGCCCAACAGGCTCCCCAGGCGGTCCTCCGGGTGCGCCTGCGGGCCTAGGCATGCCACTGTCAAAGACTCTCCTGTAAGCTGTCCGCATGGGTTCGGGGACTCTCATCCCGTTCAACCGATCCGTATCCGCCACATCGCGGTAGTTGAACCACGGACAGTCGCAAGTTTTCCACTTGTCACCGCAGACCATGCAGAACTCCGCGGTACAGCGACATTTCATGTGGTTACAGCCTTCGCGGAGTTCTACCATGGCATTGCATTGGTAGCATCGTTTCCAGCCCTCCTTCTCAGCCTGTTGGACAAGACGAGCGATCTCCGGATCCTTCGGACAGTCGGTAGACCTGTGGAATTTGCCGGCGCATAGGGTGCATGCCTTGGTCTTGCATTTTGGACATGTAGCACATTTGCGACCCTTTTCCGTGTGGAAGTTGGATGGCCGGATCCAAACTCCACACCGAGAGTTCGGGCAGTAGATTCGGTTGCGCGCGTGGTACTCGTCGTACTTTTTGTTGAAGTTGACCTTGAACTTCAAATCGAAGAGGTCCTCTACGTGAGATAAGGGAATGTGGTCCGTGGTGCAACATCGGGGAGGCATGTGGGCTGGATCATTGACAGCCATCCGGAAGAGACGTTTCAAGCACGAGTGACACATGCGATGGCCGCAGGAAAGCTTTGCAGTCTTTGCCGATGGAAGTTCATCAGAGCAAGTCAAGCATTCAACCCGTTTGGCAGAAGTGTCGGACGAGGGTTTCTTCCGGAAAATGGTGTCTATGAAAGACTCTCGTCGCTTCCTCTGTGGCTTTGCGGGTGACAAGGTAGCAGGCTCAGGTGATGGCTTCCGGACTTCCTCCTCGACAACAGCAGGAAGTGCATGGCTCTTCGGTGGCGTTCTCTCTCGTATCACTGTGCGTGGTCTAGGCTGCTTGTAGCCGCGCGTCGCAACCTGTGAGATACTGTCGTCTGGCGTGACCTCCTTCTCGGACAATCCTGGAAGGCTGTCGGCGAGTGATGGTGCTGCTGACCGCCTCGAGCGGCTGCTTCGAATGGATGGCTCGCGTTCGTCGTCGAGATTTCTCGCAGCAACATGCATTGGAACCAACGGATCCTTGGCCGGAAATTGCGTACCGTAAACATACGAGCGAGAATGGCGTGATGAGCTCGCGGAGCTGGTGCTTGGTCGTCGTTTCGGGTACTCGGTCACTGTCACGGTCCTGGAAGTAGGGTCGTCCATCCTACTCGATCTCCTAGGCTTGGCGTCCGAAGAGGATTCCTTCCTGCGCTCAGTGCGAGGTCGTCCGGAGTAGGTGTGTCTGCGGTGGTTCAGTTCCTCGAGTTCCGCTCTCTTGGCTCTGAGGTCTTCTGTGCTCTTCTTGATGGAACTAGCAGACCGCCTGGGTCTTTCTCTCTCTGATTTCGAGCCGTGGCTGCTACGGCCACCAAAAAAGCTGGAGCCCTGTGCCATGGTGGGCAGACGGGGGCGGTCTTAAGAGGCGACCACAGCGTGGGGTTAGACACATACGCAGGCTGGCAACGGGCGTGAGACATGTAATGTGAGATGATGGCAGGCGGAGTCCACCTTGGTCGCGCACCAGCCCCTAAAGCCAGCACATCTGCGCTACCGGCGCTAGCGAGGCTTAGTTCTGCCACCACTTTGTGGGGAAGAAATAAAATTGATCGCTGAGGCGGCGGCGAAGGGTATGACGCATGGAGCGACTTCACCAGGTCCAGTCAGAATAAACATCTGATCCATTGGATCACAGTCACAAACTGCTGTTGTTTGCACTACTGATACCGAACTTGTGTACAGCGTACAGCATACAGCAATATCACTGCACTTGATCCTGCGTCTTCCCTCTCTTATTCCATTCCCCTCACACGACATCCGTCCGTTTCTATCACGCCCATTGGGCAATCCGATATCGGCACTAGCACCGCAAACTTGACTCTTGTCACAAGACATAAGATCGTCTATATCCTACTGCATCGCTACCCAAAATGGCTCTCTCGGCAAGCGACGTCCGTCCGGATCCCACATCTGACCTGAACTGGTCCGGCTACTACGGTGCCATCCACGACATCTTTTCTGGAAATGCCAAAGCAAACCCGTCCAGGGAGTGTGTCATCGAGACAGCATGCTCGACTGCACCCGAGCGGGTTTTCACATACCAACAGATCGACGAGGCGAGTAACGTGCTTGCACACCACCTCGTCTCCAATGGCGTCCAACGCGGCGAGGTCGTTATGCTCTACTCGCACCGTGGCGTTGATCTCGTGGTCGCTGTCATGGGCACATTGAAGGCCGGTGCCACTTTTTCGGTCATTGACCCTGCATATCCTTCGGATAGGCAGATTATCTACCTTGACGTCGCGAAGCCTAGAGCTTTGGTTGTAATTGACAAGGCAACGCAAGAGGCCGGCCCTCTGAGCCAGACCGTCAGAGAATACATCAGCTCGTCACTTCAGATCAGGACAGAAGTTCCGGCCCTCAAGCTGCAGAATGACGGATCTGTCGTTGGTGGAGATGTCAACGGCAAGGACATTTTCGATGCGCAGTACACCAAAAAGTCCGACTCTCCCGGTGTCACAGTCGGACCTGACAGCATCCCAACTCTTTCCTTCACATCTGGCTCTGAGGGTAGACCCAAGGGTGTGAGAGGACGTCACTTCTCCCTTGCCTACTACTTCCCATTCATGGCCAAGCGATTCGGCATGGACAAGACAGAACGCTTCAGTATGCTTTCAGGAATCGCCCACGACCCGATCCAAAGAGACATCTTCACCCCGCTTTTCCTGGGCGCAACCCTTGTTGTACCTCCAGCTGAGGACATCACATTTGATCGTTTGGCCAACTGGGTTTCTACCAATAAGATCACCGTGACCCACCTCACGCCTGCCATGGGTCAGATCTTGCTCGGCTCCACTGACCCAAAGATCGAGAGTTTGAAGAACGCTTTCTTCGTTGGCGACATTCTCTTGAAGCGTGACTGCCGCAGGTTGCAGCAGCTCGCACCAAACTGCAGGATCAAGAACATGTATGGCACGACCGAAACACAGCGCTCCGTCTCTTACTACGAGATTCCTTGCCTGAACGAGGATGCTTCCTACCTTGAGAAGATGGGCGATGTAATCCCTGCTGGCAAGGGTATGCAAGACGTCCAGCTTCTCGTTGTCGACCGCGAGAAGAAGGAACGTCAGTGTGAGATTGGCGAGATCGGAGAGATCTACGTCAGAGCCGGAGGTCTGGCAGAGGGCTATCTTGGCGACGAGCAGAAGAATACGGAGAAGTTCGTTCGCAACTGGTTTGTTGATGAGCAGCGCTGGGTTGATGAAGACGAGAAGCGTGTGGCTGCTGCCGGCAAGGCAGAGCCTTGGAGAGAATTCTACGCTGGCCCTCGCGACCGGATGTACAGATCTGGCGATCTGGGCCGCTACATGGCCGATGGAAACGTGGAGTGCTGCGGTCGTGCCGATGACCAAGTCAAGATCCGAGGTTTCCGCATCGAGCTTGGCGAGATTGATACCCATCTCAGCAGACACCCACTGATCCGTGAGAATGTAACGCTCGTCAAGCGTGATCACAACGAGGAGCAAATCCTGGTATCATACTACGTCCCTGACCTCAACATGTGGAGGGAGTGGCACACCGCGAAGACCAAGCAGACATCAACACCAAGCACCGAAGGCGACATCACGATCAAGCAACGCTTTGAGATCTTCGAGAAGCTCACCAACGATGTTCGTGAGACTCTAAAGGCAAAGCTTCCGGTCTACGCTGTTCCCACTCTCTTCATTCCCATGTTGAGATTGCCATTGAACCCCAATGGCAAGGTTGACCGACGAGTTCTGCCCTTCCCTGAAGAGGCTGATCTCCTTGGATCTGTCAGCACTGCGACTGACCTTGATTCAAGGACCGAGACTGAAAATGCCTTGGCTGAGATCTGGGCTCAACTCTTGCGCAAGCCCGCGAACTCTTTGTCGCGTGACACCAGCTTCTTCGATATGGGCGGTAACAGTATCATGACCGTACAGATTGTACCCAGAATCAACAAGAAGTGGGCAGGCGCCAACATTCCCATGCACGTCATGACGAGAGATCCTACACTCCAAAGCGTGGCGAGATTCATCGATCGTTCGCTTGACCCTGTTGGTCTGAGGTTGGACGCCACTGCTGGCGAGGAAGACCAGCCCGAACACTACTCCAACAATGCTCTCTTGCAGATTGAGAGGCTCGACAAATCATACCCGACTGCGAAGCTGGAGAACCTGCGAAGTGGCCTCAATATCCTCCTCACTGGTGCCACTGGCTTCCTTGGCGCATACCTCCTTCACGAGGCAATGATGCGCAAGACACCGAACCACGTCTACGCCCACGTCCGAGCTAAGTCGCAAGAAGACGGTCTGGCCCGCATCAAGCAGACGTGTACTGCTTACGGTCTCTGGCAGGATTGGTGGGCCAGTGAAGGTGTCCTCGAGGTTGTCGTCGGCGACCTCGAGAAGCCCAAGCTAGGCATGAATGATGCCGACTACACCCGCGTCGCCGAAAATGCCGACCTCGTCATCCACAATGGTGCACGCGTTCACTGGCTCATGCCATACGAGAACCTGAAGGCTGCCAACGTGGAGAGTACGGTTGAGTGTATTAAGCTGTGCTCGATCGGCCGTGCCAAGCGCCTTGCCTTCATCAGTTCCACCAGTGCCCTTGATTCTGATGCCTTCATCGAGCAGTCCGAGGCCGGCACTCCCATCTCCGAGTCCGACAACCTGGAAGCGTCGCGCCAAGGCCTGGGTACTGGCTATGGCCAGGGCAAATGGGTGTCCGAGCACGTTATTCGTGAAGCATGCAAGCGCGGTCTTGACGCTGTCATCCTACGATCCGGATACGTGATGGGCGACGCCGCCTCCGGTGTCAGCAACCTCGACGACTTCCTCGTGCGAATGCTCAAGGGCTGCGTGCAAATCGGCTCTCGCCCGGACATCTCCAACACCATCAACATGGTCCCCGTGCCTCACGTTGCGAAATTGGTCGTCGCCATGTCCCTGCGTGGCAAGAGCGGCACTACTGCGCACGTCGAAGCCCACCCCCGCCTGACCATAAACGAATACCTCGCCACGCTCGAGCAGTACGGCTACAGTGTTCCGCAGGAGAGCTACGAGACTTGGGCCAAGAAGGTCGAGGATTACGTCGAGGCGGGCGATGAGAAGGAGGAGCTTGCTCTTCTGGGTCTGTACCACATGGTGACATCTAACTTGCCCGAGGCTTCCAAGGCGCCTATGCTGGAAGACCAGAACGCCCAGGCTGCGCTCGAGGCGGACAAGGAGTTTGCCGTCAACAAGGATGGTCTTGCTGGCGTCACTGCTGGTGCGGTCGGATCGTATCTGGCTTTCTTGGTTGCGAGGGGCTTCATGCAGAAGCCGCAGAAGGGCGAGCTGCCGAAGATCGAGCTCAGCAAGGAACAGGTTGAGGCGCTTAACAAGGTCGGTGGTCGTGGTGGCGCCTCTTCGTAGACGGGATTGTTGTGGTGTGGAAAAGCGACTATGGGGCTTTTCCTTTGGTTAGTCTGTGTAATTGGATAGAGTAGACACGACACGTCACGGCAATAAAATGCGAGTTCATTGGGACTTTACGTGCAGATGTAGTGGAAGTGAGAAAGATGAGCAGAAGATGTGTTCCATTCCAGAAGTCGTTCATGACCTTCCCGTGCCGTGTTCCCCAGGGTATCACTGTACATCCCATAACAAAACGCCATACAACGCCAATCCACCCATCCATTCCATCCACTCTTTCACCACCACCGCCGTGCGAGAAGAATCAAGCAGTCGGCGCGTTGAATTTATCTCCCGCACTCCTAAACAACTCCTCCTGCATCCTCGCCAACTCCTCCGGACTCATCCCGCTCTGCTCCATCTTACTCTGCTTCTTCTCCCTGCTGACCTGGCTCGTCTTGAACGTGTCCGCAACCTGCATGATCTCTCCGACATACTCGCCGAACCCCAGCTCTTCGAGCGCTTTGGTGATGTGCTCGCAGGCGATTGTCTTTTTGGCGTCTTTTTCGGCTATCTCGTTTGCTTCGGTGGAGATCATGGTGATGAATTCGACGCAGCATTCGATCAGCAGGTCGCGGGTTTCTTTGGCGAAGGACATGGGTTGCGTTTCGGTCGAGGCGGCGGCGGACGCGAGGACTTCGTTTATGATTTTTTGGACGGTCGCTGGTGGGGGGATAGGGTTAGTTGGGGACATGGTTGAGAGTTGTGGGCGGAGGGAGTTGTGGCGTCGTGGCGGGTGAGGGTTGGAGGCGTACCTTTGGGCAGTGAGAGGTCATCGTTGCCTGCGCGTGAGTTGTCAGTATTACTTCCTGTAGTTGTTGTGTTGACTGGCGCTGTTCCATGGACTTTTGCGACTCACCTCCGATATCCTTGTCTGACATGCTGAGCGGGTTTCTCGGTTATTGTTTGGGCGGTGTAGGAGGGATCGAATCACTGTAGGTGTGAAGTGAGTAGTTGTGAAGGGCAAGGTATGGACTTATATATCATGCATGCGTTCACTTCACGCCAGGCACATGCTTGCGCGAGGTCGTCGTCGTCAGAATTTAGGGTTAGAGTTATGCGGGCAGACGGGAAAGCTTGCGGCGCTAAAGTTTCTGAGACTACAAGAGCGATTTGCGCTTTCCTTCTTTCCTTCTCTTCTCCACCACCAACAAACTCGCAAGGTAAATATACACCCCTCTCCTTCCTCTGCACGAATCCACTCCATATTATGATGAACACGCTGTCGCCCCTATCACTACTACTCCGCCTATTGTGCGCGAGAATATGGTGATCGACTGTCTAGCCAAACGACCGACTGATTACGCCAATTACATCCACGCTTTTCGCAACGGAAATCATATGTCTTGAGCAATCGCTAACAGACATTTCAACAGGAGACAATGCGCTTTGCGAAGATGTATGGACTGGCAGATGCCTGAAGGAGACTGGCCATTAGATGGAAGAACGGTCGCAAAAGCAGTTCATCTGTAGTTCTGAAAAGGTATGCGACAATCTTCTTTCCTCCCCTCCCTTTACCTGATGAGCAACATATAGTACTATCAAATACCGATCCTCTGTGACGAGTAAACATATGGTTCGATTACCTGAAAACAAACAACATTCACACGCTTTGCACACGCATTTACTTTGCTGAAGCAACATGCTAACGAAGAACCTTAGGTAAGCCACGACTTCACGAAACACCACGAAGTAAACTACGCCTTGACTGCAACATCAATGGTAAGCCACCCATGCCTCGACATTCCTTCTGCACCCCTAGGTGATGACCAAAACATTCCATGCTAAGACTGAAGGCACTTGTGTCTATGTCGATATACATGTATAGACTTTTCATCTTTCGACTGATTTCTATGCAATCTCTCGTGGTTTCCGATGTATCAAGCATGACAAGGAACTCAAGCTAACGAGAATCCAGGCTTCTCTACCTGTAATGTCTATATACATACATCTGCAATCAAAGTTCTTTACAATCGTCACTTCGTCCCATCATCATGTACTTTTTACTCCTGGAAAGCCTTCAACTCCTCCGCATTCCAGCTCAAGAATTTCCCACTCAGCTCTTTCGGCGCCTCAAGCACCAATTTCGCCATGACATGTCCCGGCTGCTCAGGCTTCAGCAGTCCACCCGTAGCCTTGAGCTCCGCAAAGCGCGCCGCATCCTGCTCGTCCATGGCCTTGTTGTGCTTCTCCCGGATATCCCTCTGCATCTCAGTGTCCACAACTCCTGGCCGCACACTGACAGTCGTGATCTCCTTCTCCTCATTCCCAAGCGTCATCGCAAGGTGATTAACAGCCGCCTTCGCAGCCCCATAAGCGCCCCAAGTCGGGTACGCATTCGACGCCGCGCCCGAAGAAGTGAACAAGATCTTGCCCTTGGTCTCCCTCAAAGCAGGCAGCGCCGCCTGCGCCAGCGCTACCGCCGAGAAGAAGTTGACGTCGAAGGCGGAGCGCCATTCGTCGGCGGACGAGTTTGTTACGCGCTTCACGGGGTCTAGCACGCCGTGGTTGACGATCAAGCCGTCGAGTTGCTGGAATTTCTCTTTTGCGAGGGACACGGCTTTGTCGCCTAGTGAGAAGTCCGAGAGGTCGCCGGATAGGACTGCCACTTGGTTTTTGTACTGGCTTTCGAGGGCGCGGAGGGGCGCTTCGCTGCGGGCGACGAGGACGAGGTTGTGCGAGCGCGCGAGGAGGTAGTGGGCAATTGCGAGCCCGATGCCGCGGGAGGCGCCGGTCAGGATTATCGTCTTGGGGGAGGCGGACATCGTGTGGGTTTTGGTAAGTTTGCTGTTGTTTTAGTGCTGATATGAGAACAGCTCACTGTTTCTAGCAGCAAAAAGTGCTCGATCTTCTGGTGGGACTCGCAAGCTCCCCGCCTACGTCATGGGAGAGCATGTGCCGTGCCGAGGCCGGTGAATCGCACGCCTGCTCCTTTCTATGTCGATGTCAACGTAGACCTTTGACTACAACATGATCAATGTTGGTGTTTAACATTTTTGTAAGCGAGAATGCGAGCCGTTGGCTTGGAAGGGCTGATACTTGTCAACACAACGGCCGAGTCTTGTCACAGACACCGCCCGTTTGCAAGCCATCAGCCTACACGCTTATGTACTGCAGGTACTTTGAGTCGGTATTCCGCCTGTTAGACTTCTACCAAATCTTTTCGGCCGTACAGAGAGCTATGGTGCGGAGGAGAGCTTCACCGGTTCCTGTGTAAGGACGTCTCCTCTCACGGCCGTAGCTCTCGGCGGTGCTACAAAGAGCGTTGGATGAGAGCATGATCAGCGCCCTTTCCCATCCAATAATTGAACGGTAAGCTGTATAAGAAGAGGTTGGGTGTCTCAGCATATCTCTGTATTGAGCAACACATTGGTCTTCGACGACAACGACGACATTGATAACAAGGTCACTCCAGTACGGCACTTCACTCAACGCATAAAATCTCACCAACACGACTCTCACATCCTACGACAATATCGACCCAAAGCAATGACTTCCATCGCTTTCAACCCAGACACAGACATACCAAGCCTGACTGGCAAGGTGATCTTCATAACTGGAGGCAAGTTTCACAACAGCTCTCAAGGGACAAATCAATCGGGCCAAGCTACTGCCATCGTTGCCCAGATTTGTCCGAGCCTATTTATCCCCTGAGAGAACAGCTTCATAGTCTTTCACTAACAGCAACCACAGGCACCGCAGGCCTAGGTGCAGGCTCCATCACAGCTCTGGCAAAACACGACCCAGCATACATCTTCTTCAGCGGCCGCAACGAAAAGAGCGCCAGCAATATCATCTCATCTGTCCGCGCCGCCGCCCCGAATGCAAAGCTCACCTTCCTCAAATGCGACATCTCCTCTTTAGCCTCCGTCCAAGAATGCGCCCGCTCCCTCACCTCTCAAACCTCCCGCCTCGACATCCTAATGCTAAACGCCGGCATCATGGCCACGCCACCCTCAACAAGCGTCGATGGCTACGAGATCCAGTTCGCAACAAACCAGTTAGGCCATTCTCTCCTGGTCAAGCTCCTCCTCCCCCTCTTGCAATCCACCGCCAAAAGCTCAGCCGAAGCAGACGTCCGCGTCATCAACATGACTTCCATCGCCTACAAGCAAGCTCCCACCCAAGGAATCGACTTCGCAACCCTCAAAACCGACCAGGCCAACCTCGGCCTCTTCAACAAATGGGCCCGCTACGGCCAGTCCAAGCTGGCACAGCTGCTGTACACCGACGAACTGGCCCGTCGCTACCCGGAGATCACCTGGCTGTCCATTCACCCTGGCTACATCTTCACGGGACTCTTCGACGGTACGAGCTTCCTGACCAAGCTGCCGGTTTTGATCATGAGTATCGGCAGCCGCACTGCTGTTGAGAAGGGCCATTTCGCGCAGTGCTGGGCAGCTACGGCGCCGAAGAACAAGGTCGTTAATGGTGGGTATTATGAGCCCATTGGAGTTCTTGGGAAGAGGGCTACGGCGCTCGCTGAGGATCGGGAGTTGGCGGGGAGGTTGTGGGAGTGGACGCAGGGCGAGTTGGAGGGGTGGAATCGATTTGAACGGGTGTTGGATTGTGATGTGAATGGCCGCCGGTGAGATGGTTGGGTTGATTGGTTGATTTTTGGGTTTGAATCGGCGTACTTGGGGGTTGATAGGTAATGGCGATGAGCTGGCTATGTGGTGCATGTGCGTATCTGTATTCTCACGTTTGCTGTATTTCTAGCGAGCACTCGAGTCTTCTTTGCATCTCGCGCTCATTCAGTGGTCCACTAGTGAATCATCAGCGTCCAGCTTGACAATTTGCCTAAGCGGATGAATGATGTGAGTGTTCTGGGACCAAGTTCAGCGCATGGGCTGGCTCGCTTTCACCTCAACAACACCGACCATCAACGACAAAAGTGGAATCCATCGTAAACACCGCCATTCTGTGCCCGCCGACGAGCGAAGGGTTCACAAGATAGTGGATTGAAGCTCATGTACCGTTTACAAGTCACACATATGCACTAACTTCAGCCCAGCAGGTACGACGTGAGATGAGTTCGGCGCATGGCGATGCGCAGCCAGGCCAGCCTCTTGCCGATGCCAGCAAAGTCCAGCCGACCACGGTTTTCGAGCATGTCGCGCAGCCGAGTCATGGCATGAATCTTGACAGTGAGAGTAAGATAACGCCTCTCGCCATCATCCAAGGCAGGAAAGAAGAGACTCGGCCATCGGCAGCCATCCGCTGCTTTGCCATTAGCGAGGTCTTCGAACGTGTACTCCAGAACACGAGCTCGACGGAAATCTCCAGATACCGCTACGTTTGCCGCACATGGAAAGTGCTCATCGAAAACAGCCCGTCGTTGGAACGCCGCCTGCTCCGCGCCTTAGCTGGGCAGCAAGCAGCAGCAGCAGCTCGACTGAGCTCGGCCAGACTACACTTCTCTAGGCGGTATCGGCGATGCGCTCTTCACAGGCAGACCAAGAATCTCGACAGAGTCCAGCAATCCGCGTGCCATGCAGACTCCGAGTCTGGTTCTGCACTGGCTGCATCCCCTACAACATCCACGCGCTTCTTCGCTATCGCCGAGCTCTGCGAGCAAGTACTCCAATACTTCACTTCGAAGAGCGAGATCTTCCTGTGTCGCCTCGTCTATCGCACCTGGAAGATGTCAATAGAAGGCAGCCCGCTGCTGAAACGAAAGCTGCTCACGATTTCCGTACACAGCAAGCGGCAATCAGACGAATACCCAGGAGACCCGAGCGGCATCAACGACCTGATATTCAAGGGCAGGCCGGCCAACATGCCCCAACCTCGCAACCCGTATCACATGCTGCTGTACTATAGAGACCCCGACAACACGACAGGACCGCAAAACAACCCGGCCCTGGAGCAGCTCGACATGGCTCGTGACGCTGTTCTGGGCCAGATGTTCCTCACCCGGCCGCCTGTCAGCTGCGTCTACACGACGTGGAAGCTCGGCCGGACGTACATGGAGATGGAGTTGCACAATGCTCTAGGGGCGAAGGTCAAGGATCTGACCGAGCATCTTGAGGAGCATGGGCGTATGCCTGGCGGAGAGCCCATAGTCGGCATGTCGCTCGTTGAGCTTGTCGTGGTGTGTTCGCGGAGGCAGATTCCAAGAGGTGGGAAGAGAAGGATTAGGAAAGCTCGTGGGTGGAACCGAAGGTGGGAGGGCCGGAACGATGATGCGGCTTTGGAGTACTAGCAGAATGGCCTGGAGATGGTCTGGAAGAGGGCATGAGCACGAGGCATGGCGCGAAGTGACGAGAGTGGATCCATGGGCTTCAAGCGAATGAAGGGACTGATTTGTGGCTTCCTCCTGCTCTGGACCGTTGAGCCACAAAACGGAAAGTCCAAAATGTCTGAGCGGCCTTGATTTTGCATTTGCACGTGCGATTTGATGCTTCTGAAACCAGGGACCCCTGACGGTTGTACGACGTGTTTTGGAAGAGCAATGCTGTTACTGGTGGTGAGGTTTAAAGGCGAAGGCTGGAAGGTATGCACGACATCGTCTGTGCGCAGGATGCAGATTTTGTCTCAGAAGGCATGAGAACAGACATCCGATCAACTGTCAGCGAGGTTATTATCAAGTTGTCATAGTCACTCTCAAGAAGGATAGAGACAGTCACACACAGTCATCAAGTCATCTTGATAAATCGTGTCGTACCAGTAGCGTATTCCTGATTGTGTTCTCAATGTGTTTTCGTGCTGGACTGATTATCAGCTGTTTCGAGAGCTTCCAAACCTTCTGCGTTTCCCAACCTCCTCCCAAGCCACCTCACTTTCCTGCCTCTCCCATCCAGACTTCAACCGCCACGTACTCTGCAAACGCAATGTAACCGGCCACCGCCTTGAGTAGACATGCCGCAAGTTGCCGAGATAAGTTTATACACAATCTGTTCCTTTCGATCCTCTCACCGTAATCCCACACACAAACAAACACTTCCCCTGTCACTCCCAAACACTGCACCAAACACTTCTCGCCTACCCGATCAACATCGAGATCAATACAAACAGCGACATCCACCTCATCGACGGGGGCAAACACGAGACCGAACGTCAGTGTGAAGCCACCGCTACCACCCTCACACCACACCACTTCCAACAAACGACATGCACTTCTCAGCTCGGTCCGCCCTGATCGTTTCATCATGCCTTGCTCTAGGCGTACGAGCCTTGCCGGTCACCTACTCGGTCGTTGATGTCGATGGAGGATTAGGAGCAGCGGCACCAACACCGACAGCAGGCTCAAATTCGGGTTCGGGAGCATCATCATCAGACAGCTCAGCTGAGGAGCCCGCAACGGTATACCACACCGTGACCAAATCAACAGAGGTCGAAGAGCCGGAAGCCACAACAGTTTCGGTATCCGTCACGATCGTTGAGACGAAACATGCCATCCCGAAGCCTACCAACTCATCGTCCTCCTCTTCGGCTGCCTCTGCAAGCAGTTCTCCCTCGCCATCCAAGGCATCCGCCAAAGCGCCATCCACCACTTCGGTAGCATCAGCAACCGACGTGCTGTCCGAGCTCACACCGACCCAATCGACTTTCATGACCCGCCGCCCAAGTGGGAAGCCCTCGCCACCTGCTGAGTCTGCCACAGGCTCCGCCACCCTGAGCGAGGAATGCGACTGTGCCAATGTCACCGTGACTGCTGATGTCCCCAACGTCACGGAGACCATCGTTTCTTCTAAGGTTCACAGCAAGGGCGAGACGGTCACTCTGTTGTCGACTACGACCGTCGTTACGGACGCTGCGCCTACTTCGTACTACGACGATGGCATGTGGCACACTCGGTACGCTATCAAGCCCTCTGCTGCGCCAGGGAAGCCTGCCGAGAGGGAAAATGATGCTGCGCCCAAGGTCGACATTGTGTTCGAAGCCGCTGGAACCAAGAAGTCTGCTCCTGCGCACGACGAAGTCAAACCCAAAGCCGAGGATGCCTCTGTACACGCCGCCGAGAAGAAGCAGCCTGCGCCTCAAACCAACGAGACAGTCGCCAACACCACTTCTCAAGCCACCAACGGCACCCACCACGCGCGTCGCCAGGCCCAGCACATTGCAGCGACCCCGACGCAAGGCAAGATTGCTGTAAACGGAGCACCTGAGATCCTCGTCCATCCCATCAGGCCTCAGGCATCTGGCATTGCTCCTCACGTTGAACCAAACGTTGTCGCCGCTCGCGCTGCTGCACCGACTGGCGACGCTGCCCCCCTCGCCAAGGTGCTCTCCGCCAAAACAACCGCCGATGACCTTGCCGAGCGCGCTGCTCCTCCTGCGGGTTACAGCGTTGTTAGTTGGAATGAAACAACGGACGCTTGATCGCACTTTCAGTGTTGAGATTGAAAGTTTGGGATGCCGATTCACGCGATGCATGCATATGATTATTTGAAGGCTTTTTGATTCGAAACATGGAGCGACGGTGTACAGTGTTAAGCGATTTGACATTTTGTTGTTGCTGACTTTTGTCGACGGCCGCCCTGCTAGTGCAGCAATAGGGACTTTGGATTTGTTCTCGGCCGCGAGGATAATGGAGGCGTAGTTCGCATAGATAGGGTTTTGTTTTTGAGTGTAGATATTAGATCATTCACATTAACAAATCATCAAACCAATCACCGCAGTACAACATAATTTACTCAGTAAACGCATTCACAAGAAAACAAGCATGCGCTCGCCGGCCTCAGTCGCTCGCGCCTCTTGGCCGCCCCACTTCAGAGCCGCCCACGTGCTGTCTCTTCGACTTCAATTCGTCGACTCGTCTTTACTTTCATGCCACAAATCGCCACGATACTACTTTCAATGTTGCGGTTGACGATCAGTTCCATGGAAATGGCAGACGGAAGACCTCACTCGCTGTTCTTGCCACTCTCGCCTACTCCTCCGACTTGGCGCATCCTCTGGTCCAACACGTGCTGGCTTCTCGTACTTCTCAATGCTTCTTACAGACTACCCGTGGGCTTGGTACTACGGAGGCCAAAAGAGATAACGATGCAGGAAAGAGAGCTTGTTTTGGAAGTAAAGACGGCTGGGTAGTGTATAAGAGATGAGCTGCAAGACTGTGTTCGTGAGAAGGTAGATTTTCTCTCGCATCGATCAATCTTTTCCTCGAAGCCTCCACCATGCATGCCTCCCATACTCTCTTAGTTGCCGCTCTGGCTGCAGCAGTAAATGCCGCTCCGCCGTCTAACCCACCCAAACTCCCCAAACACGAAGTCCTCCCCAAACCGCCTGGTCCACCCAGCAAAGGCCTCCACAACAATAACACAGCCTGCACCTACACCACCAGCCCCTCCCCCAAATTCGACTACAACGCTCTCAGCCTCCGCGAAGTCGGCGCCCGCAACACTCTCGATTGGCGGATCTGGCTGCTGCACAAATGCCAACCGATCTCTTTCTGGCATGACGTGCCGCTGTACCCTTACGAGAATGATACGACCATTATCAATGCCGTCGTTGAAATCCCACGCTGGACAAACGGCAAGATCGAGCTCGAGAGCAGCGAGCCGCTGACGCCGATTTTTCATGACGACAGGAATGATGCGCCGCGGTTTGTGGAGAGCGTGTGGCCGCATCGATCTTATCCGTTTGTTTATGGGTCGGTAAGTAGTAGTACCATCCCGCCCCATCCCATTATTCCTGTCGGATCTGGTTGGAGAGAGGATATACCAAAAGTAAAAAAAACTGACAGCAAGGCAAACTCCAGATCCCCCAAACCTGGGAAAACCCCAACGTCCGCCACCCCTTCGTCAACGAGCCCGGCGACAACGACCCGATCGACTTCTTCGACATCGGACAAGACCCGGGCTACTTTGGCCAAATCCGGCAGAGCAAAGTGCTAGGCGGCATCGCGCCCAACGACGGCGGCGAGACGGACTGGAAAATCCTGGTCATCGACGTCAAAGACCCCATCGCGCCGTTTGTCAACTCTGTCGCGGACGTGGAGAAGTACCGCCCTGGCGTAACGGCGGCGTTTTACGATTGGTTCCAGTATTATAAAGTCGCGCGCGGGGACGATGTCATTCCTATTGTTGGGGAGGCGTACCAGAATGCTAGTTATATCACGGAGCATGTTTTGCCGCAGGGGTATGAGTGGTGGGTCGATTTGGTTTCGGGGAAGGAGGATCCGGATGGTCTTGCTGTAAATCAGACGAGTTTTGAGGAGTTCGAGAGTTTTGTTGAGGCCGGTGAGACGGCGGAGGCTTTTAGGATTCCGGAGGTTGATGATGTTTTGCCCGCTGCTGAAAAGCCGGCGGTTTATGATGAGTGGTTTTATCTGGATGAGGAGTTTGGACTTATTCAGCAAGGGAAGTAGAATGTGGGTGGGTGGAGGTTGAGATGGGTCTGGGTAATTCAGGCATCCACTGGTCACGATTGTTGGGTTGCGTGATTTGGGGTAGAGGCCTTCTTTGATGAAGGATTGATAAGGTAGATGTTGGGGCCGATGAAGCTGGACAAGTTTGCGGTGAGTGATTGTTGGTTCTGGAGTCTGTGAAGGAAGTTGGAATGGCGATTAAGGAACTCAGTACCTCTCAATGGACCAGAGAGGTGTCTTTGAGGGTGAGTTGTCTTCTGGTACAGAGGTGGCTACTTTTATGCAACTCATTACATTTTCCGTCAGGCCACGGTACTCCTTACTCGGTAACACAGTTCGAATCGGTGAAGCTCTTCAGGCTTAATCGGTGGTTCTTGAGTACTACTACGGCTGCAACACAGCTTGAGAAGGCAAGACCCTGAAAGCTTAATCGATGGATGGTCCTTTAACACCACCGAGGTCGTAATACATCTCGAGACAACTTGAGACAGTAAGACCTGGAAATTTTAATCGAGAGTCCTTGAGTGTTACCACGACCGCCACACAGCTTAAGACGGTGAGGGATGGCGAGCTTCTCCGGCATGTCCTCGAACGATACCGCATTGTTGAAGCAGCTTGAGCCAACGAGTTCCTGCAAGCCGGATTGGTAACCTCGAACACTACATGTCCAGCAACATCGCTTGACCGATTCCATAAGCTTGATCGAATTCCTAGCAATGCCACGACAGCGATGGAATCTAAGACGAAAAATTAACCTGGTGGGCTTGATCGATACAAAAGTCCCAAGACAATGCTGCGATGATATTACATCTCGAAAGAGTGAGGTTCTGGGAGCTCAATTGACACATGTAGCACAGATGGTCAGCTCTACTACGGTCGGACAGATGAGACAAAATGACAAACCCTCTGTGACACTCTGACCTGCGTGTGGCGTATCTCTTCCATGTCTGTCCATTCACTCTGTTTGTACATCCTGCACGTGTGTCGGCCGAGTCAAATTGGGCACTGCCTCAGAACGGCAAACGCTCGCTCTCGCTAGTAGTAGTCTTGTCTCCATTGATCTGTCCTTTTAGAGAGTAGGTCGTAGCCATTCGGTGATAGACTTTTCCTGGATGTACTTGCTACCGGCTCGTGATACGCTGGGCGCGCGACCTAAAGGCGCCACATTTATACTTGAGGCCAATGCCAATCTGGAACCAAGCGAGCTTCAGTGATATTGCTGTATTGTATTCTGTCGTCGATGTGCAGGATGAGAACAAGTACTCGAGGTGCCTTGGCCTCGTTGGTGCATCGACCCTTGAATTTCGCCAGCCACAACTGCGCCACGTGGGTGGCTCTCTCAAGCGCGTCTTCCGCGACTTCAACTCCATCCCACGCGCATGCGCAAGCCGACTCACAAGCCTACCCTACCCGACATAAAATCACACCGGAACCATGCCGCCCTTTCGCGATGACCAGATTCTGGTAAGCTCACCTCACTGCAATTCCGCTCCCATCAAGGCGACAGACGCAGCCCCGCTAACATGCAATCCAGCTTATCGCACCCGGGTCGCAAACCACTCTCGCTCAACTAGGCCTACCCGAGTCCTACACCCCAGCACGTCTCAGATTACGCTCGCGCATGTTCAAAGCTGAAAAGGAAGGCGAATTCGAGCCCATAAAGATCAGGCGACGAGAACCATCGAGTACGGCGCAAAAACCGGACGACTCAGCCAATGGGGAGACCGACGGCGAAGATGGCTGGGAGGAAGATCCTATCAGCGAAGAAGGAGCTGTCTGGCCCATGAAACTGGGTCGCATCGTGGACTGGCCTGCATTTTACGCTCTCATGACCCACGTCTACAACACCATCAACCCGCCTTTCCACACACCTGTCCTGCTCATCAGCGAGCCAGTCTGGACTCCCAAGGATCTGGAGAAAGTCACACAGTTTTTCTTCGAGAGATTCAAGGTGCCCGCTTTTGCGGTCATGGATGCCGCCATGGCGGCGACGTACGCTTTCAGCGTGCCGACTGCGACGGTGGTGGATGTTGGGTTGGAAAAGGCCGACATCACTTGCGTGTCTGACCACGTCCTGCAACACATTGGGCGCAGTCTGGCTGTGCCAGACTGTGGTGGCGAGTCTCTGACGGATCGGTTGGTTGAGGTCATGAAGGGAAGGAAGGGCTTTGACAGAGAAGTCTGCGACCAGCTGAAGAGAAGTGGTATCTGCGAAATCCTGCCCAGCGATGCTGAGATCTTGAGGTCTGGCGCTGCGGAGGATGGTGCTGCGAACCCGGCTGCTGCAGCCTCGACGGGCATTGATGCGGATGGCAACCAAAGGAAACCCAGTTCAGGTGCCGCAGGAGAGGTCCCGAGAGGCCCTGGGCCTGGCACAGCAGTAGGTGAGGAGAAGCTGGAAGAGGAGGGCGTACTCGACATTGCCAGCATTGTCACTGGTGGCAACATGAACGAATATCTCGCACAAAAAGAACGCGAGAAGGCAGAAAAGGCTGCTGCCAAACACAAGAAGGGCACCGATGCTCAATCTACCGCCGCGGCCAAGCCTGTAAGGCAACTCCCAAACTCGAAACGGTCACGCAATACCTTCATGTATGAAGATTTCAATCTACACAACGCCATGAAGAAGGCAGGCATGTCTGGTCAGAACATGGCCGAAATGCACTCTGCGCTCGGCGAAGGGCCTAACAAGCGCCAAAAGACGCCAGAACCGACTTCAGCAGTTTCGGAGACACCAGCCGACGGCGTGCCCGAGAGCGCCCAAGACAACTCATCTGGCTCCATATTCCGCCGAGAGATCGAAGTCGGCCCAGAGCGCTTCCAATCAGCGTCAGGCGGCATCCTAGACCGTCTTGCAGACGCCGTGTACCGCACAGTACAGTCGTGCAACGATGTTAACCGCCGAAGCGATCTCTGGGACAACATGATCATCCTCGGCAACGGCTCACGAGTCCGCGGCTTTAAGGACGCCCTTCTCGCGCGCATCAACGAGAAATACATCATCTCACCCTCATCTGCCACAATCTTCACCTCCGAGCTGCCTTCAAATCTTTCAACACCAGTCGCAACTGGCGCGAACACCCCAATCCCCCAAATGCCCGGCCAGCCTCACCCTTCTTCCAGCGTCAACCCTCTACTCGTCGCAGCCACTACTGCACAAAACCCGCATTTCAACCCTACACAGTCTGCCTTTGGCCACCAGAGCGCACACTCACACTCCGGTCATGGTCAAACGCCCACCAGCATCAAGCTGGTCAAGTTTCCCGACTACTTTCCAGAGTGGAAAGAGGTTGGCTCCGACGAAGCGGCTTTCCTCGGTGCGCAAGTGGCTGCCAAGGTGCTTTATGTCACTGACAGTTCGAACAACGGCTACATGAGCCGGACGACTTATAACGATCAGGGTCCGACGGCTATCCATGAGGTGGCGTTGTGAGGAGGGATGTGTGAGTGCTGGAGATTGCTAGAACGCATAGGTTTTTTTTTTTGCTGCGGAAAAGTTACAGGGTTATTATGACCGGCTGGATGTGTTGACACGTGCAGGATAGCTACTAGGCTTTGTATTGATATCCCCATTTTCTGTCAGGCCTCTTTTGGCATCTTAAAACGTTCTTGACCACTGAAAACTAACTTGCCTGTCCAAGTGGCCAATACCACATACCATCGGCATCTCAGGGGACGTATATAATGGAACGGGTTTGGCCGACGCTGGCTGTAGCCTGCCTCCATTTATGTGCTTATCGAGACGGCAAGAAGGAGCACTCTGTTCGCCGATTCTGGTTTCGGTCGCGGGCCATCACGGCATCACGAGCAGGAGCAATGGTACATGATTGTGCAACTCCAAGCCGTCGTGTCGATCATCATACGCTTTGCTTTTCACGCCGCCGACGCAGAAAACGCCGCCGCCAAACATTGATTGTTTATTCATACTTCCCCTCGACCCACGCGATCAGCTCTCGTCTTCAACATCACATTTTACGAGTCCATCCCCCAGCTCTCACCAGCCTGGACAAGACGTACAGCCACCACACATGGGGCCCAACAAGCGCGCAACGCCCAAGAACGGACCATCAAACAAAGTGCGCTTCTCACCATCCAGCTTACGATCTCATGACCAACGCTAACAGCCCTCCCAGAAGCTCAAGACATCATCGGCAGGCCCCGTCGCCACAACCCTACGCCGCACCACTCGTTTCATGACCACCGAAGCGCCGCGCCGCGCCGCACTCGACACAACAGAGGTCCTCGAAAATGTCTTGAGCTTTCTTCCAAACCGCAAGATATTCATCATTCAGAGGGTCTGCCGCCGGTGGAGGGATGTCATTGCTGGCTCGCCCGATATTCAGCAAAAGCTGTTCTTGCAACTCCGTGGCCAAGCTTCCGAAATATGGGTATCGACCAACCGACGTGTCTCTCTGGACAATCCCAACGCTAGCAACTTCGATATTCGAAGCGTTGAGAAAAAGTTCCGCACGATTAGTCCCACCGAATTGCAGTCAGAACTGAATGCCCAAGCTTGGGGACGCGTCAATCGCACTGAGCTGCAGCTGTTCACGCCAGTGACTCTCAATCCTCTGCTGCGGTGTCCTGCCTTGGTCAGAAGACATGTCGAAGAAGATAATTTTGAAGACTCTGCGGTTTTCTCAACACGTGAAGACCTCGCGCATCTCGCAAATAACGGCAGTGTGATAAGATCTATGTTCATCACAGATCCCCCGTGCAGGGAGGTCGAATTGACGCTAATCTACAATGCTCGCCCTTGTCGGCCTAGGCTCTACGTTGTGGGGTGTTGCGCCAGGGTAGATTTCGACAAGCCTCTCAGAATCGGGGATGTTATCGACGAACCATTGGCATTGAAGCAGGCATGGATCCAAGAGAAAAGCAAATCCGCATTTACTGAATTCAGAGAAGACATCACCGCGGCTGAGAAGATCGCCGAGCTGGAAGAGCAACACAACTGCAGGCTTGTGCTCTCAGACGTCCGATTCATGCTCACACTCGAAGATAGGTGCGTCCGGCCGCTACCATTGACCTACGCCGAATATCTTCGCTACAAGCCGAAAGAGTGATTGCTTCGCTCTGGCTAGGTGCCGGTGTTTTGATTTGATGACAAGAACGACCTCTGTATTCACTGCACATATCGTGGCGACAGTTATGTGGTACCGGACCGTGCTACAAACGGCGGCGTGAGCAGGTCAATCACAAACTCTGACATCGCCAGCCTACCTCACCTACTCTCTTCCGCCACATGACTTGCTCCCACCTTGCGCAACCTTCTCTTCCACACCACACCTACCTGAGATCCGGCAATGAGCGTCACGACATGAACGAGTAACCACCGCTTCACGACATTGCACGACCGCTAAAGCGAGCAATCATGGCGAGCGCAAAGCGCTCCGCCCATGAAGCCGTGGCTGAAGCTGCGCCGGCAGCCAAAGTAGGCCTCTTACTGCTCCGCCATTGCTCGAGCTATGCTGACACCTCTCCAAGAAACTCAGGTCATCTTCGCCTCTCAACCCAACAACTACCCCACTTCGCGCCGTGCTGAACACAATGGAGATCCTCGAGAACATCCTGAGCTTCCTCGACCTGCGCACTCTCTTTGGCGTTCAAAGAGTGTGCCACCAGTGGAAGAACGTCATTGCTACCTCACTGCCTATCCAGGAGAAGATGTTTCTGCGCCTGCGAAACGATTTATCAGAGACTTGGATGATGATCGACTCCAACTCCGTTCCTTGCGATCTCTTCAGCATCCCGGACTCAGGAGTAAAGTTCCGAAGGGTGAGTACTGCAGAGGCGGAATCGGGCGTCTGGCAGGATCACAGGGTGGAGCACTTGTTCAAACCTGTTGCTCTGAACCCAATGCTGTACAGGGAGGATTCATTGATTAGCGACTTAGAACAAGGAGTTGGCCATGCTTTCTCGGTGACTGTCCCAGAAAAGTACTCGCCTCACGCCAGTTACAGGGACACCTACCTCACCGACCCCCCATGCAGAGATTGCAGAATGGATCTGAGCTACGAAAAATCACGTTCTGCGCCTGGAGGATACCACTATCGGGGGAGCTGGGCTACGGTCCGTTCAAACAAGCCTCTCACTCTAGGAGACCTCATCGACGGGGCATTGGACTCGCGGGATATGTACATGGGAGACCACCGAAACACACAACAATGTGACGGTACCATTTCTGATCGAGACTTTTTCTCCGCCAAACAGACCTCCGAGGTGGGCAAAAACCATCACTACAGGCTGGTGTTTCAGAATGAAAGGGTCGGTATTGAACTTGCGCTCGACGAGTTCAAGTTCCACCCTCTACTCCTGATGGACGACGAATACCTTGAGCTTCGACCTACGCAGGACTCGTCGCAATAGCCAAAGCTTCAATGAATCGAAATGTTGACTGCGGTCGCGGTGACGCTGCGGCGAGCAGACAGAATGCGACTGGATGAAATGAAGCAAGCGAGTCGGCGGAGCTTTGGGCTGGGTGGCTTTCAAGTTGATGAGGGTTTGAAGCTGTAGGTACTCACATAACTCATGCAATCACCTCTGACTCAACTTCATTGACCATTTAACTGTAGACCGCATCGTAACAAGTATTCTGATGGGACGGGCACAGAGAGCAATCACTGCACATGCATGCGGAAGTGGCTACGTTACGTGGCACTGCACCTACCTACCAACGGTGGCCTGATCAAGAGACGCTGCTGCCTACACCGCGCCGACCTCACCTGCCTGAACGTCTCTTCTCCCAACTTCACAACTTCACAACTTGCCACCACCTTGCATACCAACTGCGGGTTCACAACCCCGAAGCGTGCTCAAATCGTCCGCTCGGAATCACATGAACGGGCAAAGACCGCTTCATACCAGCGAAAACGGGCAATCATGACGAACAAAAAGCGCGCCGCGCCTACCGCTAAGCAGCCAAACAAAGTAAGCTTTTCGCGACAGTCACGAATCTAATAATGCAAGAGCCGTGCTAACACACTCTGGAGAAACCCAAGACATCTTCCGAGATCGACCTCGCCACTACCGTCACTCACTCCACGGCTACCCAATCCGCCACACCGAACACTACGAAGAGCCTCGGGAATGCCGCAGAGTCCGCGGCATCTGCAGAAATCGACCTTCCTTTTACACGCCGCCTCACCCGTTCCATGGCCACCGACATGCCGCGCCGCGCCGCGATGTATACTACGGAAAATCTCGAAAACATTCTCACCTTTCTTCCTCCGCGCACACTTTTTGGAGTCCAGAGGGTCTCTCGTCAGTGGAAAGACCTTATCGCCCGCTCACTGCCTATACAGGAGAAGATGTTCCTACGTTGCAAGGCTACAGCGCCCGAGGTCTGGATGTTGATCAACCCGAGACCGACGCCTGACAACCTTGAATGGAAGTTTCGCACAGTCAGTGCCACCGAGGTGGAGTCCAGTTCCTGGAGAAAAGACTCCGGTGGCATACAGCGTCTATTCACTCCAGTGACACTGAACCCATGGTTAGACAAGAAAATCCACCCTGGCAGCCACTGGAACGAAGGAGTATATCATATCGATGCACGCCTGACGCCGGCAGCAAAGTTCGCACATCACAACAGCTTGAGACACACTTACATCATCGACCCCCCGCTGGTGCATTGCATGGCGATGATGACCTTCATCATTCGAGGAAATAATTGTCACCTTCTAATGGAATTTGAGGTGGTCGGTTCAGACAAACCTCTCACCCTAGGAAATGTCATGGACCGCGTCCTAGCATCAAAACAGTGGCATCTGGAAAACCTTCGTGGAGAAGTACCCGAAATAAGAAACACAGGAGCGAACACTCTGGCTGAAAAGATTCTGGAACTGGAAAAACAACAAGGCCAGGCAGTCGAGCTATGTATGCATGACTGCAATATAAGGCTTGAACAGCCAACGGTTGCACACGGAGGGTCCGCAATTCGACCTCTAGTCCTGGCGGACGACGAATACCTTCTCTACAAGCCTGGGGGAAATGTTCCGCAGTAAGAGACACGGGAGAAAGATGCTTGGATACGTACAACAAGCAGCTATCGGTTTGATTATGGAGAGTGAGGCTCCCGCTTTGGTATCCAGGGAGAGTTGAGACAGTCGTTAAGCTGTAGGTGCACCCACAAATTCTTTACAGATGCCACTGATTGATTAAAAATGACAACTTGTTGACAATCGACTTTGTCTATCGAGGATGCAGACGTGGAGTGTACTTTCTTGTACCTTCCTGACCTAGCTTCCAGGATATATCACTTCTTCAGATCACTTTCGGAATGAGTTGCCTGCCACTCCTCCACTAACCCAGCAAAGTCCCGAGGCGCATACGGCTCAGTGAGCTCAGCAAACCAGCTCCTCTTACGAATGTGCTTCAATCCCAAGTCTCGCAGAAGCATATCAATGTAAGGCAGTCCCTCGAACACAAAATCAGGAAGGCTAGCGCCATACCCACATGGGTAACGCCACTTGCCCCATTGCGTATGCAGCATGATCTCCTTTGTGATTCCATCGTTGGTGCTGGGCAGGCGGTCAAGGCGGTTCGAAAGGTATGCAGCAGTCCAGTGGCCTTGCACTGTGGCGCAGAGTGATGTTGAGACTGTGGAAACGGCGCCTACCCACGCGATGTTTCGGGAGAAAGCGTAACCGGATGGAACGATGAAACGGTAGAGGCGTAGAGGGTCGGAAGTTTTGGGTGTGAAGCGGAGTTGAGGCTGGTCTCTCAGACGAGGGAACATGGTGAGAACATCCTCATCAGCTTTCTGGTTGAGCTTGGTCTTCTCATCAGGCGAGGCATCCAAACCGAATTCCCGAGGTCCCAGGCCCTGAAATTTGATCGGTGACTCCTTCTTCCAACCCGTCGAGCAGATGACAACGTCGGCATGCAATCTGGTCCCATCGGCTAGGACGACAGTCTTCTCCTCCATGTGATCGATCTGGCCAATGTGCACTCTAATTTTCCCTTCCTTGACCAGATCGAACAGCGGCGTTTGATAGTTCAGAATACTGAGCCCACTCCCGATCCAGAACGCCGAATGCCACGGCTTGAGCTTTCTCAGCTCAGGATGAGAATCATACCCGTTCAAACTGATGACATCCGCAGAGAGAATTTTCCAAAACGTGTCGACGATCCAGCGTCCGAGCCAGGTGCCGTGCAGAAACCCACGAATGCCTCCAAACCCATCTTCCAATCCCCATGGACACGGAGCCATCCAAGTCATCCAGCGGATAAGAAGAAGCTGATCCAGCCGCTTCTTGAAAGGTGTGACGAACGCAGGAGCGATCCACACGGGCCCGTGTCCGTTGTCTCTGATCACGAGATCGACCGTCGAACCAGCCTGGACTTGCGCGTACGCCACGTCGAAAGCAGATTTCGCGCCGCCCACCACGACGGAGTTCTTGACGTCTTTCAACTCGGGTGCTCGGGCGCAGAACTCTTTGGCGTGGAAGAGTGGAGCGCCGAGGTTCTCCTGACCGTTGTAGGTTGGCATGTTGGGGGTTGATGTCAGGCCGGTGGCCAGGATCAGCTTTTTGGCGATGACCGTCCGCGACGTGCCGGAGGCGTCACGCAGGAAGAGCTTCCATGCGTCTTCCACCGGCTCAATAGCGTCGACGTTGGTTTTGAATTGGATTTTGTTGAAGAAGCCGAAGTGGTGAGCGAAATCGGTCAAGTATTGGTTGAGCACTGTTCCCGGTATGTGCGTGTTGTGCTTGACGCCGTACCTGGACTCTAGCATGGGGAAGTCAGGATACTCGTAGGTTCCGATCATGTTGTTGGATTTGAGGCCTGGGTAGAGTCGGTGTTTTGACCAGGTGCCGCCGGGTGTCTCTGAGCTCTCGAAGATGGCCATGGATTGGTCTGGCATCAATTGCGAGGCAGCTTTCGCTGCGGCGAGGCCGAACCAGCCTGGTGACAGGAAGTTTTAGCCATGCTCTTTTCGAATGCTCCGAACAATAAGGGCAGCACTTACCAGCGCCAACGACGACAATGTCGTACGTGTCAGCCATGATCAGACTCTGTATGGCGTTCACTACAGTTGCGTTCGCTACTCAAAGGGAACGATTGTGCTTATGGATCAGTAGGGATGTTGAACAACACCGCGGCTGCACGAATAGGCGGACGCCTTATATCAATAATACTTTCGTACCAGCCCAAGGTCAAATACCCGAACTAAGGCTTGCCGCGATAGCTGCTGTCCCCTTAGCGTTTCCCCTCACCCACCTCACCACCACTTAGGTACTCAACTCATCCCCGTACCCGCCCCCCACCATACAGGAACCCAATGGAGTACTACTACCACCGATACTACCATCACTACCGACTGTTCCGAGTGGCGGGCCGCGAGATAACACGCGGAATATCGGAGAGTCTGTGGGTCGAGACGCGTTAACCAAGCTGGGTCGCGCGAACTCCAAGCAGATCCTGATGTTCCTCCTATCTTTTGCAGAGGGGCCCGCGCGGACGCCGCCTGCACGCGAGGAGAAACAAGACAAGTTGTTGTTTGCGGGGGTCGTTTAGACTTCAAACCTTATTTGCACGGGCCTTATCGGTTACCACCAACCAGAGACAGAGCGATAAAGTCGCGGTGGCTTGGGTGGCCACTACTCGAAGAAGTTTGCTCTGTCGGACTACATTTCTTTTGGGATATCGGCAAAGGGACGTCTGCAAGCGAGTCTCTCCGTCTAAGTTGCTAGTAGACGGGCGGAAGCAGACACTCTGGCAATGCCTTCCTTTGCGATTCCGGAATGCGGAATGCGGAATGACCATAGTATAGAATGTCTCAAGGTGCAGGTTCCGACGTGTCTCTATGCAAATGCGGAAGACCGTCTTCCATTCAGTAGCACTGCTCGAATTACTTCTCATAGCTAATCAACCCATCGATGGTACCAGCGTGCAGACCGCCAGTAATAGCAATATCGGCAGAGGTCGTGTGGATCGATGCATCGCTCAAGAAGTAAACGGCAGCACCTGTGAGATCGCTCTGCTTACTCAAGCGCTGATTCGGAGGAGCGAGCCACATCTGTTCGCCTTCCCTCTTGCTTGGTTTGGCTTCCCTGATGTTCCTGGTCTGGTCTGAGTCCACGAAGCCGGGGGAGATGGTGTTGACGCGAATCCCGTGTGGCGCCAATTCCACACCGAGCACTTTGGCAAGCTGCATGACGCCGCCCTTGGAGGCGTTGTATGCGGCCATTCTGTAGCCTGGCAAGGCAATGTGGGCCGATTGAGACGCAACAAGTAGGATGCTGCCAGACTTCTTTTGCTCGATCAGGTGTCGCGCGACCATTTGGGCTGTGAAGAATGTGCCACGCACCTTGCGAACGTATCAGCGATTTTCCCAGGGTCAAGACTTGCAAACTACGTTCTTACATTGATCTCTTGAATGCGGGTAAATTCTTCCCAGGTCTGGTCGACGAATGGCTTGTCAATGGCAATACCAGCAGACGGCACACATCCATCGATTGTCTTGAAAACATCGAGTGTCTTCTGGAACGCGTTTTGCAAGCTGTCCTGCTTGGTCACATCTGTTTGGACGTATAGCGTCTTGCTGCCGAAAGTAGAACTCCACGAATCGAATTCTTTCTGGTCAACAGGTTTTCCTTGGATATCCCAGATGGCGACGTTGCCACCCATCTCACAGATGGCTCGCGAGATCGTGAAGCCGATTCCTTGTGCGCCGCCAGTGACGATGTAATTGCGGCCGGTGAGCTCGAAAGCTGAGCGAACATTCTGGATCGGTGTCGACATTCTTGGTGATGGTAGTGTTGATGGCCCTGGAGATGAACAATGTCAACGATTTGTGTAGTTCAGTTGATGAGTTATGCAATAGCGAAGGTAGTCGTGATGGTGCAAAGTTTCAATACACCGATCTTCGGGTTCGGTGCTCTGGACTCCCACAATCCGTTCGCCAACCGCCGGAAGAGTCCTTGTGAGATCGGCCCGCAGCTCGTTATGCATTTCAAATCGTTAAAATATACACTTTAGTGGCCCCTAGGCTAAGGGAAAAGCTAACCAGATCTCGAAGGTGGAATGAAAGTGCGAGTGCGGATGCCGAACATGATCGCCGAAGGAAAGAGCATTGCCGACCGCGGAATCGGAAATGATCGACGTGTCCGCATCAATGACCGATGCACGTCAGCACGCCAGACACGGCGTGATGCGTGTAGATAAGGTATACATGGCATGCAAGTCATCGAAAGAACCACATCACAACGAAACTGAACACCGGTGTACCAATATCACATCAAACTTGCCACCATGGGCTCCATGCCGTATGCCGATATCACACAGGCCCCAGCACCACTGCCTTCCGCGAAACTACAGATCCTGAAGCCTGGCTTGTCGTTACAGCCTCCGTTGACACGATTAGGTTCTGGACCCGGTTTGATTCTTCTCACAACACCAGAAATATACGATGAAAAAGTGACGCAACGCGACGATGCTCCTACTGCGGTGCTGAAGTGGGCTGAGGAGGGTTATACCGTCTTCCAGATCTCTGCCGAAGCAGTCGGGCCATCAGAGATTGAGACGGTATTGGACGAAGCTCTTGGGGCATTTGATCAATGCGATGCATGTCAGCCGAAAGACAAAGTCGGTTTGGTCTGTTAGTTTCGTCTATTCCAGCGCTACTTGTTCGATGATTATTAATCCCAGTATCAGGCTATTCAGAAGAGATCTGGAAGATCGCACAGCCCGCTTTGGCAAAATTGCCAACGATCGTTGCCGCTGCTGTTTATGTTGATGGTGAAGGAGTGAATACTGCCGGAGATGGATCAGTCCCCTTGTTGAAGCATGTTGCTGGGCCGCCCTCGACGCAGGGCACTCCCAAGCCAAGCAAGAACATCGCCAAAGAATACCACTATCCCAAGGTGAAGGGCCAGTGGTACTCTGCTGGCGGTGAAGACTTCGATTATGCCGCAGACTCGGTGGCGCACACACGAAACCTGCAATTCTTGAAACCAAAGATGGGTGGCCCATACTTCGACTTGGAAGCCATCTGGGAGGAGCACACCTACTACGAATTCGCCGATAGGTCCGTCGAGCACACCATGAGCACAATGGTACAGGAGCCATACGTCAATCACGTTCCTACTGTAAGTCAAAGCAGGAGTCGGATGAGCTCAAGGAACCTACTGAATGGAACTTTCGGCAGATCACTGGTGGTGTCGGGAGAGACAACTTGAGCGTCTTCTATCGTAACAATTTCATCTTCAACAACTCTGCAGATACTGACATAGAGCTCGTGAGCCGGACGATCGGCATAGACCGCGTGATCGACGAGTTCATCTTCAAATTCACGCATGATCGGGAACTCGACTGGCTGTACGTTCTTCCACCTCTCTCACTCTCCCGAGAAAAAGAAACTGACTCTGCGCAGACTCCCTGGCGTCCCACCAACCAATCTCAAAGCAGCCTTACCATTCACCGCAGTCGTCAACATCAGAGGTGACAGGCTGTACCACGAGCACATCGCATGGGATCAAGGCACAGCGCTACGCCAGCTGGGCCTGTTGCCCGAGTACCTCCCATTCCCACATCCTCTGCCCGCAGACAGTGCCTTGCCGCAGGGAGCGAAAGCAGAGTATCGTGTGCCCGTTCTTGGCATTGAGACGGCGGACAAGCTGCGGAATCGGAAGGCGGTGCCGTCGAACGAGATGTTCAAGTATGCTGTTCGGGAGAGGAAGGGTTAGACAAAGATATGATGAGGAAAGGCAGTGTCATGTTCTGATAAGTGGATCGGGCTGATTCCTAAAGGTCGAAAGACCTCAGAATGAATACGTTTCTCAAAGAATGGTACCTTGACTGCGTTTGTCAATCTTCATGCAAGAGTTTGGCGTTGTTGTACATAGCGATGGCTTGGCTGCTCAGTCGTTTAGATGTGTCATCGCTTTCCAAGAAAGAGACGATTTGCGATAAGCTGGTTGGACACAGTAGATTTATCGACAGCATCCCGGCTCCCGCGGGCTCCGTCCGCGCGATAACGACGATAACCTGTATTGAATTCCGAGCTTTGGTTCCGATTCCGTTCCTACGTCCTGGACCTACAGTACTATTACTATACGCAGTACCTACATCATGTACCTTAGTACAGTGATAGGGCAGTTTTAACGTTGACGCTCTAAGTCCGGCGATATTCGGTTCTCCTTCATCCCTGTCTATACTACAGAACCTACCTATATCACCTGGTGCACCTCTGTACAATCCAGTAAAGTCCATCAGCCTGTTCCAAATGGAGAAACGCGCCCGAACCGACGAGCCGGCAGACGCCGATGTCGCCTCTCGCAAAACGCGTGCTCCGTACGTAGCAAAAGCCTGCGACACGTGTCGCTGGAGGAAGAGCAAGTGTGATGGGAACCAGCCCTGTGGCCACTGCGGTCTGCACTCGAAGAAATGTCATTACTCCACAACGAGAGACAGCAATGCCAGCAATACCAATACCACAAGGGTACCTTTCCAGCCACGGACCGACACTCAACCTTCTTTTAGCACAATCGATCAGCTCGGTGGGCTCCTGGCCGATGTTCACTCACAGCTAGCCACGCTCACAGCGCGTATAGATATTGCGCAAGGCCAGGACGGCTTGCGCGCACCGTTTGGCAGAAATCATGTAGTCTCATCCAATCTCAACTCGAACATCGCCGAAAGCCCGAGACTTCGATTCTGCGGGCCTACCAGCCCAAACTTCAGCCTGAACATGGCTCAGATCAAGTTGACAGACAAGGAAGCCAGCTCATCAGGAAAGAGGCCCAGACTACCCACGATGGACGAGGACATGTCAGACAGGGAGGTAGGCTCAATCTCCGACAGCTCATCACATCACACGCAAGTCAACCCGTCAGCAATCTCGAGCGACCGAACATTGGCCCATCTCAATACCTTCGCAACCCTCGACCAAGCATTGCGCCTGCTGGAGACGTACCAAGAGATCATTGGACATTTCCACCCCATCCTCGACTTTGCCCGTCTGAAGCAACATGCCGAGAAGTGCTTCAGCAGAACTACCTCTGGAGATATTGCCCTTGATGAGGACGACTTCATCACGCTACATCTGGCGTTGTCAATGGCCTTGGTTGCAGAAGGGAAGTCATCCATACGGCTGGAGAGATCGCGACTTGGTTGCGTCTTCGACATGGCGAATGCCAGAATCACGTCCCCAGCAGCGGTTGTTACACAAGTCACCGTGGCTCTCCTCGTGGTCAGTGTCAAAGTTTGAATCGCTCTTGACCAACGTGGACTAACGTATTGTAGGGGTTTCACGCATTTTTTGGAGATGAGATACAAGTCGCTTGGCGGATGTGCGGGCTCGCAGGAAGGATGGCCATGGAATTGGGTCTACATTGCTACGACGTGGCGAGAGTCTCTCCATCCCCAGAAACCGAGCGCTGGCAAAAGCTATCGATTCTTATGTCCAGTATATTTATTCTCGATCGTCAGTGGAGCGCATCCGCTGGACTCCCTAACCAGTTTACTGAAACGAGCTTCGACCAGAGCTTGATTGCAGCGGTGAGTTCTAACAATGTCTAATAGTCTGTGCAGTGCTGACGATTCACAGTGTCCATCGCACTATCTCAATGCGATGGTTGCATTCTGTCTGATCAGCGACAAGTTTGCTGAGCCTATTATACAAGTAGCACAGGGATTGTGCTACGATAACGATGACGAGCTCGAACTGATTGATTTCAAAATCGACCAGTGGCGGAGGAAGTTTGTGCTGGGTTACAGCAATTTTGTGAGGCCTGACCAGTGGACAGCCGCTGGTCCACCTGAGACGATTGCGCCTTCGGCCTTGATTCTGTATCTTCGAGCGAACTCTGTTCGCGGACTACTCCTGAGATCTTCACTCATTTCCGAAAGAGACACCTCAAGGGAAAAGATACAATCTGCTCTGGATATTGTGTCAGAAACACTGGACACACTCGAGATACTTCACAATAAGACCGACATCTACCGTAGGCTTCGTCCGCACTTTCAGCACATTTTGGCGTCAGCCAGCGCCTTACTCTGTCTCGTTGCTGGGAAGGTCGGAGAAAATGGGCACCCCAATCGCTCGGTTCATCGTTGTGCAGCGATTATCTCTCGGAACTACCAGATAGCACTGCGTCTCTCAGCTTTGTACGCGTCATCGTCACCTGCCTCGTCAAGACTACATAGGCGCTTGAGTGCTATGCAGAATGCGATGAGCCGAGTTGGTTCGTCGCCACGAAACAAGGCTTCCCGCACTCAGGAGACATCGACTGCTCAAGGCGCTGGAGTCGCTCAGCACATAATAGTTGACGAGTTCAATTGTTCGCTTACGAGTATGCCAGAATGTACACCCTTCCCCGATTTCGCCAACTCGTTATTCCCTTTCGACACGGGCATCCCTGCCATGATTTTCGATGGTTTCGACGCACTAGGCTCGGCAAACACAGAAGATTGGCTGTGGAAGGTCTAGATCCCTCTACGAGTCGATTTTCCGCCGCACGAAGCTACAGCAAGCCCGCTTTGGAACGTTGATGGACAGCTCCTAGAGTATTCGACCAAAGATCTGGGACGAGACGGGGACTTGCGTCATGTCGAATCATCCCCATCGTTCGCCGCTGGTTTTGATCTCTCGAACCCGCTCCAGCGCTTGAAAAGGTCGGTGTGTATGCCGAAGCAGTCAAGCATCCTTCCAACGCTCTGATCGATCATGTCCCCAAAACCTCGCGGCTTGGTATAGAAAGCTGGTACAGGCGGGAAAATGGTCGCGCCCGCGCGGCGAAGGAAGAGCATATTCTCGAGATGGATGTCAGAGAGCGGAGTCTCTCGCACGACCATGACAAGTTTGCGGCCTTCTTTCAGTGTCACGTCGGCAGATCTGGAGATCAAGTCGTCGCAATACCCAATCCGTACTGCAGCCAGAGTCTTCATGCTGCAGGGCACGATGATCATACCGTCGTGCTGGAAGGATCCAGAGGATGGCGGAGCCGACATGTCTCTGCCAGTGTAGTTTACAGCCGCCAGTTCACGGATCTGTTGCTCTGTAAGGTCTGTTTCGTACTTCAATGTTGCGAGAGCCC